>Ga0209375_1002244_pt1 | contig 14130 bp, 11 predicted proteins | sample GraSoiAngelo_131_FD_185888 | JGI IMG/M metagenome (GOLD analysis project Ga0209375, IMG submission 185888) | Grasslands soil microbial communities from the Angelo Coastal Reserve, California, USA - 14_0929_02_30cm (SPAdes) (version 2) | ecosystem: Environmental > Terrestrial > Soil > Grasslands ... | reverse complement strand
GGCCTGATCCTTATAGACCTCGTAGAAGTAGTAGACGTTCTCGTCGTGCTCGTCCTGGAGGACGTTGAAACGCAGGCATCCCGGCTCGTCCCGTTCGGAACCGAGCGCGTCCACCTCGATGGCTTCGAGAAAGCGCTTTCGCAGCTCGGGCTTGACGCGCACCTTCACCCAAATCGCCAGCATGGTGACCTCCTCGTGTTATCCGACATGACGTCGCCGGGCCCTACTGTAACGTGGGGCAGCGCACGACGCAGAGGTCGTAGCAGGCCGTGGACAACCGTGGTACATAGGACAATCCGGTGATGAATCTCCTGCGTCCGCTGGACCGTTACGTGCTCGTCAACGGGTTGCGGCTTCACGTCCTCGACTGGGGCGGCGACGGTCGCACGCCGCTCCTGCTCCTGCACGGGTTCACGGGACATGCGCACGCGTGGGACACGCTCAGCATCGCGCTGCAGCCCCACTTTCACGTCTACGCCCTCGACCAGCGGGGTCATGGGGACAGTGATCCGGCCGACACGTACAACGCCGTCGCGGCCTTCGACGACATCTCCGGCGTCGTCGACCAGCTCGGTCTGACCTCGCTCGTCCTCGTCGGGCTCTCGATGGGTGGCCGCAACGCGATGTATTTCACCTCCAAGCGGCCGGACCTGGTCCAGACGCTGGTCGTCGTCGACATCGGTCCGGAGATCAGCCCGCGAGCTGCCCAGGTGCCGGCCGGAGCTCCCGAGCCCGACTCCTGGGAGAGTATCGAGCAGGCGGCACAGCACCTCTATCGCGCGAACCCGTATCCCGGTATTCACTATTACCGCTGGGTCGTGTCGCACAGCCTCCGCCAGCGCCCCGACGGCGGGCTGGTGTGGAAGTGGCATCCCAGCATCAAGGAGCGCCAATCTCAGCCGGACATCGATTGGTGGGCCATCGTGCGAGCCATCACGCGGCCGACCCTGGTGCTGCGCGGGGAGGGAAGCCACGTGCTCGACCGGCAGGTCGCCGAGCGAATGGCCAAGGAGCTGCCGCACGGCAGATTCCTCGAGATCCCACGCGCAGTTCACACCCTGCACGAGGACAACCCCGAGGCGGTCCTCGCCGCGCTGAAGGACTTTCTCGCCGTCTGAACGGCCAGCGCGGCGTGCAGAAGACCCGTGTCGTCAGCCGATGAGGCGTCCGCCCATCACGCGGATCGTGTCGCCGGTCACGTACGCGGAGGCGTCGGAGGCAAGGAACACGCAGGCGTCGGCGATCTCCTCGGGCCGGCCGAGCCGGCCGAGCGGGATCTCCTTGAGCTGCTCGGGCGCGCCCGGCGGCGACTGGCGGAACTCCGGATACCACGCGGCGTAGCGCCGCTCGGTGTCCATGAAACCGGGCACGACCATGTTCGCACGGATGCCGAACGGCCCCAGCTCGGCGGCGAGCGCACGCACGAGGCCGAGCAGCCCGGTCTTGGCCGCGGTGACCGCCGCCGTGTTCGGCCGCCCGGTCAGGCTCGACTGCCCGCCGATCGCGATGATGCTGCCGCGCCGTCGCTCCTTCATCGCGGGCACGACCGCGCGCGCCAGGTAGAACGCCGAGTGGAGGTTGACGGCGAGGACGCGGTGCCAGTCGTCGAGCGATGTCTCGGTGATGGCCGTGTGTGGCCGGATGGCCGCATTGCACACGAGCACGTCGATCGCCCCCAGCTCGGCGAGCCCGAGCCTGACCATCGAATCCACCGCGGCGGCGTCGGCGACGTCGGCGAGCACGGGGACGGCGCGCACGCCGGCCGTCCGGCACTCGGCGGCGACGGCCTCCAGCTCCTCGCGGTTGACGCGGGTGTTCAGCACGAGGTCCGCTCCCTCGGCAGCGAACGCCAGCGCGATGGCGCGGCCGATGTTGCGGCTGGCGCCGGTGATGAGCGCGATCTTGCCGTTGAGCTTCATCAGGCTCCGCGGCGTTCGATGCGGCTGCCCGCCCTGCGCCTCAATCGACGATCGCTGCCTGGATGAGCTGCAGGAACAGCTGCCTATCGTAGCCGCGCGCCGGGCCGGGCGCGTTCTGGGTCATGAAAACGACGATCATCTGCTCCTTCGGGTCGACCCAGAACGCCGTCCCGGCCGCCCCGCCCCACCGGTACTCGCCGGCCGAGCCAGTCACCGGGTTGAGGCCCGTCTCCTTCCGGATCGCGAATCCGAGCCCGAACGTGTAACCTCGCGCCAGAATCGGCGACGCGACCCTGATGTCACCGAGATGGTCCGCGGTCATGTGGCTCACGGTGGCGCGGCCTAGCAACCGGACGCCGTCGAGCTGGCCGCCTCCGAGCAGCATCTGCAAGAAGCGCGCGTAGTCCTCCGCCGTCCCGGCCGCGCCGGCGCCGCCGGCGTCGTTCTTCTGCGACACGGTCACGTCGAGCAACTCGATCGGCTTTCCCGTCGCCCGATCGGTCTGGAACGGCTGCGCCAGCCGGCCGACCTTGTCCTTCGGCACCAGGAACGCGGTGTCAGTCATCTTGAGCGGCGCGAACAGGCGCTCCGCGAGGAATCCGCCGAGCGTCGTGCCCGAGACCACCTCGATCACACGGCCCAGCACGTCCGTCGAGAGGCCGTACTCCCAGGCGGTCCCGGGCTGATGGGCCAATGGCACTTTCGCCAGCCGCTCGATCTGCTCGGCCGGGCTGACGTCGCGCCAGTCGACGCCGACCTTGCCGTAAAGCTCCTTCACCCTGGCGTGCCCGGTGAAGCCCGCATACACGAGTCCCGAGGTGTGGCGGAGCAGGTCCTGAATCGTCATCTCGCGCTCGGCAGGTATCAGCGCGTAGACCGCCTTCCCGGTGTCGGGATCGAACCGCGGGACACTGACCTCGAGCTTCCCGAGCGACGGGAGGTACTTCGAGACGGGGTCGCTCAGGACGAGCCGCCCCTCCTCGACGAGCATCATCGCCGCGACCGAGGTGAACGGCTTGGTCATCGAGTAGAGCCGGAAGATCGCATCCGTCGGCATCGACGCGCCGGCCGCCGGGTCGCGCTCGCCGAGGCCCTCGAAGTAGGCGATCCTTCCCTTGCGCGCCACCAGGACGACCGCGCCCGGGTATTGGCCCTTTGCGATTTCGGCCTTGAGCACCTGGGTCACGCGTGCGAGCCTCTCCGACGAGAGTCCGACCTGCTCGGGCTTGGCCGAGGGCAGGGCGTCGGCCCAGACGAACGTTGTGAGGAAGAGAGCGACGAGGGCGGCGATCGGGGCCGAGAGCCTCTTCATGGCGGACCTCCCTACGGAGACTTGAGCGACAGGGGGAAAGGCTAAGCGAGCAGCCGACGGCCGTCAATGCGCTGTACAGTGCATGCGCTGCGCAGTGCCGACACAAACTAGCGTGCAGGAGGGAACCATGAAGCTCCTCTTCTTCGACGACTTCAAGTTGGGCGTGCTCAAGGGCGACGCGGTGATCGACGTGTCGGAGACGGTGCGGAACATCCCGCACACCGGGCCGCACGATCTGATCAGCGGGCTGATCGCGCGGTTCGCCGACTACAAGGAGCGCGTGCAGGAGGCGGTCGACCGGGGACGGGGAGTGCCGATCGGCCAGGTCAGGGTCCGGCCGCCACTGCCGAAACCCTCCAACATCGTGGCGATGGCGGTGAACTACATGGAGGACGGGACGCGGGCGGAGCCCGCGCCCATCAACGCGTTCCTCAAGTCTCCGAACAGCGTCATCGGCCCCGACGACACCATGGTGCTCCCCGATGTGCCCGCCACAATCTTCGAGGGCGAGGCGGAGTTGGCGGTGGTCATGGGCAAACGGGCCTCCCGTGTCAGTGCGGCGGAGGCCATGAGCTACGTCTTCGGCTATACGAACTTCATCGACGGGTCGGCCCGGGGCCTGCCGCCCACCGGCAACACGTTCTACCAGATGAAGTCGCGTGACACCTTCGCTCCGATCGGCCCGTATCTCGTGACCGCCGATGAGGTGTCCGATCCTCACAAACTCCAAGTACGGCTCTGGGTGAACGGGACGCTCAAGCAGAACTTCAACACGAGCGACATGGCCCACAGGATTCCTCGGTGCGTCGAATGGGTCAGCTCGATCCACACCCTGGAGCCCGGCGATGTCCTCGCCACCGGAACCAACCACCGTGGGCTCAGCGCCTTCCAGGAAGGCGACCTGATCGAGCTGGAGACTGAGGGGCTGGGCCGGCTGTGCCTGCACGTGCGAGACGACGTGAAGCGAACGTGGGCCAGGGAAACTCGGCTCGAGCGGCAGCAGAAGGGCCTCGAGGGAACGACGCCGCAACTGACAGGGAAGCACACGCCCACACGGAGCTAGGCCAAGCAGCCGGTACGCAAATGCTTGCACACAGGAATGCAGAAAACAATTTCAGCAATTGGGGACCAAGCTTCACCGGGCGTGTCGCCGGCTGGTCGAAAGGGGTGAATTGGTGGAAATTCGCGTGGTCCTAATCATCTGGCACGTAAAGGGCTTATCGAACCAAGCCGGCAACTCCACTGGTGGCACCCGTCTTGCTCGTTCGTTCGGTAATGGGCTTCGCCACTCCAGATCGCATCGCCGACGCCCGCCGCGGCCGGGCCCTATCTCGTGTCGCGGTCCGGCCCCGTGTGCATGGCAAGTTTCTTTACGTCGGCGACGAGAAGCTCTTGGTCCGGGGCGTGACCTACGGCCCCTTCCGGCCCGACGCGACAGGTAGTGAGTACCACGACGCCGCGGCCGTGGAGCGGGACTTGGCGGCAATCGCGTCCAACGGCCTGAACGCGATTCGAACCTACACGGTTCCTCCACGCTGGTTTCTCGACGCTGCCCAGGGGTTCGGCCTTCGGGTCATGGTCGGGCTGCCGTGGGCGCAGCACGTCGCCTTCTTGGGCGACAAGAAAACGGCCGGGATCATCGAGCGCTGCGTCCGAGAGGGCGTGCGGGCTTGCGCCGGTCACCCGGCCATCCTCTGCTACGCGATCGGTAACGAGATCCCGGCACCCATCGTGCGCTGGCACGGCCCCGCTGTGGTGGAGCGATACATCGAGCGGCTTCACCGAGCCGCGAGGGCTGAGGATCCCGGCGGTCTTTTCGCGTACGTGAACTACCCGACCACAGAGTACCTGCGGCTTCCCTTCCTGGAGCTCGTCTGCTTCAACATCTATCTCGAGTCTCAAGAGCGACTGGAAGCCTACCTGGCCCGCCTCCACAACCTCGCCGGCGACCGACCTGTGATCATGGCGGAGGTCGGGCTCGACAGTCGCCGGCACGGGGAGGAGGCCCAGGCGCGGATCCTCGACTGGCAGATTCGAGCGACCTTCGCGGCCGGCTGCGCCGGGGCGTTCGTGTTCGCGTGGACCGACGAATGGCATCGCGGCGGCCATGACATCGAGAACTGGGATTTCGGCCTGAGGGCCCGCGACGGTAGCCCCAAGCCCGCGCTCGCGGCCGTGCGCCGGGCCTACGCAGAGGTCCCGTTTCCCAAAGTCGGGCCCTGGCCTCGGATCTCCATCGTCGTCTGTAGCTACAACGGAGCCCGCACCATCAGCGACTGCTTCGAAGGTCTCCTGCGCCTGGAGTACCCAAACTTCGAGGTGATCGTCGTCGACGACGGCTCGCATGATCGAACGGCCGCCCTCGCTCGGGCGTACGGCTTCCGGGTGATCAGCACAGAGAATCGCGGGCTCGCCAGCGCCCGCAACACCGGCCTCGCCGCTGCGACCGGTGAGATCGTTGCCTACATCGATGACGATGCGTATCCCGACCCGCACTGGCTCACCTACCTCGCGGCCACGTTCAGGAACACGACGCACGTCGGCGTCGGTGGTCCGAACCTCGCGCCGCCCGGCGATGGCGTCGTCGCTGAATGTGTGGCCAATGCCCCCGGCGGCCCGGTTCACGTTCTCCTTTCCGACGGCGAAGCTGAGCACCTACCCGGTTGCAACATGGCCTTTCGAAGGGCGACGCTGGAGGCGATCGGAGGCTTCGATCCACAGTTCCGGGTGGCCGGCGACGACGTCGATGTCTGCTGGCAGATCCAGAAGAAGGGCCGGACGCTCGGGTTCAGCCCGGCAGCGGTCGTCTGGCACCACCGCCGCAACTCGGTGGTCGCTTACTGGAAACAGCAGCAGGGATACGGTCGGGCGGAGGCCTTGCTGGAACGGAAGTGGCCGGAGAAGTACAACCCAGCCGGGCATCTCACCTGGGCCGGTCGGCTCTACGGGAGAGGCCTGACGGAAGCACTGACCTGGCGGCGAGGGCGCATCTACCACGGTACGTGGGGAAGAGCCCCGTTCCAATCGCTCTATCAGCCGGCGGTCGGTCTGCTCGGCGGCCTCTCGCTGATGCCGGAGTGGTACCTCCTGATTGTTGCCCTGGGAGGCCTTTCAGGGCTGGGAATGCTGTGGACGCCGTTATTCTGGGCTATGCCCCTCCTGACGCTGGCGGTCGCCGCACCTGTGGTGCAGGCGCTCACGAGCGCGGCCCGAGCGTCCGCCGCTGCGCCGCGATCCCGTGGCGTCCGAGTAACGTTGCTCACGGCGCTCCTCCACCTGCTTCAGCCGCTCGCGCGTCTGTGCGGGCGAATGCGCCACGGCCTTACCCCCTGGCGTCGGCGACGTCGAGGCAGTTGGGCGTTCCCCCGACCTCGACTCTTCACCATCTGGAGCGAGGGCTGGCGGGCGCACTCAGAGTGGCTCCGTTCCCTGGAGGCCCTGCTCCGCGCGGACGGTGCGCCTGTCCTTCGGGGAGGCGACTTCGACCGCTGGGACCTCGAGGTGCGGGGCGGTATGCTCGGGTCAAGCCGGTTGCGCATGGTCATCGAGGAGCACGGCGCCGGCAGACAACTCGTGCGGTTCCGTTCGCTGCCACGGTGCTCCTCCGGGGGGGTGGCTCTTGCCCTCGTATTTGCTACCCTTTCCACCGGGGCAGCATTTGACCGGGCCTGGGCTGCCTGCACAATACTCGGCGCCGCTGCCGTGCTCCTTGCCCTCCGCACGCTCCAGGACTGCGCCTCTGCTACGGCCGTGATCCTTCGCGCGCTGCATGCGACGAAGCGGGTAGGAGCGTGATGCGTTCCATGCGTGGCGAGGTCGCCAAGTTCTTGGGGCCTTTGGCTCTGTACAAAAGGCTTGTGCCCTACGTACGCGCCGAATGGCGCCTCCTCTGGTTGACGGTCTTGGCGATGCTGGCGGCCACGCTGCTCACGCTCGGCCAGCCCTGGCCGATGCAAGCGATCGTCGACTCCGTTCTGGGAACCGAACCTACGCCGGGCTGGATCAGTGCTCCGCTGGGGGATCTGAGTAAGGGTGCGCTTCTCGCGGTGACTGTGGGCTTGATGGTCGCAGCGCTTGTCTTCAGGCAATTGCTGGTGCTGGGTGAGGGTTATTTCTCCCAGCTTTTCGGACAGCGGATGGTGTTCAAACTGCGCTGCGATCTGTACGCCAAGCTGCAGCGCCTCTCGCTTCGATTCCATGACCACAGCAGCGTCGGCGACCTCATCTACCGAATAACAGAGGAAGCCGCCGCCCTCCGGGACATCGTGACCTATGGTTTCGTGCCCCTCGCGATTCAGTTCATGACGGCTGTCGCGATCGCGAGCACGATCTTTGTTTTAGACACGCGGCTCGGCTTCGTCGCCGTGGCGATCGTGCCGATCCTTGTTGTGTGGACGGTGTGGTTCTCGGAGCGCGTGAAGCGTCGTTCTTGGCGCCTCGCCAGTGCTGAAAGTAGCCTTTACACGAGTGTGAGCGAAGCGCTTGGCTCCATTCGCGCTGTCAAATCGTTCGCGATGGAGGAGATGGAGCTGGAGAGATTCGAGATGCGAGCTCGCATGAGCCAGGAAGCCTACGTCCGCGTGATGGCGCTCAGTTCAATCGGCAGGTTGGTGAACGAGGCCCTTGCCGGCCTCGCGACGGCCGCGGTCGTTTATCTGGGAGCACTCTTCGTCCTGCGGGGTAACCTCACTGTCGGTGAGCTGCTCGTGTTCGTCGCCTACCTCCACAGCCTCTATGGACCGATCACTCAGCTTGTGGGTTCCGCCCTGATCATCCAGGGCTCGCGCGCAGGCATTGCGCGCGTCCTAGAGATCTTCGAGCAGGAAGACGAACACGCCACAGCTGGCGGCGGCCGTCTCGAGAACGTGTCTGGACGGCTGTCCTACCAGAATGTCACCTTTGGCTACGACGGCACACGACTCGCCATCCGCGACGTCAGCTTCGAAGTCGAGCCGGGTGAGACCGTCGCTTTCGTCGGCCGTTCGGGCGCCGGGAAGACGACGTTGCTTAGCCTGTTACTGCGTTTCTACCGACCTTATTCGGGGCGGATACTGCTGGACGGGGTAGACGTCGCGACGCTGGACCTACAATGGCTACGCCGACAAATTGCGCTGGTGCTGCAGGAGCCGATCATCTTCTCGTCTACCCTGGGCGAGAACATCGCGTACGGTCGGCCGGGTGCACGCCATGCCGACATCGTCGGCGCCAGCCAGGCGGCAGGCTTGCATGACTTCGTCATGGAACTGCCTGATGGATACGACACACTCGTCGGCGAACGCGGGGTCCGTCTCTCGGGCGGGCAACGGCAGCGGCTTTCGATCGCTCGCGCATTTCTGAAAGACGCACCTGTCCTCATCCTTGATGAACCGACCTCGAACCTGGATGCGACAACGGAACAGCATATCTTTCAAGCGCTCGATCGACTTACGCGGGGCAGGGTCACCCTTGTGATCGCGCATCGCCTGGCCACTGCGCAGCGCGCAGGCCGTATCGTCGTGCTAGAGAACGGGCAGATTGTTGAGCAAGGCACGCACGCCGAGCTCCTCTCGGCCGGAGGTATCTATGCGCGCTTATGCCGGGACCAGATAATGAGGCGGCCCACGCCGTCGCGCTCCACGGACACGAGCCTAACGTGATTGCTGGATCGATCGAGCGGGAAGGTGCCGTGAGGATCACGGTGTGTCTCCTCGCGTCGGCGCTCTCGGACGGTGATTCGAGCGACCCGCGCGCGATCCCGCGACGCGACCTTGACTCCGACCTGGTGCTGAGTAATCGCTTCCGCGGTGGCGGGCACCCGGTGGAGGCGCCCAGGTGAGCCCATCTCGGCGGACGGTGGTGGTTTTGGGCATTATGGGCCGGACGCCGTTCGCAGGAGTGGCTTGGCAGGTGTTGCACTACCTCGAGGGTTTCCGCCGGCTGGGGTGCAACGTCTACTACGTTGAGGATACCGCCGACTGGCCGTACGACCCTGAGCAGAATGTGATCACCGACGACTGTCGCTACACCGTGAACTATATCGCCCGAATCATGGCTTGGTGCGGCCTACCTGATCGCTGGGCCTACCGCGCCGCAGCCCAGGGCGGCCGCAGCTTCGGCCTCTCGGAGTCCCAGCTCGCGTCCCTGTTTGAGGGGGCCGACGCGCTCGTCAACTTGACCGGCGGAACGTGGCTACGCGACGAGCACCTACGCGTTCCCGTACGCGTCTATCTCGAGACCGACCCCGTTCTGCGCCAGATCGAGATCGCCCAAGGGCGTAAGTTCGCCGTCGACCTGCTGAGCGCCCACACTCACCACCTCACATACGGTGAGAACTTCGGGGCGCCAGATTGTGGCGTTCCCCTCGGGCGCTTCGACTATCGCCCGACGCGTCAACCGATCGTTCTCGATTGGTGGACATCCGTCGACTGCCGCCCTCACAACGGGAGCCGCCGGCCCCCGGCCGCGGGTTCCTTCACGACCATTTCCAGCTGGCAGCAATCCGGCAAAGATATCGAGTGGAAAGGGGAGATGTACTTTTGGAGCAAGCACCTGGAATTCTTGAAGTTCATCGACCTGCCTCGCCACGTCAAGGTGCCGCTCGAGCTGGCCCTGGCCTGCGAAGATCCCGAAGTGATCCGGTTGTTGACGTCATGCGGCTGGCGGATCGCCGATGCGATCGCCTTATCGAAGGATCTGTCGCCCTATCGCGATTACATCCTCAGCTCGCGCGGTGAGTTCACGGTCGCCAAGGACCAGAACGTTCGCCTGCGCAGCGGCTGGTTCAGCGACCGGAGCGCCTGTTATCTTGCTGCGGGTCGCCCGGTGATAACCCAAGACACGGGGTTCGGCAACATCTTGCCGACCGGACGGGGTCTCTTCGCCTTTCGGACGATGGATCAGATCCTCGATGCGTTCGACCAGATCAACGCCAACGACCACGCGCACGTCCAGGCTGCACGGGAGATTGCGGGAGAATACTTCGCGGCCGAGCGCGTCCTGACCACTTTGATGGAGGACGTCGGGCTGTGACAGTAGTCTCGGCGCCCGTTGCCATGGCTTTTGAGGATCGCTCCCTTGCGTAATGGGGTCCGATATCCGCTCAGCGGACATGGCGTGTTGGCTGAAGTGCGAGGGGCGCACCTAGAACGATTCCTGCACACTGTCGCATGAGATTGGATCCATCTCCGCTGCTCGGCCAGGTGAGCCAGCGTGTTGCGCCGCTGTTGATTCCGCTGGTACGGGCATACGTCAGGTATAGTCCGTTCGCTGCGGGCAAGCGATCGTTCTGGACTCGGATCGTCGACCCCTACTTTGCCTGGCACTCGCACAGGTTTGTCGCATCGACGGTGTTTGGGGCAAAAATGGCTGGCAGCACGAGAGACATCCTCCAGCAGTACATCTATTACTTTGGAGTCTGGGAGCCGAATCTCACGCGCTGGATCGCACAACGGCTAGCGCCCGGGGATACCTTCATCGATGTGGGAGCCAACATCGGTTACTTCACCCTCCTCGCCTCGAAACTTGTCGGCGACTCCGGAGCGGTTGTTGCGATTGAAGCCTCTCCGGCGACCTTCGACGCTCTGCAACGCAACCTGGCTCGTAACCGCGCCAGGAATGTGCGCGCGGTGAATGCGGCTGCGTCTGATTGCAACGGCGTGGTGAGACTCTTTCGTGGTCCCGAGACTCACATCGGTCTGACGACGATCCTTGAGGAGGAAGGTTTAAGGCGGGGCCTTGAATTCGAGTGCGAGGTCACCGCCGCACCCCTCACTGCCCTTCTACGGCAAGGGGAGATGCAAAGTGCTCGCTTCATAAAGATCGACGTCGAAGGGGCCGAATGGCAGGTCGTAACGGGGATGAGACCGCTGCTCAATGCTTGCCGTACCGATTTGGAGATTATGGTCGAGGTTGATCCCGAATGCTTGGTCGCACAGGGAAGGCGTCCCGAAGAGCTTCTGAGAATATTCCGTGACGCTGGCTTCCATGCGTACAGCTTGGAGAATGACTACGCGGCTCCAAGCTATCGCTGAGAAGAGGCCGGTGGGAATTCGAGGCCCGATCCAGCTTCTGACCGACGTAGTATTTTCACGCCAAGACTTGGAGCTGCTTTAGGAGGGGACGAGGCTCGTTGGTTTGCCTCTGCGCGTGTTGGTGGCGGCTTCAAAGGGGCGCTGGGCACAGTACGACGAAGCTGTTGGCCGACGCCGGACTGTGAGGGCGCGCCAATGAAAGACCTCACCCGTTATGTGATCGTGAACGCGGACGACTTCGGGCATTCCGAGGGGATCAACCGAGGGGTCATCGACGCCCACGAGAAGGGCATTGTGACCAGCGCGAGCCTCATGACGAACGCTCCGGCGGCAGAGGCTGCGGTCAGACTCGCGCGGCAATATGCGGCCCTGAGCCTGGGCATTCACGTGAACTTCACCCGAGAGGGCGAGCGCCTCGTGGATCTCGAAGATCTCCAGGCGGTCCGGCGGGAGCTAGAGGCGCAGTTCAACCGGTTCCTCGACCTCACTGGACGCTTGCCGACCCACATCGACTCGCACCAGCACGTCCACCGGGAGTTCAACATCGGCCGCTTCTTCATCGAGTTGAGCCAGCGCTATGGCCGGCCGCTCCGGGGCTACTGCGAGGTCGTCTACGTCAGCGGGTTCTACGGTCAATGGGAGTACGGAAAAACGGAGGAGAAGTACATCAGCGTCGAGTTCCTGATCTCCCTCCTGAAGGGAAGGAAATCAGAATTCAGCGAGGTCGCCTGCCACCCGGGATACGTCGTCGACGGGTTCGAGCCTCCATACAATCGCGAGAGGGAGATCGAGCTCAAGTCCCTCACCGATCCACGGGTGAAAGCCGCCATGGAAGAGGAAGGTATAAAGCTCATCAACTACGACGATTACCTGAACCTCGTGCGAGCCGCATAGCGGTGGAGGGACGGTCAAAAACCTGGGCGCGATCGTGGCCGTGACGCCGGGTGCGGGAGCCCCAATCTCGAATAGACACTTCAGCGGTCGCGGTGATCCTGGTGTACCCTCAGCGATCGTCGTCAACCGACAGCAGGGGGGAGAGACACCATGGCGTACGAAGCAATGCTCGCAGAGACGGTCCTGATGCGCGGGCACCGGGGCGATCAGATCGACGCATACCTGGCGCGTTCGTTGGGAACCGGGCCCTATCCTGGCGTGGTCGTCATCCACCACATGCCCGGCTGGGATGGGCCGACCAAGGAGATCGCCAGGAGATTCGCCCACCACCGATACGTGGCCATCTCACCAAATCTGCATTTCCGTGAAGGGAAGGCAACGCCGGAGGAGAACAGTGCCAGTGTGCGTGCGGCCGGAGGCATGCCGGACGATCGCACGATGGGCGATGTCCAGGGTGCCATCGACTACCTTCGCACCCTGCCGTACGTGAATGGCAAGGTCGGGATCGTTGGCTATTGCTCCGGCGGCCGCCAGGCGTACCTGGCCGCCTGCACGCTGCGGGGCATCGACGCCGCCATCGATTGCTACGGGGGTGGCGTCGTCGCCAAGCCCGAGGAGCTGACCGCACGCCAACCCGTCGCACCGATCGAGCTCACCAAGGACCTCAAGTGCCCGTTACTGGGATTGTTCGGCGTCGAGGACTCGCGCCCCTCGCCGGAGGACGTGGCGAAGACCGAGGAAGCGCTCACGAAGTGGGGGAAGACCTGCGAGTTCCACACCTACGACAACGCGGGGCACGCGTTCTTCGCCGTCGACCGCCCGCAGTATCGCGTGCATGCTGCTCTGGATGGTTGGAAGAAGGTCTTCGCCTGGTTCGAGAAGCACCTCCACTGAGCCGCCGGCGCGATGATCGAGCGACGACCGTTCGGAAGGACCGGTCACCTCAGCACGGTGACCCTCTTCGGCGGAGCCGCGCTGGCCCGGGCCAGCCAGGCGGACGCGGACCGCACGCTCGACCTGCTCCTCCGGTACGGGGTCAATCACATCGACACGGCCGCGCGGTACGGGGACTCCGAGTTGCGAATCGGGCCGTGGATGGCGCGCCACCGGAAGGACTTCTTCCTAGCGACCAAGACCGGCATGCGGACCGGCCGCGAGGCCCGCGAGGACATCCACCGCTCGCTCGAGCGGTTGCGCGTCGACCACGTCGACCTGATCCAGCTCCACTCCCTGGGCCACCCCGACGATTGGGATCAGGCCATGGGGCCGGGAGGCGCGCTCGAGGCTCTCATCGACGCCCGCCAGCAGGGGCTCGCGCGCTTCATCGGCGTGACCGGTCACGGCTGGACGATCGCCGCGATGCACCGGCGCAGCCTCGCGCGCTTCGACTTCGACGCCGTGCTGCTGCCGTACAACTTTTTCATGGCCCAGCAGGAGCGCTACCGGCGAGACTTCGAGGAGGTGCTGGGTTTCTGCCGAGAGCGGAACGTCGCGGTCCAGGTCATCAAGTCGATCGCTCGCGGGCCTTGGGCCACGGCCGCGCGGACGCACACGACGTGGTACCAGCCGCTCGAGGAGCGGGCCGACATCGACCGGGCAGTTCACTGGGCCCTCGGTCTGCCCGGCGTCTTCCTCAATACGGCCGGAGACCTGGCGTTGCTTCCCACGGTGTTGGACGCCGCGAGCCGCTTCGAGCGCCGTCCCTCGGACGACGAGATGGCGGCGATGCTCGACTCGACGCGGATGACCTCGCTCTTCGGCCTCGCGACCTGAGTCAGACCTGACCCTCCCACGACGCATCGGCGACCTCGCGCCAGCGCGCGCGGATCCGCTCGAACTCGCCCGGAGGCAGAGCGCCGGGCTGCAGCAGCGCCGCGTTCTGCTGCCATCGCCCAGGCTTCGTGGTCCCGACGATCGCAGTGTGGACGCCCGGCACGCTCAACGTGAAGCGCAGCGCGGTGGCCACGCCCGTGTCCGGGGTATCTCGCAGGAATGG
>Ga0209375_1002239_pt1 | contig 14153 bp, 7 predicted proteins | sample GraSoiAngelo_131_FD_185888 | JGI IMG/M metagenome (GOLD analysis project Ga0209375, IMG submission 185888) | Grasslands soil microbial communities from the Angelo Coastal Reserve, California, USA - 14_0929_02_30cm (SPAdes) (version 2) | ecosystem: Environmental > Terrestrial > Soil > Grasslands ... | reverse complement strand
CGGCGTGCTTCACGGGCGCGGCTCCGGACAGGACCGCCCAGGACTGAGCGATCGAGTCAATCTTGCCCTCGTCGTTCTGCGCCGAGCCCAACGGCGTGCCGTCGTCGTAGTAACCGCGGCGGTACCACTCCCCGTCCCAGGCCCGCTCGAGCATGCCCGCCAGCCGGCTGGCCTCGCTCGCGTAACGCGCCGCCCGCGCCGTGTCCCGGGTCTCGCACAGGGGGATGAACTGCCGCAGCACCGTGTACAGGAACCACCCGAGCCAGACGCTTTCGCCGCGGCCCTGGTGCCCGACCCGGTTCATCGCATCGTTCCAATCGCCGCTGCCGATCAGCGGAAGGCCGTGGGCGCCCGCGGTAAGGCCCTTGTCGATGGCGCGCGCACAATGGTTGAAGAGGGGAGCCGATTCGGCGGAGACCCGCGGCTGTCCGTAGGCCTCCGTCTCGCCAGCGGCGAGGACCGGGGCCTCCAGGAACGGGACGAGCTCGTCGAGGATGCCGTGGTCCCCGGTCGCGTCCACGTAATGCGCCACGGCGTACGGCAGCCACAGCAGGTCGTCCGAGCAACGAGTGCGGGTGCCGCGGCCGGACGACTCGTGCCACCAGTGTTGCACGTCCCCTTCGAGGAACTGCCGGCCCGCGGCCCGGACGATGTGCGCCCGGAAAAGGTCCGGCCTCGCCAGGGAGAGGGCCATCGCATCCTGGAGCTGATCCCGGAAGCCGAAGGCACCCCCCGGCTGATAGAAGCCGGACCGCGCCCAGAGCCGGCAGCTCAGGTCCTGGTACAGGAGCCAGCGGTTCATGAGGAGGTCGAAGGAGTCGTCAGGGGTGCGCACCTGGACGGTCTCCAGGGTGTCGGCCCAGAACCGCTGCACCGCTTGCATGGCGATATCGGCGGCGGCCACGCTGCCGTGGCGGCGCACCAGGTCGCGGGCGTGCTGGTGATCCCCGCCCTGTCCCAGGATGAAGACGAGGCGGCGGCTCTCTCCCGGAGCCAAGCCGATGTCGACCTGCAGCGCGGCGCAGGGATCGAGTCCGGCCCCGAACTGGCCCGACAGGGCGTGGTGGCTCATGGCGGCTGGCCTCGCCAGCGAGCCGTTGCGTCCTAGAAAGGAGAGGCGGTCTCCCGTCGCCGAACTCGGTGCCTCGCTGGCGTGGGCGAAGGCGACCCGGCCGGCGAACTCCTGGTTGTAGGGGTTCGTGGCCAGGACGGCCCCCGTCTCCGCGTCGAGCTCCGTCATCACGTGCCGGTGCTCCCCACGCTGCGGCGGCGCCAGGCGCCATTCGTTGTAGGCGAACACGCTCAGTCGCCGCGGGCGGTCGGTCCGGTTGGTGAGGGTCAGGAGTGAGAACTTCACAGCGTCCTTCGCGTCCACGAAGACCGCGAGGTCCTGAAGGATTCCATGGGAGGCATGTGTGAAGCGGGAGACTCCGGCTGCGTGCCGCGTCACGAACCGGCCGCTCTCTCGGGTCCGCCGCATCGGCCCTGGCGTGGGCGACCACACGTCGCCCCCTTCCTCGTCCCTCAAGAAGAGGGCCTCGGCGGTGGGGTCGGTCACGGGGTCGTTGGCGAAGGGCGTGAGGCGGTTCTCGCGGCTGTTCTCCGCCCACGTATACGCCGAGCCCGATGCCGAGACCGCGGTGCCGAAGCCGGGGTTGGCCATGACGTTGACCCAAGGGAGCGGCGTCTCTCGGTCACCGTCGAGGACGACCGCGTACTCGCGGCCGCCATCGGCAAAGCCGCCCGTGCCATTGGCGAAGGTGAGGGCGGGCACCTCGATCTCCATGCCGTCCAGGCCGGACGCCGGGCGCGGGGGCGGCGGCGGGAGCTCCCTTTGGGGTTGCGGCTCGAGATACGGCCAATCCAACTGACTCGCCAGCCCGCCGCGATCCCCGCTGAGGATCACCCGGGCCACGCTGGCAAGCAGGCTCCGCTCGTCCTCGCTCATGCGGTCGCCGCGCAAGAGGTACACGCCCCCCGGCCGGTGCTTCCACGCCCCCCAGGGCCCGGTGTCGAGAAGCGCCGTGAGCTGGACGTGCATCTCGTCGAGGTAGCTCACTGGATGCTCGTTCAGGATCACGACGTCCGCGCTCAGGCCCTTGAGCCGCCAGTACTCCTGGGCCTGGAGGACCTGCCGGACGAGGGGGATGTCGTCTCCCTGGACCACGCGCACGAGGAGGATGGGGAGATCGCCGGAGATCCCGTGGGCCCACAGCCCCGGTTGGCCCAGCACGTTGCGCTCCAGGACCTCCGGCCCCGCCCGCAGCGAGGCGTCGGTGTACAGGACCCGGGAGGCGAGGCGCTCGAAGAGGTGGGCCTCGTCGCTCGAGATGCCCAGATGCCGCAACGTGCTCTGCGCCTGGGTGAAGGCCAGCGCGAAGGTGCGTGCGGAGGCGCTGGGGTCGTGGTACTTGTGCGCCATGGCCAGAGCGCCATCCCGGCTCTCGGCCATCCCCGTCGCGAAGGACAGGCGCACGAATCCACCGGGGGCTAAACGGATGCGCTGTCGCAGGCTGACGATCGGGTCCAGCACGGCCCCCGTGGTGCCCGAGAGGGCCCGCCCGTCGAGGGCCACCGGATCCTCGGGGCTGCGGCCGCGGCCCAGGAACCGCCCGCGGTCGGTTTCCCATTCCACCGGCCCCTGCATCCTCCCGTCCACGCTCAACACGTGGACCGCCCACACGCGGGCCTCGTCCCGGGCGCGGGGTCGCCGGGCGCAAACCAGGGCGGCGCTCTCGGGCAAGTACTCGGTTTCCACGAAGAGCTTGCTGAAGGCGGGGTGGGTCAGGTCGTCGGCGACAGACGCCAAGGCGATCTCGGCGTAGCTCGTGACCTCGAGCTCGCGAGGCCGGTCGCCCTGGTTGGTCACGGTCAGGCGGCGCACTTCGACGTCGTCCTCGGTTGAGACCGCGATGTCGAGCTGCGTCGCGATGTCCTCGTCCCAGCGACGGAAGACGGCCTTCTCGGCCTGGAAGGTGACCAGATACTCCTCGGGCTCCCGGTCCGTGGGATGGTAGGCCGCGGACCAGACCGACCCGCTGCGCACGTCGCGCAGGTAGAGGAAGTGGCTCCCCAGGTCACGGGTCGAGTCCTCGCGGTACCGGGTGACGGCGCGGCCGCGGCAAAAGCTGGCCCCGCCTCCCGCGTTGGTGACGATGGCGGTGTAGGCGCCGTTGGACAGGAACTGGGCATGAGGGTACCGCGTGTGAGGCGACCGGAAGCGCCGGATCGCCACCGCGGAGACCGGAGCCGCCACCCGCGTCTCCTCGGCGGGCCGGGGCTGCGTGATGGGAGCGTGGCGCGGCGCGCGCTCCTGCAACAGGAGCGCGGTGGCCTGCACCCGGGGATCGGCGTGGAGGCGCTGTACCATCGGATGGCCGAGGACGGCGTTGGCCAGCGCCACCAGGCTCATGCCCTGGTGATGCGCCAGGAAGGCCTGGACGACGACCCCGCGGGAGCCATGGGGTCGGGGCTCGCTGACGCTCTCGCTTTCGTCCGCTTTCCGGTGGGTATAGTCAATGGCCTCGTAGAAACCGTACGCGCCGTCCAGCCCTTCCCGGGCCAGGCGCCGGAAGTTGTGGGCGGCCCTCTCGGGGTCCACCATGGCGGCCAGCGCGGTGGCGTAGGGGGCCACGACCAGTTCGTCACCGAGGCCTCGCTTCAACCCCAGGCCGGGCACGCCGAAGGCTTTGTACTGGTAGTTGCCGTGACGGTCGACGACGTTGAAGGCGGACTCCGAGATCCCCCAGGGCACGCCCTGCTGCCGCCCATATTCCATCTGCCGACGCACAGCCATGCGGCACGACTGGTCGAGGAGGGTCCCCGGATAGCTCTGCATCACGAGGAGGGGCATGAGGTATTCGAACAGGCTGGCGCTCCACGACAGGAGGGTCGGGGCGCCGTCGACGCTGGTCAGCAGCCGCCCCAAGTGGAACCAGTGGCTGTCGGGGACATCGCCTTTGGCGATGGCGACGAAGCTGGCCAGGCGGGCCTCGGAAGCCAGAAGGTCGTAGTAGGAAGGATCGAGACGGCCGGGGCCCTGGGCGTCCGCAAGGCGATAGCCGAGGGCGAAAATCTGGCGCTGCCAGTCGTAGAGGAAGTCGAAGCTCATGCCGTCGACGAAAGCGAGGGCGCGCCGCGCCAGCTCCTCGAGGCGCGTCGCGAACACACCGGGCTTCGGGGCCGGGGCCATCAGCCCCGCGGCCAGAGACCGCGACCAGTAGACCGCCTCGACTTGATCGCGGGAGGTCGCACCTTCCGACTCGAACGCTTCAATCGCTGCTCTGAGCGCGGGGACCAGTCCGTCGCCGCACGCCACCTTCTTCTCCCCTTCCTCGGGACCGTCCAACATGCCCAGTACGGACCTCACCGCGGCGGCTAAGCGGGCCCTCCCGTCCTGGTGCCCGCCGGGCGTGTCCGCCAGACGCGCCAGGGACTGCCCGGCCATCTCCGCGGTGTCCGCCAGGCCGGCGCAGATCTGCGTCGGGGACTGGGGCTCGCCGGCCAGCCGCCGCAGGCCCTCGGCCAGGGCCAGGAGGGCGCCCGCAAGATTGCCGCTGTCCACGGTAGAGACGTAGCGGGGGGGCAGCGGTGCCAGGGTTCTCGTGTCGTACCAGTTGAGCAGATGGCCTTCGAAACGCTCCAGTCCATCCATGGTGGACAGCGTGGCCTCGAGCCGCTCGACCAGCTCGGGAGTGCGGATGAAGCCGAGGTCGTGGGCGGCCAAGGTCGAGAGGAGCGCCATCCCGATATTCGTGGGGGACGTCCGGTGGGCGACCATCGGCGTGGGCGTTTCCTGGAAGTTGTCGGGAGGCAGGCCGTGGTCTTCGGCGCCCATGAAGGTCTCGAAGTAGCGCCAGGTCTTGCGTGCGATGAGACGGAGAAAACGACGGTCCTCGGAGCCGAGCAGCTGATGCTCGGGCGACGCGGGTTGGCTGAGCCAGTAGGCCACCAGCGGGGCGGCCACCCACAAGGCGAGGAGGGGACCGGCCACAGCGAGGCTGCTCGGCCGGGCGGCCGCGATCAGAACGAGAAGGATCAGGGCGATGAAGGGGCTGGCCGCCATCTCTGCGACGAACAGCAACGCGCCGGCCCGGGCGCTGAGGCCGGCGGCCCGGGCGGTGGCCGCGGCCGCCGTCTCCCACTGGAGGAGGCGGCGCTGCGTGATCACGAGGCGAACCAGGGTGAGGGCGATGGCGTGGGCCATCTCGTAGGCGTGGTAGGCGAGGAACGTGACCTGCAGGAGCGTTTGGGCACCGGCGGTCTTCACGTCCTCGCCCAGAATCCGCAGGAACACCCCCAAGGGTTGCTGGGGGGCGGGGCCGGCGCCGAGCCGGACGGCCAGCGGGTATAGTGGAAAAGCGATCGCGGCGAGAACCCCGAGGGTCCAGGCCAAGGGGTCTCCCGCCAGCACCAGCCAGGCCAGCGCGAGAAAGGCGACGGTGGCGGGGGCCACCAGCGTGCGCCTCAGATTGTCGAAGACCTTCCAGCGGGAGATGACGGGGAGGTGGTTGCGTTCCAGGCCCTCCCGGGTCGGGACGAGGGGGAACAGCCAGAAGAGGATCTGCCAGTCGCCCCGCACCCACCGGTGCTGGCGCCGGGCATGAGCCAGAACGCTCGCGGGGTAATCGTCGACCACCTCCACGTCCGTGACCAGGGCGGCCCGGGCGTGCAGGCCCTCGAAGAGATCGTGGGACAGGAGGGCGTTCTCGGGGATCCGGCCTTCGAGGGCGGCTATGAAGGCGTCAACGTCATAGAGGCCCTTCCCCGTGAAGATCCCCTCGGCAAACAGATCCTGGTAGGTGTCCGAGACCGCGGTGGTGTAGGGATCGACGCCCGTGTGCCCGGCGTACACGCGGGCGAACAGCGACCCGGCGGCGCTCGCCATCGTCACGCTGACCCGGGGCTGCAGGATCCCGTAGCCCTCGGTGACCCGGCGCAGGCGAGGATCGAAGGAGGGACGGTTCAGGGGATGGGCGATGATGCCGATGAGCTTCCGGGCCGCGTGCAGGGGAAGCCGGGTATCGCTGTCCAGGGTGATGCAGTAGCGGATGCTGGGCAGCACCTCCGGATCGCCCACGTGGACGCGGAAGCTCGTGTCCTTGGCCCCCCGCAGCAGGCGGTTGAACTCTTCGATCTTCCCGCGCTTGCGCTCCCAACCGATCCACGAGCCCTCGCCAGGGTTCCACTGGCGCGCACGATGGAACAGGTGGAACCGGTCGGTGCGACCCTGGCCGAGACGGGCGTTCAAGGCGAGGACCCCGGCGCGGGCGGCGTCCAGGATTTCGTCGTCCGCCGGCAGCTCGGCCGTGGGGGCGTCGGCGAAGTCGCCGAGGATGGCGAAGTGTATGCGCGGGTCGACGTTCCCCAGGGCCAGGACCTCCACGTGCTCCAACAGCTCGGCCACGCCGGCCACGCTCGTGAGCAGGGTGGGGACGACGACCATGGTCCGCGCGTCCTCGGGCACGCCGGCCTGGAAGTCGAGGCGGGGGAGGCGCCACGGCGCAGCGACGTGCGCGGCCAGGCGCTGGACGAGGGCGATGGCGAACTCGCTGGCGGGCAGGAGGAGGAGTGCTGCCGTCCAGGCCTGGACCCACGGGGCACCGCCTTGGGCCTGGACGTACGCGACGGCCAGAGCCAGTAGGGCGGCGACGACGAGTCCGATCGACCCCAGGTAGAAGCTGGTGGCGTGGGCGAAGATGAAGCGCCGCGCGCGGACCGTGAGGCGCGGACGGTACGCCACGTCGGTCTCGAGGTCGCGCCGCCCCTTCCCGATCAGGTGGTAGCCCACGTGAGCGGCGCGGTTGTCGGCCGACTTCAACTCAGCGGCCTGGCGGGCGCTCTCCACGCTGCGAAGGGCCACGCGGAGCTGGGCCTCGCCGGTGGCCTCCGCCAGCTCCTCCACCGCCTGCCGGTAGCGGTCCCGGCTGAGGAAATCCATTCTCCCGTAGACGCCAGCCGGGTCGCGCTGCAAGACCTGTTCGATCAAGCTGACGTTTTCGAAATACTGCGTCCAGTCCAGGGTGGAGCACAGCCGCAGGCTGGTGATGGCGTTGGCCACGGAGACCTGCCCCGCCGCCTGCCTTTGGTGCTCCGTCCGAATCGAATCCTCCGCTGTCATTCCCTGGGCGGCGAGGCGTTCCTCAACGGCCGCGCGCACGGGAGAGACAAGGGGCCCATACTCGCGCATCCGCTGCAGCAGTCGCACGACGTAGGCCGTCTCCAGGACTTCGGGGAGGGACGCCAGGGGTGCCGTATCTTCGGCGCCGCCGATCTGGGCTAGATAGCCGTCGGCCGTGAGACGCGCGTCCCGGCCCTGCAGCGTTTCGTCCGCCAGTCGCCTCAGGCTCTCGAGGAGGGCGAGCTTGAGCATGCTGGGCCAGGCCCACAGCTCGCCGATGGTCAGGGGGGCCACTGTCTGGTAAGCGGCCATGAAGCGCACGAGCTGGTGCCGGTCTAGGCGACCGTCGGTGTGGCGGATCAGCTCCAGGGCCATGGCGTAGACTCGCGCGATGCCGGCCATCTCCCGCGAGGCCAGCTTGGGCAACCCCAGGTAGTACTGTCGGGGAAGGTCGTGCCGGGTATCCCGGATCTCGCCTTCGATGAGGTGGAAGTTATCGAGGAGCCATTCCGCCGCCGGGGGCACGAACTCGCCGCGATGGACGTCGTCGGCGAGGACGCGATAGGCCTCGCGTAGCACGCGGGCATTGTCCTCCAGACGCGAGAAGAAGGGGCGGGCCTTGCGGCGCGGATCCCGGGCCAGGGTGAAGCTGGCGGCGAGGGCCCTGGCCCGTTCCTCCAGGCGCTCGATACTGAGGAGCTCGGCGCGGAGGGGCTTCTCGGCTTCCGGGCGGCGGCCGCCCCCGAAGAGGCGGCGCAGCGGCCTCAGGGCGTCAGCCAAGGCGACCTGCCCATGGTGCCACGGCACGCTTCACGGCGCGGCGTACTCATTGCGTGGTTTCGTCCCTCCGGATGTCGCGGGTTTCCTCGACTCCATCCAGCTCATCCGAGCGCGCTGTTCTTTGCCTGCCAGTCGGTTTCGGTGTAGTCCCGGTGGAGTCCGCGTCGTCTTATGCGCTGGAAGCGACCGCTCCCGGCACCTGTCAGTTGCTATTGCGGAGCCGGAAGCCGGCTTCGGCGCCGGACGGCGCGAGCTGCGGGCGCTGGAGCGCCTTGCGGACCTCAGTGAGGACGGTGGCTTCGCTGGTCTCCGGCTCGGGCTCGGGCGGCTTGGCCGTGACGCAGAGATCCAACAGCTGACGGATGACCGCGCGAGCCCGAGCCTCGGTCCAGTGCTGCCCGCGACAGTAATCGACGACCACTCGAGCTGCGACGACCACTAGCAGTCGGTCGCCGGTCGCCTGCGAGACGTGGGCGCAGACCGCGGATCGTGCGTGGCGGGGTGCCCCACGGCCCTGGTGCAACGCTTCGGCGTCGTTGCTGACGAACAACAACCCGTCGATGTGGCGTCCAAAGGCGACCAGTTCGTGCGCTTCGCGTGCGAGGAGTTCGTCCGCTTCGCGCGCATTCAGCCCAGCGAGCAGCACGGGCCGACCCTGAGGGCGCTTTCGGGGCATCAGGAAGCGCCGGCCGTCGGGCATCTCGACTTCGACCTGCGCGTCCTTCGGTAACAGCGTGGCGAAGAGGCTTTCGAATTGCCGTCGTGGCGCGATGACGTGATCCGCGGGATTCGCCGGGAGCGACGAGGGAACAACGCTGCCACCCACTCCCCGCACCGTGCCGGGAATCGTGCGGAGCATGAACCACGGATCGCGCGACGCGAGCCAGGTGAGGTAGATGCGGCGCTCGACAACCTCCTCCGGCCAGAAGTCGAGGCGGGCGACTGTGGCGAGGGCTAGGAGTTCCCGCATCCGGGACCTCGTGGCGTACCGTTGACACTCCATGCATTTGGAGAATTGACGCGAGTTTTCCGGGGACCCGGAAAGGAGCATGGTATCTTCAGCGGTGGGCATAACAGAATCTACTCGATGCCGAAGACGACGGCTGTCGCTACTCGTCCTCCTGCTGCCGCCGCCGCATGGCCGGCTCCGTCTCCACCTGAGACTGCCACCACGCCGTGACGATCCCGCACTCTAGCGACGGATGCGGGAGAGTGATGAAACAATCGGCCGTGGCGACGTGTGTGAGCAGGCCTTCCATACGTGCGTGTGCTCCGTGAGCGTGTACCCTCTCCGGGCGAGAAGGAGGGCGAACAACCGCCACCCTCCTCCTCTGATGAACAAACCCCGGTTAGGCGTTCAACGCCTTCTGCGGCGTGAACTCCACCTCGATCAGATGAGGCTTGGCCGTCTCCGCCTTCGGCAGCGTGATCGTCAGCACGCCGAGGTTGTACGTCGCCTTGATCTTGTTGGGATCGATCGAGGCCGACAGCCTGAACGTCCGCTCGAAGGCGCCATAGGTCCGCTCATAACGATGGACCTTCTCCGCCTTCTCCTCCGCCACCTGCTCCTTCGTGCCCTTGATCGTCAGCAGGTTGGACTCTACCGAGATCTTCACGTCCTCGGGCTTCACCCCGGGTATCTCCGCCACGAGGCGGATGACATCGGGCTCCTCGAAGATGTCCACCAGCGGCAGCCAGGCGGTCGTCGCGGCCTCAGGTACGGGCCACTCGAACGCGCGTAACGCCTCGCCGTTGAAGCTCCGGCCTATCCGGTGCTCCAGGTGATGCAGCAGATCTAGCATCGGGTCCCTCTGGGTAACACTGAACATATCGTGCCTCCTTGCTTGTAAACCCTGCTTAACTACTGGGAGTTGTGACTGCTCCAGTGTATATTACTGTACTGTACTTGTCAAGTATATCGACCGAACTGGCCAAGACAGTTCAAGCAGTTAACTCATGGTGGTCAAGCAGTACGTCGGCCCCAGGAGGAATCCAGTGGACGTCCCGTTGCTAATTCGGCACCGGCTCGAAGAGTTGGGGTTTGAGCAGCGAGATCTCGCCGGCGCCGCCCAGGTGACCGAGTCCTACATCTCCCAGCTGCTGACGCGGCGAAAGGCGCCCCCCGCGCCGACCCGGACGGACATCTATGAGAAGATGGACAAATTCTTGAAGCTCCCGCGCGGGAAGCTGGCGACACTGGCGGACGTCCAGCGGAAGGAAGAGTTGAAGCGAGCACTGGGGGACGAGGCCGCCCCCTTGTTGCCGGAGGTCCGCGACTTGATCCTCCGCAAATGCAATCCAGACAACGCAACACACGTCCGCGCGATTTTTGAGAAGCAGCCCTTCGGCGAACTCGAACGCCTAGTCACCCAGAAGTTGCTGGACGTGGTCAAGCGAGTGGCCCAAGACGAATTGGAAAATGCATACTGGCTCCGCATGGTGGCGCAACTCAGCGGCCGAAGCTATGAGGAAATGCGCGTGATCGTACTCGAGTTCCTGGATACGGACATCTTCCACGTGTCGAGGGAAAACTGCGTGTCGTTCCTGGATCCGCTGATTGAATCCTGGGACATCGACCTCGCGACGTTTGGCCTGGAAATTGTCTTCAACCCCAGGGTAGCCCCTGGGCAGGTGAAGCGATTTGAGTTTGTCGAACGGGAACCCGATCAGTGTGTCGTCGAGGAGCCGGGGCTCAAGGAATTCCTGCAGGATCCCTCCCTGAGCGGCACGGCGACCAAGGAGGAAGTCGAGTATCTCACGCGGCTCAGGTTCAAGAACAAACGGCCCACGCCCCTCTTTTATTACCGGGAGTTACAGAACCTGAGAGACTCGCTCCATTTTGGCACCCGGTAACCCACATGAAGCGTCGGCGCGCGCGTTCGCCCGTAGTCAGGCGGGACACCGATCAGAGATGAGAACCGTCCGGTCGGAGCGCCTTCCATATCGGCTGAAATACTCCGCTGGCGAGCTGAGAGACCGTGTGGGCGCGTGCACGAAGGGCTCTGTTTAGAGTGCGCCATATCCGCCCTCCGGCGACGTCCAAGCGGGCTGCGACTGGCGCAGAAGGTCCTGGAGCTGCCGCTTAGTGAGCTCGGCGAGGGACGCGTCGGGACTGCGGGACCCGAGAGGCGAATAGCGGGTGAAGCGGCGCTTGCGCTCGGGGCCGCTCCCGAGCTCGAACAGCAACCCAAATTCGTCCTTCTCGTAGACAGTGATGCGGCCCGCGGGATACACCTTCCAGATCTCGCTGTCTACTACGATGGTGCGTCGTGTCATCAGGCCGAGCGCCTACGTGATATGACCCGGAAAGTCTTTGGCAGGCTGAGAACCTGCAACCCCAGCTGGTCATTCGCGCGCCCGTGACCGCGAGCTTCACCGCGATGGCGCGGGTCAGGCACCACAGACGGGAGATTGGGCGCTGCTGCTCGAGCTCCGCAGGCGCCCGAACCTCGCCCCGTTAGCTCTTGCGACCCGTCTTGGCGAAGAACGTCGAGAACATCGGCTCCACTGCCCGCGACTTGCATTTCGGGCAGGCGGGGCGCCGCTTGCCGTGCTCGCTGATCGATTGCTCGTAGCGGAAGCGCTTCCGGCACTTGGTGCAGCGGTACTCGTAGATAGGCATAAGCGAAGGGAAGTTATTCCCGCCCAAACCGGCGGTCAAGTTGACGGCCCGGCCGCGCCGTCCGAAGTGCCCTGACGATTCATAACGTAAAGATCTTCGTCGCTGAAGAATTCGCCCCTGAATGTTGCGATACAGTTTCTTGCTGACCTCCTTTGCGTGTTGCATCGCCCGATTTGCCTTTTCCTGCACCTCGCTATCAGTCAAGAGGCAATCTGGGGTGACTAGGCATAGTCCGATGGAGGCGGCAATACGCTCGTGGATTCCTTGGAATTCGACAGAACGGAGGCTGTCTTGGAGGGTTTGCAGAAAGTCGCTAGCAACTCTTAGATCCTAAAGGTGCCTTGTCAGCCTAATCTCGCTCGTAGCGGCGGCGTGAGCAGGATCCGGCGACCGTGGCGTTCGACCCACAGGCGTCCGAGACGACGCTCGAGGAGATAGCCCATGTGGGCCCCGAGGAAGCGGGTCTGGAATCGGCCTTCTGGCGGGCATCAGAGAATCGCCTGATTGCCGGGTATCACGCAGTCATGGGAATGCCTGCCAACTCCTCATTGGAGAAGCAACCGTCGCAGTCCGGTAGAGACCCCCGGACGCCTGAACCGAAATCGGGGCCGCACGCTCCGCGGCGAGGAAGGCTGTTCCACCTCCTCTGGCCGGTCACGTCCTATGTGGTGACGAATGTAACCGTGACCCTGCTCTGGCTGGTCTTCTTCGCCTTCAGCCGAACCGTGGTCATCGGCCGCCGCAACGTCGGCGAGGAGCGAAACACGCTCCTCCTCTCGAATCACCAATCGATGCTCGACAGCTTTTTGGTGGGCCTGGCGGCGTTCTATCCCCAGTCGTGGCTCAAGCCGCACGTGATTCCCTGGAATCCGGCGGCGGCGGAGAACTTCTACAAGAACCCGCTGCTGGCTTGGCTGGCAGACAACTGGAAGTGCATCTGGGTCCGGGAAGGGCGCCGCGATCTGCACGCCCTCCACCGCATGATTCAGGTGCTACCCCGCGGCGTGATGACGGTCTTTCCGGAGGGCACCCGATCGCGGGATGGCACCGTGGGCCCGGGGCGACCTGGGACGGGCCTGCTGATACTGGCGACACGGCCGCGGCTGATTCCCGTCGCGATCGACGGGATGCAAGCGGTGCTTCCCATCGGCCGCTACCTCCCGCGGCTCTTCAAGCGCATCGCCGTGTCCTTCGGCTCGCCCGTGGACTATACGGACTTGCTCGCGATGCCGCGTACGCGGGAGACGGCCCAGGCGGTGGTCGACCGCGTGATGGCAGCGATTCGGGTCCAGCACGCCGAGCTCCGGCAGCGGCGCAGCAAAGACGGGAGTCGGAGGTTGCGCTAATCGTCCTAGTGCACCGCGATGGTCGGCGGGCTCCCGGGCCGGGCCTGGTCGTTCACACGCAACGCGCTCTGGTCAAACTGGGAGTGCTCCTTCGTGCCTGGCGCCGCGGCTTCTCCAAACAACCCCGCATATCGCCTGGGAGCTAGGCTTCTTCTCTGGCCGGTGGCAAAACTGGTGGCAGACTCAGCGGCAAAAGAGGGATTCCCTCAGACTGCGAGGGAATCCGCCTCCTCACTCAAGCCGAGCCGGAACGACTGCTTAGGACTGCGCCGGACTGTCAAGGAAAACGGCGGAGGCCCTTTGCAGACCTCTGCCTTACCACTTGGCTACGGCGCCCGAGGGAAGCGTAAGCTCGCCACCCGCCTGCACTTCTGCAAGACGGCGCCGCCCGCCTAACATCACCGCCCGCCCCGCGTCTTACAGGCAACCTTCCCGGCCCCAGCCGTCACCCTCAGAGCAGGAGAGTTGCATATGCGCGCAGTCCAAGGGCACGTCACCCTCGTCGCGGCGACCGCGCTCGCGATCGGCCTCGCGGCCTGCACCAGCACCGAGGCGCCCACTGGAGTCCTGAGCCAGCAGGAGGCCCAGTCGCTGGCCGACGCCGTCGTGACGGACGCGGCATCGCTCACGGACGCCGCCGCCTACAACGCAACGAGCGGCGTGGCGATGGCGAGTGCGCCGGCAACCACGACCACGTCCCAGCCGTGCCCGGTCGTCAGCCCCCTGCCCGTGGTCAACAGCGACGGTGACATGCCGCCCGATTCGCTGAACTTCACGTTCGCCGGCTGCATCATCCAGCGACCGCTCGAGACCATCACCCTGAGCGGCGCCATCGACTACGTGGATCCCACGCCGACCACGACCGACCATTCCGCTCGAGTCCGCTTCACCGACTTCACGCGGACCGTGATGAAGCTCCTTTCCGGGAGGACGACGTCGGTCGAGCTGAACGGCGTGCACACCTTCACCGGCACGGCGGACGTCCTGGAGCACTCCGAGACGAACTTCCGGACGGACTACACCTACGCCGACGGCTCCACGGCGACGCACCTCAAGACCTGGTCGTCGACTTTCACGGCGGACGTCCTCGGCTCGATTCAGTTCGGCTCCCCGCTGCCGAGCGGGACGTGGAACATCGCGGGCACCTCCACGTGGACGCGCGGAGACAGGACGTATTCGCTGTCGGTGACGACGAACCCGCCGCTCCACTACAACGCGGATTGCACCGTGGCGCCGAAGTTTGACGCCGGGACCATCAGTGCGGTCGTGACCCGCAACGACCGGA
>Ga0209375_1002237_pt1 | contig 14161 bp, 10 predicted proteins | sample GraSoiAngelo_131_FD_185888 | JGI IMG/M metagenome (GOLD analysis project Ga0209375, IMG submission 185888) | Grasslands soil microbial communities from the Angelo Coastal Reserve, California, USA - 14_0929_02_30cm (SPAdes) (version 2) | ecosystem: Environmental > Terrestrial > Soil > Grasslands ... | reverse complement strand
GTCGATAAGCGGAAAGTCGACCTCCCCGAGCCAATCCGCGCGCTGGGCGAATTCCGGGTGGGCATCAAAATCCATCCGGAGGTCCGCCCCGAGATCGCCGTCACCGTCGTCAAGGAGTAGGACGGACCCGCCGGTGGGCGTCGGCATCGCGTACGTGGACGGGCCCCGCCTCCGCCGCTCCCTGCTGGCCGCGGCGGACTGGGTCGCCGCGGGCCGCGAGGAGCTGAACCGTCTCAACGTCTTTCCGGTGCCAGACGGCGACACCGGCACCAACCTGTGTCTTACGTTGCGGGCCGTCGCGCAGGCCGTGCGCGGCCTGGGGGACGCCCCCCTCCCCGACGTGACCGCGGCGATGGCCCAGGCGAGCGTGCGCGGCGCTCGCGGCAATTCGGGCATGATGCTCTCCCAGTTCCTGCTGGGCCTCCAGGAGGGCATCGGCAACCGACTCAGCGCCGGCGCCCGGGATCTCGCCCGTGGCATCCGCACGGGCTTCGAGCGCCTGCTCGGTGCGCTCGACGAGCCCGTCGAGGGCACCATCCTCACGGTGGCACGCGACACGGCCGCCGAGGCCGACCAAGCCGTCGGCGAGCGCGACCTGCGGGTGTTCGTCCGTCGCGTCGTCCAGCGCGCCGAAGCGTCGCTCCAGCGGACGCCGGACCTGCTCGCCGTGCTCAAGCGGGCGGGCGTGGTGGACGCCGGGGCAAAAGGGTTCGTGCGCCTCCTCGACGGCATCAAGCGCTTGATCGAAGAAGGCACCGTCGCCGCAGGCGCGGTGGACCGACTGGTGCCGAACGCCGCCGCGCAGACCGACGTGGCGGCCGAGGGCGAGTACCGCTTTTGCACCGAGCTGTTGATCCGGGGCGAGCGCCTCCCCGCCTCGGCCGCGGTGCGTCAGGCGCTGCGTCGCTTCGGCAGCTCCATTGTGGTCCTCGAAACCGGCGGCCTGCTCAAGGCTCACGTGCACACCGACACGCCGGAGGAGGTGTTCCAGCTCGGCGCCACGTGGGGGACGGTCGAGTCGACCAAAGCCGAGGACATGCGGACCCAACGCCAGAACCTCGGCGACTCCGCCCGGCGCGCGGTGGCGTTCGTCGCCGATACCGCTTGCGACCTCCCGGACGCTGCGGTCTTCGAAAACGGCATCGGCCTCGTGCCGACGCAGTTGATCGTCGGTGACCGTGTGTACAAGGACCGCCTCGAGCTCACCGCCGACGAGTTCCTGGAGCGCCTGCGGGCAGGCGTGGACGCCAGCACCTCCCAACCCGCGCCCCAGGACTTCCGCGATGCCTACGCGGACGCGCTGCGCGGGGCCGAAACGGTGGTCGCCGTGGTCGTCTCCCGGGCGCTCTCGGGCACCTGGGCCAACGCGGAAGCGGCGGCGCGCGCGGTGGGCGACGGGCGGGTGACGGTCGTGGACAGCCGCTCCGCGTCGCTGGGCGAAGGGCTCCTGGTGCTGCGCGGGCTGGAGCTGGCCCGCGCCGGGTGGACCCCGGAGGCCATTGCGCGGGAGCTGGTCCGCGTCCGGGACCAGTCCGCGGGGTATTTCGCGGTCGACAACTTCGAGCGCCTGGTGCGGTCGGGACGGGTGGGCCGGGTCGTCGCGTGGCTGGGCACGCGGCTTAACGTCAAGCCGGTGATGACCATCTCAGCCAAAGGGACGGTCGAGCCCGCCGGGCGGGTGCGCGGCAAGGGGGAGGCGCGCCGCCGCGTGCTCGCCCTCCTCGAGGCGGCGCTGGGAGCCCGGCACCCCGCCGAGTTGCGTATCGGCGTGGTGCACTGTGGGGCCCCGGCGTTCGCCGAGGAGCTGCGCGCCGAACTGGTGGCGCGGTATCACCCCAAGCAGTGCGTCGTGAGCCCAATCACGCCGGTGATTGCGGCGCACGCCGGGCTCGGCGCGTGGGGCGTGTTTTACCAGATCGAGGACGGAACAAACCCGTGAGGCGCGCGCTATGAATACAGGACGCGGGCGCGCCCGCGCGGGACGGCGGCGCGGGACGCCGGCGCCGGTGCGCCGGGCGATGGAGATCCTGCAAGACCGCAAAGCGGTCGACCCGCTGGTACTGGACCTGCGGGGGCTGGCGTCGGCGACCGATTACTTCCTCATTGTCTCGGGAACTTCCGACGCGCACGTGCGCGGCATGGCCGAGCATTTGGTGGAGGCGCTGGCGCCCAGCGGCGGGCGCCCCCACCATGTCGAGGGGCTGGCGCAAGGCCGCTGGGTGCTGCTCGATTACGTCGATTTCGTCGTGCACTTGTTCCACCCCGAGCTCCGGGCGTTCTACGAGCTGGAGCGGCTGTGGGGGGACGCCCCGGTGGTCGCCGTGGGGCATCCGGAGCTGAAAGGATGAGGACAATGCGACGGTCGTCACACGTTGGCGCGGTGGCCCTTGCGATGGCGGGGGCGCTGCTTGCGGCGGCCCCGCGGCCTGGGGCCGCGCAGTTCGGACAGAACAAGGTGCAATACCGCACCTTCGACTTCCGGATCATCGAGACCGAGCACTTCGACGTCTACTATTATCCGGCGGAGCGCACCGCTGCGCTGGACGCCGCGCGCATCGCCGAGCGCTCCTACGCCCGGCTGTCGCGCATCCTGAACCACCAGTTCCAGGGCCGCAAGCCGATCATCCTCTACGCGTCGAGCAGCGAGTTCCAGGAGACGAACGTCACCCCCACCGGCGGCGAAGGGACCGGCGGCGTCACGGAGTTCTTCAAGCACCGCATGGTGCTCCCCTTCACCGGCTCCTATGCCGATCTGGAAGAGGTCATCCAGCACGAGATGACGCACCAGTTCCAGTTCGACGTGTTCAGTCACGGGCGCATCGGCGGTGGCGTGCAGACGCTCATGACCGTGAACCCGCCAGGATGGTTCATGGAAGGGATGGCCGCGTACCTCTCCCGGGAGCCGATCGACCCCGAGACGGCGATGTGGCTGCGCGATGCCGCCCTCGAAGGTCACCTCCCGACCATCGAGCAGATGACGTACGATCCGCGCATCTTCCCGTACCGCTTCGGCCAGGCGTTGTGGGCCTTCATCGGGGAGAAGTGGGGCGACGAGGTCATCGGCGAGATCCTGCAGGCCACCGCCAATTCCGGCGTCGAACAGGCCTTTCACCGCGCGCTCGGCCTCAGCCTCGACGAGCTGTCCGACGAGTGGCGGGACGCCGTGCAAACGACCTACCTGCCCCAGCTCTCGGAGCATTATCGCGCCCGGCGCATGGCCCAGCCGCTGCTGACCGAGAAGCGCTCCGACGGCACCCTGCACGTGGCGCCCGCGCTGTCGCCGGATGGCCGCGACATCGTCTATCTCAGCGAGAAGAACAGCTTCTTCGTGGACCTCTACCTCGCGGATGCCGAGACGGGGCGCGTGCGCCGCCGCCTGGTCAAGTCGTCGTTGTCGAGCAACTACGAGAGCCTGCGGTTCATCACCTCGGCCGGCACCTATTCTCCCGACGGGCGTCTGTTCGCCATCGCGGTGAAGCACCGGGACCGGGACGACCTCGTCATCATCGACGCGCGCCGTGGGCGGGAGGTGCGCCGCATCCAGATCGCCCTCAACGGGCTCACCACGCCGTCGTGGTCGCCCGACGGAAGCCAGCTCGTATTCACCGGCTACGATGGCGGGATCTCCGATTTGTTCATCATCAACGCCGACGGCACGAACCTGCGGCGTCTCACCAACGACAAGTACGCCGACTTGCAGCCGTCGTGGTCGCCGGACGGCAAGACGATCGCGTTCGCGACCGATCGCGGCCCGGACACCGATTTCGGGCAGCTCCGGATCGGGAACACGCGCATCGCGCTCTACCACCTCGACGGCGGAGTGATCGAAGTTTTGCCTCACATGGGGGCGGGCAAGAACATCAACCCGCAGTGGGCTCCCGACGGGCGCTCGTTGGCCTTCGTCTCCGATCGCACCGCGATCAGCAACGTTTATCTGTACGATTTCGGGGACGGCAACGTCTACCAGTTGACCGACTTGTACACCGGGGCGGAGGGCATCACCATGCTCTCCCCGGTGCTGTCGTGGGCGCACCAGGCGGACCGCCTCGCGTTCGTCTACTACGAGGACCAGCGCTGGGACGTCTACAGCGTGGACAACCCGCGCTCGCTGAAGCGGCAGCCCGTGCCCGACCGGCCCGCGCCCCCGCCGCCGACGCTGCTCGCGGGCGTCCGGCGCCGCCCGCGCCCACCACGACCCCCGCGCAGCAGCCGAGCACCACAGCGTCGGTGTACCGCACGCCGCAGGGGCTGCGGCCCTCGGCCACCGCGCCGGTGCCCACCGACTCCGCCGGGCGTCCGGTCTCCGTCCGCACCTTGATCGACTCCGCGGGCAGCGGCCTCCCCGACACCAGCGAGTTCACGTTCAAGCCGTACCACGTCCGCTTCAGCCCCGACTACATCGCGCGGCCGACGATCGGGTACGAGCGCGACAACTTCGGGCGGGGGATCTTCGGCGGCACCGCGATCGCCCTGTCCGACATGCTCGGCAACCACACCCTCATCTTCTCGGGGGCGGTGAACGGCCGCATCAGCGAGGCCCAGGTCCTCGCCGCCTACATCAACCAGGTGCACCGGCTCTTCTGGGTGGCGGGATTCTCGCAGGACCCGATTTACTTCCCGGTATCCTTCGGCTACGCGCCGTGCCCCAGCTGCGGGTCCACGCCGGCCGACACGGGCGTCGCCGTCATCCAGGCCCTGCGCCGCCTCGTGCTGCGTGACGCGTTCGGCGAGGCGTACTACCCGTTCAACCAGTTCGATCGGGTCGAGCTGTCGCTGCACGCGGTGAACATCAGCGACGATACCTACGAGCTGCGCGATTTCTACGACGAGCGCGGCTTCTACATCACGTCCGACTTCAACACGTTCCACAACCAGACGATCGGCTACCTGCAGCCGTCCGTCGCGCTGGTGCACGACAACTCGTTACCCGGCTGGGTAGGTCCCTTCTCCGGCGGGCGCTGGCGGCTGCAGGCGTCGCCCACCTTCGGGACGTGGAAGTTCACGATGGGGCTCGCCGACTGGCGGCGCTACTTCTTCTTTCGGCCGTTCACCGTCGCCGTGCGCGGCGAGTTCTTCGGGCGTATCGGCCGCGACGCCGATCTGTTCCCCGTGTACCTGGGCTCGACCGAGCTCGTCCGCGGCTACACCAGCGGCTCGTTCCGCCAGAACGAATGCGTCGCTCCCGTCGGCGCCAATTCGTTCAGCGGCTGCGCCGAGTTCGATCAGCTCGTCGGCTCCCGCGTCGCGGTGGGCAACGTCGAACTGCGCTTCCCGCTCACTCGCAGCCTGGTGCTGGGCTTCCTGCCGCTCGGCTTCCCGCCGATCGAAGGCGCCCTCTTCTACGACATCGGCCTCGCCTGGAACGACAGCAGCACCGTGAAGTGGCACCGCAGCGCGGGGGAGAGCCCCACCGACGTCCGCACGCCGGTGCGCAGCTGGGGCGGCTCGATTCGCATGAACCTGCTCGGATTCGTAATCGTGCGGCTCGACTACACCAAGCCGCTCGACCGGCCGCGCAAGGGCGCCTACTGGACGGTGAGCCTCGGCCCGACGTTCTAACTTCGCATCGTCCAACCACTTGTCTGGGCCTCGCCGGTTTCCTATCTTGTTCCGGCGAGGCCCCTTGCTCACAATGCGACGCCCGATTCTCCTCCTGAGCTTCGCGCTCTGGGGCTGCGGCTCCCAAGCGCCCGGCGGAGCTACCTCACAAGCGAATGATTCACAAGCAGTTAGGACATCGGGCGGGCCCGTCGGCCGGGTGCCCGCGATCGCTATCCGCCTCGCCGCCCGGGGCGGCATTCCCAGGCTCTATCGTCTCCCCAGCCTGACCGAGGTCCCGGACGCGCTGCGCGGGCGACTCCCCCCCGTCGAGCGCGTGGTGGGCGTCGACCCCGAGGCGGCGTTCCTCTACGTCCGCACCGCCAAGCACGAGCTCCTCGCCCTCGACCTGGAGAGCAGCCGCGCCGACACGGTGGCGACCGACGTCGAGCAGGCGACCCTCGGCCCCGACGGGACGCTGTTCGCCGTAGACGCGAAGAAAAAGGTGGTCTCCCTCGCGCGCCGCGCCCGCCTCGCGTGGCCGCAGCCGCTGGGCGGCGTGCCGCGCGATCTGTTCGGCGCCGCCGACCAGCGCATCGTCGCGGTCGTGGCGCAGGACCCGCCGCGCCTCGTCACCGCCGGGGCCGATCAGCCGCCCGCGAGCCGGACCCTCGAGCTCGGCGGCGACGTCGCCGCTACGCGCTGGGGCGACCTGGTCGCCGTCGCGAGCGACTCCGGCGTTACGCTCATCGACCCGCTGGGCCGCCGCGGCGTGGCCTTCGTGCCGATCGCCGACCACCCGCGCGCCCTCGCGTTCTCTCCCTCCGGGCACCGCATCTACGTGGCGCTGCGCGGCGGGTTGGGACTCGCGGTCATCGACCGCTACGCCCACGAGGAACTCGACGGCGTCGCCCTGCCGTCGGCGGCGGCGACGATCCGCATCGATCCGTTGGGGCGCTGGCTGCTCGCGCGGCCGCCCGTCGGCGACACGGCGTGGGTCGTGGACCTGCCCATCAAGCGGCTCGCCGGCGGGTTCGCGACCACCTGGCGGCTCGACCTCCCCGTCGTGACCCCGAACGGCTCGCTGCTCGCGCGCCAGGGACCGGACGTGGTCGCGGTGACTCCCGACTCGCTGGCGCTGAGGGGCCGGGTGGCCGGCGGAGCCGCCGACCTGTGGGCGGTGACCAGCTGGCTGCCACGCGGTGGCTCGCGCTACACGGCGCAGGCCGCGCCCGTCACCGCCGCCGGCGACTCGGTGGGGCCCGAAGGGCCGCTGTACGTGCAGGTGTCGGTGTCCCAGAACCAGGACTGGTCGCAGCGGCTCGCGCAGGAGCTGGGGCGCGCCGGGCTGCCGGCGAAAGTGCTGGCCCCGGCGACGACCGACGAAGGGTACCGCGTGGTGCTGGGGCCCTACCCGACGCGCGAGGTCGCCGAAGGGATCGGCCGCAAACTCGGCCGCCCCTACTGGATCTATCAGCCGCAACCCCAACCGTGAGAGACCTCCGGGCATGAGACTGAGCCGGCTGGAGCTGTCGGGCTTCAAATCGTTTGCCGGGACGGTGGAGCTGCCGTTCGAAGCAGGCGTGACGGCGATCGTCGGCCCCAATGGGTGCGGCAAGTCGAACATCTCGGACGCCGTCCGCTGGGTGCTCGGCGAGCAGTCGCCGCGCCTGCTGCGCGGCGGGAAGATGGAAGACGTGATCTTCCAGGGCTCGACCGGCCGGCGGCCCGTCAACGTGGCCGAAGTCTCGCTGGTGTTCGACAACGCGGACGGCACGCTGCCGATCGCCTACCAGGAGGTCCTGATCACCCGGCGGTTGTCACGCTCGGGGCAGAGCGAGTACCTGCTGAACCGCCAATCGGTCCGCCTGCGGGACATCCAGGACCTGCTGCGCGGCACGGGGTTGGGCGCCGACGCGGCGGTTGTGATGGAAGCGAAGATGATCGACGCGCTGCTGTCCGAGAAGGCGGAGGAGCGGCGCGCCCTGTTCGAGGAAGCTGCCGGCATCGGCCTGTACCGGAACCGCAAGCAGAGCTACGAGCGCCGGCTGGAAGAGACCGCCGCCGACCTGGCCCGCCTGGAGGACCTCGTCGCGGAAGTACAGACGCAGGTCCGCAGCCTCGCGCGCCAGCGCGGGCGCGCCGAGCGCTTCACCAAGATGATCGACGAGCGCTACGGCGTGGCCGTGACGCTGTTGCGACGCGAGCTGGAGGACTTCGATCTGGCGCTTGGCGCGCTCGGCGTGCGCACGCGGGAGCTGGGCGAGACCCTGCCCGGCGCGCGCACCCGGTTCGCGGACGCCGAGCGCGAGCGGGAGGCGCGGGTTCAGGCGCGGCACACGGCGGAGGTGCGGCGCACCGAGATCGAGCGTCGCCTCGCGGACGCGCGGATCGAAGCCGGCCGGTTGGAGGGGGACCTCGCCCTCGCGGCGGAACGGCTCGCCAACTCCGCCCAGCGGCGCACCAAGGCCGGCGAGGAGCGGGGCGAGAACGAGCGGCGCGCGGCGCAGGCCGGGCGCGAGCGCGAGGCGGCGGAGGGCGAGCGCGGCGCTGCCGAGCGCGACCTCGCCGCGGTGCAAACCGAGCTGCAGCGACGCACGGCCCAAGAGCAGGAGGTGCGCGAGCGTCTGGTGGCGCAGCGGGCCGCCGTGCGGGAGCTGGAGACCGAGCTGCAGCAGCGAGCCGAGGGACACCGAGCGCTCGAGGGTGAGCGCGCGGCGTTGGAGCGCGAGCAGGGCGAGCTGCGGCAGCAGTTGAGCGGCGCCGCGTCCGAACGGGAGCGCCGCGAGGCCGCCGAGCGCGCGGCGGGACGAGACGTCACGACCGCCGAGGAGCGCGCGGCGGCGGAAACGCGCGGCGCCGCGGAAGCCGCCGCTGCCGTGGAGCGAGCGCGGCGCCGGGTCGCCGAGCTGCGCGAGCGCGAGGCGCACGCGCGGGCGGGTCTGCGCCAGGCCGAGGAGGTGGTAGCGCAGCTGGCGGCGCGCCGCGATGCCCTCGCCGAGCTGGACCGCGAGCGCGTCGGCCTCGCACCGGCCGCTCAGGCCCTGCTCAAAGTGAAGACGCGCTTCGGCGACGCGGTCATCGGCCCGCTGTCCGATTTCGTGCGGACGGGTCGCCGCGACGCGGAGCTCGCCGAGCGGTTGCTGGGAGAGTGGCTCCACGCGGTGCTGGTGCGGGACGAGTCCGCGGTCGGGGAGATCCGCCGCTGGCACGAAGAGGTGCACCCCGGACCGCTGGTGCTGCTCCCGTGCCTCCCGGGTCCCCGCCTCGCGGCGGACGGAGAGCCGCTGCCGGCCGCCCTGCGGGTAGACGGCCCCGCGGCCGCGTGGGTGCGGGCGCTGCTCACCGGCCACGAGGTGCTCGAGGGCGGTCGCGCGCTGCGCCGCGCCAACGGCGCGGTGTTTCTCGACGGCGCCACGTCCGGCGGTCCCCTGCAGCGGCGGGCGGAGCTGGAGGCGATCGGGCAGGATCTGGCGGGTGCCGAGGGCGTCCGCGAGCGCGCCGGCACGGAGCTGCGCGGCACGACCGCGGAGCTGGCGCAGGCGGAGGCGGCGTTCGCGGCGACCGGGGAAGCGGCGGAGCAGGCGCGCCACCGCGAGCTGGAGGCGGCGGCGCGCAAGGGAGACGCCGAGCGGGCGGCGGCGCACGCGCGGCGCGAAGCCACGGACGCCGCCAGCCAGGTCGAGCGGCTCAGCAAGCGGCTTGCCGCCGTGGAGCAGCGGCTCACGAGCCTGGGCGCGGAGCTGCGGGCTCAGGAGGTCGAACGGGTCCGCTTCGACGAGCGCCTGGGCGCCGAGCGAGCGCGCCTCGCCGAGCTCGAAGGTCACCAGGAGGCGGCACGCGAACAGCGCGTGCATTGGCAGGTCGAGGCGGCGCAGGTCGAAGCCCGGCTGGGAGCGGCGCGGGAGCGGACTCAGCGCGCCGCCGCCGATGCCGAGGCCGCCGTCGGGCGCGCCGTCGCGCTCGGCGCCGAGATCGCCCAGATCGACCGGGACACGGGCACCCTCACGAGCCAGCGCGCCCAGTGGCAGGACGGCCTCCAGGAGCGTCGCGTCACGCTCCAGGAGCTGGCCGCCGCCGCTCAGGATGCCGAGGCGCAGGTGACTGCCGCCGAGGCCGCAGTGGCCGACGCGGAGGCGGCGGTCGAGGCGGCGCGCGCCGCGCTGGACACCCTGGGGGACGAAGAGCACCGCTTGCAGCTGGAACGCAGCCAGATCGAGGGCCGCAAGCGCGCGGCGACCGAGCGTGTCGAGGCGGAGTGGCGAAAACCGCTGGAGCGCCTGCTCGCCGAAGCCCCCGAGGTGGCGGGCGACGTCGAATGGTTGCGCGAGGAGAACGAACGGCTGCGCACCGCCATCGAAGCCGTGGGGCCGGTCAACGCCCTTGCGGTCGAGGAACACGCCGACGAAGTAAAACGCCTCGAATTCCTGATGACCCAGCGGGACGACCTCGTCGCGGCCCGCAACTCGCTGCAGCAGGCGGCCCGGGAGATCGACCAGACCGCGAAGCAGCTGTTTCTCGATTCCTTCGGCAAGGTCCGGGAGAATTTCCGCGCCGTGTTCCAGACGCTGTTCGGGGGCGGCGAATGCGACGTGCGCCTCGCCAACGAAGACGAGCCGCTCACCAGCGAGATCGAGATCCACGCGGCGCCGCGCGGCAAGCGCACGCAGCGCATCCACCTGCTGTCATCCGGCGAGCGGACCCTCGTGGCGGTGTCGCTGCTGTTCGCCATCTTCCTTGCGCGCCCCAGCCCGTTCTGCCTGCTCGACGAGGTGGACGCCCCGCTCGACGACGCGAACGTGGGGCGCTACGTGCGCCTGCTGTCGGAATTCAAGGATCAAACGCAGTTCATCGTGATCACCCACAATCCGCGCACCATGCAGGCGGCCGACGCGGTCTACGGGGTCACGATGCAGGAGCCGGGCGTCTCGACGATCGTCGGCGTCCGCCTCGGCCAGCTCAATCCCGTCTGACCGCATGCGGCACTCCCCCCCCGGCTGGGCCGCCCTGGTGCTCGGCCTCGCCGGGGCGGCGGGGGGAGGGACCGCGCCGTCCCGCTCCGCCGGGCTCACGGCCGTCGCGCCGCTGCCTCCGGCGCTCGCGTCCGTCACTCCGGACTTTGAGTGGTCGGCGATCGGCTTCACGCCGCCCGTGACCTACCGGCTCCGCGTCGCACGCGACTCCACGCTCGCCGCCCCGTTCCTCGACACCACCCTCACCGACCAGACCAGCTACGCGCAGCGGCGGCCCATCAAGCCCTACGGGCCGATCTTCTGGCGCGTGGACGCCACCGACGCCATGGCCGTTACGGCGTCGACCGGCCGCGTGGGACCGATCGCGGTACCGGCGTGGGTCACCCTCACGACGCTGGACAACCCGCAGGGCACGGCTACGCCCGACATCCAGCCGACGTTTACCTGGCGCTCACCCGCTGTCGCCGCCCCCCCGGGGCCGTTCCGATACGACATGTTCGTGATCCGGCTGGGACAGCCGTTCCCGACATACGGCGTCGGCGGGCTCGTTGACACCACATTCACGATCACCGAGCCGCTCGAGCGCAACGTCCAGTACCGCTGGAAGGTCGTCGCGCACCTCGGCGCGGACTCCTCCGTCACCGATAGCCGCGGCCCGTTCCTCGTGCTCGATCCCACGGTGCCGGGCGCGACGATCCTGTACCAGAACTTCCCCAATCCGTTTCCCACGGGCGCTCAAGGGGCGACGTGCCTGTGGTTCGACCTCGCCACGACCAGCCGCACCGAGCTCGCCGTCTTCGACCTGCGCGGCAACCCCGTGCGCCACTTCGTGCCGGGGCCGGACTTCCCCGGCGTGCTCGACGCCGGCCGCTACGGTCGCGGCGGGCCCGGCGGCCCGACGTGCGACCCGCGACTCTCCTGGGACGGCCGCGACGACGGCGGGGACCTGGTGCCGGCGGGGGTGTACCTGTACAAGCTCAGGGTGGGCGACGTAATTCTCTTCAAGCGGATCGTCTTTCGCGGAAGGATTCCGTAAGTGGAGCTCGTCACCGTCGGCACCGGCACGGTCGCCCCCTCGGCCCACCGCACCGCGCCCTGCCACTACGTGGCCCGGGGCGGCCTGCGCATCCTGCTCGATTGCGGCGCGGGCAGCCTGCACCGCCTCGCCGCGCTCGGCCTGCCGTGGCAACAGGTCTCCCACGTGATCGTCTCCCACTTCCACCCCGATCACTGGGGCGAGCTGCCGATGCTCGTGTACGCGCTCAAATACACGACCGTCCCGCCGCGCCGCGACCCGCTCGTGGTCCTGGGGCCGCCGGGCGTGGTGCGCCTGCTCAAGACCCTCGCCCCCGCCTACGGGGAGTGGCTCCTCGACCCCGGGTTCCCGATCGGCTTCCTGGACGTCCAGGACGGGGAGCCGTTTCCGCTCGACGCCGATGTGAACCTCGAGACGTTCCCCGTCCCCCACACGCCGGAGAGCGTCGCGGTGAGCCTCACCGCCCCCGAAGGCCGGCTCGTGTACACCGGCGACACGGGCCCTTCGGTCCAACTCGCCCGCTGGGCGAGCGGGTGCGATCTGCTGCTGGCCGAATGCTCGCTCCCCGACGACCAGCCGCTGGACATGCACCTGACGCCGACGCGCGCTGGGGAGCTGGCCCGCGAGGCCGGCACCCGGCGCCTCGTCTTGACGCACTTCTATCCCCCGGTCGAAACTACGGACCCGGCCCGGCGGGCCGCCGCCGCCTTCGGCGGCCCGGTGACCGCCGCGAAGGACGGGGACCGGTTCACCATCGGAGGGGGAGGAGGACGGGCGTCGTGCTGATCGTGATGCGTCACGGGGCGACCGACCAGGAAGTGCAGCGCGTCGTTCGCGTCATCGAGGAGATGGGCTACCAAGCACGTCCTATGCCGGGCAGCCAACGCACGGCCGTCGGGCTGGTGGGGAACGACGGTCGCGTCGACGCGTCGCGGCTGGAGGGCCTCCCCGGCGTCCAAGACGTCATTCACGTCAGCAAGCCGTACAAACAGGTGAGCCGGGAGTGGAAGGGGGAGCCCACGGTCGTGGCGCTTCCGGGCGGCGTCGCGATCGGGGGCGTCGAGGTGGCCGTGATCGCGGGGCCGTGCTCGGTGGAATCGGAGAAGCAGATCGTCGAGGCCGCCCGCCTGGTGAAGGACGCCGGGGCGGTGATCCTGCGCGGCGGCGCGTTCAAGCCGCGGAGCTCGCCCTACTCGTTCCAGGGGCTGGGGCGTCCGGCGTTGCGGCTGCTGGCCAAGGCCCGAGAAGAAACGGGGCTGCTGATTTGCACCGAAGCGATGGACGCCGAGACGGTGCAATGGGTCGCGGAGATGGCGGACATCGTGCAGATCGGCGCTCGCAACATGCAGAACTACTCGCTGCTCAAAGCGGCGGGCCGCTGCGGCAAGCCGGTGCTGCTGAAGCGCGGCATCGCGGCGACGATCACCGAGCTGCTGCTCTCCGCCGAATACGTGCTCGCCGAGGGCAACCACCAGGTGATCCTGTGCGAGCGAGGCGTGCGCAGTTTTGACACTGAGACGCGCAACCTGTTCGACCTAACCGCGATCCCGGTGGTCCACAAGTTGTCGCACCTCCCGATCATTGCGGACCCCTCGCACGGCACCGGGTTGCGCGAGAAAGTGATCCCGATGGCGCGCGCGGCCGTGGCCGCGGGGGCGGACGGCATCATGGTCGAGGTGCACCCCAACCCCGAGGCGGCGCTGTCGGACGGGGCGCAGTCGCTCTTCCCGGACCAGTTCGCGCAGCTGATGCGCGAGGTGCGGGTGATCGCCGAGGTGATCGGGCGCCGCGTCGCCGAGCCGGCGTCGGTGGGGGCATGACGGTCGGTCGGTCGGACGGTCGGACGGTCGGACTGTTCGGCGTTCTCGCCTACCTGTCAGTCAGTCCGACCGTCCAACAGTCCGACGTATATGCAGTCCTAGACCGCGCCGCGACCACGTATCAAACCGTCTCTACGTTGAGCGCCGATTTCACGCAGATCATCGTCAACCCAATGATCGGCGCCCCGGACACGACGTGGGGCCGGCTGTACGAGATGCGGCCCAGCCACTTCGCGATGCGGTTCACGCGTCCCAAGGGCGACCGCGTCGTCGCCGACGGGCGCTGGCTGTGGCTGTACACGCCGAGCACGACGCCCGGCCAGGTGATCCGCACGAAGATCCCGGAGGTGGGGACGACCGGTCCCAACCTCATCGGTCAATTCGTCGAGCGGCCGCGCGAGCGCTACCGCGCCCACTACCTGCGCGCCGACTCGCTCCCGACCGGCGTGGCCGACGTGCTGCGGCTCACGCCGCTGGCGCGGGACTGGCCGTACGACGACGCCCTGATTTGGGTCGACCGCGCGACGGCCCTCATCACGCGACTCGACATCGGAGAGAGCTCCGGTCAGCGCCGGGTGCTGATCCTGCGGAACGTGCGGGTCAACGACGGCGTGCCGCAGCGAGAGGTCACGTTTTCTCGGCCGCCCGGAGTACGGGTGGTCGACGCCGACTCCGCTCGAGATTGACGCCTTGCGGCCTCCGCTCGCGCGTGCATATTAGAGCGCACCTCAGATGCTATGAACCCCGAGGCGCGATGTCCTGCGGTCGCCAATGCCTCGTCGGGGAGCAAATCG
>Ga0209375_1002231_pt1 | contig 14193 bp, 10 predicted proteins | sample GraSoiAngelo_131_FD_185888 | JGI IMG/M metagenome (GOLD analysis project Ga0209375, IMG submission 185888) | Grasslands soil microbial communities from the Angelo Coastal Reserve, California, USA - 14_0929_02_30cm (SPAdes) (version 2) | ecosystem: Environmental > Terrestrial > Soil > Grasslands ... | reverse complement strand
AGAAGGAAGGGTACCGGGCCCTCACCCTCATGGAGAAGAAGAAGGACGGCCAGCTCATCGTGAGCGTCCCGACCGCGTCGGGCCAGATCCCGCTGATCATCCTGATGAAGTCCCTCGGCATGGAGAAGGACGAGGACATTTACAACGCGGTCGTCTCCACGCCGGAGATGGCGAACATCATCTACGCGAACATCGAGGAGTGCCAGAACAAGAAGGTCTACCCGCCGAACGGGATCTTCACGCGGGACGATGCGATTAGCTACCTGGAGAAGAAGTTCGCGACGGGGCAGGCGAAGGAGTACCGGATCAAGAAGGTCGAATCGATCCTGGACCGGTCCCTGCTGCCGCACCTCGGCGACACGCGGGAGGACCGGATCAAGAAGGCGATCTTCCTCGGCCGCGTCGCTCGGACGGTCCTCGAGTTGTCCTTGGGCATGCGCCGCGAGGACGACAAAGACCACTACGCGAACAAGCGGCTCAAACTCGCCGGCGACCTCATGGAGGACCTGTTCCGGGTCGCGTTCGCGAACCTCGTGAAGGACCTCAAGTATCAACTCGAGCGGTCCTACGCCCGACGCCGGGAGTTGAAGATTTCCTCGGCGATTCGTCCGGACCTGCTCACGCAGCGGTTGCTCCATGCCCTCGCGACCGGCAACTGGGTCGGCGGTCGCGCCGGGGTCTCCCAGCTCCTCGACCGCACATCGAACATGAGCGCCCTGAGCCACCTTCGCCGGGTCACCTCGCCGCTCACGCGGTCCCAGCCTCACTTCGAGGCCCGAGACCTCCATCCGACCCAGTGGGGCCGGCTCTGCCCCAACGAGACGCCGGAAGGGCAGAATTGCGGCCTGGTCAAGAATTGCGCCCTCGTGATCGACGTTTCCGAAGGTTTCCCGGAGGAGGAAGTCAAACTCCTCCTCGCGGACCTCGGGACGAAACAGGTGAAGGGGCAGCAGACTCAGCTCACGCGGGTCTACGTCAACGGAGACCTCGTCGGCCTCCATGAAGACCCGAAGCTCCTCGTCAGCGAGATCCGCGAGCGGCGGCGGTCGGGGCTCCTCAGCCACGAAGTCAACGTCCGCCTCGACGAGAACATGGGCGAGATCATCATCAACTGCGACGAGGGCCGCATCCGGAGGCCCCTGCTGGTCGTCAAGGAAGGCCACCTCGTCTTCTCCCGGAAACACGTCGACGAGCTCAAGATGGGCCGCCTCCGGTTCTCCGACCTCGTCCGGAACGGGGTCGTGGAGTGGATCGACGCGGAGGAGGAAGAGGACACCTTCATCGCCCTCTATCCGTACGACGTCCCGAGCCGCTGCAAGGAGTGCAAGCATCCCCTCAGCCGGAACGACGTCACCTGGGTGAACATGGGCAGCCGGGACGAGGAAGCGGAACTCGAGTGCGCCCATTGCCACAAAACGTTCCGCGTGAAATCAATGATCACGAAAGACCACACGCATATCGAGGTCGACCCGATGGTGATCCTGGGCGTCGCCTCCGGCGTCGTGCCGTATCCGGAGCACAACTCGTCCCCGCGGGTCACGATGGGCGCGGGCATGGCGAAGCAGTCCCTGGGCCTGGGCTCGAGCAACTACCGGCTTCGGCCGGACACCCGCAGCCACCTGCTCCACTATCCGGAGCAGCCGCTCGTGCAGACCGACTCGATGAAGCACGTGTCCTTCAACGAGCGACCCGCGGGCCAGAACTTCGTGGTCGCGGTGATGTCGTATCACGGGTACAACATGGAAGACGCGATCGTGATGAACCGGGCCTCCATCGACCGCGGCCTGGGACGATCGTCCTTCATGCGGACGTATCGGGCCGAGGAACGTCGGTATCCGGGCGGCCAGGAGGACCATTTCGAGATCCCCTCGCCGGATGTCCGCGGGGCCCGGGCCGACCTCTCCTATGCGAACCTCACCCCGGACGACGGGCTCATCTCGCCGGAGGTGTTGGTGAACGGCGGCGACGTCCTGATCGGGAAGACGAGCCCGCCCCGATTCCTCGAGGAGGAGACGGACTTCCTGACGCCGCAGAAGCGACGCGAGACCTCCGTCACGGTGCGCCACGGCGAGTACGGCTGGGTCGACTCCGTCATGCTCACGGAAAGCGAGAACGGTTCGAAGCTCGCGAAGGTCAAGGTGCGCGACCTGAGGGTGCCCGAGCTGGGTGACAAGTTCGCCTCGAGGCACGGGCAGAAGGGCGTCATCGGGCTCATCGCCCCGCAGGAAGACATGCCATTCACGGCCCAGGGGATCATCCCGGACCTGATCATCAACCCGCACGCGATCCCGTCTCGGATGACGGTCGCCCACGTCCTCGAGCAGATCGGTGGCAAGGTCGGCTCCCTCGAAGGGCGGTTCATCGACGGCACGCCGTTCAGCGGCGAACGCGAGGACGCCATGCGGAAGGCCCTCGAGGACAACGGGTTCCGATCGAACGGGAAGGAGATCCTATACGACGGCCGCACCGGCCGGATGATCCCCGCGGAGATCTTCGTCGGCGTCATCTACTACCAGAAACTCCACCACATGGTCTCCGGCAAGTTGCACGTGCGGTCCCGCGGGCCCGTGCAGATCCTCACGCGGCAACCGACGGAAGGTCGGTCCCGACAGGGCGGCCTTCGGTTCGGCGAGATGGAACGGGACTGCCTGATCGGCCACGGGGCCTCGATGGTGATCAAGGACCGCCTGCTCGACGAGTCCGACGGCACGATCCAGTACGTGTGCGGCAACCAGGACTGCGGCCACTTCGCGATCAAGGACCGCAAAGGGAACCTGCGCTGTCCCGTCTGCGAGAACACGTCGAAGATCTACCCGGTCCAGACCTCGTACGCGTTCAAGTTGCTGCTCGACGAACTCCTGTCCTTGGGCGTCGTCATGCGGCTTCAGCTGGAGGACATGCGATGATGGGCTCGATGCGTGGGGTCACGAAGCGGATTCAGTCGATCAAGTTCGCCCTCCTCAGCCCGGATGAGATCCGGCGGATGTCCGCGACGAAGATCATCACGGCGGACACATACGACGACGACGGCTTCCCGATCGACATGGGCCTCATGGACTCCCACCTGGGGGTCATCGAGCCGGGGTTGCGGTGCAAGACGTGCGGTGGCAAGGTCGACGACTGCCCCGGCCACTTCGGCCACATCGACCTCGCGATGCCGGTGATCCATGTCGGATATGTGAAGGACATCAAGAAGCTCCTCCAAGCGACGTGCCGCAAGTGCGGGCGTCTGCTCCTCACGCGCCAACAGGCCCAGGAGTACATGGCCGAGATGGAGCAGGTCGAGGAACTCGGCGGCGATGTGACCGAGGTCGGCTTCGTCACGAAGGAGACCGCGCGGGAGGCGCAGAAGCGGCAGCGATGCCCTCACTGCGGCGAAGAGCAAGGCAAGATCACGCTCGACAAGCCGACGACCTTCCGAGAGGACGGGCACAAGCTGACGCCGAAGGAAGTCCGCGAGCGACTCGAGCGGATCCCGAACGAGGACCTCCGCGTCCTCGGCATGAACCCGGAGGTCGCGCGGCCCGAGTGGATGGTCCTGACCGCCCTCCTCGTTCCGCCCGTGACGGTGCGTCCGTCCATCACCTTGGAGAGCGGGGACCGATCGGAGGATGACCTGACCCACAAACTCGTCGATGTCCTGCGGATCAACCAGCGATTGCGGGAAAACCGGGATGCCGGCGCCCCTCAGCTCATCGTCGAAGACCTGTGGGAGCTCCTCCAATACCACGTGACGACGTACTTCGACAACCAGACCTCGGGGATCCCGCCGGCGCGGCATCGCTCGGGTCGACCCCTGAAGACCCTCGTCCAGCGGCTGAAGGGCAAGGAGGGCCGCTTCCGCTCGAACCTCTCCGGGAAACGGGTGAATTTCAGCGCCCGGACCGTGATTTCACCGGATCCGATCCTTTCGATCAACGAAGTTGGGGTGCCGGTCGAGGCCGCCCGCGAGCTGACGGTCCCGGTGCACGTCCAATCGTACAATCAAGAGATCGTGAAGCAGTGGGTCAAGCGGGGTCCGACGCCGCTGGGCTTGCTCGGAGAGTACGCGCCCGGCGTGAACTATGTCATCCGGCCCGATGGACGACGGATCCGGGTGACGGAGAAGAACGCGGAGGTCGTCTCGGAAGCCGTCGAGGTCGGCTACACGGTCGAGCGGCAGCTCGTCGACGGGGACATCGTCCTCTTCAATCGGCAACCGTCGCTCCATCGGATGTCGATGATGGGCCACGAGGTCCGCGTGATGCCCCACAAGACCTTCCGCTTCAACCTCGCGGTGTGTCCGCCGTACAACGCGGACTTCGACGGCGATGAGATGAATCTCCACGTCCTCCAGAGCGAGGAGGCGCGCGCGGAGGCCCGGGTCCTCATGCGGGTCCAGGAGCACATCCTGTCCCCGCGGTTCGGCGGGCCCGTGATCGGGGGGATCCACGACCACATCACGGGGTCGTTCCTCCTCACGCACAAGGAGAGCAAGTTCACCCGCGAGGAGGTCACCTTCATCCTCAGCAAGATCGACATCCGGGACCTTCCCCCGCCGGACGTCAAGAAGGGCGGCAAGGAGTTCTGGTCTGGGAAGGCCTTGTTCTCCGCGATCCTGCCGAAGAACTTGAGCATGACGTTCAAGTCGTCGATCGCTCCGAAGGGCGACATCGGCCTCAAGGAGCTCAAGGAGGAGGATTCCCTCGTCGTGATCAAGGACGGTGTGATTGAGTCGGGCACGATCGATGAGAACGCGGTCGGGGCGTTCAAGGGGAAGATCCTCGACAAGCTCGCCCGGGACTACGGCCCGGACGCGGCGCGGGTCTTCATCGACAAGGCCACGAAGATGGCGATCGGCGCGATCATGATCCGTGGCTTCACGACGGGGATTGACGACGAGGACATCCCGGAGGAGGCGAAGAAGCAGATCGCGGATTCCCTGAAGACCGCCATCGAGAAGGTCGAGGGCCTCGTCGAATCGTACAAGCGAGGCGAGCTCGAGCAGATGCCGGGTCGGTCCCTCGAGGAGACGCTCGAGGTCGAGGCGATGAAGATCCTCGGCCGGGCGCGAGACCTCGCGGGACAGGTCGCGGGCAAACACCTCGGGATCGAGAACAGCGCGGTGATCATGGCGCGCTCCGGGGCGCGCGGCTCGATGCTGAACCTCTCCCAGATGGCGGGATCGATCGGCCAGCAGGCGGTCCGCGGGGAGCGGCTCAGCCGCGGCTATTGGAACCGCACCCTCCCGCACTTCAAGAAAGGAGACCTCGGAGCGGAGGCGAAGGGCTTCGTCAAATCGTCGTACAAGAGCGGCCTCCATCCGACGGAATACTTTTTCCACGCGATGGGCGGCCGGGAAGGCCTGGTCGATACCGCGGTGCGGACGTCCCGCTCGGGCTACATGCAGCGACGGTTGATCAACGCCCTCGAAGACCTGAAGGTCAAGGAGGACGGGACCGTCCGGAACACCGCGGATACGATCATCCAGTTCAAGTTCGGTGAGGACGGAGTCGATCCGTCTCGGAGCGTGCAAGGCCGCGCGGTCGACATCGACGACATCCTGCAGGAGGTCCTCGGCGAAGAGCCGTCGTGGAAGGAGCGCCTGCGGGAGCAAGAGATGGCCTCGTACGGGCTCACGGAGAAGGACATGTACGTCGAGATCTCCGAGGAAGAGGTCGAGGTCGAAGAGGAAGAGCCTCCGTCGGAGGAGTGAGCATGGCCCGCACCACCACGATCCAAGCGCTCCGCAACCGCGGGCTTTCGAAGAAGACCGCCACGATCCTGGCCGACGCCGGCTTCACCCTCGAGAAGCTCGCGTCTTCGAAGGTCGATCGACTCGCGAAGTTCATCCCGAAGAAAGAGGCCGAGAAGGTCCTCAAGAAGTTGGGGGCCGCGCCGGTCGAGGCAAAGCCCGCCCCGAAGAAGGAGAAGGCGAAGCCGGCCGCGAAAGGGCGCAGGCCGGCCTCGAAGGCCGCCGAAGCCGAACCGGAGGCGCCCCTGACGATCCCGACCAAGGCGCCGCCGCTCACCGGCGGCGAACAAGAGATCATGGACGGCCTGAAGGAGATTGGCCGATGGCTCCCGCGGTACGTCGTCGGCGAGCTCGCGAAGAAAATCCATGGCCTGAAGCTCAGCAAGAAGCGCCTCCACGAGGTCCTCACGAAGATCAGCGAGAAGTTCGATCTCCATGCGATCGACGCGAATGAGTCCGCGGGAATCGTATCCGCGCAGTCGATCGGCGAACCCGGGACCCAAATGACGATGCGGACGTTCCACTACGCGGGGGTGGCCGAGATGAACGTCACGCTGGGCCTCCCGCGGCTCATCGAGATCGTCGACGCGCGCCGCGTCCCCTCGACGCCGATCATGGAGCTGTACGTCAAGTCCGGGCACACGGACCTCGAGAAGATGCGGAAGATCGCGACCGAGATCGAGATGACCTCCCTGGAGGACATCGCCTCGATCGAGACGGACCTCGTGAACATGCGCGTCCTCGCGTACCCGGACGACCACCGGATGCGATCCCGAGGGGTCACCTGGCCGGAGCTCGAGGAGAAGATGAAGAAGTACGGCGAGGTCCAAGAGGTGAAGCGCCAGGTCGGGAACGTGGAGAAGCGCGCCCGCGCCCTCGTCGTCGAGGCCGGCGAACCGTCGTTCAAGAAGCTCCAGCGCCTCGTCGAACAGGTCCGCACGATGAAGATCAAAGGGATCGATGGGATCTCTCGAGCCATCATCAAGAAGCGCGGTGAGGGATATGTCATCTACACGGAGGGATCGAATCTCTCCAAGATCCTCGAACTGCCGTACGTGGACGCCTCCCGGACGTCGACGAACTCGATCCAGGAAATCTACGAGGTCCTCGGGATCGAGGCGGCGCGAAACGCGATCGTGAACGAGGCCTACAACACGCTCCAGGAACAAGGGCTCACGGTCGACATCCGGCACATCATGCTCGTGTCGGACATGATGACGAACGACGGCGACGTGAAGGCGATCGGCCGACACGGCATCTCGGGCCGCAAGTCCTCCGTCTTGGCCCGCGCCGCGTTCGAGATCACCGCGCACCACCTGCTCCGAGCGGCAATTACCGGCGAAGTCGACTACCTGGATGGCGTCGCCGAGAACGTCATCGTAGGCCAGCCGGTCACCCTTGGAACGGGCGCGGTGAACCTCATCTACCAGCCGCCCGCCGGGCTGCCGAAGCCAGCCGCGGTCGCGAAGCCGAAGCCCGCGCCGGTGCCGGCGCCGGTTCCGCCATTGCCGGCCGCCGCGCCAGCGGAAGCGGCGGAGCCCGAGGAACGGATCGAAGAGGTCGCCCCGTGATCGATGTCTCCCGCGCCCTGCGCGTGGCGACCGACACCGGCGAGGTGCGGTTCGGGCTCCGGGAGGTCCGCCGCGCGGCGAAGGCGAAGAGCGCCAAGATCGTCGTCCTCGCTTCGAATTGCCCGCCCGAGGCGGCCCGAGCCCTCGGGGACATCCGGACCTTGCGGTTCCCCGGCACGAACGTCGACCTGGGCGCCGCCTGCGGCGTGCCCTTTTCGGTCGCCGCCGTCGCGGTCCTCAGCCCCGGAGAATCCAACATCCTCAGCGCCTGAGTCCCATGGCCGAGATTGTCTTTGACGAGCAGACGATCAAGTACGTCGCGCTTTTCCAGGACCTGACCCGGACGACCGTGATCGATTGCGTCGACGCCAGCGACAAGCTGATCTTCGTCGTCAAGGAGGGGGACATCGGCAAGGCGATCGGGAAGAAGGGCGAGAACATCGCGAAGCTGAAGCGGCTCATGAACCGGGACATCCATGTCGTCGAATATTCGGATCAGCCGGACCAGTTCGTCGCGAACGTGTTCCGGAACTTCGACGTGAAGGGCGTCCTGATCGAGCACCGCGGGGACGTCGTGCACGCGACCGTGACGGTCGAGGCGACGAAGAAGGGGCGGGCGATTGGCAAGGAAGGCCGGAACCTGCGCGTCTCGCGGGATCTCATCGCCCGACACCATCCGATCCAGAGCGTCAGCGTGGCGTGACGTCCTGGGCCGTTTCCCGCGCCGATTCGCAAACTTGACGTAGCGGTCCCGCTTCGTCGCGCTCCACCATCGAGCCACCGGACCCCGGTCAGCGAGTGCGGCCGATCCGCAGGAGGCGTTCGAATCAAGTACAAGTGGACGGTCCTCACCGTGACGACGGTCGGGGTGCTGATGGCCGGGCTCGATTCCCGCATCGTGATCGTCGGGCTGCCGCAGGTGGCCGCGAGCCTCCATGCGGACGCGGAACAGGCGATCTGGATCACCCAGGCCTACGTCCTCGGGAGCACCGTCGCCCTCCTGCTCGTCGGCCGAATCTCGGACATCGTCGGTCGGGTGAAGCTGTACACGAGCGGGTTCGGGGTGTTCACGTTGGGCTCCCTCCTCACGAGCCTCGCGGTGAATCCCGCCCAGGTCATCGCCTTCCGGGCGATTCAGGGACTCGGTTCCGCGATCCTCTTCACGAACAGCGCGGCGATGATCGTCGATGCCACCCCCGCCGACGAGCTCGGCCTTTCCCTGGGGATCAACCAGGTCGCCTTCCGGATGGGATCGATGGCCGGCCTGACGGTCAGCGGCATCATCCTCTCCGTCCTCGACTGGCGGGCCCTGTTCTACGTGAACGTGCCGATCGGCGTCTTCGGCACGGCCTGGGCCCACTTCCGTCTTCGTGAAGTCGCGAAGCTGGAGCGGGGAGCCCCGATTGACTGGGGCGGTTTCGCGGCCTTCACCATATTCATCTTCTTCCTCCTAATCGCGCTCACGCTCGCGGCCTACGGCGTCGGCGAAGTGACCACGGTCGCGGTCCTGCTGGTCGTCTCCATCTTGGCGCTCGTCGCGTTCGTCGTCGTCGAGCGACGTCAGGAGCATCCGCTCCTCGACCTGAAGCTCCTGCGCATCCGCGAGTTCACGGGGGGCGTCGTGGCCCAGCTCCTCAACGCGGTGGCCTTCGGCGCCGTCCTGCTCCTGCTGAGCCTGTACTTTCAGCTCGTCCTCCGCAAGTCGCCGTTGGAGGCAGGGCTCTTGATCATCCCGATGGACATCGCGACCTTGGCGGCCGGTCCGTTGAGCGGCCTGCTCTCCGACAAATACGGGCATCTGCCCTTCACCACCGCCGGCCTGGCGACGATCAGCCTCTCGCTCGTGTTGTTCGCGACGACGGATGCCTCGACGCCGTATTCCGTGTTCGTCGCCTACCTAATCCTGTTCGGCGCCGGCCTCGGATTCTTCGCTTCGCCAAACATCAGCTCAATCATGGGATCCGTGCCCCCGGAGCGCCGCGGGATCGCGTCCGGCTTTCGAGCGACGTTCTTCAACGTCGGATATACGATCAGCCTGAACCTGGCGATCCTGATCACGACCTTCACGATCCCGTACGCGCTCGTGACCCAGGTCATCGGGTCCGGAGGGATCGGGATCTCGGAGGCCGACCGGATCCTGTTCGCCCAGGGCCTCAAGACGACGTACCTGTCCCTCGCGGGGCTGAACACGCTCGCGATCCTTCCGTCGATGCTCCGGGGACGCCGTGCGAACGCCCGAGAGCCAAAGGCGTCTCCTACGCCGGAGACTTAGAATTCGAAACCTCGGATGGGCCTGCCCGCGCGGACGGTCGGAACCCGGATCCGTAGGGAGGCAAACGGACATGAGCACGCTCCTCGTTCCCGGGAGGGGAGTGCATTTGGGGCGTGGGACGGCGGTCGCCGTGTGCGGGGTTTCGGTGTCGGTCTTCGGGCTGATCTTGACCCAGTTGGTGGGCCTAGCCGGATTCGGGGTGCTCGTTGGACTTGCGGGCGTCGGCCTCAGCTTTGTTGGAGCCGTCATCGAAGCGGACCGCGAACGCTTTGCCATCGCCCGTTGATGGAGTCCGATCATTCCAGAGTTCCCGACGGCCAGGACGGATCGGCGCAACGGTTAATATCGTCCGGGCCGTTTCGTGGCCGCCTGCGGTTGCGGGTGAAGGGATTCCCCCTCGATGTCCCTCCCGGTCAGGGAGCCCCATCCTTCCACGGATGTGTCCCTCTCCTTGCAGTTCGACGAAGCCGATGCGGACCTGCTCGCCCGCGCCTTCCGCACGCCGGGGGACGGACCGCGGGCGTGGCATCTGAACTGCGAGGCGCATCGCCTCTCCCTCGTCCACGGATTCGACCGGCTCCTCGCCTGGCCGTCCCTCCATGGCGTCGCCCGTTATCCGCACCAAGAGCGGACGTGCCTGCGCGTCCTGCAGGAGATGCGAGGCCGAGCGATCCTCGCCGACGAAGTGGGCCTCGGGAAGACGATCGAGGCGGGTCTCGTCCTGAAGGAATATGCGATCCGCGGCCTGGTCCGGCGCGCGCTGATTCTTACGCCGGCCTCGCTCACGGGACAATGGCGGGAGGAGATGGAATCCAAATTCGACCTTCCGTTCGCGGTGCTGCGATCCCTCGGCGACTGGGAAGACCGACCCTACCTGATCGCGTCCATCGACCTGGCGAAGCGCGGTCCTCATCGGTCGGCCGCCCAGTCGCGACCGTGGGATCTCGTCATCGTGGACGAGGCCCATCGGCTGAAGAACCGCCTCAGCGTGAATTGGCGGTTCGTCGCAGGCCTCTCGAAGAAATACATGCTCCTGCTCACCGCGACCCCGGTCCAGAACGACATGGAGGAGTTGTTCAACCTCGTCAGTGTGCTGAAGCCGGGAGCCCTCCGGACCTACGAAGGCTTCATCGACCGATATGTCGGGAGCCGGGATCGCAGGGTCCCCGCGAACGTGCCCGAGCTGCGGGATCGCCTGCGCGACGTCATGATCCGCCACCGACGGGGGATCGCGTTCACCCTGCCTCCCCGCCGCGTGCATAGCCTCCCCGTGCGGTTGAGCCCCGCCGAGCGACGCCTCTACGACGACGTGACCGATTTCGTCCGCGATGCGTATTGGTCCGCCTCCGGACGAATGTCGTGGGCGGCGCGGCTCACCCTCGTCGTCCTCCAGCGGGAGATCGGGAGCAGCACCTTCGCCGCCGCGGAGACGTTGCGGCGGTTGGCCCAGAGCCCCCTCTTCGGACCACGGGAGCGGGACCAACTCGAAGCGTTGCAGAGGGATGCCGGGGCGATCCAACGGAACGTGAAGGCCACGCGGCTGGTCGAGTTCCTCCGCTCCACGGACGAAAAGGCCCTCGTGTTCACCCAGTACCTCCGGACGTTGCAGCATCTGCAGCGCGTCCTCGAGGCCGAGGGCCATCGCGTCGCGCTCTACCACGGCGGCCTCCCGCCTGCGGCGAAAGATGGCGCGGTGCGGTCGTTCCAGGGGGACCGACAGGTGTTCCTGAGCACGGAGGCCGGCGGCGAGGGCCGGAACCTGCAGTTCGCGCGGACGGTCGTGAACTACGATCTCCCGTGGAATCCCCTGCGCATCGAACAACGGATCGGGCGGGTGCACCGCCTCGGCCAGGAGCGCGAGGTCCACGTCGTGAACCTGTGGGCGCGGGAGACCGTGGAGGCCTATCTGATGGAACTCCTCGACCGCAAGATCCACATGTTCGAGCTCGTCGTCGGCGAGCTCGACCTCATCCTGGGCAACCTCGCCGAGCGACGGTCCTTCGAAGACATGATGATGGAGATCTGGGCGCTGCGCGAGGCGGAGGAGCGGCGGGCGGCCCTGCATCGCCTCGGCGAGGCGCTCGTCCGGGCCCGCACGGAATACGATCGGATGCAGGAAAGGAACGAGGAGGCCTTGCGACCGGTGAGCGAGGAGGTCGCCGCGTGAGCGACTCCCCCTCCTGGAGGTCCTTCGTAGTGGATGCCCTTCGGGAGGCCGGGGCGAGCGTCTCCGAGTCGGATTCCCTCCTGTGGGTCCAAGTCCCCGAACCGGTCCGGGAGCGTCTCGACGGCCCCGCGCGGTTCGCGATGACCTTTGACCCGGAGCGGGTACGGCAGTTCGACGCGGAGCTCATCGCCCCCGGGAGCTACCTGCTCGAGAAGATCCTCTCCCTCGCGATGAGCCGTGGTCGCTGGGACGTCGCGCGGTTCGAGTCCCCGCAGGCCAGGTGGGTCGAGGAGGCTCTGGCCGGCGCCGGCCTCGCTCCGCAGGCCGGCCTCAAAGCCGAGGTCCTCGGGATGGAGGATCAACTCTTGTTCTTGTTTTCCTTCCGGACGAGCCTTGTCGCAGACGAGAAACGGGAGGAGTTCCACATGGTTGCCGTCGCCCCATCGATCGGCGCGGCCTGGCGGCACGATTCGGGAGACTCGGAAGCCGGACTCACTCCCGCGCCCGATCTGGCGCCGCCGGATCTCGGTCCCGCCTACGGTCTCGCGACCGGGATCTTGCGAGACACGACTCGAGAATCCGTCGACCGGTTCCGCGCCACGAACCTGCAGCTCCTGGAGGAAGAGGTCCGTCTCATCTTCGGCTACTTCGATCAGACGACGGCGGAGATCCGCGCCGCGGACCCAGGAGGTTCCGAGGATCTCCTTCGCGCGATCCGGGCGGAGCGGGATCGACGTCTCACGGAGACCCTCGAACGATTCGATCCGAGGGCGAAAGCGACCCTCTGTGCGATCCGCGCGATCGTCGCGCCGATGGCCCGGGTCCGGCTGCGATTCCCGAACCGGACCTTTACCGACGTGACCGTGGACGCCTGGTCGCGTCACCTGAACGGCCTGACGTGTGACCTTTGCGGAGGCACGGAAGGCCCTTGGAGTCTGCACCATCGCGGCGTGCGATGCGGACGATGCCCGCCTACGCGAGCCGAGTCCGCTCCACCTCGAGGCCGTCCGCGGTCGGATACTCCTCGACGAGGAACGCGGGCCTCCCGAGGATCGGGGCGAGCTCCTGCAAGATCCACGGCGCGACCTCGAGGCGCTTCCGCGCGTCGTCGACGCCCATGAGGTCCTTCGGCACCCGATGGCGGACCTCGAGATCGCGCATCAGCGGTTCCAGATCGGCTCCCTCGAGGATCCCCTTCACGAGGGTCCCGTCCTCCGTCACGACGTCCCAGGGCCGCGCGACATTCTCCGCGCGCCGCTTGATCCGCGACCGGAGCTGCCAACCGTCCTTGTAGCCGCTCGTGCAGTAATGGACCGTCGTCTTCCAGCGTCGCTCGAGGATCCGCAGCGCGACGGGGTCCGCCCCCTTGACGCCGTAGGAGAGCTCGTGCTTCATCTCGTATCCGTGGACCTTCATCCGCGGGAAGTTCGCCTCGGAGAACTCCATCTCGTTCAGGTTCACGAAGGCCAGGCCCTCGGCCCCCGCCCACTCGATGAGGGCCACGAGGTCCGCCTCCCGCTCCGGGATCAGGGGGACCTCGATGCCGACCGTCAGGCCGAGGGAGCGGGCGAGACGGGATGCGGGGACGAAGGCGCTCGCCGCGGCCCGGGACCAGAGGCCCGGAGGCACGTGGAAGCGGATCTCGTCGAGGCCGGCGTCCGCCAGGGCGCGGATCTTGTCCTCGTCCGTCGACATCGTGTACAGGTGCGTGTGGAAGTCCGGCCCGAACTCCTCCTTCAGGAGGCGGATGTAGCGGCACGTCCGTTCGACCGCGTCAAGCGGGTCTCCGCCCGTGATCCCGGCGCCCGTCGCGCGGATCGCATGGGCCTCGTCCAAGACGTCTTCGTCCCGCAGGACGCGCTTCTCGTCCGCGAAGACGACGTCCTTGTACATCTTCTCGTCGGAGACGGGGCAGTAGAAGCAGTGGAAGGAACAGAGGCCCGTGACGAAGAGGACCATCTTGGACCCGTCCGTGCACTGGCGGCAGCCGACCGACAGGCGGCCGCGGGCGAATCCGCCGAAGGGTCGTTCCTCGAGGCGCACGCGGCGTCGAAGGGCCGTCGGGGGATAAAGATTCCCTGGGCCGAGCGGGGCCCGGATCGGCCGACGCCCGCGATGCAACGTACCTCTAAGTGGAGGTATGCGCCGCGATCAGGCCCTCGATCCTCGCCCGCCGTCGGGCGAACTCTTGCTCCGCCCTCCGATGGTAGGCCGCCATCCGCCGCAGGAGTTCGGATCGGGCCCGGTCCGAATCGACGCGGCCGACGTAGTCCTCCCTCCTCCTCGACCGACCGTCGTCCCGTTCGTAGTGCCAGAAGTAGAAGTATCTCCGTCCGGCGAAGTCGCGCACCCGCGCGCCGCAACCGATTTCCATTTTCGTACCTCTAAGTAGAGGTATACTTTCCGTCCCCATCCCTCTATGTGGGGGAGGTGCGCGAAACAACTCGTC
>Ga0209375_1002229_pt1 | contig 14197 bp, 10 predicted proteins | sample GraSoiAngelo_131_FD_185888 | JGI IMG/M metagenome (GOLD analysis project Ga0209375, IMG submission 185888) | Grasslands soil microbial communities from the Angelo Coastal Reserve, California, USA - 14_0929_02_30cm (SPAdes) (version 2) | ecosystem: Environmental > Terrestrial > Soil > Grasslands ... | reverse complement strand
CTCCCAGAAGCTCTTTGCGCGAGCGTCCGAATAAAGCCTCCGCTTCCCGATTCACATACGTAAAGCGCCAGGCGTAATCGAGGGCGAAGAAACCATCGGTCGTATTCTCGAGAATATCCGTCAGTGTTCGGGCCGATTGCTGGAGTGCAATCCGAGCCTGGTTGCGTTCCGTGAGGTCGCGAATTTGCCGCTCCGCCACCGCCAGGCGGACGTTCAGCAACGACAGGTCGATTGGTTTGGTAAGGTAATCATTTGCGCCCACTTCCAGTGCCATCTCCAGATCTGCGCGATCGGTTTTACCCGTCACGAGCAGAATAAACATTTTGTCGCCGTCCTGGCGCGCCCGCAATTCGCGACACAAGTCGATGCCACTCTTTCCCGGCAGCATCCAATCAAGAATAAGGAAGGGGAAACTGTCCGTTGCTAGCGCGCGCTCGGCCTCTTCGGCGGTGGCGACTTGCGTCACTTTATGGCCGCGCATTCCGATCAGCCTGGAGAGCGTTTTCCGGCTGTCGTCCTGGTCTTCGACAAGAAGAATATTCATCACGCGATATCGGCGTCAGTGCGGCCTCTCGGCCTCGCGCCGAAGTTCGATGAGCCCCAACATCCCTCCATCCCAAAGCAGCAGATTAGTTGCCAAATTCGGCCCCGCGGCGGCTGTAGCCCGGCTTTCTCTCCTCCAATTTTCGGGGACGCGGTTGCGCCGCCGGTGCTGCCGCGTTAATAAGGCAATCTGTCGCGCTTCTGAGTCTCATGCTGCGAAAATTCCGCGCCCTTTTTTTTCTCATTCCGGTCACGGTTGCTTTTGCCCAGCAACCCTCGCCCGCGCCTGAAAAGCCAAAATCGCCGCTGGTCCCGGAACAAAAAATAACGGTCAGCTCGGTGCACGTCAATAGCCCCTACATCGCCCTCACTTTTGACGACGGCCCCAGCGAAAAACTCACGCCACGGCTGCTCGATTTACTCGCGCAATATCACATTCACGCCACTTTCTTTGTCATCGGCGAAAACGTGTCACAGCATCCCGAAATCTTGCAGCGCGCCGCGCGCGAAGGCCACGAGATTGGCAACCACTCCTGGTCGCATCCTAATCTTGCGAAGATGTCCGACGACGGCGTCCGCAGCCAGATCAAGCGCACTGAGGAAGCGATAACCGGCGCGATTGGTTCGCGTCCGATTTTACTTCGCCCGCCCTACGGTTCGCTCACGACGCGTCAAAAACATTTTATTCGCGATGACCTCGGCTATGAAATTATTCTGTGGGACGTGGATCCGCTCGACTGGAAGGAACCCGGTCCAAATATCGTTAGTAGTCGTATTCTGAAGGAGACGCGCCCGGGATCGATCGTGCTATCGCATGACATTCATGCGCAGACGATCCAAGCGATGCCGGCAACTTTGACCGAGCTCGAAGCTAAAGGATTCAAATTCGTCACCGTCTCCGAATTGTTGAAGCTACGGACGCCCGTCGCACCGCCGCCGCCGAACCCGGTAGGGACGCCAGCAACTACCCCGTCGCCCCCCGTCGCGCCGTCACCGAACGGTTAACTCTCGCGGCATGATCGCCGATAATTATTTGCAGCTTCGAACTGATCTCGAAACTGCGCTGATCCGATTGCTGCGACTCGGCGCGGATCTGCACCGCAGCCCAGGCTCATTGGAGACGCTGCATGCCCTTCTCATCGATATTCGCCAACCGCTTCTCTTCGTCGTCGTCGGCGAAGTGAAAGCGGGAAAATCCTCGCTCCTAAACGCGCTTTTCGGCCGCGAATTCGCCAAGACCGGCGTCCTACCAGCGACAGATCGCGTCTGCATTTTTCGGTACGGCGAGGTAGAAAAAACGGTCGATGTATCTCCCCAATTGATCGAGCGCTTCCTTCCGATCGATTTCCTGCGCGACTTCAATGTCGTCGATACACCCGGGACGAATACGATGGTGGCAGAGCATCAACGCATCACCGAAGAATTCGTACCCCGGGCCGATCTCGTCCTCTTCGTTTTTTCCGTGGTCAATCCCTGGACGCAATCGGCGTGGGATCTTCTCGCTTTCGTGCAAAAGCGTTGGCTAAAAAACATCGTTTTCGTTTTGCAACAGGCCGACTTGCGCGACCCCGCCGAGATTGCTGTTATCCGCCGGCACCTTCAAGATACCGCTCTTCAGAAACTCGGTACCACTCCCCCAATTTTTGCTGTTTCCGCGCGTCAGGCGTTACTCGCGCGCACGGGGGCACCCGGAGCGGCTAGCCTCGAAGAAAAGAGCCAGATTATTCCGTTACAAGAGCACATCGATTTGATCATGGCGGATGCGAGCGCGCACGCGCTGAAATTGCGATCGGCCTGGCAAACGGCCCAGGTTGTTTTGAAAGAGATCGCCTCGGAAGTGCGCGAGGCGTTTCGCACCATTAGCCACGACGAAGAACGGTTCGATCGCCTGATGCACTTCCTGCAGGCGCGCAAGGAGCAAACGTTGCGGCAAGTGCACGGTTTTGTCCGGGGAATCGACCAAGCCTGCCGTGACTGCGCTGTCGAGGGAACCCGATTTCTGGAGAGCAAACTGACTTTCTGGACCACGGTGAACATGATTTGGCGACGCGATTATTGGCAGCGCGATTTTCAGGAGGAAATGGAAACGAAACTTCGTCAGATCGTGCAGCCGCAAATCGAAAATGCAGTGCAATTACTTGAAACCGATCTGCGCGGAATCTGGCCGCAACTACAGGACATGATCGAAACGCACTTTGGTGGCGAAGTGAAATCTCAGGCACCACGGACACTACCGGATTTCGCGCGCCAACGCCGTGAGTTGTTGCAATCCATTCAACTGACGCTGGCGGAGCGAAGCGGCGGAAACGCCATTGAAGACCAAATGGGAGAGATATTTCGGGAAACGTCGGACCGCTTGCGAATTCCAGCGGGCGTGGCGGCGGCGGGTGGACTCGTGGCGCTGGTCGCGGCCATGAGTAGCGCCGCCGTGGCCGATGTCACCGGTGTGCTTGCGGCTTCAGCCGCAATCATTGGAACCTTGCTAGCAAAACGGCAGCGCGGAAAAATTCTCCGCGTTTACGCCGAGCAAATGGAAGCAAAACGCAGCGAGCTCGTGCTTGCGATCGAGAATCAGATCTCGCACACCATCGATTTGTTCTACGGTGAGATCAATGCGGCAATACAACCGCTCACTGCCTTCTGCACCGCGCAACGAGCGCATTTTCAACTGCTGGTCGATCGGATCGGAGAACTCGACGCGACTTTTGAAAAACTGCGTCCGCGCGTGATGGGAAGCCGGTCGAACTAGTTCGGCGGCTCGACGGAGTCTCGCCCTAACCACGCGTCGTCGCCAAATTTCATTGGTAGGGCGACGCTCTGCGGAGCCGGGTCGGAGCAAACGTCAGTCCGGCTCGGACCTAGCGCGAGGCAGCGCCGTTCTGCTGGACAAGGCGCGCCTCAGCCTGGCGTTTGGCAATCACGAAATGGTTGTTGTCGCCATAACTGCGCCACGGTCCGGGCGGGACATCGCGCACTTCCACAAATTGCCAGTCGGTCACATCGGTTGGGCCGAGCCCGAGGTAATCGCGCACTGCTGGCGAGACATCGAGACCGGCGCCGTGATTCAAGTTCGGTTTCGGTCGTTCATTCTGAAAAACATACTGGAAATGGTCGGTACGGAACGGTCCGCAATCTTCCCATTGGGCGTAGCAAACGCGACCGCCTTTGCGGATTGCCAGCCAGCGGTCTTTGCAAACGGAGCGGCCCGGTTCCGTATAGGCAGTCCTGAACCAGGGAATCACCAAGGGCGCTTCCGGCTTGAACTGTCCGTGCGTGACGTCGTTATAGGGGAGAGCGCAGTAAAACGGATTCTGCCGCGGAGTAAATGAAGCCGGAATGTAATTCCTGCGCGAGGACGGTTCGGGAGTATCAAAGCCACCGTAATTCGAGGTCCAGTTCGCGTCCCAGCAACTCTTGTAATTCGGGACCGGATTATTTCCGCCAGCTTGCTCGCCAACCCAAAAGACCGTTGTTACGATATTCGCCTTCCATGGGTAACGGGTGGCCGTGCCAGTCCGGGAAGCGGTAGGGACAAAAACCTGCGGCTCGACTTTGAGCAAGGCCTGTTCGCGCAATTTGCGAGCGTATTTGGCGAAATCGGCCGCGCTCTCGTAAGGCGATTGGGCCATCCCCACCCCCGCCCCAAGGACCACTAGAGCGACAGCGGGAAAACCTTTTCTCATTGGCGTGGCCTTGTTTTACCGAAAACTTGCCGACAGGCAAGGTTTTTCCTCTTTTCAAGGAATCCTGCCCGGCTGGCGATTTACCATTTGCAGCAGTATCCATTCCAACCATTTAGCCACGTGAGACCACGGTATCGTGCCGAAAATTAGCTTCGTCGGTCTGCGGATAATCCAAGGTATAATGCAGTCCCCGGCTCTCTTTGCGGAGTAGGGCGCTATCCACAATCAGGGCCGCGACCGTGGCTAGATTCCGCAGTTCGAGGAGGTCGACCGAGACCTTGAAATTCCAATAAAATTCGCGGATTTCCCGCTGGAGATTCCGTAAACGTGAGGCTGCGCGTTGCAGACGTTTGTCGGTCCGAACCACCCCGACGTAGTCCCACATCAAGCGCCGGATCTCGTCCCAGTTGTGATAAATCACCACCAGTTCGTCCACATTTTGGACGTTACCGGAGACCCATTCCGGCAACGCAATTTTGTGGTCCTGCTCCTTCGGAAACTCGCGCGCCAGCGCCGCACAAGCCCGCCCCGCCACCACCACCCCCTCGAGCAGCGAATTGCTGGCCAGTCGATTTGCCCCATGCAGACCGGTACAGCCCACTTCGCCGATGGCGTACAAACCGCGCAGACTGCTCGCGCCGTTGACGTCGGTCTTGATTCCACCGCATTGATAATGCGCCGCCGGCACCACCGGAATCGGCTGCCGGCTCATGTCGATCCCAAGCTGCAAACAGGTTTCGAAAATGTGCGGAAAACGTTCACGCAAAAACGCCTCGGACTTATGCGTGATATCCAGATAAACGCATTGCGCACCGCTGCGTTTGATCTCGGCATCGATCGCCCGCGCCACCACATCACGCGGAGCCAGCGAACCGCGCAGATGATATCGCGGCATAAAATCTTCGCCGCGCCTGTCGCGCAAGATTCCGCCTTCGCCCCGGACTGCTTCCGAAATCAGAAACGAACGCTGTTCGGCGTGGAAAAGACAGGTGGGATGGAATTGAACAAATTCCATGTTTGCGATGGCGACGCCAGCACGCCAAGCCATGGCCACGCCGTCGCCCGTCGCAACCGCAGGATTCGTCGTATAGAGATAAACCTTCCCGCAGCCCCCGGTCGCTAGCGCGACCCGATCGCTCCGAACCGTCTCAACTTCGCCCGTTTTCTCATCGAGCGAGTAAAGTCCAAGACATCGATCTTCCCTGGCGAATCCAAGTTTGGCCGCGGTGATCAAATCAATCGCGGTATGGTTTTCCAGCAATTGCACCTGTGGCGATCGACCGAGTGCTGCCAGTAGCTTGTTTTCGATCTCGCGCCCGGTCACATCCTGTACGTGCAACACTCGCCGCTTCGAATGCCCGCCCTCGCGCCCAAGATCGAGCTCGCGATGGCCCGAAACCTCGCGTTCGTCGAAATGGACGCCGACCTCCATCAACTCCCGGATCGCCTCCGGACCTTCCGTCACGATCGTACGCACAACTTTTTCGTCGCAAAGCCCGGCACCGGCTTCGAGCGTGTCGCGCACGTGCAACTCGAATGAATCTTCATCGCTCGTGACGCAGGCAATCCCGCCCTGCGCCCACGCCGTGTTGCTATCGGCCCCTTTGCGTTTCGTGATCACAGCGACGGAACCGTGCTCCGCTGCTTTCAAGGCAAAGCTCAAGCCCGCGATCCCGCTTCCCACCACAACGAAATCGAATTCCTTCACGTCAGTCGCAAGTTATCGATCAATCGCGTTTTGCCGATGAAAACCGCGAGCGCAATGAGCGCGTTCGGTCGCAATGTCTCCAGCGGCTGCAAGTTCTCCCGATCGACGATGCTGATGTAATCAATGCGCGCGTCTTTGGCTGACTCGATTACGCTCCTCGCGGCGTCAATCAATCTGGTGACGGAATTTTCTCCGTCGGCGGCCAGTTCTTTCACCCGCAGCATGGCCTGATACAGCACCGGCGCCGCAGCTCGCCCGTCTGTGTTCAGATATTGATTGCGTGAGCTTAGGGCCAGCCCGTCTGCCTCGCGCACCGTCGGCACGCCTATGACTTCGATCGGAAAATTTAGGTCGCGCACCATTCGCCGGATAATTGCCAGTTGCTGATAATCCTTCTCACCGAACACCGCGGCGTTGGGCGCGAGCAAATTAAAAAGCTTCGCCACCACCGTGCAGACACCGCGGAAATGTCCTGGCCGCGAGGCGCCGCACAGACCGGCGGACAATCGTGTTTCCTCAACATAAACTGAGCGATCATCAAAATACATTTCGCGCGGGCGAAAAAGCAGATTGACTCCCGCATCCTCGCAAAATTTTGCATCCGTAGATTCCGGCCGCGGATATTTCTTAAAATCCGATCCCGGCTCGAACTGCAACGGATTGACAAAAATACTGACCGCAACTTCCCCATCTTCGCCAGCGTGCTCACGCGCGACACGAAGCAACTCTAGATGCCCACGATGCAACGCACCCATCGTCGGCACGAGTACGGATTTGGCCCTTCGCTCGCGCACGTGTGACTGGGCCGCGTCAGTCGATTCGATAATTTTCATTCAGAAAACTCGTCATCCCGCGCGCAATAGTTTACCCGTCGTGGCGGGGGGATCCCGTCATGGAATCTTTAAGGTAAGGCAGCGGGGTCCCTCGACTATGCTCGCGATGACGATTCGATCCAAATCGCTTGGCGGCCAACGGCAAATTTTTGGTGCCCGAAATTTCTCCAGCCGGCGCACTCAGCCAGCTTGCGCATTTCACCGAAACTGAAGGCACGCACCGCTGATAGTCGTGCATCAGTTTTCGTCATCGCATCGCGATAGATTGTCGCCGTCACAAAATAAACCGCGCACGTTAACAAGCGTGCCCTCCGCAAATCGGCAACTAAAATTCGCGCACGCGACAGTTCGCGACATTTTTGCAGCACGCGCACAGCGTCATCGTTGCTGAAATGGTGAAGGGTAAGTGAACAAAGCACAATGTCGTAAAGCTCAGGCGGATTCCATTCGAACAGGTCCACGCAACAAGAATCGATCTCCGGATAAGCAGCGCTCAGTCCTCGCGCAATTTCAATGGTCGACGCCTGTTGATCGATCGCGTCGATGTGAACGGAAACATTTTGTCTGCGCGCATGATCAACGATCAGGCGTGGGATGTCGCCTGAGCCGGTGGCTACGTCCAAAATTCGCGCTTTGCCATTTGGCTTGAGCCAGCATCGCAAAAAATGTCGCACCAAGCGATGGCTACCAAACCAGCGATTGAGGGAGCGTAGGTTAGCAAGGTCGCGTTTCAGCTCGCGCGTGACCGGCTGCGGCCGGTCCATCAATTCCGGCAACGCCGGATCGAACTGCCGCTTCACTTATTCCGCCAGAAAACTCCGCCAGCTTTCCGGCAAAAGCGCCGATTCCACCTCGCTCGCAATCCGGCCTTCGAACGCCGGCTGAAAGTTCGTGCTGGTGCCGTAGACCATGATCGCCTCCTCGCTTCCCTCCACCCGCACCGCATGCGCCACCCCCGGCGGAATCACAACCGCGACATTGTTCGGGCCGCGATGATTGTCGCCATCAATAAAAAAATGCATGATGCGGCCACGAAAACCTTCGCGGACGTCGCGCAAAATCATTTCGACTCGGCCCTGCACGAAAAACATTACGTCCCACTGTTCCGCCTCGTAGTCGATAGTCGCTTTCCTGGTGAACCTGCGCCGTAATGATTTCGTCGGGTCTTCGCCCTCGGGAATAAATGGAGGATGAACATGAAAGCCTTTGGCGGTGTTGGCGAACATGCGGGCAGTCGCCCATTGTCGTGGCCAGAATTTTAAACTCCCGAGCACGCCTTCATCCCGCCGGGCCAGTTCTCCGAACAATCCACGGTGCCGTTGCACATGGATGGTGCGCGCGAACATTTCGACACCAGGGATCCAGACCGCCGCGAGGGAACGGCGGTTCGCCGACACGATCTGACCTGCTTCCACGCCCCCGCCCGCAAGCCGTTTTGCCAGCGCCGGGGCTCGATAATCGCGCGTGCTCAACGCGGTCACCGCGGCTGGCTGTAAACCGCGCCAAATATTTTTCCCGGATTTTTTCATTTGTAGTGGCGGTTTATGACCGCCGATCTCACGTCGCCCAACTACCTCCCTAGCGAGAAATCGGCCCGTTCGCTAGAAAGATTTGGATTATAATAAGGATCGCGTCGAAACATTTCCGGCCAGCGCTTCTGTAGATCTAGGCACATCCCGCTCGCATTTTCCTTCTTCGAAGTGCGACGCAGTTCCGCGTAGGGAACCGAAACCGTTCGCAATCCTAGTTCCTGGAGCCTTAAACAAAACTCTACCGCCGCGCACGCACCGTCATCCCGACCGAAGTGGAGGGATCCCGGGGTGTTACTGGAAGCAATCTTCTCGAACAGCTCCCGGCGCGTCAGCAAACACGACGCACTCACCGCACTGTAATTGCGCACCGCCTGCAATTGCCGATTCGCTCCCCGGAAATCACGCGCGTACCCTGCAAAAGCAAAACGGACACTCCCATCAGGCAACAAAATCAATCCGGCACTTTCAACCGTATCGTCCGACGAAACGATGCGCGCGCCAACCGCGCCAATCTTCGGATTCGATAATTGTTCCGCCATCGCCGTCAGCCAATTCTCGTCGAGCGGCTCAAGATCGAAATCGAGCAATAGCACGTATTCTCCAGTCGCTTCCTTGAGATCCGTTACGATTTCGAAATTCGGAGAATTTGTTTTCGCCCGAATCCGATCAGCCTGCCCGGCCTGAGCGGAGTCAATCGCCCTGCGATCGAGCTCGCCATTGAAAATGATCGAAATTTTCTCCGGGCCGACCTCGCGGCGAACCCGGTAAAGATGCGTTCCCCAATCTATCGCCACCCGCGCATTTTCTTGTCGCCGCTCGAGATGCCCCTCAATCGCGCTTCGCCCCGCTTCCAGCGCGCCCGGTTTGCGTCGGATGTTATGCGCGGTTGATTCGGCCGTCCGCCGCCAATGATAAAGCACCCGCGGAATATGCCGGATACGCTCAGTCTTTTCCGAAACCCGCAGGAGCAAATCGTAGTCTTGGGCACCGTCGAACTCGCTGCGAAACCCATCCCGCGCCAGATCGCGACGGATGATTACGAAATGTCCCAGGTAATCGTGCGTGCAAAAAAATTCGGGGGACCAATCGGGTTTCGGCATTGGCGCCGACAATTTCCCGTCCACGATTTTGTCTTCGTCCGAATAAATCACATCGGCTTCGCGGTCGTTTTGCAAAAGTTCGATTGCACGAAACAATGCATCTGGTTCGAGCAAATCATCGTGGTCGAGCAGTGCGATCCAGCCACCGCGCGCCCGCGCAAGCGCTGTGTTTAAGGCCGAGGAGATTCCGCCGTGATCCTGAAAGCCGGTTTGAATGCGGGCATCACGTTGCCCCAAATTCTCCAGCAGCCCGCGCACGCGTGTGTCACTCGAGCCATCATCAATTAAAATCAGCTCCCAATTCTCGTAGGCCTGCGCAATCACCGATTCGACCGCGCCCATCAGAAATCGTTCATCAGCGTTAAACGTTGGGGTCAAAATCGAAATGAGCGGCCGATAGGAAAAGGTTCGCGATTGCTCGCGCAACTTCGCCGCTTCCTCCGCGGAAACGCGATGCCGCGCAAACCAGCGGCCATATTCATCTTGCTCGACGGCCTCAGTTGATTGCCGCCGCCGGAATAACCGGAACGGCGCGGAAAGAATTTTCGCAACACGCCCTTCCGCGCTGCGGCGCAACCGTCGATGTTCCTCGCGCAGCGCCTGGAGGTCGCGCTTCACATCTTTCAGACGCAACAGCTCTTCCTCCAGCCGCGCGATGTGCGCTTCGGCTGCTCGCAATTCCTCGCCTTTCATCGGCATAGTATATTGATTGATGCCGCGGGCGGGCAAACGTAGCGTGCCCGGCCGAATTCATGTTCGATTATCCCGTTTATCTTTTTTACCGGGCGGGAACGGATTTGCTCACCTTGTTGCCGCTGCCGTTCTTATTCGCGATGGGGCAAATCAGCGGCGCCGTTGCCTGGCTAGTCCTGCCGCGCTACCGAAAGCTGGCTCTGCGCAATGTCCATATCGCTTTCGGGGACGAACTTTCCGAGAAACAGATGCGCCGGATCGTGCGCCGACATTTTAAACAACTGGGAGCGAACTTGCTCTGTAGCGTGAAGTTCACTCGCATGCCGACGGAAAAAATTCTCGAGCGGGTGCGCCTGGAAAACTTTGAATACGTCGAACATTGTTTCCGGCAAAAGCAACCGTTCGTGCTGTTCTTGAGCCATATTGGTTCCTGGGAGTTTTGCACGCGACTGTTCCCGCATTTCTCGCACGGGCAGCGCACTGCGACCGTTTACCAGCGCATCCGTAATCCACACATCGATCGGCACGTTCGGGAGGCGCGCAGCCAATTTGGTCTGGAAGTCTTTGAGCGCAGCGAAGGTTTCGGAAAAGCGATCGAGCTGCTGCGCAGTGGCGGCGGCATCGGCATTTTGATGGACCAACATGCCGGTGACGGCGGCCTCTGGACGCCGTTCTTTGGCAGACTCGCCTCGACCACCCCATTACCGGCGCTGCTGGCGCGGCGGACCCACGCGAAGCTGATCGGATTTGCGGTTCACACCGAAGGATTCGCGCGCTGGCGCGCGGTGGCGGAAAGGCCAATTGAAAATTCTGGCGAATCGATTGAATCACTCACCGCGCGTGGCAACGAAATTTTGGAAAAACAAGTCCGACGCGCGCCGGAAGATTGGTTTTGGGTGCATAATCGCTGGAAAACGCCGCGGCCAAATTTCCTGCTCGCGAAATATAAGCGCGGTGTCTTTTTGCCGGAGAACACCCGGCTAAAGCCATTCCGCATCTTGATCCGAAGCAGCAATTGGCTGGGCGACGCAGTCATGAGCGTCCCGGCGGTACGCGCCATCAAGGGTGGACGCCCAGACGCACACCTGACGGTAGCTGTCCCAAGGAAACTTGCGGCCTTTTGGAAAATTGTTCCGGAGGCCGATGAGATTATCATTCTGCCATCGAAATCGGCTTTTGTGGCGGCGCGCTTGTTTCGTCGAAAACCGTCGTTCGATGTTGCGATTCTGTTTCCGAATTCGCTACGCAGCGCGCTCGAAGTTTTTCTGGCGCGCATTCCCCGGCGCGTTGGTTTAACCGGGCATTGGCGCCGCTGGCTGCTGAATCAACAACCGCGGGAGACCTTCTTCCGTGGCATCGTTCACCAGACCTACAAGCATCTGGAGCTAGCCGGCACGATGGGGGCCAACGTGCGGCCGCAATTTCCGTCGGCTAATTCGATTAAAGGCCGCCGCGATCAACTCAAATTCGCGCTTTGTCCCGGCGCGGAGTATGGCCCCGCGAAACGATGGCCACGTTTCGCGGACGTGGCGCAGGAAATTGCAGCGCGATTTCCGGTGCAATGGATTCTATTCGGCACGACCGGCGATGCCGCAGTCGGCTTAGAAATTGCAGAAAAACTGGGCGAGAAGTGCGTGAATCGGATCGGGCAGACGACGCTCGAGGAATTGATCGATGAGCTACGCGATTGCGATTTGTTACTTACTAACGACACCGGGACAATGCATCTCGCGGCCTTGTTGCGGATCCCTACGATCTCGATTTTCGGATCGACCGAACCGCTGCGCACCGGCCCGCTCGGCCGGGGCCATCGCATTTTTCGGCATCATGTCGAGTGCAGCCCCTGTTTTCTGCGCGAATGTCCTCTCGATTTCCGCTGCATGCATGCGGTCACGAGTGCAGAGGTCATTGCCGCTATTCAACAAATGATTTCCGGGCAGGCTGAAGCGGCGAAATCGGGTAGCGTTGCTTTCACGGCCGCATTCCGAAATCATAAGCCGGTATGACGGCAATCGGCGCGCCCCGCATTCGCACCGACGCGCAGGTGATGTTTTTCGATACCGACTGCGGTGGTGTCGTCCATAACATCGCTTATTTGCGCTTCATCGAGATCGCGCGCACTCTCCTGGTGGAGCAACTCGGACTCACCTTGCCGGAAATGGCGGCAACGCAAAAATATCCTGTCGTGGTCCGGACAGAGATCGACTACCGCCGCGCTGCAAAACTTGGCGACCGCCTCACGATTGAAGGTTGGCTCGATCAACTCGAACGCGTGCGGTTTTGGTGCGCTTTTCGGATCGTGCGGAACGTGGACGATGCCCTAATCGCCGAATGCCGCCAGACGCTGGCGTTGATCCAAATGCCGTCGGCAAAATTGCTGCGCTTGCCCGACAGTTGGGACCGATATCGGGCTGCGGCGGTAGACGCTCACTAAGATGGTCACGGGCACCGGCGCGCTTAGCATTGAGGAAACGTTTCTCGGACCGCAGGCATTACCGCCGCCGCCGACCCGACACGCGCTGTTTGCCATTCTGATTGCGCTGGCCGCGCTGGTGCATTTCGGAACAATCGGCATAGGGGATCTTTACAGCGAGACCGAGGGCCAGTACGCCGCGGCCGCGCGCGAAATGATTCAGAGCGGTCAGTATTTGTTGCCGACGAATGACAGTATTCCGCGTCTGCAAAAACCGCCGCTGCTCTACTGGCTGATCGTCGCCAGCTATAAGCTTTTCGGGGTCAACACCGCGGCCACGCGCGTTCCGATCGCGTTTTCGGTTGTGGCAACGGTAGCATTCACGTTTCTGATCGGCGAACGGCTGGCCGATTATTGGCGCGGATTCGCTGCCGGACTGATCTATCTCACACTCAGCGGCACGTTCATTTTCGGTCGCATCGTCATGCCGGAGCCCCTCTTTGCCGCGCTCTTTGCCGGGGCGATTTATTGCGGGTTGAGCGGGTTCCAGCAACGTCATCAGCGGCGCGCCTGGTTTGCCGGATTTTGGATTTGCGCCGCATTCGCGTGTCTGACGAAGGGTCCGCATGGATTGCTTTTTCCGGCGGCGACCCTTGCCGCGCTGGCGATCTTTTATCGTGAGGCGCGGATGCGGTTTCGCTCGCTTCTTTGGTGGCCCTATCTGTTACTTTTTTTGGCCATCATCGGACCCTGGTATCTCTGGATCGAAATCCATTTTGACGGTCCGTTCCATCGCCTCGTCGCTGACGAATGGACCAAACACTTGCTGGGCCGGTATCCTAGCGGGAATTGGTACGACGACGTTCCACGCTGGCAGTTTCTCGCCAGCCATCTCGCCTGGTGGTTTCCCTGGTCGCTGGCGATTTTGCCAGGACTGATCTTTTCCTGGCGACGGGTGATGCGACCGCGCGAGATTAGTCTCCAGGATGCTCTTCCGATGGCCTGGGCCATCGTGGTGTTGGGACCGATCTTGGCCATCGGGCAGCGACAGGATTATTACGCGCTGAGCATGTTCAGCGCATTCGCGCTCTGGGCCGCGATGATTTTCGAGCGCGCGCCAAATTCTATGCGCAATCTCGGCGCCGCTGCTGTTGCGCTCGCCGGAATCGCGATCGGTTTCATCGCCGTCGCGCTTCCGCGTCGTCTTCCCAAAAACGAGAGCGAGTGGGGCGAAACGGATCTTCGGTGGACGGCGTGGAAGGCAGTTGCCGACATGCCGGCGAGCGCCTGGCTGCATTTTCGCCCACTTCTCGCCATCGCCGCAATCGGGCTCCTGACCGGTGCAATCACCACGGTTTATTTGCTTTGCCGCCGACGCGAAAAAATCGCAACGGTTGGTCTCGCCTTCGGAATGATTGCGGTCGGTCTTTGCATGATCAGCGGCGTGGCGCGAATTGCCCCATTTTTTTCCCTGGCGGATGCAGCCCGCTTCTTAAACAGCCGATTGGGCACGAACGGTCAGGTGCTCTTTGAAGGCCCCCCTGACATCGCCAGCAGCCTCGGGTTTTATCTCGAACGCAAGTTCGTCATGGTGAACCAAGAGCCCGATCCGCGAATACCGCTTACTCCCGAACAGCGCAGCCTCTTTCTCGAAGAAAAGGCCGCGCTCGAGCAATGGCGCGCGCCCCGCCC
>Ga0209375_1002225_pt1 | contig 14202 bp, 10 predicted proteins | sample GraSoiAngelo_131_FD_185888 | JGI IMG/M metagenome (GOLD analysis project Ga0209375, IMG submission 185888) | Grasslands soil microbial communities from the Angelo Coastal Reserve, California, USA - 14_0929_02_30cm (SPAdes) (version 2) | ecosystem: Environmental > Terrestrial > Soil > Grasslands ... | reverse complement strand
AGATGCGCTCCGCGCCGTGGAGGAGAAGCTATTTCAGTTCGCTGCCGCGATTCCCAATTTACCGGATCCCGCCGTTCCTGTGGGTCCAACGGATGAACAGAATGTGGAAGTCCGGCGCGTGGGCGATCCGCCTCACTTCGATTTTCCTCCCAAAGCCCACTGGGATCTCTGTCCGCCGCTGGGAATACTCGATCTGGACCGGGCGGCGAAAATCGCCGGTTCCCGTTTCCCGTTGCTTGCCGGCATGGGCGCACGGCTCGAACGGACGCTGATCAATTTCATGCTCGATATCCATACGAAGGAACACGGCTATAAAGAAATATTGCCGCCGTTCATGACCAATTCGGACAGTCTTTTTGGCACAAGCCAGTTGCCAAAATTCGAAGCCGACTTGTTCAAGGTTCGGGACACCGACTACTATCTGGTCCCCACGGCCGAGGTTCCCGTGACGAACATCTATCGCGAAGACATCATCGACGGCGAACGATTACCCATCAAATTCACCGCTTACACGCCGTGTTTCCGAAGCGAAGCCGGCTCGTATGGAAAAGATGTTCGCGGGATCTTCAGGCAGCATCAGTTCAACAAGGTCGAGCTGGTAAAGTTCACGCGACCGGAAGACTCCAATGCGGAATTGGAATCATTGGTTGCCGATGCGGAAGAAATTTTAAAGCGCCTGGAGCTGGCCTACCGCGTGGTGATCCACTCGACCGGCGACATGGGCTTCGCTGCTTCGAAGAGCTACGATATCGAAGTTTGGCTGCCCGGCCAAAACAGCTATCGTGAAATCTCATCGTGCAGCAACGTCGAGGATTTTCAGGCCCGGCGAGCCAATATCCGATACCGTCCACGCGGCGGCGGAAAAGTCCGGTTTGTACACACATTGAACGGATCCGGTCTCGCTATCGGCCGCACGTGGATCGCGATCATGGAAAACTATCAGCAGAAAGACGGAACCGTCGTGATTCCTGAAGCGCTTCGTCCTTATCTTGATGGCCAAAGCCTCATCCGGCCTGAAACCATCATCTGATGCGCGCACGCGTCGCATTGTTGGCCGGCGCCACGCTCTGGTGTTTGAGCATCCTTGCTGCGCCGGCTTTCGATCTGTCGCCCGTTTACCGGTTTTTCGCGGCGATCTGCCATCAGAACCCGGCCCGGTCTTGGTACGTATTCGGCGAGCCTCTGCCGGTTTGCATCCGCTGTGCATCCATTTATTTTGCGTTCACCGCATCGCTGTGGGCTGGCATTCGACCGAATGTCCGCTGGCTCCGGATTTCTCTCCTGCTCATGCTTTTCGAATTTGCGGTAGCGCGCTTCGTGATCGATGCGGAGCTGCTTCGCTCGCTCTCCGCCGTTTTGGTTGGATTGGCCGCCGCGCCTTTTGTCAAACAGGGCGTTGAGGAAATCGGTGATCGTCTGTAAACAGTGCGGGACCGAGTTGCCGGACGACGCCCGGTTTTGTCTTCAATGCGGAGCCTCGACAGTTCCGCCCCCAGAGGAGCCGCCTTCACCAGTCCAGGCCGGTCCCAAACCGGAACTCGACTTCGTTCAGCCGGCCCTCACTGGCGGCATGTTTCTCGGCTTCCTCTCGTCGATACCGTTCATCAGCGCCGGCAACTGCATCTGCTGCGGGTGGGTATTACTTGGCGGCGGCATCGCTGTGATGATGCTCGCGAAGCAGCGGCCGTCCGGAATTTCTTACGGCGACGGAGCGTTTGCCGGAGTACTGAGCGGACTTTTTGGAGCAATCGTGGGGACGATCGTTCAAATGTCGTTTCGCGCGATGGCGGCGCGCCTCTTTGAGTCCCAGCAGCAGCAACTTGAGCAAGTCCTCAACCAGCTTGGTGCTGAAGGCGCGCTGCGCGATTGGATTTTGCGAGCCGCATCCGGCGAAATTTCGGCGGCCACTCTGGCATTTACGTTCTTCACAAACCTGCTGGTCTACTCGCTTTTTGCCATGATCGGCGGGATATTGACGGTTGCGATTTTGGAGAAAAGAAAGGCAAGGACGGCGTAATTCGGGATTCGGGGATTAGCCACAAAAAGGCACAAAAATCACAAAGAGATTTTTGTGTCTTTTGTGCCTTTTTGTGGCTGTCCCCGAATCCCGACCGAGCCTCCCTAATCGTAATCGTAGTCGCCGCCCATCGGGGGTGCGGCGGCCTTCTTCTTTTCGGGCAGTTCGGCGATCAACGCTTCCGTGGTAAGCAGAAGACCCGCAATTGACGAGGCATTCTGGATCGCGACGCGAACGACCTTCGTGGGATCGATGACGCCGGCGGCCACAAGGTCTTGAATTTTTTCCTCATTAGCATCGAATCCCGCCGAAAGATTACTCTCGTTGCGAACCTGATCGACAACGATCGCGCCGTCGTGGCCGGCATTCTGGGCAATCATGCGCATCGGGTCCTCGAGCGACCGCCGGATGATGAGCGCCCCGGTCTTGATGTCGCCCTCCAAAGACTTCGCCAGCTTGTCGACAGTCTTCTGCGTGCGAAGAAGCGCTGTTCCGCCTCCCGGAACGACGCCTTCTTCGATGGCAGCCTTTGTCGCATGAAGCGCATCCTCGACTCGAGCCTTCAATTCTTTCATCTCGGTTTCGGTCGCAGCGCCCACACTGATCACCGCCACACCGCCGGCGAGCTTGGCAAGCCTCTCTTGAAGTTTTTCGCGGTCGTAGTCCGAAGTCGTTTCTTCGATTTGCACGCGGAGTTGTTTGATCCGGCCCTCGATTGCATTCTTCTTACCGGAACCCTCGATGACCGTTGTGTTGTCTTTGTCGATTACGACTTTCTTTGCGCGGCCCAGGTCTTCCAGCTTCACGTTTTCCAGTTTGATGCCGAGATCTTCAGTGATCGCCCGGCCGCCGGTGACAATCGCAATGTCTTCCATGATCGCCTTGCGCCGGTCGCCAAACGCCGGCGCTTTGACCGCGGCGACTTTCAATGTTCCACGAATCTTATTGACGACCAGCGTCGCCAGCGCCTCGCCTTCGACTTCTTCGGCAATGATCAGCAGCGCCTTGCCTTCGCGAGCAACCTGTTCCAACACCGGAATCAGATCGCGCATCGCCGAAATCTTTTTCTCGTGAATGAGGATGAGAGGGTCTTCCAGAACGGTTTCCATGCGATCCGGGTTCGTAACGAAGTACGGCGAAAGATATCCGCGGTCGAACTGCATGCCTTCGACGAATTCCAGTTCCGTCTCCATCGACTTGGCTTCTTCAACCGTGACGACGCCATCTTTGCCGACTTTCTCCATCGCCTCCGCAATCAAAGACCCGATCTTTTTATCGTTATTCGCCGAAACGGTCGCGACCTGCTCCTGCTCTTTGTGGCTCTTGACAGGTTTGGAGATCTTCTTCAGTTCCTCCACAACAGCTTCGACAGCGCGCTCAATGCCGCGCTTCAGATCCATAGGATTGGCGCCCGCGGCGACATTCTTGATGCCTTCGCGATAAATCCCCTGAGCCAAAACCGTCGCGGTCGTCGTGCCATCGCCGGCGAGATCGCTTGTTTTGCTCGCGACTTCCCGCACCATTTGCGCTCCCATGTTTTCGTAACGGTCCTTCAGCTCGATTTCTTTTGCAACCGTCACACCATCTTTGGTGACGAGCGGCGAGCCAAATTTCCGGCTGAGTACGACATTCCGGCCCTTCGGGCCCAACGTTACTCTCACCGTATTGGCTAGCGCATCGACACCGCGAAGCATCGCGCGGCGCGCGTCCTCGCGGTACACCAGTTCCTTTGCAGCCATGGTTGTGTCCTCCTCGTTATGTGGTAGATAAAGTTTGAATTCAGGATGACCAACTGTAGGGGCGGTCTGTGAAGGTGTGAACGAATTGGCTAGAAGTTGAGTTCGGGCATTCCCCTCCTCGCAGAGAAGGGGAATGCTGCGGCATCAATAAAAGTCGCGAAGCCACCGAAGAAGCCGCGGCCGGGGTGGTCAGTTCGGCCAAATGTTTAGGCCTGAATAGCTTCGCCGAACTGACCACCCCGGCCGTGCCGATTTCGGAACGGATCCGTTTTATTGATGGCGCGTCCACCCCTCCTCTGCGAGGAGGGGAACATTCTGCCGCATTTCTCAGCATTGCCAATTCCTTCACACCTTGATAGACAGCCCCTACAGAATTAGCACTCGCGCAAAGCGAGTGCTAATTTTAGCGGAACTTCGGAGAGACGATCAAGTGGCCAGGGCGGGCACAGCCTGGAATACAAACTCGCCCGGCCGGTCCACATCGGCAACGACGTGTTCGCCGGTCTGAATGGTGCCTTCCAGGATCTTCAGCGCCAGCGGATCGGCCACCAGCTTCTGAATCGCCCGTTTCAGCGGCCGGGCGCCAAACGCCGGATCATAGCCTTCGCGGAAGAGCGCCTCCCGGGCGGCCGGAGTCAGCTCCAGAGAGATCTTGCGCTCGGCCAGATATTCGCGCAGCGTCTCCAGCTGGATGTCGATGATTCTGGCAATTTCCTCCTTGCCCAAACTCCTGAACGTAATGATGTCGTCGATACGGTTCAAGAACTCAGGTTTGAAGTGTTGCCGCAACGCCTCGCGAATGTTGGAATCCGCTAAACCGGTGGCCAGATTCGACGTCATGATGATCACGGTGTTCTTGAAGTCCACCGTCCGGCCTTTGCCGTCGGTCAGCCGCCCATCATCGAAGATTTGCAGCATGATGTTCCACACGTCGGGGTGCGCCTTTTCGATCTCGTCCAGCAAGATGACGGCATAGGGCCGGCGCCGGACGCTTTCGGTAAGATAACCGCCTTCCTCGTAACCCACGTATCCCGGAGGAGCGCCGATCAAGCGCGCGACCGAATGCTTCTCCATGTATTCGGACATATCGATGCGCAGCATAGCCCGGTCATCGTCAAAGAGAAATTCAGCAAGAGCCCGCGCCGTCTCGGTTTTTCCGACGCCAGTCGGACCCAGGAACATGAACACCCCGATCGGCCGGTTGCGGTCCTGCAGGCCCGCGCGCGAACGCCGGACGGCATTCGCAACACTCTTCAATGCGGCATCCTGGCCGACGACTCTTCGGGCCAACAGCTCTTCCATCCGGACCAGCTTCTGGATCTCGCTCTCCAGCATCTTCGTCACGGGAATGCCGGTCCATTTCGCGACAATCTTTGCAACGTCCTCTTCGTCGACCTGTTCTTTTAACATCCGCTCGTTCTGCTGAGCCTCGTCCAGACGCGTGTTCGCATTTTTCAGCTGACGTTCCAGTTCCTGGATCTTTCCATAACGGATTTCCGCCACCCGCGCGTAATTGCCCTGACGCTCGGCTTGCTGCTCTTCCAATCGCGCTTGCTCAATTTGCTCCTTCAGGCCGCGGATCGATTGAATCAGTTCCTTCTCGCTCTGCCACCGCAGCTTCATCTGGGTGGATTTTTCGCGAAGCTCGCTCAATTCTTTTTCGATCAAAGACAGCCGCTCGCCAGACGCCGAGTCGTCTTCTTTGCTCAACGCCTGGCGCTCGATCTCCAGTTGAATGATCTGACGCTCCACCACTTCCAGATCGGCAGGCAGCGAATCGATCTCTATGCGCAGGCTCGCCGCAGCTTCATCGATCAAGTCGATCGCCTTGTCCGGCAAAAAGCGGTCAGTGATGTACCGATGCGACAGCATCGCCGCCGCAATGATCGCGGAATCTTTGATCTTCACGCCGTGGTGAATTTCATAGCGTTCCTTGAGGCCGCGCAGAATCGCGATCGTGTCCTCGACGGTCGGCTCTCCGACATAGGTCTTTTGGAACCGCCGCTCCAGCGCTTTGTCTTTCTCGATGTACTTCTGGTATTCATTCAGCGTCGTTGCGCCGATGCATCGCAAATCGCCGCGCGCCAGCGCGGGTTTCAGCATGTTGGAGGCATCGACCGCCCCTTCGGCGCCGCCGGCGCCAACCAGCGTGTGAAGCTCATCGATAAATAGGACGATGTCGGCCGCTTCCTCAATTTCCTTGAGAACCGCTTTCAGACGATCTTCAAACTCGCCGCGATATTTCGAACCCGCAATCATCGCACCCAGATCCAGCGCCACGATCCGCTTGCGCTTCAGCGACTCGGGAACATCACCCGCAACGATGCGTTGCGCAAGACCCTCGACGATTGCCGTCTTTCCCACGCCCGGCTCGCCGATCAGGACGGGATTGTTTTTGGTGCGGCGCGAGAGAATTTGGATCACGCGCCGGATCTCCTCGTCACGCCCGATCACGGGATCGAGCTTGCCCTTGCGAGCCAGATCCGTCAGGTCCCGCGAATAGCGCGCGAGCGCCTGATATTTTTCCTCCGGATTCGGATCTGTGACCTTTTGCGTGCCGCGGATGGAAACCAGGACCTTCAGAATCGCGTCCTTGGTGAGACCATGCGACTGCAGAAGCCGCCCGACCGCCTCGTCTTTCGCGTTGCTCAACGCAATCAGAAGGTGCTCGGTGCTGACGTATTCGTCTTTGAACCGGTCGGCTTCCTTCTGCGCATCCTCCAGAATCCGGCCCAGCGCGGGACTGACGTAGATCTGGTCCTGACCCGAAACCTTTGGGAGCTTCGTGACGGCATCGGCTAAATCGCGGGCAATGGTCTGAAGGTTCACACCCAGCTTCTGAAGAATCGGCAACACCACACCGTCCTTCTGCTGGATCAGCGCCCAAAGCAAATGCTCCGGCGCCACCTGAGGATGTCCTTTCTCTGAGGCGTGTGATTGTGCCGCGTGGAGCGCCTCCTGGGCCTTTACGGTCAGCTTGTCAAAACGAATCATATCCAGTTGAATTGGCCAGGAAATTCGGGGACAGACACCTAATTTCTTGCACTTTAGAAATTAGGTGTCTGTCCCCGAATTTCCATACCCATTTCCCTCCGTTACTCGCTCGCAATCTTGATCTGCTTCGGCTTTGCCTGCTCTTTCTTCGGCAGCATGATCTTCAGCACGCCGTCCTTATAGTCGGCACGGATCTTTTCCTCGTCAACCGTTGCCGGGATGGAAAATGATCGGCTAAAGACACCATACGAGCGCTCGATCCGATGGTAGTTCTCGTCCTTCGTCTCTTTCGTGAACTTGCGCTCCCCGCGAAGGCTCAAGACGTTATTTTCCAAGTTCAATTGGATATCCTTACGATCCATGCCCGGCAGTTCAGCCTTGGCGACAATTTCGCCTTCCGTCTCAAAGATGTCCACCGACGGACTCCAAGTCGTTGTTGCCGCAGGCTCGTCGGTCCGCCAGGTTCGTCCGGCATCCTCAAAAAGCCGATTCATACGATCCTGCAACAAATTCAGGTCACGGAAGGGATCCCATCTCACAATCGCCATGGTTTTGAGTACCTCCTCGATATCTTAGTATGAAGCAATCATAAGATCTTAGTGTATGATTGTCAATATCTGATTACGAGAATAAAACACTTTTGATGGAGGGTCTCCGGAACCGGCAGAAGTATCGGATGATCTGTGGCTTCTAAGACCCGGACCCAGCACCAGGCGTCTTTTGCGGCCTCGGCCTGCATCTCAGCAAAGACCGCCTCGCTGATGTGGCGCGAACAGGAGCAAGTAATAAGGAGTCCGCGTAGCGGATTTGTAAAATTTTGCCCGCCCGGCAAGCGCGAATCGAGATCGAGGCGGGTCAAATGGCTGGAGGAGCAGATAGAGGCGCTCAACGTTGCGCTGCCGAATGTAGGAAATATAAAAGCGGGGGAGTCGGCAGGTGGCGGCCGTTCAGTGTCGCAGTATGGGTGTTATGTAAACTTGGTTTCCGGGGTCGCGCAAGGATTTAAGACTCAAATCGCCGAAATCGGCGGGAGACGCGCCGGAGATGCGCGGCCAGTTCCGATCCGTCCTTGCCGAGTGCGTTCAACTCCTGCTCATTCGGCGCTTCCTCGTTCGACAGATTGCGCGTGAGCAATTTGTACTGCCACACGGTCTTATCGCGGACGTAGACCATCGGTGTGATCATCGCAGGGCCGGATGGATAAAGTAAAGTCGTCCTGCGGCAGTTGGGTCCTTATCGGGAGGATATTACGTCGCGAGCGGCAGGTGCCGCAAGCGCGTCAGAGCTTGGACAAATACAGTACCGTCGAAAAGCAATTCGCCTTCATCCGCACAGAATTGGCCAAGCGGCCTTACCGCGTCGAGATCGAGTATGACGATGAGTTAGGGTATCGCGCCGCGTCCATATTGATTTAAACCACATCGCAGACGCCGACGACGGATTTACGGTCAAGAAGGTGTGAATGAATGGAAATTGCCGAAGATCCACCCTCTCCTTCTGGGAGAGGGCCGGGTGAGGGTTTCAAGATTCGAATAGACCTGCGACCCTCAACTGGCACGTCTATTGAGGCTTCGCCCCTTCTTCAGGCTGTGCGTTGTCGCGCTTGGGCTTCGCGCGGGCTCGCGCTTCGCGGCACCGCCCTCTCCCAGAGGTAGAGGGCGGTTGAGTTCAGAATATCAGCTTCAGCGCGAACTGAAGTTGCCGTGAGGTCCCGTTGGTCTGGGTAATCACGCCGGCCGAGGGGCTGTAGGCACTGCCGTTGAAGACAATCTCATTCGGGTAGGAGAAATTGGCGTGATTGAAAACGTTGAACATCTCCGCCCGGAACTGCGCAGTCAATTTCTCGGTGACCGTGAACTTCTTGAACAGCGATGTGTCGAATGTGGTCAGGCCCGGCCCTCGGAACGATCCGCGCGCCACGTTGCCGAAGGTACCGGGGGTCGGCATCAGGAAGGCGTTCGGATCAAACCAACGATCCGGCCTCCCCAAAACCACCGGCCCATGGAAGTTCGGATTTAAGTTGGGCACGTCGGATTGGCTGGAGTCGCCCGTCCCGGAAGGGTTGGAGCCAACCACAGGCGTGAAGGGGAACCCGCCCTGCCAATTGAAGATTCCGTTCCATTGCCAGCCGCCGGCCAACTGGTTCATGAACCCGGTGGCGCCACCCGCGAATCGTTGTCCATTTCCGAACGGCAACTGATAGCTGTAGCTCGCGTTGAACTGGTGGGCAAGGCTGAAGCCGGCAACCCCTTTGTTGAGGTAGCGGAGATAGGGACTGATAATCGCGGCAGGCTCGTTTTCGCCTGCCGGGGCGAGTGGGGCCGAATTCAAATCTAGCACCTTGCCCCAACTGTAGTTCGTTCTGAAGGTGAGTCCCCGGGTGGCGCGCTTGACCAGTGAGACATTCAGCGCATGGTAGCTGGCGGTGCCCCAACCGAACCACGAAACGCCGGCACTGACATTGGGGTTCGGGCGCGTCGCTGGCGGCATGTAGATCGTGCCTTGCGACACCACGGCCCTTTGACTGACTGGGACAGGGGTGCCGCTCCCTGTGGTAGTGCCGCCGCTGATGCATCCCTGCGGGTCCTGGCACACGAGCGGCGGGGCGACGTTGGAACTGAACGTGGTAGGGGTGTGGTAGGACTGGCTGCCGACATAGCCCACCTCGAGCATCAGGTTTTTGGTGAGCTCGCGTTGCACCGTCAGGCTCCATTGCTGGATGGTGGGCGTGTAGATGTTCGGATCAACGCCTGCCGGGGCGTAGGTCGAACAGGTTGGAGCGCCAGCCGCGGCTGCGGTGCCGCAAGTGGGCGGGAGCGCTGCGGACTTCTGGAGCGGGTACGTACCAAGGAGTCCGTTCAACGGCGTGAATTGCTCGCGTGCATTCACCGGCGGATTGGGCTGCAGCCGTATACCGAGGTTGTCGATCAGATCGTTATGGATTCCAAAGCCTGCCCGCACGGCCCACGTTCCCGTACGAGTCGGGTCCCAGGCCAGGCCCACACGCGGCTGCAACAGCAGTTTGGCGTGGTTGGTATCGAAGCATGAGTCTGCGACGACCGGTTCGGTCGATATCAAATAGTTTTTGTCCCACCTGTAGTTCGAACACCGGCCCGCCACCTCGTTCCACCCGTTGGTCATCTCGTCGCGCAACCCCAGGCGCAGCGTGAGATTCGAACGGAGCTTCATTTCATCCTGGACATACCAGGCTCCTTCCGTCGTGCGGAAGCCCACCCCCAGTGGATTCCGGCCGATGGTAAATATGGTCGGCTGATCCTGGAGCATCGCGAGCACCGTCGGGTAGCTGACATTTCCTGCTGAAAACTGAGCCGCCCCAGCCTGGTTTTGATGGACGCGCTGCACCCAAACGCCCATGCTCCAGGAGTGCCTGCCCTTGCTGATGCGCAGGTCATCGGCGTAGGTGAAGTGATTTCTTGCTCCTGTAGCCTGGTTTGTGCCGGGCGCCGGCGTGTAAGCGGACGCCACGACGGTAGACGATCCGCCACCGATGATAATCGAGCCGGGATTACCCCCAGGAAGAAAAATCAGGTTGGAGGGGATCGATACTGCGGGTTGGTTGACCAGAGTTGACCAACTGCGGCTGACGCCGACCGTCACCGAATTCAGAACACTCGGGGAGAAAACATGTGTTTCTTGCAAACCGAATGTCTGGGGGTGCAGGTTACTGACCTGGATAAAATTCGGGTCCGGTTGCGAAACGTCCCGTTTTCCATGGTCGTTGGTGTAGTTGACAAAAAAGCTATCTTTGTTGGATGCAACGTAGTCAAACCGGAGCATCCCAAAATTTTCCCGGACCGCTTGCGGAGCATTGCTGAAGTATTGTGCGGCTCCGCTTCCCTGGCCGTTGACCAGGTACTCGTTACCGTTAGGCGCGGGCCAGAAGGCGTTGACGAACGGCAGCATGCCGACCTTCAGATTGGGAACCGGACCACCACACACGCTGGCGTTAGCAGTCGACATCAGACCCTGGCGAGCGCAGCTATCCGGCACAACCGCGAGTTGGCTCAGCGCCAGGCGTTGCTGAAATCCTTCGTAGTTTCCAAAGATAAACAACTTGTCTTTCTTGATCGGGCCTCCCAGCGTTCCGCCAAATTGATTCCGTTTAAACGGCGGTGTGCTAGTGGTTTGATCGAAGAAGTTCCGGGCATCGAGGGCGCTGTTGCGCAGATACTCGAAGCCGCTGCCGTGCCAGGTGTTGGTTCCCGATGAAGTCACGACGGCGATCTGACCTCCGGCCCGTTTTCCATACTCGGCGCCATAGGTATGCTGGATGACGTTATATTCCCGAACCGCATCCACTCCCAGCAACTGCCCGCCGGCCCCGGAGGGCGTAATGAAAAGGCCCGGCGCGTTTCCGCCAATGTAGTCGATGCCGTTGATCACGAACCGGTTGGTTTCCGGCCGTTTGCCCGCTACGGAAAAAGCCGTCCAGCCGTTGTTGAGCGTATTTGTGCTGCTGTTGGACACGCCCACATTCATTGTCAGAAGCTGGTCGAAACTGCGCCCGTTCAGCGGAAGATCCTTTATCGCTTGTTCGCTGATCAATCCAGACGTGGAACTCGTCGTTGCGCTCACGAGCGGAGCTTCCTCGTTCACAGTTACAGTCTCGGCGTTGGCGCCGACTTCCAGCGTCAGATCCACCTGCGCTTCTTGACCCACCACAAGATTGATGCCGCTTCGGACCTGCTGCTTGAAGCCCGGTATCATTGCGGTGACCTCATACGGACCCACCGGAAGCGCCGGCGCAATGTAGTTGCCTGTTTCGCTGCTCACGACGGTACGAGTCAAGCCGCTATCGACGTGTTTGATAGTAATCGTCACTCCGGGGATCAATGCCCCCGAGGTGTCCCGCACGACTCCCGAGATGGTCGCCGTGCCGCCTTGGCCAAAAATCAGGGGAGTTGCCAATGCGACGAAACTAACAATCGCGGCTGTTACTCTTCCCAACACACTCAGACTCATAAACCATCCTCCTTACCATTATCTGGTCCTTTCGAATTCGATCTGTATCTCTCTATCCGAAACCAAATATGGCAGGCGTTGAGCCCTTGGTTCTGTCTCTTCAGCGCCACTCTACTGCTTTATAAAAGCGTCGTACCTGCAGCAGCTTCAGGAAATAAACATCCGCTTCAAGTGTCTATGATCTTTCTGCGCCCTATTAGCTATCGGTTGGTTGGATTCTGTCAAGAAATCCGTGGAGCAGATTTGTAAAAATTTATAAGAGCGCGAAAAAGGCCGGCAAGTTTATCGCTTGAACCCCGGAGCGCGGCCTGGAACGATTCGGAACCGGCGCCGTCCTTGAAAACGATAGGTTTCGAAATCGTCATGATCGATGGTCAGAATCAAGCTGAGCGACTCACGCTCGGCAATTCGGACAAGGGTGGCATCGGCGAAATCCATCGGACGATCTCGATATTGATGCATCAGCGCATCCAGTAGAGGCAGGTCATCATCGCCCATCGGCGCAATCGTGAGGGCGCCGGAGCGAACAAACTTCCATGCCGCGCGCACTTCGCGGGTGCTATCGCCAACCAGGTGGAACAATTGGCCAATACGGCTTCGGATGTCCACAATGGAAGCCGGAGTTGGCGGACCGCATCCGTGCAGCGTCGATGCCACCGGTCGGTGCGATCCAATAAAGCTAAGATCGCGCCGGTATCGATAATCGCATCACTGCCCATTTCGACGCTTCAGCCGGCGCCGAATGCTCTGGCGCACGCGTTCGGAGCGTTTTGCATTGTGCCCGGAAATGGCGCCAATGGTTCCTTCGACCCTGGCGTGTAGGCGTTCTTGCTCGGCATTGTCCGTCTGCCCTCGCCGGGACTCCATCCATTCTTTGGTGATTCGATCCAGGAGAGCCGCCACCGTCGTTTTTTCCCGCCGGGCTTCGTTCTCGATTGCGAGTTTTGTCGCTGGACTGATTCTCCAACTGTAGACTTCCGTCTTGCTCATGCACTACAGTGTAGTGCGTTAGGGGGTCTGCCATGCAATCACCATCGATCAGGCCCGCCTCTTACACTGATCGCTGGAAAGCCCCAACGCGCTGCCCAACCCGACTGGGATAGTCATTTCGAATGGCTAAAGAAACAGCCGGTCAGCGAAACTAACCCGGTCGCTGAGTTGCGGAAAGCCGAGCAACGGTGAACTATCTGGACGCGAATTTTGTCACGGCTCTGCACTTCAATATTCGGGGCAGACGGAAGCTGCGGAAAAGTTCGTCAGAAAGAATTCATTGTCGTACATATTCAGTGAACTTGCCGAATTGGAGTGCTGGCGAGCGTTTACTTTACGGACAGGCAAACCGAACTCCGAAAACTGGAGGCGTTTGGAATCATTGCTTGGTACCGGCGTTTGGCAGCGAGAGCCATTCGATTGGAAGGCCGTCCCGGAAAGATCCAAGCAGTTGATCGATCGTTTCGGAACGAAGCTAAAAGCGGGAACGCTGGATACTTTACATGTTGCTCATGCATTACATTCGGGTTGCACACGCTTTCTGTCCTTCGATTCCGACTCGAACGCACGTGTTCTTGCAGTGAGTTGCCGACTCAGGGTGTATCCAGAGTTGACCGCGCAAGAAAAAGCGCGGCTTCGTGAAATGACGACAAAGAGTTGTGAGTTTTGAGTTCTGAGTTTTGCGTCGAATCGGTTACTCACGACTTAAAACTCAGAACTCAAAACTCCGTATTAGAACATCAGCTTCAGCGCGAACTGGATCTGGCGCGATGTTGTGGCCGTATTGGTAATCTGGCCGGCCGACTCGCTATAGCTGTTGCTGTTGCTGTTGCCCTGGAACACAACGAAATTCGGGTAAGCGAAATTAGCGCGATTCAAAAGATTGAACACTTCCGCGCGGAACTGCAGAGTCACGCTCTCGCGGATGGGAATCCGCTTAAACAACGAACTGTCGACGTTGAACAGGCTCGGGCCGCGGAGCGAACTGCGCCCCACGTTGCCGAAGGTGCCGGCAGTCGGCATCGAGAAAGCACGGGCGTCAAACCAGTGCTCTGGGGTCCCCAGGATCGCCGGTCCCTTGAAGTTTGGATTCCTGTCGACTATGTCGGTTGGTTGCGTTCCGTCGCCGGTGCCGGAATTATTGAAGCCAACCAGAGGCGTGAAAGGAAATCCGCTCTGAGCGGTGGCGATCCCATTCCATTGCCAGCCGCCTATCAAACGGTTAACCCAACCGCTAGCGCCCCCGCCAAAGCGCTGCCCGTTGCCGAACGGCAACTGATAACTGAAGTTCGTGTTGAACTGGTGTGCAGGGTTGTAGGCGGCGACGCCTTTGTTCAGACTGCGATTGTAGACACTGCTGACAAGGTTCGTGGGCTCATTTTCCCCTGAAGGCGCCAGGATCGCGGAGTTCAGGTCCAGCGCCTTCGAGAAGCTGTAATTCGCTTTAAACGTCAGCCCGCGCGCCGCGCGCTTGAGCAC
>Ga0209375_1002222_pt1 | contig 14213 bp, 11 predicted proteins | sample GraSoiAngelo_131_FD_185888 | JGI IMG/M metagenome (GOLD analysis project Ga0209375, IMG submission 185888) | Grasslands soil microbial communities from the Angelo Coastal Reserve, California, USA - 14_0929_02_30cm (SPAdes) (version 2) | ecosystem: Environmental > Terrestrial > Soil > Grasslands ... | reverse complement strand
AAAATACCGATAGTCGTGTGCGAACTCTTTTGTGCGCATGAGAAAGGTTTCGCCAGCGACGTCGTCCCAGCCACGCGTCTCCTGCTCGAGTTGTTCGCCGCTCTCCAACGCATTGATTTGACGTTGAATTTCGTAAGTAATGGCGCGCCGCACACCGCTGATCGAGTTCATGTTCTTGATCTCAATTTTCGCTCCGAGTTCTGCTTGCTTTTCAGACCGCACGGACACGTTGCAATCGCAGCGGAGTTGTCCCTTCTCCATATCGGCGTCGCTCACATCGCCGTAGATCAGGATTTGTTTCAGCGCTGTAAGAAACGCGAACGCCTCCTGAGGCGAATTAATCTCCGGCTGTGTCACGATCTCCATCAAGGGCGTGCCGGCGCGATTGAAATCAATCCCTGTGCTCTTCTCGAAGTGGAAACTTTTCGCGACGTCTTCTTCAAGATGAATCCGCACGAGACGCACTTCTTTATCGCGAACTGCGATATTTTTCTGCGCATCTTTCGGATAGGCCAAATCGTGTAAGGACACACTGCCATTCGTGCAGAGCGGCATGTCGTATTGAGAAATCTGATAGTTTTTGGGCATATCCGGATAGAAATAATTTTTTCGGTCGAAGTTGGAGATCGGGGCGATGTCGCATCCCAGCATGAGGCCGGTGAGCACTGTCAGGCGCAGCGCCTCATGGTTCATTACCGGCAGTGCGCCCGGCAGACCGAGGCAGATCGGACACGTGTGCGTATTTGGTTGCGCTCCAAACTCGACTGGACAGGCGCAAAACATCTTCGAGCGCGTCTTGAGCTGAACGTGCACTTCGAGCCCGACCGTGGCGATGTATTTCATAGCCGCGCAGGAATTAACCACGAATGAACACGAATCGACACGAATAAAGAAAACTATGCACCGCTGCGCCTCTTAGAGTTAGTGTCCATTCGTGTCTATTCGTGGTTACCGCTGCTCGTCGCGTAATCGAGCGCGCGTTGAAGATCGAACTTTTTGATGCGCTCCGCGAGCGCCGGATCATTTGCCGCGTCGATGATCCGCTGATGCCGAAGGAGATCGAGAAATCGTTTCTGCGCGATCATTTCGGAAATTTCCGGATCGTCTCGTAACGCAATAATTTTCGGATGCTCGCTCAGCTCGCGCGCTCCTGAAAAGGACAGAAATTTCCGGGCGCCCAATGCGCCGAGCTCTAGTGAATCCTTTAGCCGCGACAGCGACGCGGCAAATCCTGCAGATTGCTCATTTCCATCCCCGAGAAAGCGTCGTCGTACCTCCAGAGCATGTGATGCGGCATCCGGACCGGCGTGCACGGTAGATGATCGGCTGCGAATCTGCGCGTCCGCTACGGCGCCGACAACGCGCACGCTCACAACAATCAGCCAGAGAGCAAAGAAACCGAAGAACAATCCGATAATTGCCCCCGTAAATCCGTAGATCAGCTGGACGATTCTGGAATCTTGTTCGCCGGTTCGTTTAAACAAAATTGCTCCCATGCTGCTGACCACAGCGTACACAACGAATGCCAGCGTCGCGCCCCCGAGCGCCGACAGAACGAAATCAGGCATTTTCAAAAATGAACGCGTGATCGGAACAAGAAACCTGCCGCCGAAAAACGCGGCCGCATATGCGGCCACAAGGGCAGCGAGCCGCATCAATTGGCGAAGCAACCCCAGGCGCCAGCCACGGACGACTTCGAATAAGACCAACACTGCTGCAAAAGAAAGGAAGACGCCCTGCCAAAGCAGCGAGCCGCCGGTCGGGTGAGATTCAGGCGTCACCGCAACCGACCACCGATTGCTTGATGCCGCAGCGCGTGGTCACAAAGGACGAGAGCGGCCATCGCTTCGACTATAGGCACGGCTCGAGGAAGAACACACGGATCATGTCGTCCGTGCGCCGCGAGCTCACTTTGCTGTTTGGAACTCGTGACAGTTTTCTGCTGAAGCGCAATCGTCGCGGGCGGTTTGAATGCCACGCGAAAATAAATGTCTTCGCCATTGCTAATTCCGCCTTGGACGCCTCCGGACTTATTTGTCTTTGTCCTTATTTTTCCAGCGCGCATCTCAAATGGATCGTTGTGCTGGGAGCCGCGCATCCGCGTTGCTCCAAAACCGGAACCGATCTCAAATCCTTTTGTGGCTGGTATGCTCAGCATAGCTTTAGAAAGATCTGCATCGAGCTTATCGAAAACCGGTTCACCAAGGCCGGGTGGGATTCCGCGGATCACACATTCAATGAGGCCGCCAATCGAGTCGCCTTGGTCGCGAACTTGCTCAATGAGCGACATCATCCTTTTCGCTGCCGCGGCATCCGCGCAGCGGACGATGTTTTTCTCCACGTCTTTCATTTTCACCGTCGAACGATCGATCTTCGCTGTGATGTCGTGAATTTGCGTCACATAAGCGACGACCTCGAAATTCGGATACAACCTTTCCAAGATCTTTTTCGCAACGGCACCCGCCGCAACGCGTCCAATCGTTTCGCGCGCTGACGCGCGACCGCCGCCCTGCCAGTTTCGGATTCCGTATTTAGCCTCGTAAGTGTAATCGGCGTGTGACGGACGAAATTTGTCTGCGATCTCGCTGTAGTCCTCAGGCCGAGCGTCCTTGTTTCGAACTGCAAGTGCGATAGGAGTGCCGAGCGTCTTTCCTTCAAAAACACCCGAGAGAATCTCGCACCGGTCTTCCTCTTTTCGCTGTGTCGTGAGTTTGCTTTGACCGGGACGCCGCCGATCTAGCTCTCGTTGAATATCGGCTTCCGAGATGTCGATTTTTGGCGGGCAGCCGTCGATGACCACGCCAATGCCGCCGCCATGCGATTCACCAAAGGTAGTCACGCGAAAAAGCTGGCCGAATGTGTTGCCCATTTCGATGGAAGATATCCATCGCGACCGATTGTCGGAAATCAAGTCGCTTCCAGCGCAGTCTTCAAATCATCAATCAAATCGCGCACGTCTTCGATGCCGACCGACAATCGGACCAATGAATTGCTGATCCCGAGTGCTTCGCGCTGCTCCTTCGGCACCGAAGCGTGGGTCATCAGCGCAGGGTGATTGATCAGGCTTTCTACGCCGCCGAGGCTTTCCGCCAGCGCGAACAGATGCGTGTTCTCCAGAAAACGTTTCGTCCCGGCGAGATCGGTTTTTAACGTGATCGTTACGATTCCGCCGAAGCCACGCATTTGTGCACGAGCCAGATCGTGTTGCGGGTGAGATTTAAGACCGGGGTAACTCACCGACTTCACTTCCGGGTGTTCCTCCAACCAGCGCGCAATCTCGAGCGCGTTAGCGCAATGGCGCTCCATGCGCAACGGCAATGTCTTCAAACTGCGCATCACAAGAAAGCTGTCAAAAGCCCCGGCAATTGCGCCGACGGAGTTTTGTAAGAACGCAACTTGATCGGCGAGTTCCTTGTTTTCGCCGACGACGATAACACCGCCAACCATGTCGGAATGTCCATTTAGATATTTCGTCGCGGAATGAATCACAAGATCGAAGCCGGTTTCGATCGGGCGCTGAATCCAGGGAGTGGCAAAGGTGTTATCGGAAACGGAAATAATCTTGTGTTTGCGCGCCGTCTTCGCGATTTCTTCGAGATCGATGATCTTAAGCAGTGGGTTGCTCGGAGTTTCAATCCAAACCATGCGCGTGTTTGGTCGGATCGCGGTATCGAACTGTTTCGCATCGGTAAGATCGACGTAGGTAAAGTCGAGGTTCGCGGACCGACGCCTGACTTTCTCGAAAAGTCGGAACGTGCCGCCATAGAGATCGTCACTGACGACGACGTGCGAACCGCTTTCGAGCAGATCGAGCGCTGTGGACATCGCGGCGAGGCCCGAGGCAAAGGCAAACCCACGCGTCCCACTCTCAAGGTCAGCGATGCATTTTTCGTACGCGAGGCGCGTTGGATTGATGGAACGGGCGTAATCATAGCCCTTATGCTTTCCCGGACTTTTCTGAACGTAAGTCGACGTAGCGTAAATCGGCGTCATTACCGCGCCGGTAGAGGGATCGGGTACTTGGCCAGCATGTATGGCGCGGGTGGCAAATTCGTGCTGCTTTTTCATGGTTAGTTTTGAGGCCTCTACAGATTACACCGATTTCCGTGGATTAAAGACAACCCCTTTTTTGCAATCTGTGGAAATCCGCGAAATCGGTGAATCTCTAGACGAACTCTCGTTCCGGTGGCGTGGCCGATTTCGGCATGTGAAGCCGCAGATAAGACAGCAAATCCGTACGCGTGACGAGCCCGAGGAATCGATCGTCTTCCATTACGATGGCGACGCGACCGCGGTCAAATACACCGAGCAAATCCTTAATTGTGGTGTTTGGCGGCAGCGTCTCCAATCGATCGGTCATCGCTTTTTTCACCGGATCGTTGAAGTGTGACGGGTCGCGATGAACCTTAACCAGCAGGTCAGATTCGTCGATGATCCCGACGGCGCGACCGCTTTGATCGACGACCGGAAGTTGTGAGACGTCCGAGCCGCGCATTCGCTTGAACGCTGTGAGCAGCGAATCGTCCAGCCCCACCGTAATCACTTCGCCCGCTTCATAACGATGTGAAATCAAATCGCTCAGGTCGCCGTGCGGTGGTCGATGAATGAATCCCTGCTCAGCCATCCAGAAGTCGCTATACATTTTGGAGAGATATTTGTTGCCGGTATCAGGAACGAGACTAACCACCCGTTTTGCCTTCGTTTGCTGCCGGCAGTAACGCAGTGCGCCTGCGACAAGAGTGCCTGTGGATGAGCCGCCGAAGATTCCTTCCTTGCGCAAAAGCTCACGCGCCGTTGCGAAACTTTCTTCGTCATCAATCTCAAACGCATCGGTGACTAACGACATGTCGGCGATTTCGGGGACAAAATCTTCGCCGATGCCTTCCACTGCCCAGTTTCCCGATTCGACCAGCTTCCCCGTTTTCACGTATTCATATAAAATCGAGCCGGTGGGGTCCGCGAGAACCATTTCGATGCCGCGTCGCGGTTTCACTCGATTGAAAAATCGCCCGAGACCGGTCAGCGTTCCGCCAGACCCAACTCCCACAACAATCGCGTCAACATCGTGCCGCATTTGTTCCCAGATTTCCGGTCCGGTGGTGCGTTCGTGCGCCAGCGGATTCGCGGGATTGCCAAACTGATTCACATAAAAGGCGCCCGGGATTTCTTGGGCCAGTCGCGCGGCCACATCCTGGTAATATTCGGGATGCCCACGAGTCACATCAGAGCGCGTGATCCGCACCTCGGCACCGAGGGCCTTTACGTGCGAGATTTTTTCCTGCGACATTTTGTCCGGAATCACCAGCAAGACGCGATAACCTTTGGCACCCGCCACGAGCGCGAGACCCAAACCGGTGTTCCCTGCCGTGGCTTCAACGACCGTGCCGCCTGGCTGCAAATGTCCTTCGGCCTCGGCCGCCTCGATCATCGATAGCGCGATCCTGTCCTTAATCGAACCACCGGGATTTTGATTTTCGAGCTTCAGAAAAAGCTGGCACGGGCCGGTGTCGAACTGCGTAACCTGCACCAGTGGCGTGTCGCCAATGAGCGACAGAATTGCGGGCGGTTTATTGTGGGCAATTGACGGCGCTGCAGAAATCTCAGTCATGCAAAGGTTGTTCGATAGACGGTTCGCCTTTGTGCGACCATTCCGACTGGCTGTCTTCGAGAAATTGTTGGAGCACAGGAAAACGGACTTCGCCGTAATTTAATGCGTAACGGAGATCGCCACCTTTGTAAATCCAACTCGTCGGGATCCACGCGAGCGGCAATCCGGCAAATTGTTTGATTTTGCTTTCGCCACGACGCGGGCCGGGATCTGCAAGAACTGTTACATTTGACTGATCGACAATGTCGAATTTTTTTAGCATCGCGCGCCCGTCCTGGCCATCATTCCAAACCGAGACGAACCAAAATTTCACGTTCGGATTTTCGCGTACGATTTTCGCCCAGCCGCCGCTCTTGAGTTCAGCCTGACAATTCGAACACCATGGCGCCCAAAGATGAATGACGGTGAGATCCGGTGTTTTGATCGCTTCGAGCACTTTTTGTTCAGCCGGAGATTCGGCGCGCAGCGATATGGCTGCGAGGAGGGCAATCAATATCGGCATTCGGACGATCGACATGTTCTACTGAAGGATAAAGGGGAAACGCCCAACGCTCAACGCCGAACGCCCAACGTCGAACGCAGACGCAGCGTTTGACCTCCACTGGTAACTTGGCTACTATGGCGTCCCCATTTCCGCTAGTTTAGCTGCGCGGAAACATCGGCGTTCGATTGAGCGCCGCTGTACCCATAGGAGGCCTACTTTTATGATTCAAATGCAGGATGTGATGTCGAAGCCGATGCCGGACTTCCGCGAGGGAAGCATCGTCAAGGGGCGCATCTTGGAAATTCGCCCGCGCGAAGTGCTGGTCGATGTGGGATACAAATCCGAGGGCGTCATTCCGTTGACCGAATTTGAGGATGCCGATTCGCTGGAAGTGGGCGACGAGGTGGACGTTCTCCTGGAGCGGCTGGAAAACGAAGAAGGCATGGTCGTTCTCTCGAAGGAGAAAGCCGCCTACCGCCAAAACTGGAATAAAATTGTCAGTGTTTTCGAAGGTGACGGCCTGATTAGAGGCAAGGTGAGATCGGTGGTCAAAGGCGGCCTGATGGTCAACATCGGTGTTGAGGCTTTTTTGCCAGCGTCCCAGATCGACGTCGTTCCGCCGAAAGATTTGCAGCAATTCGTTGGTAACAGTTACGATTTCAAAATTGTTAAGCTCAATGATGACCGGAAAAACGTCGTGCTCAGCCGGCGGGAGGTGATCGAGCAGGAACGCAGCGAAAAACGACAAAAATTCATGGAAGGCGTGAACGTGGGCGACCGCGTCACTGGCACTGTGAAAAACATCACCGACTTCGGTGCATTCATCGATTTGGATGGCATGGACGGTCTGCTGCACGTCACCGATATGACTTGGGGCCGACTAGGACATCCAAGCGAGTTATTGAAGGTAGGGCAGCCGTTGGAAGTCGTTGTGCTCGACATCAACAAGGAAAAAGAGCGAGTGTCGCTCGGACTTAAACAAACGCAGAAAAATCCGTGGGACCAAATCGAGGAGCGTTTTCCGGCCGGCCAGCGCATCAAAGGTAAAATCACAAATCTTGTTCCCTACGGCGCGTTTGTTGAGATCGAGGAAGGCGTGGAAGGCCTCATCCACGTATCCGAACTTTCCTGGACGAAGCGGATCATGCGCCCCTCGGACATCCTTAGCGTTGGCCAGGAGGTGGAGGCAGTGGTGCTCGGCGTCAACAAAGAGGAACAAAAAATTTCATTGGGCCTGCGCCAGCTCGAACCGAATCCGTGGGATGAAATCGAGAAGAAGTTCACCATCGGAAGCAATGTCAAAGGCAAGATTCGCAACATGACTGCCTATGGCGCATTCGTCGAATTGGAGGAAGGCATCGACGGCATGATTCACGTGTCCGACTTAAGCTGGACCCGCAAGATCAATCATCCGAGCGAGATGTTTAGGAAAGGCGACGAAGTTGAGGCTGTCGTGATCGACATCGACAAAGTAAACCAGCGGATCAGCCTTGGGGTCAAACAGCTCACCGAAGACCCATGGAAGACGATCGATGAGAAGTCCAAAATCGGGGACTTGGTGAAAGGCAAAGTGACCAAGCTCGCCAGCTTCGGCGCATTCGTGCAATTGCAGGATGACATTGACGGCCTCGTTCATATCTCCCAATTGAGCGAAGATCATGTCGCAAAAGTGAAGGATGTCCTCAAGGTTGGTCAGGAAGTCGAAGCGCGCGTCATCAAGGTGGATAAAATCGAGCGCCGCATCGGATTGTCGATCAAGGCCGCTAATTATTCTGAAGAAGAACTACGGAAAGAAGTGGAGTCCTTCGATACGCTTCGGCCTGGTGAAGACATGGTCGGTTTGGAAAAGGCCTTCGCCGCCGCCGAACAAGAAGAATATCGTCCCGGGGATTCCAAGCGCGCCGCGAAGGAATCAGACGAACCAACGCGCGAATCGAAGAAAAAATAAGCTCCGACTTTTTTCTCGCCCGCAGTAAACACTCTGAGCAGAATCGAAGCCGGAGTTACATGCGAGTCCGCTTTTCTCAATCGAAGTCGAGCTTGAGGATAATCGCGTCGGCAGCCTTACTGTGCATCGTAGCTGGCTGCGGAAAGTCCAGCATTGTTGGCAAATGGAGCCTGTCGGGAGCTTCTACTGCAACGGTTTGGGAATTTTCGAGTAACGGCGCTGTCCTTGTCGGGCATGTGCATGGCAGGTACAAATTCGGTGACCAAGACCGAATTAAGATCCAGACACCGTTCGCAACGACAGTTTATCAGCTGAAAATTTCCGCCGATCACATGATCCTGCAGGAGCCCGACGGTCCGAAGCTCGAGTTCACGAGAATAAGGCAATAACAGGGGACCTGAGCAGACTTTTCGCACGCCATCAGGCAAGAAAAGGTCTAAGAGCAGCGACTACAAATCGCATCAGAGATGAAGTGATCTTGCGCGTCACCAGTCGCGCGAAAATGCCGATGTGAACTGCATCCAGGGCTGACTCAGAACTCGGCGCTGCCGAGACCGAATCCAAAGTGCGGCATGGTGCCGTAACGGCCGGGGTAAAGCAAAAGTAACAGCATCCTTTACGACGCATGCACGCGCTGCAGAACGCCAGGCTTTTGTTTATAGCGGCGGCCTGACTTCGTCCAAAATTCTTTCAGCGGTCCGGACATGGCAGCATGTTGTCGGGCACGCCGCGCATCGCTTGTAAACCGTTTCGAGATCGAATAGCGGACTTCTCCCTGCGGATCGATTACGACGGTGCACCCGCCGTCCATGTCGAACATGTTTCCCGCGACATTGACGGTGCACGACTGAGTCACCTCGGCGACGAGGTCAAATACGACCTGGCCATCAGGAGCAACGCGACGCGCGACGCGCACCGATTCGACCATTGGCGGGGACGCCTGCACAATGCCCTTGGGCGGTGCGCTGCCCGGCCGGATGAGATGGAAATGAATGACATGCGCCGGATGAGTCACGAACCGGCCGAGTGCATCCGCCTGCCGAATCATCTCCTTCGCACTCGCTGGCCGACCAGGTTCGCCATCGAAGCGCAATTTCGCGAAGGCGAGTTCGGGAATGCACAGAGTGTTGTCCGGCGGCTGCCACTGGACCGCATCCTCCGTCATAAACGGAACGTGATCGGGAAATATGTCGCGACGGCGAAATGAGCGCATCAGCGCTTCGCGAAAACCCCATTCGTCCTCCCTCTCCACCTCGCTGTCGGCAGTGATCAAAGCTCGCAAATATTCGCCGAGCTCCATGTCCGCTGGCGGACAGTAGTCGATTGCACGAATGCAAACATTCAGAAATTGGCCGGCAACCTTGCTGGCCTCCTGGGCAATCGCCTTGATCAGAGCCTCACCGAGTGGAATCTGGCCAAGCATTTTTGGATCAAGATCCGCAATTCGGAAGAAGCGATCGATCTTTCGCTTCACCACCGTCACGAAAGCTTCGAACACAGCAGAGACTAAAACCGAGCCAAGCGCATGCGGCTCCAAGTTGGGATCGTAACGATTCAGCGCCTGCTCTTTTCCAGGCAGCACATCGGAATCGAACGCGGCGATGCCTTCCACATCAACTCCGGAACGCAGCGCCTTGGCGCGACCGGTTTTCGAACGCGCATACCCAAATTCGTTTCGAACGCGCATACCCAAATTCGCGAGCGAGATCGGTGAGCATAGTTATGCCCGACGACTCCGTTTCCCATTCACCAATGGCGCGCTCGACTACTTCCGGATAGGTGAAATGGAGAAAAATCGCGACCAGATCGGAGAAGCCTTCATGAAAAGCGGGGACATCGACATTTGTTGGATTCAGGAAAAGGGAGCGCAGGCCATCAAGGAGAGCATGAGTGGTTTCGTGCGCAACGATGTCATGGCTCAGCGCGGTGCAAATGATGCCGTCGCGCAAAGTGAAACCGGCGCGTTTTTTTCCCGCATTAAAAAAGCCGAAGGAAAGATCTCCCGCTTCTCGGCTGTAACCAGCGTTTGCGACCCGCGCGCCGAATGGCCGCACGATCAGTCGAAGTGGTTCATGGGCGGAGTCGTCATTCGTCGCCCAAGAGATGTCGCGACCCAGTGCCCGCCGGAACGCCGCATAGGTTAAACTGCAGACGGCATATACCATTTGCGGGTGAAATTGTCCGTTTGCGGGCGAAGGCCTTAGACCGCTCGAAAGCAGAAGGTAAGGATCGTCGAGATCCAGCGGCTCGTGCCGCAAGATTTTCGGAGCGCCGTCACTGATTACCTTGAACAGCGAACCGATCGGTCCGGGCTCAAGTTTTTCGTAGGGCACACGCACTGTCGCCACGCCGCCGATGCGATCCGAGACGGACGGATCGAGTGTGTAAATGCGGAGCGGACGGGTGAGCGGCGCATTCCGATCGCGTTGATATCGCCTAACGAGGGCTTGCCGGGCGACCCGCGTGCTTATTTCAAACGTCCGCCCCGCACTGGATTGTCTCTTCGGCACAATTATTGATCGGTCAGCGCTTTTCGGATTGTACGATTAAGCGGGAAGGTGAGTGATCCACGATGCGCAAAGGAGGAGTCCCGCCCCGTTCATGAATTACCACCGCTCCTCTCTCTTCGCTCCAAGTGGCGGGTTCTTCCATGTAACGATCGTCCGCAGTCGGAACAAATACAGAGGCGGAGCCGTCGGGACGGAGTTTGATCCTCTGACGAGGTCGGCGCGAAAGCGGAATATCATCTTCCTCCGGGCGATAGACAGCGCCCTTGGCTGTATCTTCCTCGAAAACGTGCACCCACGTGGTGGCGAATAGCGAATCGTTCGCCGCAGGTTTTCCTTCCACAACGCCCTCCGATTATTCTAAATCAGACCGCCACGAAGCGTATCGAGCGCAGTCCGCATTCGAATTACCTGCTGCGCCGTGAACATGAACATCGCCTTGTCGTCGGTGTAATCCATGTAGTTCACGAACATGTCCCCGTTCGGTCCGTTGTTGCAAGTCACAACCGGCCAACTTGGTGTGCCGAAATTTGGACCGGCGCAGTTTGGCGTATCCGCCACCATGTCGGATCCACTGCAATCCGGAGTATCTCCCCAAATATGACGCAGATTAAAATAATGCCCGATCTCGTGGGTCGCGGTGCGGCCTTTGTCAAAAGGCACCTCAGCTGTCCCAAGGGTTCCGAAGGCGCGGTAATTTATGACTACGCCGTCGGTCGCTTCTGGACCGCCAGGAAACTGCGCATAACCGAGGAGTCCCCCGGTAAGAGGACAGACCCAAAGATTAAGATGCGTCTTCGGACTAAACGGCGCAATGCCGCCCGTGGAAGCTTTCTTCACCGCATCGTCCACGCCGAACCCACTCTTTGTCGTCTTCGTGCGGGTGACCTTCACAAGTTTGAACTGGAGCCGCACATCGCTGACCAAACCCTTCCAGGGAGTGGGCGTCTGATTTCTGTCTGGATTCGTCGCGCGAAAATCCTTATTCATCGCCTTGAACTGGCTCTTGATCTGCGCATCGGAAATGTTCTGCTCGGTCGTCTTGTAAACGACATTCACGACGGTCTTGATAGTGACGAGCTTGACCTTTGCCGCATCGAATCCCGTTTCGCGGCGACGCAAGGTGGCGTTTTCGAGGCGCATCTGTGCCGCACGGAATGCCGGGAATCGCTCCAGCAACATCATATGCGCCGCCATTGCGCCGCACGATCTTCGCAACTTTTGCCCTGAAGCTTTTTTCTTTGCCATGGTGATCTCCTGTTAAATGGCCCGTGGACGGGCTTTTTGCTCGTTATACCCGCCAAGATTTTCAGAGTCGAGTACTTTCAACCTCAGAATTCCGCGCTGCCGGGTGTGCGTGCGAAAGGGATGACATCGCGAATGTTCGGAACGCCGGTGATGAACATGAGCATGCGTTCAAAGCCGAGGCCGAATCCGGAGTGCGGCACGGTGCCGTAGCGACGAAGATCCAGATACCATTTGTAATCGGCGGGATCCATATTGTGCCGCCGCATGTTTTCTTCGAGCATTTCGAATCTCTCCTCGCGCTGACTGCCACCGACGATTTCCCCGATGCCGGGCACCAGCAAATCCATCGCCGCAACCGTCTTTCCGTCATCGTTCAAGCGCATGTAGAAGGGTTTGATCTCCTTCGGAAAATTGAAAACCGTGACGGGACATTTGAAATGTTTTTCGGTCAACCAGCGCTCGTGCTCCGATTGCAGGTTCAAGCCGTAATCGATCGGGAACTCAAATGTTTCGGCGCTCTTTTTTAGAAGATCGACAGCGTCAGCGTACGCGATCCGCTGAAATGGTCGCTCGACGACGAAATCGAGTCGGGGAAGCAACTCTTTGTCCACGAATCTGGCGAAGAGCTCCATCTCATCGGGGCAATGATGTTTCGCATCTGCGATTAAATATTTAACGAACTCTTCCGCGAGATTCATGTTGCCGTTCAAATCGTAAAACGCCATCTCCGGCTCAATCATCCAAAACTCACTGGCGTGGCGGGATGTATTCGAGTTTTCAGCGCGGAACGTCGGGCCAAATGTGTAAACCTTGGACAACGCCAACGCGAACGCTTCCGCTTCCAACTGACCGCTCACGGTCAGATAAGTCGGGCGGGCGAAGAAATCCTGCGCAAAATCAATTTCCCCGTTTTTCCGCGGCGGATTTTTGATATCGATAGTGGAGACGCGAAACAATTCTCCTGCACCCTCGCAATCGCTGCCAGTGATAATTGGCGTGTGGACGTACACGAAACCGCGCTCCTGGAAAAACTGGTGAACGGCAAAGGCCAGCCGGCTCCGCACGCGAAAAATGCTGCTGAAAAGGTTTGAACGTGGGCGTAAATGAGCGACCTCGCGAAGAAATTCAGGTGTGTGCCCCTTTTTCTGGAGCGGATAGGAATCATCGGCGGGACCAACGACCTCGATTGTGTCCGGAACTAGTTCCCATTTTTGCCCCTTACCCTGGGAAGCGACGAGCGCGCCAGTGGCACTAATCGAGACACCCGCCGTGACCCTTTGCACCGCCGGATAATTTGGTAACGAATTTTTCGCGATGATCTGGAGGTTGCGCAGCGATGAGCCATCATTCAGCTCGATAAACGAAAAGTCTTTCGAATCGCGCCGCGTCCGCACCCAACCCTGCACATGAACCGCGGCGATGGGAGCGGTGCTTTGCAACACGTCCTTGATGGAAGTTGGAGCGAGTCGCGTCATTTACATCTAGAGATTCCTCGACTTCGCTCGGAATGACAAGTTCCGCGCTGCCGGAAGATCGCCGCTAAAGAACTTAGCTCAGCGGCAACCAGTTGCCCGGTTGAGGCGGCGGCTTGATGCCATTGAGAGTAAGATAGGTGTATTCCTGCAAGAGCCGCTCGTAATCGGAGAGAAGCTTCATCGCGTCATTCGGCTTGAGGAAATCGGTTTTGATAGCGTCATCGATTTGGGACTTCAGGAGCCGCATCAACTCGACTTTGTCCCACTGCGTCATGGCGAGGACTTCCCCGATTGTGCTGCCCTCGATTACCTCCTCAATGTACCAACCGGATTCTTCATCGGGGTCGAGGAAAACATGTACTTCTGTGACGCGGCCGAACAAATTGTGCAGGTCGCCCATAATGTCCTGGTAAGCGCCCACCATAAAGACGCCGAGGTAATAAATTTCTCCAGGGTTAATCCTGTGCAGCGGCAGCGTTTCTTTTACATCCTGAAGATCGATGAACTTGCAGACCCTGCCATCTGAGTCGCAGGTAATGTCCACGATCGTGCCGTGACGATCCGGCGGCGCAGTAAGACGATGGATCGGCATAATGGGAAACAACTGGCCGAGCGCCCAGTGATCGAGCAGCGACTGGAAAACGGAAAAATTGCAGATGTACTGATCGCCCAACCTCGTTTCAAGCTGCTTCACTTCGTCGGGCACATAACGCAGGCCGCGATGCATACTGACGATTTGATGCGCAACCTGCCAGTAAACGGTATCGATCTTCGCCTTCGATTCTAGATCGAGCAGACCGAGATCGAACGTTTGCTGCGCTTCCTCCTTTACCTGTTGGATGTCGTGCAAACTCTCAAGACGATTTCCGCGCCTTAAGCGCTGTTTCACATCGAGGATATCGCCTACGAGTTTATGGTCTTTCTCACCCGCTTCGACCTTGAG
>Ga0209375_1002221_pt1 | contig 14215 bp, 10 predicted proteins | sample GraSoiAngelo_131_FD_185888 | JGI IMG/M metagenome (GOLD analysis project Ga0209375, IMG submission 185888) | Grasslands soil microbial communities from the Angelo Coastal Reserve, California, USA - 14_0929_02_30cm (SPAdes) (version 2) | ecosystem: Environmental > Terrestrial > Soil > Grasslands ... | reverse complement strand
CCACCGCCTTGTCCGGCGCCATGCCGGCCTCGCGCAGCTCGTTGAACAGCGCCACCATCACCACGCCGTTCAGCACCGACTGCCCGAACAGGGCGATGAAGCCGATTGCCGCCGACACCGAAAGATAGATGCCGGTGATCCACAGCGCGACGATGCCGCCGATCACCGAAAAAGGGATGTTGGCGACGATCAGCAGCGAGGAGCGGAACGACCTGAACGCGTCGAACAGCAGCAGGAAGATCACCAGGATCGAGATCGGCACGATGATCGCGAGCCGCGCCATCGCCCGCTCCTGGTTCTCGAACTCGCCCGACCAGGTGATCGAATAGCCCTCCGGCAGCTTGAGGTGCTGAGCGACGCGCGACTTCATATCGGCCACCACGCCGCCCATGTCGCGGCCGCGAATGAACACGCCGATGGCGAAAACGCGTTTGCCATTCTCGCGCGCGATGTTCATCAGGCCGCCGACTGTGCGGAAGTTCGCCACCTCGGAGAGCGGCACGTAGGCGCCGGCCGAGGTCGCCACCAGCAGGCTTTGCATGCGCACCAGCGTGCGCTCAGGCTCGTCGAGACGCACCGCGACGCCGAAGTGCTGCTCGCCTTCCCACATCTGCGTCACCTGCTTGCCGCCGAGCACGGTCTCGATCACGTCCTGGATGTCGGAGACGTTGAGGCCGTAGCGCGCGGCGCGGGCGCGGTCGACGCGCACCTGAATCTGCGGCAGCTCCCCCAGCCGGTCGACGAACGCGCGCGCCACGCCGGGCACCGTCTCGACCTGCTTCAGCACGGCGAGCGACTGGTCGCGCAGCACCTCCAGATCGTCGCCGAACACCTTGATCACGATCTGGCCGTCGATCTGCGAGATCGACTCGAGCACGTTGTCGCGGATCGGCTGCGAGAAGCTCGGCGTGATGCCGGGAATCTTGTTGACCTCGGCGTCCATCTCGCGCAGCAGCCTGGGCTTGTCGACGCCGCGCTGCCATTCGTTCTCGGGCTTCAGGTCGACCAGGAACTCCGCCATGTTGATCAGCTTCGGGTCGGTGCCGTCCTCGGGCCGCCCGGCCTTCGACGTGACGCTCACCACCTCGGGGAACTTGCGGATCGCCTGGCGCACGCGACTAGAAAGCTCCTGCGCCTCGGTGACCGACACGCTGGTCGGGTAGTTGACGTTGACCCACACCGCGCCTTCGTTCAGCTCGGGCAGAAATTCGGTTCCGAGCCGCGGCAGCAGGGCGAGGCTCAGGGCGAGCGAGATGACGGCGGCGCCGAGCACAAAGCGCCTGTGCCCGAGCGCCCAGCCGAGCGCCGGCTCGTACAGCAGCTTCGCGCCTCGCACCAGGAAGTTCTCCTGTTCCGGCAGGTTCTTTTTCAGCATCACCGCGGAAAGCAGCGGCACCAGGGTCAGCGACAGGATCAGCGCGCCGATCAGCGCCGAGACCACGGAGTAGGCCATCGGCGCGAAGATGCGTCCCTCGTGGCGCTGCAGCGTGAAGATCGGGATGTGCGCGGCGATGATGATCAGCATCGAGAACAGCGTCGGCCGACCCACTTCGACCGCAGCATCGAGGATCAGGCTGCGGCGCCGCTGGTCGTCGAGCTTCTCGTGGTCATGGACCGCGGCCGTGAGCTTGCGAAAAATGTTCTCGACCACGATCACCGCGCCATCGACGATGATGCCGAAGTCCATCGCGCCCAGCGAAAGCAGGTTGGCCGGGATGCCGATGAAGGTCAGGCCAAGGAAGGTGGCGAGCAGCGCGAGCGGAATGGTAACGGCGACGATCGCGGCGGCGCGCAGATTGCCGAGAAACATCCACAGCACGATCGAAACCAGAAGCGCGCCCTCGACGAGGTTGGTGAACACCGTGGTCAGCGTCTTGCCGATCAGCCAGGTGCGGTCGTAGATCGGCACCACCTTGACGCCCGCGGGCAGCCCGGTGTCGTTCACCTGGTCGATCTTGGCGCGCACCGCCTTGAGCACTTCGGACGGATTCTCGCCGCGGCGCATCAGCACCACGCCGGTCACGACATCGTCGTCGTCGTCCTGACCGGCGACGCCCTGCCGCGGCACCGCGCCGACCGCTACCTGCGCGATGTTCTTGACAAGGATCGGCGTGCCGCCTCTCTCGGCGACCACCACGTTGCCAATGTCCTCTGGGCCTGTGAAAAGGCCTATGCCGCGGATCAGGTATTGCTGGCGGCCCTGCTCGACATAGCTGCCGCCGGCATTGGCGTTGCCGCGCTGGATCGCCTGTGACAACTGCGACAGCGTCACCTTGTAGTCGCGCATCCGCGCGGGATCCGGCCGCACTTCGTACTGCTTCACCAGGCCGCCGAGCGTCACGACGTCGGCGACCCCGGGCACCAGCCGCAATTGCCGGCTCACCACCCAGTCCTGGTAGGTGCGCAGCTCGCGCGGCGACACCTTGTCGCCCTTCATGCGGTAGCGGTAGATCTCGCCGATCGCGGTGGAAAAGGGTGCCAGTTGCGCCTGCGCGCCTTCTGGCATGTCCACCTCGCGCAGCCGCTCCACCACCTGCTGGCGCGCGAAATAGCCGCTGTAGCGGTCGTCGAAGGTAAGGATGATGAACGACAGCCCGAACTGGGTATGCGAGAACATGCGCACCGCACCCGGCAGCCCGGACAGGCCGACTTCGAGCGGAATGGTGATCTGCTTCTCAACCTCCTCGGCGGCGCGGCCGGGAAACAGCGAGATCACCGTGACCTGCGTGTCGGTGACGTCGGGGAACGCCTCGACCGGTAGGTTCTTGAAGGCCCAGATTCCGCCGCCGATGAACAGCGCCACCCCCAGCACGATGAAGAGCGGCTGGTAGAGCGAAAAGGAAACGATCCGCTTGATCATGCCGCGCGTTCAGTCCTTCGACGCCAGCACGCGCTCGAGCAACAGGCTGCCCTCGGTCACGACCTTGTCTTTCGCGCCGATGCCCTCGAGAATCAGCGAATAGCCGTTGCTGGCCGTGCCCAGGCGCACCGCTCTGCGCTCGAAGCGGCTGTTGCCGGCGTCGACAAATACGAAATATTGCTCGCCGCGCAGGTAGACCGCCTTGCCGGGGACCAGCAAGCCGATTCCGGCGGGCACCCTGATCTCGCCGGTGACGAACATCTCGGCCTTCAGCTTGCGCTCGGCGTTGGCGAGCGTGCCGCGCACCTTGATCGTCCGCGTTTGCGGGTCGACGACATCCGCGACGTACGTAATCCGACCCGCCACTCGCTCGTCGCCCAAGGCGGCGGTGGAGAGGCTGACTTCGATCCCGGGCCGCACCGCGACAAGGTCCTTGTCCGACACGTCGAGCACGAACCACAGGCGCGACGGGTCGGAGATCACGAAGATGCCGCCCTGCGGCGCGGCGTCGGGGCGCAGCTCCTGGCTCGGGTTAAGCTGACGCTCGACGACCACGCCCGAGAGCGGGCTGCGCAGCACGAACGCCTGGTTGACATCGGCGGCCGCGCCGCCGTAGGCACGCAGCTTCGCCTGCGTGCGCGCGCGCTCGGAAGCAGCGCGAGCCTCTTCGGCCTGCGCCGCCTGCAGGTCCTTGGCCGGTGCAACGCCTGCCGCATGCAGCTCTTCGATACGAGCGCGGTTTTTCTGCGCGAGGAGGAAATCCTGCTCCGCCTTGCGCGCCTCGGCCTGCGCGCTGCCGAGCTCGGGCGCGGAGAGCACGGCTAGTACTTGCCCCGCTTTCACCTTATCGCCAGGGCGCGCCGCGATCGACAGCACCTTGCCCGCGAAAGGCGTGTACACGCGCGCCGTGCGGTCCTCGTCCCAGACCAGGCGGCCGTTGAAGCGCAGCACTGCTTCGCGCTGCGGCTCGGCGCTCGCCGTATGGATGGAGCCAAGCTGCGGGCTCGCCGGCTCGAAGATGACTGCGTTCTTGTCGACGCGTGGCGGCGGCACCGCCGGCTTCTCGGCGGCCTGATTGCAACCGGCGAGGATCGCGGCCGCCAGCAGACCCGGAAAAATTCTCATCGGCCGCCCAGCTGTTGCGCCGTCGACAGGCTGGCGCGCCACGCCGCTAGCGCCTTGGCATAGTCGGCCCGCGCCGTCACCGATTCGAGCTGCACGGCGCGCAGCGTGCGCCGCGCATCCAGGACTTCGAGCACCGAAGTGGCGCCGCGCAGGAAGGCGAACTCGGCCGCCTGCGCGCTGCGGCGGGCGGCGCCGAGCAGCGAGGTCTCGTAGCGCTCGAGCCGCTCTGCGGCGGCGTTCAGGTCGCTCGCGGCGCGGCGCAGCTCGATGCCGGCGAGCGCGCGCGCGCGCTCCAGGGCGTCGAGCGCGGCATAGCGGTCGACCTCGGCCTTCTGGATATCGCCCGAAAAATCGTAACCGGTGAACAGCGGGAACGCGACGCCGAAGCCGATCGAGTTGACTGGAACGCTACCCGGAAAGCGCTCGAATTGAGCGCCGATGGTGAAGTCCCGGGTGCGCTGGGCCTTGGCGAGATCGCGCTGCTTTTCCGCCGCCTCGACTCTGGCCTGCGCCGCCAGCACATCGGGGCGCGCGTCGATGGCCTGCTCGAGCGCGGCAGGGTCGGCCCGCTCCGCAGCCGGCCAGGGATCCGTCGAACGCAGCTCGCCGGCGCCGGCCTCCGCGCCGATCATGTAGCCGAGCGCAAACTGCGCGCGCACGAGCTCCGCCCGCACCGCGCGCGCCTCGTTCTGCGCCCGCTCATAGTCGACCTGCACCTTGGCCACGTCGGCCGGCGCGAGATCGCCGGCCTTGAGCCGCGCCTGCGCCGCCGCAAGGGTTCCGGTAAACAGCTGTGCCGTGTCGGCGAGGACGAGCGCTTTCTCCTGTACCTGCTTCAGGTCGAAGTACGCGGCGCGCAGCGCGGCGAGCTGCTGGCGCAGCAGGTCGAGCGAATCGTTTTCGGCCGCCTTCTGCAGTCCGGAGGCAACGTCGAGCCGCAGCTCGCGCTTGTCGCCGCGCTCGAAGGGCTGATCGATCCTGAACACCGTGTCGATGTGCTTCTGGCCGAGGGGGCCCGCGCCAATGCCGGGGTTTCTGTTGATTTCACTGCTATTGATCGAAAAAGTGGGGTTCGGCCGGGCTGCCGCGACCAGCCGCTGCGCCTGCGCCGACTCGACGGCGTGACGCGCCGCCCTCAACTCACGGTTGTGCGCAGCCAGCAGCTTTTCAGCCTCCGTCAGCGACAGATCGCGAGCGTCGCCCGGCGCCGCAGCGAGCGCGACCCAAAAAGCTAACGCCACCCGAAATTCCCCCCGGATCATCGGAATGGCGAAGATACAAACCGGCCATGTCCACACCCTTGCAGCAAGCTTTCCGGAAGCTGACGCTGCACCGCAACATTGCGGTGCGTGAACGGCTTAGCTACGATGAATGCTCCCTCGCAAGCCCCAATAAATCCCCTGAAGGAGGCAGCATGTCGGTCAAGGTATCCATGAAGGTCAACGGCAAGCCGGTCTCCGCCGACCTCGAGGCGCGGACCCTGCTGGTGACCTTCATCCGCGAGCACCTGCGGCTCACCGGCACCCACGTCGGCTGCGATACGGCGCAGTGCGGCGCGTGCACCGTCCTCATGAACGGCAAGGCGATCAAGAGCTGCTCGATCGTCGCCATGCAGGCCGAGGGCGCCGACATCCTCACCATCGAAGGCGTGGCGAAGCCCGACGGCACGCTGCACCCGATGCAGGCGGCGTTCAAGGAGAACCACGGCCTGCAATGCGGCTTCTGCACGCCGGGCATGGTGATGAACGCGCTCGATTTCGCGAAAAGCCATCCCGACCCGACCGAGGAGGAAGTGCGCGACAGCCTCGAAGGAAACCTGTGCCGCTGCACCGGCTACCACAACATCGTCAAGAGCATCATGGCCGGCGCGCGTGCGATGGCAGGCAAACCGTGACGGCCCCCCTGATCGGCGCGCGGGTCCAGCGCAAGGAGGATTACCGCTTCCTCACCGGCGCCGGCATGTACACCGACGATGTCGCCCTGCCGGGCCAGGCGTACGCGGCGTTCGTGAGATCGCCCCACGCGCACGCCAGGATCAAGAAGATTGCGGTGGACCAGGCAAAAAAGTCCCCGGCAGTGCTTGCGGTCTATACGGGCGCCGATCTGGCGGCGGCGAAGGTGGGCGGGCTGCCCTGCGGCTGGCTGATCACCGACGTCAACGGCCAGCCGATGAAGGAGCCGCCGTACCCGCCGCTCGCGCAAGGCAAGGTGCGGCACGTCGGCGAGCGCGTCGCGGTGGTGATCGCCGAATCGCTCGCCCAGGCGAGGGATGCCGCCGAGCTCATCGAGGTGGATTACGAAGTCTTGCCGGTAGTCGTCGACCCGGTAAAAGCCAAAGGCGCGCCGGCGATTCATGAAGCGGCGCCGGACAACACCTGTTACGTGTGGGCGCTGGGCGACAAGGCGGCGGTCGACAGCGCGTTTGCCAAGGCGGCGCACGTCACCAAGCTCGATTTCGCCAACAACCGCCTGATACCGAACGCGATCGAGCCGCGCTCGGCCAACGCGACGTACTCGCGTGCCGAGGCGGGCTACACGCTCTATGTCGCGAGCCAGAACCCCCACGTTGAGCGGCTGCTGATGACTGCCTTCGTGCTGGGGCTGCCGGAGAACAAGGTGCGCGTGGTCGCGCCCGACGTCGGCGGCGGCTTCGGCTCGAAGATCTACCTCTATCCGGAGGACGTGGTGGTCACCTGGGCGGCCAAGCAGCTCAACCGCGCCGTGAAATGGACCGCCGAGCGCACCGAGTCCTTCGTCTCGGACGCGCACGGCCGCGACCACGTGACCACGGCGGAGCTCGCGCTGGACAGCGACGGCAGGTTCCTCGCCATGCGCGTGCGCACGACGGCGAACCTCGGAGCGTATCTCTCGACCTTTGCGTCGTGCATTCCGACCATCCTGTACGCCACGCTCCTCGCCGGACAGTACACGACGCCGCTCATCTACTGCGAGGTCACCGCGGTGTTCACCAACACCACGCCGGTGGACGCCTACCGCGGCGCAGGGCGCCCCGAGGCGACCTACGTCGTCGAGCGGCTGGTCGAAACGGCTGCGCGCGAAATGAAGCTCGATCCGGCCGGCATCCGCCGCAAGAACTTCATCCGGCAGTTTCCCTATCAGACGCCGGTCGCGCTGTGCTACGACACCGGAAACTACGACGCGACCCTCGATGCGGTGATGAAGATGGCGGACGTCGCGGGGTTCAAGCTGAGAAAGGAAGAATCCCTCAGGAAGGGCAAGCTGCGCGGCCTGGGCTACGCCTGCTACATCGAAGCCTGCGGCATCGCGCCGTCGAACGTGGCCGGAAGCCTCGGCGCGCGCGCCGGTCTTTTCGAGGCCGGAGAGGTCCGCGTGCATCCGACCGGCACCGTGACCGTGTTCACCGGCTCGCATTCGCACGGCCAGGGACACGAGACGACGTTCGCGCAGGTGGTCGCCGATCGCCTCGGCCTGCCGATCGAGAATGTCGACATCGTGCACGGCGATACGTCGAAGGTGCTTTTCGGCATGGGCACCTACGGCTCGCGCTCCATCGCGGTCGGCGGCACGGCGATCGTGAAGGCGCTCGACAAGATCATCGCCAAGGGCAGGAAGATCGCCGCCCACCTGCTCGAGGCATCGGAGGCGGACATCGAGTACGACCGCGGCGTGTTCAAGGTGGCGGGCACCGACAAGCAGAAGACCTTCGGCGAGGTCGCGTTCGCGGCCTACGTGCCGCACCACTATCCGCTCGACAAGCTCGAGCCCGGCCTGAACGAGAACGCGTTCTACGACCCGGCGAACTTCACCTTCCCCGCGGGCAGCTATGTCTGCGAGGTCGAGGTGGACCGCGATACCGGCGCAACGCAGATCGTCGCCTTCACCGCGGTGGACGACTTCGGCAAAGTCATCAATCCGATGATCGTCGAAGGCCAGGTGCACGGCGGCCTCGCGCAGGGCATCGGGCAGGCGCTCACCGAGGGCTGCCGCTACGACAACACCGGGCAGCTGGTCACCGGATCGTTCAGCGACTACGCCATTCCCCGCGCCGGCGACGTGCCGCTATTCAAGCTTGACACGCGCGAGACGCCCTGCACGCACAACCCGCTCGGCGTGAAGGGATGCGGCGAGGCGGGCGCGATCGGCGCGCCGGCGGCGGTGATGAACGCGATCACCGACGCCCTCGGCGTGAAGGACATCCCGATGCCCGCCACGGCGCAGACCGTGTGGCGCTCGATGCACAAGGCAGCCTAGGAGATATAGCGATGCATGCATTCGAATATCACCGGCCTTCGAACGTGAAGGACGCCGTCGCCCTGGTCTTAAAGAAGGAGGAAGGCAGGTACCTCGCCGGCGGCCAGAGCCTGGTGCAGGCGATGAAGCTGCGCCTGTCGTCGCCGACCGACCTGATCGATCTCAACGCGATCGGCGACCTGAAGGCGCTGAAGGCGGAGAGCAATGCCGTGACGATCGGCGCGATGGTGCGGCACGCCGAGGTGGCCGCCTCGAGCGCCGTGAGGAAGGCGATCCCCGCGCTCGCCTCTCTCGCCGGCATCATCGGCGACCGGCAGGTCAGGCACCTGGGGACGATCGGCGGCTCGCTCGCCAACAACGACCCGGCGGCCGACTACCCGGCGGCCGTGCTCGCCCTGGGCGCCACGATCGTCACCAGCAAGCGCAAGATCGAGGCCGATAAATTCTTCAAGGGCCTGTACGAAACCGCGCTCGAGCCGGGGGAGCTGATCACCGCGGTCTCGTTTCCCGTACCGAAGCGCGCCGCCTACATGAAGTTCAAGAACCCGGCGTCGCGCTTCGCCATCGTCGGCGTATTCGTCGCCGATTTTGGCGGCAAGGTGCGGGTCGGCGTAACCGGGGCCGGGCCCTGCGCGTTCCGCCAGACCGACATGGAAAAAGCGCTCGCCTCGAAGTTCGCGCCCGAGTCGGTCGCCAATATCAAGGTGAAGGCCGACGGCCTCAACAGCGACCTGCACGCGAGCCCGGAGTACCGCGCGCACCTGATCACCGTCATGGCCAAGCGCGCCGTCGAGGCGGCGATGAAGTAGCAGCCCGAACTCTTCATGGCGCACCCGCTCCCGAGCTCCATCGACGAGACGCAGAAGCTCCTCGCTTCGGGCGACTATGTCGCCGATCGCAGCCTCGCCACCTCTCTTTTCCTCGCCCTCGCGATGCGCCGGCCGCTGTTCCTGGAAGGCGAGGCGGGGGTCGGCAAGACCGAGATCGGCAAGGTCATCGCCCAAGGCCTGGGCCGGGAGCTCATCCGCCTGCAGTGCTACGAGGGTCTGGACATCGCGCAGGCTGCCTACGAGTGGAACTACTCGCGGCAGATGATCGAAATCCGGCTGGCCGAAGCAGCGGGGGAGAAGTCGAAGGAGAAGCTCGCGGCCGATATTTACTCCGAGAAATTCTTGATTAAAAGGCCTTTGGCGCGCGCGCTGGAAGGCGATTCGCCGGTCCTGCTCATCGACGAGCTCGACCGGACCGACGAGCCCTTCGAGGCCTACCTGCTCGAGGTGCTGTCGGACTGGCAGATCACGATTCCCGAGGTCGGCACGCTGCGCGCCTCCGAGCCGCCGATCGTGGTCATCACCTCCAACCGCACGCGCGAGATCCACGACGCGGTGAAGCGGCGCTGCTTCTACCACTGGGTGGACTTCCCGGACGCGCCGCGCGAGCTCGAGATTCTGCACCGCAAGGCGCCGAAAGCGCGCGAGGCGCTGTCCAAGGAAGTGGTCGCTTTCGTGCAACGGCTGCGAAAGAGCGATCTGTTCAAGCTGCCGGGGGTCGCCGAGACGATCGACTGGGCCAACTGCCTGGTGGCGCTCGACCGCGTCGCGCTCGATCCCGAAACCGTCAACAACACGCTGGGCGTGCTGCTCAAGTACCGCGACGACCTCGAGCGGGTCGCCGGCGAGGAAGCGGCGCGCCTGGTCGGCGAGGCGAGGGCCGCGGCCGCTGCCTGAGCATCGCATGAGAGCGATGTCTTTTTTCCGCCGGCTGCTCGGCGGCAAGCACGACGGAGTCGAACAGCCTACGCAAAACCTGCTTTCGCTGTGCGACGCGCTGTTGAGCGAGCGCGGCGAATATGCGAGCGCGTCGCTCGCGCGCGAGGCCCTCGTCGCGTACCAGGGCCTGGACGAGCGCCAGCGCGACGCGTTCTACGACGCCCTGGCGCGGCAGTACTCGCCTTCGGCAGAGGCGGTCAGCCGCGCGGCGGCGGCGTACCAGGCCGAGCCTACGCCCGAGAACCTGCTGCGCCTGCAGAACAGCGTCGAGCCGGCGCGTCAGGAGCTGTTCCGCCGGCTCAACATGGCCCCCGGCGGCACCGCCGCGCTGGTCGAGATGCGCAGGCGGCTGCTGACGGGGCTCGAGGCGCACCCGCACTGGCGCGCCATCGACCTGGACCTGCTGCACCTGCTGCGCTCCTGGTTCAACCGCGGCTTCCTGCGCCTCGAGCGCATCGACTGGCGCACCTCCGCCCTGGTGCTCGAAAAGCTGATCCAGTACGAGGCGGTGCATGCGATCCACGGCTGGCGCGACCTGCGCCGCCGGCTCGAATCCGACCGCCGCTGCTTCGCCTTTTTCCATCCGCAGCTGCCCGACGAGCCGATCATTTTCATCGAGGTGGCTCTGGCGCGCGGCATGAGCGCGCACGTGCAGCCGCTGCTCGACGTCGGCTCGCCGGTGGGGATGCTCGCGAACGTCGACTGCGCCATGTTCTACTCGATCACCAACTGCCAGGAGGGGCTGCGCGGGATCTCGTTCGGCAACCTGCTGATCAAGCAGGTCGCCGAGGACTTGAAGCGCGAGTTCCCGCACCTGCGCCGCTTCGCGACGCTGTCGCCGATCCCCGGCTTCCGCCGCTGGCTCGACGAGAACCGCATGCGCGTCGCCGTCGGCGCCGAGGGCAAGGAGCGGCTCGCGCTGCTGTCGCGGCTCGAGGATCCCGCCTGGCATCTTGGCGAAGTGCCCGAAGCTCTGCAGAGCCTGCTGATGCGCCTTTGCGCGTACTACCTGCTCAACGCCAAGCAGGGCCTCGAGCCGCTCGACGCGGTGGCGCGCTTTCATCTGGGCAACGGCGCGGCGCTCGAGCGCCTGAACTGGATGGGCGACGCCTCCGAGCAGGGCATGTCGCGCTCCGCGGGCCTGATGGTGAACTACGTCTACTGGCTCGCCGAGGTCGAGCGCAACCACGAGCGCTACTTCCGCGAGCACCACATCGTCGCCTCGCCGCTGGTCGAGAAGCTGGCGCGCGAGTGTCCGCTCGGCCGCGACGCTGAAAAAGGCGCCGCGGCTTGAGCGAGGGCCGGCTGGCGGAAAACGTCATGCATTTCGCCCGCCTGCTGCGGGCGGCCGGCCTGCGCATCGGCTCGGACCGGGTGATCGACTGCGTGCGCGCGCTGGAGATCACCGGCGCGAACCACGAAGTCATGCGGCGCGACGACTGGTACTGGACCATGTCGGCAGTGCTCCTGTCGCGGCAGGAGCAGCGGCCGATCTTCGACCAGGCGTTCCAGATCTTCTGGCGCGACCCCAAGCTCACCGAGAGGATGATGCAGATGCTGCTGCCGCAGGCCTACGGCCGCGCTGCAAGACCCGAGCAGCAGCAGAGCCAGCGCCTCACCGACGCGCTCTTCAGCCAGCAGCGCGAGGCGCGCGAGAAGGAGGCCGAGCGCCTGGACCTCGAAGCGCGGCTCACTTTCTCCTCGCGCGAGGTGCTGCAGCGCATGGACTTCGACAGCATGTCGGCCGCGGAGCTCGCCGAGGCGAAGAAGATGATCGCCCAGCTGCGTCTGCCGCTGCCGATGATCCGCACCAGAAGATTCCGGCCCGAGCGCGCCGGCCGGCGCATCGATCTGCGCGCCACGCTGCGCGAGTCGCTGCGCGAAGGCGGCGACATCATCGCGCTGGTGCGCGCCGCGCCCGGCGAGCTGCATCCGCCGCTGGTCGTGCTGTGCGACATCTCGGGCTCGATGAACCCGTATTCGCGGATGTTTCTGCATTTTCTCCACGCCATCACCAACGACCGCGACCGGGTGAGCGTGTTCGTGTTCGGCACCCGGCTGACCAACATCACCCGGCAGCTGCGTCACCGCGACGTCGACGTGGCGATGGCCAAGGTCGCCGACGCGATCAAGGACTGGTCGGGCGGCACGCGCATCGGCGCGTCGCTGCGCGAGTTCAATTTCAAGTGGGCCCGCCGCACGCTCGGGCAGAACGCGTGCGTGCTGCTCGTCTCCGACGGCCTCGACCGCGAGGCCGGCGAGGGCCTCGGCGAGGAGATGGAGCGGCTCGCGAAATCGAGCCGCTACCTCGTATGGCTCAATCCGCTCCTGCGCTACGACAAGTTCGAAGCGCGGCCGGCGGGCGTGCGCGCGATCCTGCCGCACGTCGATCTGTTCCTGCCGGTGCATAATCTGAAGAGCCTCGTCGACCTCGCGAAAACGCTGAACGGCCCGATGACCCGGCAAAATCTGGAGGAGCGCGCATGGAAATGAAGGGCGAGCAGCTGATCCCCGCGCCGCAGCAGGCGGTCTGGGACGCGCTCAACGACCCCGGGGTGCTGAAGGCCTGTGTGCCGGGCTGCGAGTCGCTCGAGAAGAGCGGCGACAACGAGTATCAGGTGCTGATGGTGGCGCGCGTCGGCCCGGTGAGCGCCAAGTTCAAGGGCAGGCTGACGCTCTCCGACATCAACCCGCCCAGCTCCTACTCGATCTCCTTCGAAGGCCAGGGCGGCGCCGCGGGATTCGCGAAGGGCAGCGCCCAAGTGAGCTTGTCTTCCGAAGGCGCTCATACCAGGCTGTCTTACGAAGTGAAGGCGAACGTCGGCGGCAAGCTGGCGCAGATCGGCTCGCGCCTGGTCGACGCGGCGGCGAAAAAAGTCGCCGACGACTTCTTCAGGAATTTCAATGAAAACTTCGCTTCTGCGGCGCCCGGCGACCCTGGCCCGCCCGGCGTGTCGGACACGGCGCTGCGTTTTCTCGCCGCGGGCGCGCTGGTGGTATTTGTCATATCCATGTACTTCTTCCTCACCTAGAAAATGAGTGTTGTCTCGCGCATGGACCAGGTGCTCAACGCCTTCGTCGCGCGCTGCGCGTGGTTCCACCAGCCGATGACCAAGGGCCGGGCGCGCATGTTCGCGCTGCAGCACCGGCTCAACACCCGGCAGCGCAACTCCGTGCTCAAGCTCAAAGTGGCAACCAATTGCAGCGATTGGGACACGCGCATGCGCATCATCCAGGCCTGCAGCGAGGAGGTGATCGCCGACCACGAGCACGGCGGCGGCCGGCCGCACTGGAAGATCCTCGAGGACCTCGGCCTGCGCATCGGCCTGAAGCGGCGCGAGCTGCAGGACGCGCAGCCGCTGCCTTCGACCGAGCTCGCCTGGGCGGCGTGGGAAGGGCTGATGGCGAATCGCCACTGGCTCGAAGGCATCGTCGCCAACACCTGTGCCGAGCGCATCAATGTGCCGGGCTACGGCAGCGGGCTGTTCAGAAAGCACGGCTGGTTCGGCATCGAGCGGCTGCGCTGGGGAAAGCTGTTCGGCCTCGCGCACGACGAGCTCGAGTTCTTCGAGCTGCACACCGAGGCCGACATCGAGCACTCGGACACCGGCTGGCGCGCGGTGGAGAAATTCGCGAGGCAACTGCGCATGGAAGACGCCGTGGTCAAGGCCTGCGAGCGCAACCTGTACGTGTGGGAGCACTACCTCGATGGGATCGCTGCGGCCGGCGATGCTTCGCGTCCTTAAGGGATTTCCGGCAATCGCCGTTGCTCTGCTTGCGTCGGTCGCCGCCGCGCAGTACCCCTCGAAACCTGTCCGCCTGCTGGTGCCGATCCCGCCCGGCGGCGGGCCGGACCTAGTGGGGCGCCTCATCGCGGCGCGCCTCACCGACACGCTGGGTCAGCCGGTGGTGGTCGAGAACCGCGTCGGCGGCAACGGCGTGGTGGCGGGCGAAGCGGTGGCGAAGGCGGCGCCCGACGGCTATACGCTGCTGGTCGGCATGGACAGCCTGCTCGCGATCAACCCGCATCTCTACGAGCGCATGCCGTTCGATCCCTTGAGCGATCTCGCCCCGGTGGCAAGCCTGGTGTCGAACGGCTTCTTCCTGGTGGTGAATCCGCAGCTGCCGGTGCACAACCTCGCCGAGTTCATCGAGTACGCGAAGCGCGCGAACCCGCCGCTCCACTACGCCTCGGGCGGCAACGGCAGCCAGCACCACCTTACGATGG
>Ga0209375_1002218_pt1 | contig 14219 bp, 13 predicted proteins | sample GraSoiAngelo_131_FD_185888 | JGI IMG/M metagenome (GOLD analysis project Ga0209375, IMG submission 185888) | Grasslands soil microbial communities from the Angelo Coastal Reserve, California, USA - 14_0929_02_30cm (SPAdes) (version 2) | ecosystem: Environmental > Terrestrial > Soil > Grasslands ... | reverse complement strand
CTCGTCCAGCGTGGCGCCCAGATTCCCCATCATGTGGGGGATCGCCACGTTCACGATGCTCGTGTCCAAGAGCTCGAGCACGGACGCGAGCGACACCGTCATCGCGATGATGTACTTGTACTTGTATCGGTCGGCGTCGGCGGCTCCCCGCCCCGCGAGCGCCGGCAAGGCGGCGGTGGCCATTACTTGGTCGTGATCGTGACGCCAACGCTCATTCCCGGTCGCAACGGGTGGGCGGAGTCGTTCTTCGTGTCGGGCCGGATCCGCACCGGGATGCGCTGCACCACCTTGGTGAAGTTGCCGGTCGCGTTGTCGGGGGGCAGCAGCGAGAACTTGGCCCCGGTCGCGGGCGACAGGCTCTCCACGTGCCCCTTCACGTGCCGGCCCGGGTACGCATCCACGGTGAAATCCACGGCGTCGCCCGGAGTCACGTTCGCCGTCTGGGTCTCCTTCAGGTTCGCCGTGACCCACACGTCGCCGAGCGGCACCTCGCTCATGAGCGGCTGGCCCGGCTGCACCAGCTGACCGAGCTCCACGGACTTCCTGCTCACCACCCCCTCCGAGGGGGCGGTAATGCGCGTGTAGGAGAGATTGAGCGCTGCCTGGTCGCGCGCCGCCCTCGCCGCCGCGACGCGGGCATCCGCACCCAGCAGGGCCGCCTGGGCGGCGGCCAGGGCCGCGTCCGCCGCGCGGGAGGCCGCCTCGGCTGCGTCGAGCGCCTGCTTCGGGACGATGTCCTTCTCCGCCAGCGGCTTGATGCGCTCGAGATCGGCGTGTGCTTTTTCGGCGTTCGCCTGCATCTGTGCGACCTGCGCTTCTGCCTGGCCCACCCGCACCCGATTGCTCACGCCTGCAAGCGCCACGGCGAGGTCGGCTTCGGCCTGCGCCAGCCGCGCCCTGTAGTCGCGGTCGTCCAGCACCACGAGCGTGTCGCCCGCCTTCACCGACCGATTCTCATCGGTCCGCACCTCGATCACGTAGCCACCCACCTTCGGGAGGATGGGGATGATGTGCCCGTCCACCTGGGCGTTGTCGGTCGACACGTGGCTGAGGCTGTAGATCCAGCGCCGAACCCCCACGGCCACGAGGCCGAGGAGCACGACGCCCATGATAATGAAGATCGTGCGCTTGCTGCCCGATTTGACCGGCTCCGCCGGTTGCTCGGGGCCCACAGGAGAGGGCCTACCGGGCCGCTGCGCCGTCTCGCGTTCGATCGTCGTAGCCATGTCGTCACTCATCGGTGTGTGCGGTTAGTGAAGGGTCCGGGCGACGCCGGCCGCGCGCGCCAGGGAGATCCGGGCGGTCGCGGCGGCGAAGCGGGCGTCGATCTCGGTATCCCGGGCGCGAATCAGACCCGCCTGTGCGGTGATCACGTCGATATTGCCGGCAACGCCCGCCTTGAAACGCTCGCGTGCCTGGCTCAGCTCACTCTCAGCGAGCCGCAGCTGCTCGCGGGCCACCAGCTGTTGCGCCTCGGCAGAGCCGAGGTCGAGCAGCGCGGCGTCCACCTCGGCAGCGATCTGCCGGCGCAGGTCGGCCTCGCGCACCTGCGACTCGCGCACCACCGCGTCCTGCTCGTCGAGGCGCGCCTCCCGGCGAAAGCCGTCCAGAATCGGGACACTCACCTGCAGCGCGAGATCGCGCGTGGCGATCGCCTTCGGCACGGTCTTGCCGTTCACGCCGTAGTCGCCCGCGAGCTCGAGCCGCGGCAGGCGCTCGGCACGGATCGCCGATCCGGTCTGCCGCGCCGCCGCCGCGCGCGCCAGCTCGGCGCGCAGCTCGGGCCGGTTGGCGAGCGCGGCCGCCAGCCCCGAGTCCCGCTGCGCCGGCACGTCTGCGGCGCCGAGCGACGGCGCGAGCGAATCCGAGAACGCCAGCGGCGTGGCGGGATCGAGTCCCAGCGCCCGCGTCACATCGATGCGCCCGCGATCCAGCTGGTTCTTGGCCACGAGCAGGAGCCCCCGCGCCGTGGCGAGCTGTGCCTGGGCGCGCGTCACGTCGATCGCCGGGCTCACCCCCGCCGCTCGCTGGGCCTCCGCCAATCCGACCAGCTCGGCGGCAATGGCCGAATCCGCGTGCCGGGCTCCAACCACCGCCTGCGCCCGGACGGCGCGGACATAGGCGATCGCCGCCGCGAGCACGGAGGCCTCGACCGTCACGCCCCGCTCCGCCCGGCTGCCGTCGGCCTGGGCGCCCGCGGCCCGCACACGCCTCACGCTCGACCAATCGAACAGCGTTTGGGTCACGTTGAAGCGCGCGTCGTAGTTATTGAATGGCCCCACGAGCTCCGGGACGGCGGGCGTCGGCGGGGTTGTCGGGAGGTCTGGGAATTCGATACCCAGCGATTTCGAGTTGAAGGTTCGATTGAGCCACGCGCCCGACACCGAGAGCGACGGTAGCAGCGCCGCCCGGGCCTGCCGCACGCGGGCGTCCGCTTCGTTCGTGCGCAACGTCGCAAGCGCCACCACCGGCACCTCGCCGGACGCGAGCCGCACGGCGTCCGCGAACGACAAGCGAAGCGGCGTAGTCGGAGCAGGCGTCTGCGCCTCGAGAGCCATGGGCGCGACGACGCACCACGCGAGCACGGTGACCAGTCGACGACTATTGATTCGCAATACCATGGAGATACAGGTCGATGTGAGTGTCGAGGTACTGCTTGACGTCGAACCCCTCCGGCATGCACGACGCAAACGCGCGACGTGCGATGACCGCGTGCATCAGCGGCGTCATGGCGAGCTTCGCGGCCACCTTCACGTCCACCGGCCGGAACTCGCCGCTCTTGATGCCGCGCTCGATCACGCCGGCCATCAGGCGGTGCCCGCGGGTCACCACTTCCTCGTAGTAAAAACGTGTCAGCTCGGGAAAAGTTGCCGCCTCGGCCATCATGAGCTTCGGGACGCCGGCCACCGCCGTCTCCCCCACCAGCCGCCAGTATTCCCGCACCAGCTGCTCGAGCAGCTCCCGGGCGCTGCCGGTGAACGACTGCGCCAACGCCTCGCCCTGGGCGATGACCGGCACCAGCGTCTCGCGCACCACGGCTTTGAACAACGCCTCTTTGCTGTCGAAGTAGAGGTAGACGGTGCCCTTGGTGACCCCGGCGCGGCGCGCGACGTCGGTGAGCTTCGTCGCGGCGAACCCGCGCTCCCCAAACACCTCGAGGGCGGCGGCGACGATCTCCCCCGGGCGGGCGTCCTTGCGGCGCTTCCAGCGAGGCGTGGGTTGGCGCTTCGATGGTGTGACAGCGTGGCTCACGGCGATCGATCCGGTCTCAGGATTAGTTACTGAACGGTCAGTAAGTAACTTTGGTTCCGGATGCCCGTCAAGGGTTGTGGTAGGTTCCGACGGCTCAGTTAGTTACGTGGCGCGGCCGCGATGCTCACGATAGAACGCGATCAGCCCTGTTCCCGGCGGCGTCGCGCCCACCTGGCGGAGCAGCGTGACGAGCTGCCCCCGGTGATAGCTGGAATGATCGACCGCGTGACGAAACATCTCGCGGAACGTGTGCCGGTACTCCCCACCGGCACTCGGTCTCACCGCCAAGGTCTCCTCCAAGCGCCGTTCGATGAGCCCCGCCAGGAACGCGTCGCGCTCCGTTTCGATCGCCTCCCAGCGCGCCTGCGCCGCGGCGAGGGTCGTCAGATCCCTGCCCTGCGGCACCGCGGGATGCGGCTGCGCAAGCCAGCGGTTGAGCCACAGCTGTTCCGCCCACACGATGTGGCACAACGTGCCGTGGAGTCCGCCGTGGCTGCTCTTCAGGTCGCGGAAGTACGATTCGGCGGGGAGCGGCTCGAGGGCCGCGAAGAACCGCCGGTTGGCCCACGCGTTGTAGGCGAACAGCTCCTGCACTTCGGCCACGGTCATGCCCGCTCCAAAACGAGTGTCCGGTGGTAACTTACTGCGCCAACCCGACCCGGACACGCCGTGGTTTCGCGGATCGAGCCCCCGCCCAGTCCCGTCACACTCGAAGGCCGACACGTCCGCCTCGAGCCGCTCTCGCTCGCGCACCAGGATCGGCTTTGCGCGGTCGGCCTCGACGCCGAGCTGTGGCGGTGGGCGCAGACCAGCCTGGTCACACCGGCCGACATGCGCGCCTACATCGAGACGGCGCTTGCCTGGCAGGCGCAGGGGACGGCGCTTCCCTTCGCCATTCTCGCCCGAGCGACCGGGCAGGTGGTGGGGAGCACGCGCTACGCTAACATCGAGCGCGCCGACCGGCGCCTCGAAATCGGGTGGACCTGGATCGCGCGAGCGGCGCAGCGCACCCCGGTGAATACCGAAGCCAAGTATCTGTTGTTGCGCCACGCGTTCGAGGTGCTGGGGTGCATCAGGGTAGAGTTCAAGACGGACGTGTTGAACGAGCGCTCGCGGGCGGCGCTGCTGCGCATCGGCGCGAAACAGGAAGGAGTACTGCGGAGCCATATGATTACGGCGAGCGGCCGGGTGCGCGACTCGGTCTACTTCAGCATCGTCGCCGCCGAGTGGCCGTCCGTGAAGGCCGGGCTCGAGGGGAAGCTCGCCGGACCGCTGTGACTACCTCGCCGGCGCGACCTCCCCGGCGTCCATCACACTCTGCTGCAGGACCGCGCCCTCGATCTTCTGATCGTCCCCGACCAGTGAGTCCTTCACCGTCCCCCGCACCACGCGCACGTTCCTGCCGAGAATGCTGTTCGCGATGGTGCTGTCGGCGACGAAGCTCCCCGCCTCGATCGAGACGTTTGGTCCCACGGTGGCGTCGTGGATCGTCACGCCGTCCTCGATGTAGACGGGAGGGACTATGGTGCAGCGTGGGCATGGGCCAGACGGAATCCGCGCCCGGCCCTGCTCCAGCAGATGCTGGTTGGTCTCGAGCAGCGTGTCCACCTTGCCGCAGTCGTACCAGCCGGCGACCGGGGCGGTGAGCAGCCGACGGCCGCGGTCCACCATGTACTGAAACGCGTCCGTGAGATAGTACTCGCCGCCCTTCCCCGGCGGCTGCTTCAGCGTGTGTGCGATGCCCTCGAACAGGGACTTCCAGTCCCGGATGTACTGCAGCCCGATGTTCGCGAGTCGCGACACCGGCGTGCTCGGCTTCTCGACGATACGGGTCATGTAGCCGCCCGCGTCCGTCACGATCACACCGAACCGCTGGTAGTCCTCCACCTCCTTGGCCCAGATGATTCCGTCGGCGTCGACCCGGTTGATGAGCGACAGGTCGGCCTCGAATACCGTGTCCACGAAGATGATGAGCACCGGGGAGTCCACGTAGGGACGCGCCAGGTTGATCGCGCCCGCCGTGCCGTCCAACGTCTTTTGCTCCACGAATGTCGCTTTGACGTCGTACCGTTCGACGATATACCGCTCGACGATGTCTTTGAGATGTCCCGTGATGACGATGAGCTCGTCGACGTCGAGCCCCTTCACGGCGTCCATCACGTAGTCCATGACCGGTCGCCCGGCGACCCGGACGAGAGGCTTGGGGACCCGCTTGGTGAGCGGCAGGAGGCGCGTGCCTTTCCCGGCGAGCGGGACGATGACTTTCATGTCACACGCGCCCGTAGCGGTCTTTGAGTCGCACGACGTCATCGATCTCGGGCGTGGAGGCCTCGAGCAGGTCGCTCGGCGCTACCGCTTCGAACTGGTGAATCAGCTTCGGCTCGATGTGGAACGCCGCCCCCTCGGTCATGGGCCGCTCGATCAGCGTGTCGCCCCGTTGAATGCGCAGGATGATCTCGCCCGCCAGCACGTAAATGGATTCGTCCTTCTTGTTGTGATATTGCAGCGACAGGACGTGTCCGGGCTCGATGTGCAGGATCTTGCCGACGTAGCGGTCGGTCCTGGCCCAGATCAGCTCGTGGCCCCAGGGTTTGTCGACGCGGTAGGGGAGGTCGGTCATGAGAACCTCGAATTGCGGATTGGCGATTGCGGATTGCGGATTGGCAGGACGAGCGTCGAGGCGCAGGACCTCCCCCTGAGAATCCGCAATCCGAAATCCGCAATCCGCAATCTCTTCATACCAGGCTCAGTCTGAGAGACGATGGTGAAGTCACGCACGCCGTCACACACACCCCGCACCCTACGCAACCTTCGGGCCGGAGCACCGGGTGCCCCCCTGCGTCCATCGCCAGCGCCCGCTCCCCCACCGGGCAGGCGCGGGCGCACACGCCGCAGCTTACGCCCTGGAAGGTGATGCAGCGCTCGGGGTCGAGCTCGAGTACCCCCATGTGGATCTCGTCCCACCCCCCGGGCGGCGGCACCAAGGCGCCGGTGGCGCAGGCGTGGGCGCACGGCATGTCCGCGCACACGACGCACGCCTGGATGGCCGGGTCGATGATCGGGGTGCCGGCGGCGAGGCCCGCGCCAGGCGGAGCCTTGATGATTGCGTGCACCGGACACACCGGCATACAGTCGCCGCAGCGCGTGCAGGACGCGAGAAAGGCGATTTCGTCGGCCGCGCCGGGCGGCCGGAAGTAGCGCCGCGGCGCCACGCGCTGCTCGGTGCGCTCCGCTACTTCGCGCGCCAGTTGGATCATCGCCTCGCGGAAGAAGCCGCGCCGATCGCTCGCCCGCGTGTCCATCAGAAGCTCGGGCTCAGGCTCAGCTGCCACCGGAACGCGAGCTTTCCTTGCCCGGCCTCCGGGTCTCGGGCGTAGCTGGAGCGGCTCACCACCAGCGGCAGCTCCAGGCGCATGGTCCAGCCCAGGTCGCGGATCTGGTGACGGGTCACGAGGCCCACGCCCCCATCATACAGGGGCGTGTACCAGCCGCCCAGGGTCGTGGGACGAACGGCCAGCGTGTCCACGAGCCCGCCGTCGGCGAAGCCGGTGAATGCCACATCCCGCAAGATACCGCGGTCGCGCCGCCATACCGAGCGGGCCAGCTCGAGGTTGGCGGTGAGCGCCCAGCGGCCGCCCAGGTCGCTCCGGAAGCCCCGCAGGTTGCCGTTGCCGGGCGCGTGATAGTGAAAGTCCGGCCGCACAAACAGGGCCCCCGCGCTGCGTAGCAGGGGGTTGGTGAACGTTTCGTAGGGATCGGCGCCGGCGATGGGAATGCGGCGCTGCGGCACGGGGACCGAGCGGCCGGCGTACGCCCCGCCGAACAACCGGACCCCGATGGTGGTGCCGAAGGGGAAGGGCGCACGCACGCTCGCCTCGCCCGTGAACCGGCCGAAGCCCTCGACGTCGTACCGGCTCGAGGACGCGTACCCGGGGCCCGGGTTCGAGTACACGACGCCCCCGCGGGCGCCGAGCCGTGCCCGCACCAGCGCCGCCCCCCGCTGCACGGTGGTGGAGACCCAGGGGCCCGCTTCGACCGTCCCCGCGTCCTCCCACAGCCGACGGTCGACATAACCAATGTTGGTCGTGGCCATCCAGAGGGCGTCGACGCCCACGTGGGGATCGGCCCCGAAACCCAGGTGCTGGCGCAGGGCGCGGTCGATCGAGAGCGCGACGCCCGCCCGTCCCTCCACGAACCATCCGGCGAGGCTCGTCTCGGTGCGCGGCACGAGGTGGCGAATCGGGTTGGCCCAGCGCCCGTAAATCCCGACGCGGTCCTGGCCCCCGCCCCCCTGGGTGCCGACCGACGCGAGCTGCAGGCCGCGCTCGTAGCGGCCCAAGTAGTTGGTGCGGTTCCGGACGCCCAGGGTCACGCCACCGAAGTCGTTGGACCAGGCGACCGGCAGCCACGCGCTCACGAGCTTGTCCCGCCGGGCCGTCTCGCGCGTCGGGTCGTCCAGGCGCCAGTCCACCGCCGCCCGGCTCACGAACGCGCGCTTCTCGCGGTTGTTCAGCGCGTTGTAGTCGTGCGTGCGGCCACGCGGGTCGAGGACGAGGCGGCCGGGCTTCCTGGCGCTGATGAACTCGACGCGCTCGGTGGCGGGCTCGCCCGTGGCGCGAGCGTAGATGGTGTCGCGATCGCCGATCTCGACCGGCATGCGGCCGTCGCCCTTCCGCTCGACGGTCACCACCGTACGCCAGCGCCCGTCGCCGAGCCGGTGCCGCTCGACGCGCCGCAGCCGATAGTCGACGAGCGGCGTCGCGTGCAGCCACTCGCCGAACAGCCACTTGAGATCCTGTTTCGATATTTCCTCGGCGACGCGGCGGAACGCATCCTCGTCCACGTGCTTCAGGTGCCAGCGAGAGAAATATGCCCGTAGTACGCGTCGCATCATCTCGTCGCCGAGCACGTAGCGCAGCTCCTCGTAGAACAGCTGCGCCTTGGCGTAGACCATTTCCTGGTAGATCAGGAAATCGCGAAACTGCTCGCTCACGGTCGAGACCGGCTCGCTCCACCGCTCGAGGTCGAGCCACAGCACGCCGGGCTCGAGCCCGTCGTACGCCGGCGGGCCGCCGTGCGTCTCGAAGAACCACCCCTCCTGGAAGTCGCTGAACCCTTCGTCGAGCCACCCTTCGCGCCACTCGTTGTTGGCGAGCTGGCCCATGACGTACTGGTGGCCCGTCTCGTGGACGATGAGGCCGATGGACGCGCTCCCGTCCATGATCATCATCGGGAATTCGGTCCCGCCGCCCTCGATGCGATGCACGTTGGTGAGCTGGGGCCACTGGTACTTCCCGAACAGCGAGTCGAGCCACGCCAGTGCCACGACGGTGTTCCGGACGGCGATCCCCTGCCCCCAGGTGGCGCGGTCGCCCGGCTGGTACAGCACGCGCACCACGGCGTCGCCGTAGCGGCCCTGCTCGTAGACGTACGCTGGATTCAAGGAAAAGGCGAAGTGATGAACGTCTTGGGCTCGGAACCGCACGCACTTCCGTCCCGTGCCTACGTGCATACCCGCACAACCGGGAGCAGGGAGCGGGGAGCGGTACCAGTCGCGTTGATACTCGACCCTGAGCGACGGGTCGGCCTTCGCGTGGTCCCAACCCGGGTCGCCTTCCACCGGGACGCCGGTGGCGCCGATCACCTGGTCCTGCGCGAGGTCGAGCGCGACGTCGAAGGTGGCGAACTCGCCGTAGAACTCGCCCCCCGGGTAAAGCGGGTGGTCTTCCCAGCCGTAGCGGTCGTACACCACCACCTTGGGATACCACTGCGCGAAATCGAAGCGCCGGCCCTGGCGCCCCTGGCGTCGCGGCAAGGTGGACGGGCGCGCCTGCCAGTCGATCTCCACCGCCAGGGAATCGCCGGGAACGAGGGGCCGCGGCAGGGCCCAGTGCGCGATGGTCGAGTCGGGGGCGTACGGGTAGTCGGGTCGCCGTGCCGCACCCATGACGGTCGCGCTGGTGATGCGCTCGAACGCGTAGTCCGGGTCCTTCATGTGCTGAAACCGCTCGCGCTGCTCGGCCGAATCGGCGGCGGCCCAGCGGGAGCCGGGCCGGAAGGCATTGAGGTACTGGTGGACGTAGAAATCGCGCAGCGTGTCCGGCGACCGGTTCACATAGCTGATCCGCGCGTGGCCGGTGAGCACGCCCGACGGCTCGTCCAGGGACGCGGTGATCTGATACGCGACCTGCTGCTGCCAGTAGGCGGATGTGTCGCTGGCAACGAGTAGAACAAGGAGGGGGAGCATGGAGGTGGGGAAGCTACAGCCGCCAGAGCGGGATGGGGAGCCAAAGGGCTTGGGGATCCGCCAAGAACTTCGGAGCCCCAAGCAGAGACGCCCTTCACGGAGCGCTGTCGATACGTGACCACACCTCACCGCGGACGATGCTTCTCGCTGCCTCCGTGCGGCTGCCGATCTCCGAAAAGGGGACGGACGGATGAACCTTTGCGAAGACCGGGCTGATATCGCGTTCTGCGTCCGCGAGAGAGGCATACGTATCGATCGTGACGAAGTCGTACTCGAGGGAGGTGCCAAAAGGATACTGGACGCCGTACAGAGCCCAGGAGCGCATTTGTCCGGCGCGGATGCGTTCTTGATGAACGGGTTTCCAGGTCTCTCTCTCCAGCTGAAGGTACTCCGGATATTTGGCCGGGTTGGCCTTAATGAAGTTGACGATGTAGACCGAAGGCCGCTGCGGTTGCTGGGCTTGGGAGGATGCGGCGGACGACAAGGAGCCCGCCAGGAATGCTCCAACGGTAGCGGCTGCAAAAAGTGGGATCCCGATGCGCATTGAGCCCTCCGTTTTTGCCGGGTTTGCCTCTCTCGCTAGAGACGTTGCTAGTTGAAACTGAGATACCGCGGCGGCACGGGGGCGTCAAGTGAGGCAGCTTCACCGACCGCATCTTCGCGACGTTGGGCTATCCACCGCGCACCGAAGCGCCTCGCCGAGCGGGTGGACCCCTCGTAGCTTGGGCACGTGACGGTCACAGTCTTCTTCTACGGCCTGTTCATGGACGCTGAGGCGCTCCGATCCAAAGGCGCACATCCTGCGAACGTCCGGCCGGCTGCCGTCCCGGGGTACACCATCCGCATCGGGAAGCGCGCCACGTTGGTGCGCGAGCCAGGCTCATCGGCGTACGGGGTGCTGATGGATCTTCCCCCCAACGAGATCGACGCGCTGTACTCGGGCCCGGGGTTGGACGCGTATCGCCCGGAGGCCGTCGTGGCCCTCACGCCGGGTCGCGAGCGGATTCCCGCTTTATGCTTCAATCTTGTCGCACCTCCGTCGCCCGCCGAAGTCAATCAAGAGTACGCCGACCAGCTGCGTGAGCTTGCGCACCGTCTGGGGTTGCCGCCTGACTACGTTGACCGCATCCGGTGACGAATGAGAATTGTCCTCACTTCGACCGTCGCAGTGGTTGGCCAGGTTCTCATTGCTGCTGCCCAGCTCCAGCCGTCGCAGCCGCTCGTTCCGAGACCGGTACTCAAGCTGATCGTCGACCATCCGGCGCTGGCCCCGTATCTCCATCCCGAGGTCGTCGGCCGGGTGCCGCTGGTTGTGTCCGACCATCTGTTGGAGCCGGGTGTCACGCCATCCAAGTTCGGTCGGCCGCTGCAGATCGTTCCCGACCGAGAGGTGGGTACTCGGCCGCACCTCCGGATCCTGAGCTTCGAAGTGGACGGCTCCCGGGCGAAGGCCGTGATCGAGTACAGAGTGGAAGGCGTGCAGGCAGTATTCGATCTGAGACGTGACTCAAAAGGATGGTGGACGGTCGCTGACGCAAAGGTGGTCCCCACCGCTCCGTGACAAGTCAGAGACAAAACGGTGGCTCACCTTGCGGTCGCCCGCGACGGACGCAGATTGGAGATTAACTCAGTTGCGCTGAACCCCGAGGCGCGATGTCGTGCGGCTCGCCCATGTCTCGGGGGGAGCAAATCGCGAAACCGGCTGAGTGGGACGCCCACGCGGCCGGTTTTGCTTTCCCGGTCTCCTGCTGTTCGCAAAGGAGAAAATCCCCCATGGCAGCCGTCCTTATCACAGGAACCAGCTCGGGAATCGGCATGGCCACCGCGCTGGCCTTCGGGAGAGCTGGCCACACGGTCGCTGCGACGATGCGCAATCCTGACCGAGCGCCCGAGCTCGCGCGAATCGCCATGCAAGAAAAACTACCGATCACGATTTCGGCCATGGATGTTGATTCCGACGCATCCGTCACGGAAGGAATCGGCCGCATCGTAAAGGCGGGCGGACCGGTTGACGTGCTCGTCAACAACGCGGGGATCGAGCGCACCGGCTCGGTCGAGGAACTGTCGTTGGCCGAGTTCCGGGCCGTCATGGAGACGAACTACTTCGGCGCGATCCGCTGCATCCAGGCGGTGCTGCCGGCGATGCGCGCGCGCCGGAGTGGCTGCATCATCAACGTGGCATCGATTGCCGGACGCATCGCCAGCTCGCCCATGGCTCCGTACACGGCATCGAAATTTGCGTTGGAGGCACTCAGCGAGTCATTGGCGCAGGAGGTAAAGCCATTCAACGTGCGGGTCGCGATTGTCGAGCCGGGCATCATCGACACCGCGATGGCCAGACGCGTCGAGTCGGCGCACACACGCTCACCTTACCCACAGGAACGCCGCTTCGCCGCGATGTTTAACGCGTCCCTGAAGAACCCGGTACCGCCGTCTGTGGTGGGAGAGAAGGTGCTCGAGATCGTCGACAGCGGCACCTGGCAGCTGCGGCATCCGGTGGGACCCGACGCCGTGCCGTTTCTCCAGTGGCGCAAAGCGATGAGCGACGAGGAGTGGGTCGCCTGGGGCGCTCTGGGCGACGACGCCTGGTATGACCGCTTGAAGGCCGATTTCGGCATGGACGCACGCCCCAACGCATGACGCGCGGTGGGGACCTCAGAAGCTCAGGGTCGTCCCCAGGCCGAGGTGGACGCGGGTGATGTGGGCATCCTGCGCCAGGAGGAACCCACCCTCCTCGATCTTCAACCCGAGGTTGTGGCTGTAGACCGTCACGTCGGCGCGGAATCCCCAATCGAGCCGGCCCACGCTCCGCAGCGGCACGAACTCGAGTCCGCCGCCGACGTGCCAGGTATTCGGCAGCAGATTGCGGAACAGGCTAGCCCGGCGCACCCAGCGGGAGTTGCCGTTGCCCACGACCTGCCCGTTGAAGCTCGCGTCGGTCAGACGGTACCAGCTCCGCCCGTATCCGACCTTTACGAACGGCTGCAGCGCGCCCGGCGCGAGGTTGTAGCGCAAGCTGCCGGTGTATTCCCACATGTTGAGACTGACGCTCAGCGGAAACCGCCCGGGGACGGTGCTCATGGTCACGTCCGAGCGCAGCGTGCCCTTGGAGTGGCGCAGGGTGTTCTCGCTCGCGAACCGGCGACCGAGAAACAGGCTGATCCCGAAATAGGGAGCCGACACGCGCTCCACGGTGGGGTCCGACACGTTCACGCTGAACGTATCGGGTCCCGCGAGCGCGGATACCTGGTTCAGGAACGGCACGCCGAGCTCGGGAAAGGCAGCCAGGTTCAGGAACTCCTTCGGCACTGTGACGGAAGAGACTCCCACGCTCGCGCCGATGAACCGGAACGGGACCTCCTCCGATCCGAAGAATGCCGGGTGGTTGTGGCGGTTGCCGGCGCGGATCGGTGCCGTGATGAGCCGGAAGGCGAGGTCGAACGGCGGTAGGGTCACGAGCGTGGGCAGGGTGAGGTTGAAAAATCCCCACCCCGTCCAGTAGTTGTCTTGCTGGCTGGCCGGAAAGAAGGAGCCCAGCCGGTGCGGGCGATAGCGGTCGTAGCCCGCGGCCGCTCCGGCGCGGTTCCACCCGCCGTTGTACGCCGGTCCGAGGACCGACGTGTTCCCGGTTTCGGCGTAGCGCACGATCCCGGCGAACGGCGATCGCGTCGCCGGATATCCGAAGCGGATCGGCAGCACCAGCCAGGCCCACGCTCGGCGGGCGACGGGGTCGGTCCGGATCAGCGGCAGCACTCGCTCCCAGTCGGGCACGATCTCGATCCGCTCGGCGTTGTCGAGCCGCACTACCTTGTGCGTCTCGGATGCCGTGGACTCGGGGGCCTGGCGGAAGATGTCCCAGTCCGTGCTCACCAGCTCGCCGGTATTCTGCGGCCCCACGTCCTTGTACAGGCCGGGGAACGGGTAGGACCCGTGACTCGCGCGGCCCAGCCGGCTAGGTGTGGCGATGAGCTGCTGTAACCCACGGTTGTCACCGCCGATGAACACAATCGGGTGCAGGTTGAGCTTCGTCTCCGCCTCGTCCAGGTAGGCCTGGCGCCGGATCTGGCGCCACACCCCCCGCTCGCCGACTCGCTCCTCGCGCAGGCCCTTGATCTGTCGCTCCCACTCCCCCCGGGGGGCGTAGACGTCGGGCATCAAGTAGTCGGCGACGAATACCCAGTGGTGGAAGTAGTACTCCACGCGACGAATGACCAGCTCGTCCGGCGCGGTCGGTCCGTCGAGCAGCCGCGACAGCTCGGGCGCAGCCAACGGCTCCGTCCGTCGAGTCCCCGCGCGCGGCGTAACCACCACATTGAGGTGCTCCCAGTCTCCTTCGTGAACGTTGCCGGCATCGTTGTACGGGTAGAAGAGCCAGTACTGCAGCACGAGCTCGTAGCGGGGTGGCTCGAAGCCCGGGCCGCGCACCTCGCTGATGAACGGGTGGACGAACGCCTTCGCGTAGCCGAGGTACTTGCGGGCGATCGACCCGTGCACGCTCCCCTCGAACTCTCGGTTCCACGACCCCGGGTCCTGCCCGGGAAAGTCGAAGTACATGACGTGGCGCACGTCGAGATCCGGCCGGGGCGGGCTCGGAGCGCGCGGCGGCTCGGGCGCGAACCGGTCGATGAGCTGCAGCAGCCGGCAATCGGGAGGAAGCGTCGCGTCCGCGGTCTCCGCGGCGCCTTGTCCCGTCCCCCGGCACGGCGCGGCCAGGAGCTGG
>Ga0209375_1002217_pt1 | contig 14221 bp, 17 predicted proteins | sample GraSoiAngelo_131_FD_185888 | JGI IMG/M metagenome (GOLD analysis project Ga0209375, IMG submission 185888) | Grasslands soil microbial communities from the Angelo Coastal Reserve, California, USA - 14_0929_02_30cm (SPAdes) (version 2) | ecosystem: Environmental > Terrestrial > Soil > Grasslands ... | reverse complement strand
GGGCAGGCTCAACGTGATCGGTTGGGAATCGACGCGCGGGGACTGGCCGCGCGGCATGAACATCGACCCCTCGGGGACCTTCCTCTACGCGGCCAATCAGAACTCCGACACGATCGTGATTTTCAGGCTTGATCGGTCGAACGGCACGCTCCACGCTACCGGTGAAGTCGTCCACACCCCAACGCCGGTCGACGTCGAATTCGGCCCACAGGCGTAGCGTCGGCCGAATCAATGGTGCGCCCGGCAGGGATCGAACCTGCGACCTTCGGATTCGAAGTGCGTCACGCCCGTGTGCGACCGATGACGACCTGCCGTGCCCCAAGACGTTATATCACCGACTTACAGCGAGGGCCGCCGCGACCGGATAGGACGGGCGCGGCCTGATTGTGATGCAGAACCGGCACCAAAACCGGCACCGTGGCCTCTGGCCAGGCGTCTGGCCATAGGATACTGGCCCGCCTCATGACTCCGCCCGTTCGCTCTCGTATCGGGCTTTGACGCGGCATCCAAGTTTTTGTATATTGTGTCATGGCCGAAAAGCCGCTGATCTGGCTCGGGGACTCCCGAGACAAGATCAGGGGCTTTCCAGACGCCGCCCGGCAGATTGCCGGATTCCAGCTCTGGCGAGTGCAGCGCGGCCTGGAGCCGAACGATTGGAAGCCGATGCCGAGCGTCGGGCCGGGCGTCCAGGAGATCCGCATCCACACTGGCGCAGAGCACCGCGTCTTCTACATCGCCAAGTTTGCCGAGGCGGTCTACGTTCTTCACGCCTTCGAGAAGCGGATGCGGCGGACACGGCAGAATGACCTCGATCTCGCCCGGCATCGCTTGGGCCTGCTACTCAAGCAGCGAGCGCGCTGAAAGGGACAGGTGATCCGTGAGGAAAGTGAAGCTGACCCGGTCGACTGGTAACGTGTTCCGCGACCTTGGTTTCCCGCCTGACGAGGCTCTGCACCTCAAGGTCCGCTCAGAACTGATGATGAGCCTCCAGAAGGCGATTGCGGCGCGCGGGCTGAAGCAGAGCGAGGCTGCCGAGCTTCTCGGCGTCACTCAGCCTCGTGTCAGCGACCTCCTGCGCGGTCGAATCGACCTCTTCAGCATCGACACCTTGATCGACATGCTCGCCAAGCTCGGGATCCGCGCCAAGGTCGTCCTTCAACCCTCTCGGCGGCGTGCCGGAGTCGCCTAAGGCTGGCGGTCAGCAGCCGGGGGCTCCGCCCGAACTTGATTGCTGTGTGCGTAGCGGCTGTCCCGCGATCAACGGCCCCGTGGGGCGGGGAGTCCCTCCCCTCCGAGGCCTCCCTCAGAATCGGTCGCGGGCGGAAGTCCGCACTCTAAGAGCCGCAACTTCGGCGTGTGGCGCCGCCGCTCGAACCGCGATCAGTCCGACACGGCCTTCCCTCTTATGAGCGCGTCTAAAGATCGAGGCCTTGACAGACCCCCGAATTCACATCGGGCGCTTCCGGCGGACCGGGAGCGCCCGACGCGTCTACGTCTGGCGCCTGCGGATTGCTGTGGTGAGTCGCAAACGCCCCGCTTCCGCCGGCTACCAGTGCGGCGAGATGTCAACCGCCGGGTTGTTCGTCAGCCTCGTTTGGGCCGTGCCATCGCCGTTCATGACGTAGATCTCAAAGTTGCCATCCCGCCTCGTCGCGAAGACGATCATGCCGCTTGGCCCCCACGCCGGCTCGGCGTCGATCGCGGCGTCATTCGTTAGACGCTCCACTCCTGTGCCGTTCGCATTCATCACGTAAACGTCGCCGTTTCCGCTCCGACCGCTCCCGAACGCGATCTTGCTCCCGTCCGGTGACCAGGACGGGGAGGCATCGATCGCCGGGTGAGACGGGCAAAACCCAGGAGGTGAGGGATGGCGAAGGGGCGGAAGGTACGAGGGGTGTTCTGGCGGCACGGCGAATGGTGGATACGGTGGGCCTGCACGCTGGGGCATGACCACCGCACGCCGAGCGGCGACTCGAAGACCGCTGCGGCTGAGGAGCACAAGGCGAGGCGGGCGGAAGTCCGTCAGGCGCGGAAGGCCGGGCGTGAGTCCTGTCCGCGCTTGCTCCGCCGTGACCGGCCGGTGCTTTTCGAGGAGATTCTCGACGACTACACGCAGTACAGCGAGCGCACGAAACGGTCTCACAACAACGACCACGCCAAGGCCGAATGCTTCCAGGCACTCTTCCGCAACCGGATGGCGGTCGACATCACGCCGAGGGAGATCGAGGACTTCCGCGCCTCGTTCGGCGATGGACGAGCCATCGCCACGGTCAACCACTACTTGAAGTTTGTGAAGGCGGTGTTCAACCGCGCGATCCGTCAGGGCCGGCTCACCAACAATCCAGTGACCCCAATCAAGCTCGCGCGAGAGCACAACGCCCGCAATCGCTGCCTGAGCCCCGAGGAGGAGGCACGCCTTCTCGACGCCGTACCTGCGTGGATGCGCCCGCTCATCACCGTCGCGCTCCACACCGGGATGCGGTTGGGCGAGCTGCGCGCGCTCCAGTGGGAAGACGTGGACGAGAAGACCGGCAGCATCCGGATTCGCCGCGACAAGGCTGGCGACGGCCGATGGGTGGCGATGAACAGCGTCGTTCGAGAGGCGCTCCATACGATCAAGCGCGAGCGCAAGGTCCTCGGCCCGTTCGTGTTCTGCTCGCCCGAGGGGAAGTACCTGCACAACTTCGAGCGGTACTGGCGGCCGGCCGTCACGGCGGCGAGGATCCCCAACTTCCGCTTCCACGACCTCCGCCACACGTTCGCCAGCCGCTTGGCGATGACCCCCGGGGTCGACCTCTACACGGTCCAGCGCGCCGGCGGCTGGAAGACACCGATTATGGTGCAGCGGTACGCTCACCTGAGTCCTGATCATATTCGCGCCGCGGTCGAGAAACTCGCCCAAGGCACATCGAGCGCCGCAACCGGCACCAAAACCGGCACCGCTGAGGCATAGCGTGCGAGGCATGCGCGTTCAAGTGCTTGAAAGAACATGGTGCGCCCGGCAGGGATCGAACCTGCGACCTTCGGATTCGAAGTCGAGGGCCGGTGATGAGCCGGCCCTCTCCTCTTTCCGCGATCTTCCGTGTAACCGCGCGACCCGTCTACGCGTTCGCTGGCTGATCGCTCGCGACATACACGTACTCAGCCGACTTACGCGCATTCAACTTCGCACGGTTTTCGGAGTCGGATAGCGCAAAACAACGCACGCGATCGGGCGCCGCGTGTCTACCCGAGTTTGCTCGTTCCAAGCTTGACGTCCCTGCCTGCAATGTCCTTAGATCCGCCAGTGTCGCGAATCGCAGCTCGCACCTTCCGCTCGACGTCCGGCGGGATCACAGCCATACCGTGAGCGCTCTTGGCGTGGTCAGCGGCCTTCTTCATCACCTCGGCCTCGTCCCTGCCTTCGGCCACGAAGCTGCAGCCCCGCATCTTCGGGTCAACATCAGCGCACTTCAGTTGCTTCGCCATGTCGTCCCTCCTTACGCAGAGTCACCTTCACTTCAATCATCGCGCATGGACGCGCCGGAGCCCAGGCCTATTTCTGGATACGTCCTAACAGGCGATGCTCGCTGTCAGCCGGAATTCTTCGCTCCGCCAGGTCCTCTCATTAGATTAGTGGAGAGAGCAACCGCACTTTGTCTCACGTGCCGGAGTTTCTCTCGGTCGGGAGGGAGACTACTCGCTCGTCATTTCTTCCCGACGCTCTGGCGGCGCTGTCGTCGGCTCGATGTCGTGCTCCTCCAACCATTCGCGCATCGCCTTCCGCACGCGCTCGTCGTGGAACCGGAACCATCGCTCGCGCTCCGTAGGGTACTCCGCCAGCACGTCCTTGAACCGTCGGAAGGCGCCGCGGCCGTCGAGCGCGATCTCCAAACGATCGCGCAGACGCGTGTTGGTCACCGACGCCGCGAACTCCGTCATCCAGCCGTACTCCATGGACGCCTCGAGTCGCTCGATTCGCACGAGGGAGCCTTCCGCGAGTCCCGCGGTCGCTTCGTCCTCGGAGAGTTCGAAATCCTCAGCGCCATCCGTGAACGCGGATAGCCGGTACTGTCGCACCTCGCCGCTGCGCAGATCCAGAAAGTATTCCAGCTCGTCACTGCGCCAGGTCAGCGCCATCTTGAGATCGTCCCAGTTGACGGGGACCCGCCTTCGCCGGATCTGTTCCGGTTCCTCACGCATGCTCGCCGCTCCTGAGAGTCTTACGCCCCATTGTGTCAAGGCAGCTCACGCATCACCGACCCATCGAGCGTCGGCGGCTGGTGCCTATTCCGGTCGCTCCAGGCCGAGTTCGGCCCAGATGGGTGTGAAGTCGAACGTGCGCATGAGCCGCCGGCGCAGAGAGGCTTGAGAGAAGCAGCCGGGATCATGCCGGGCGGCTCCATGCGCCGGTTAGGCGGAACTCGCGGCTCCCGGCGCGCGCCACTTCCTGTGCACTGGGCGCATCTGTGGCGTTAGTACGTTCTCCCATCGCGTATGCATGACCCGATCGATCCACAGTTCAAACAGAACTTCAGACGCGTTTGCCATGTGTTTCGCGTCTCGAAACACTGCGCCACGGACCGCCGGATTTTCAACCAAGATGGCTTTGCCTGCGACGTAGAACTCGTCGCTTCCAGGCTTCGGCTGCGAGAACGTCTGAAGAGCGTACCTGCCATCCCGCAGCAAGTCGTGGCGCTTCGGTGAAGCGGGTGTAATGAGGACAAAGAGACGGTCGTCGGAAAGGACGGGGCACAGCGGGTGGAGGCGCGGGGCACCGTCCTTGCGCACGGTCGCCAGAAAGGCCAGCCCTACGCCAGACTTATGAAGGAGAAGCGAGCGGCCCGTTTCGGCCAGGTCGCGCTCGGCAGCGGCGAACTCCTTCCACGTCACCATTTCATCACCTACGCCTCTATCCGTGACGGCACTACTTTCTCCGTGGACAACCGAGGGCCTGATAAGGGTCCGACGGATCTCGTGCTTCCGATGAACGTCGAGCGGCTTCGTCTTCTGCTGACGGGTCGCTCGACCTCTGGCGTCCGGCCACGGACGACGAAGACCCATGGGAACTGAGGAACCGTTCGCAAAGATCTCCATTAGAGAGTAGCTCAAAGGCGAGCTTCCAAAGGAAGGCGGATGCGTCTGCGGCCTTCTCAGGTCTTGCGATGAGCTCGAGGATCTTAGAGCGAAATGTTGCCGAGGTAAGCTGCTTCCCGGTGCCGCCAAACCAGCTGGTGTCTTCATGAGACTTGCCATCGAGTCGCAGGACGTGAGTCTCCCCGTCCCAATCGATCTCGATCGACTCGCAGCGAGTTTGCTTGATAGAGATGTAGACTCGCCCGTCCTCACTTTGTTTGACGTAGCGGCCAGACAGATCAGGGCACGTGCTTTGAAGAGTCGACGCTTGCTGTAGTAACAGCAGAAAACCCATCAGTATCGTCATGGTCGGCCTAACGCTCACGTTGACCTGCGGCCACCGAGCGAGCCCCGGCGAGGGAGGTGGGCCGTCGGGTCCAACGTGATGTTAGGCCGATCGGAGTTCTTCTTTGGCACGGTTAACGAGGGAGAGCACCGCCGCCGAAAAGTCCTGGGGCGCTTCCTGGGGCAAGTTGTGGCCCGCCAGCGGAATCACTCGGCGCTCATATGCGGCTGTGAAGAACCGATGGTGGCGCTCGGAGCTAGCTACCGGCGTGACTCCGTTATCACCTCCGTGCAGCACGATCGTCGGCACGGCAATCGGCGGTCGCTGGGTCAACCGGCGTTCGGTAACCTCGGTCGCCGGGTCTCCGGGCACCAGCGAAAAGCGATGCCGATAGGAATGAATCACCACAGCGACGAAGTCCGGGTTGTTGAAAGAACCAGCAGTGCGTTCATAGGTCGCCTCATCGAAATGCCAGTTCGGGGACCAAAGCCGCCACAGAAGTTTGCAAAACTCGTAGCGATTCTGTTCCAGACCGGCCCGCCCACGCTCGCCATGGAAGTAGTACTGGTACCACAGTTGAAACTCTCTCTCCGGCGCTTGTGGCTCGATATAGCCGGGAATGTACTGAATGTTGTAACCGCCCCCTGATACCAGCCCCCTTACCCGCTCAGGCCACAGCGCAGCGACGATACAAGCAGCACGACCTCCCCAGTCGTAGCCCGCCAGCACACCCCTCTGAATTTGGAGCGCATCCATGAAGGCCACGAGATCGTGGGCCAGCACCGCCTGCTGTCCCGAGCGCGGCGTATCGAGAGACAAGAAGCGCGTGGGCCCGTACCCGCGCAGGAAGGGTGCAATAACGTGACACCCCGCCGAAACAAGAAGAGGCGTGACCTCATCGTAGGCGTGAACGTCATAGGGGAAACCGTGCAGAAGCAAAACTGGTGTGCCGCTCGCGGCACCACTCTCTTCATAGGCGACGCTGAGGACACCCGCCTCGACCCGCTTCAGCGTGACCTCCCTCCTTTATGACAATCGTGGAGCCAGTCGGGCTGAGCTTTGGACCTAACGATCACGCTGAGCGGCGCGCGAAGCATCGGGTGTATGTGCAAGTTAGCCGACCCGCTGTCAGCATGACTTTGTCTCCATGTTTCCTGGCAGATCCTCAGCACTTCACCGGATATGTGAGCACCAAGCGATCTGCCGAGTACACCTTCGTGTCATCGAAGCATCCTACAATCCGTGGGAGCGGGTCTTCGATGGCGTTGATGTTACGCCCTCTCTGCAGCTCCAGGTGCACATGCTCAAAGCCAGGCCACGCGCGCTGCCCCGACGTGCCGACCGCGCCGATCCGTTGGCCACGCTTGACATTCTCCCCGACCCGTACGGCGATCTCGGAGAAGTGGCAATAGACCGTTCGGAGGCCGTATGGATCATGGTCGATAACGACGATCAGCCCGCACAAGTCTCGGTTGTCACGCGCGACGGTGACGCGGCCGTCGGCCGCCGCCAGCACATCCGCGCCCATCCTGCCTGCGACGTCGACGCCGCGATGGGGACTCATCCGCGGATAGCCCTCTGAGCCCAGCCAGTCGCCAAAGCCCGTGTGGATTCGCGGGGTGCCGTCGCCTGAGGGGGTCACCGCACACACAAGATGCGTCAGGGGCAGAAGCACGAGAAACACCAGCGCAACGACATTGACGACGACAGAGAAGAAGCGCAGGTGCCCTTCCACGCGGCGACGCCGCACGAACTGAACGAGCGAGTTCACGAACGACAACACGATCAGCGCGGCACCAGCGGCGGCCACGGTCGGAAAGGTAAATCGAGGAACCCGCTGGGCTATCCACGGCGTGGAGGCGCCCGCGAACACCAATACGACCGTCGGCGAGACGAACCAAAGGATCTGGCGGGCGCTGAGGCAGCCCGGCGTTCTGGATTCTCTCACGGCGGCTCAACGCTCAGCATCAGCCGCGCGCGTTAGCGCGTCGGTTGAAGGCTGATGTTCGGCGACGCTGCACGAGGAGAAGTGGCCTCCTGCCGAGGCCAGACAAGCGTGACGCTACTACCAATGGCCATGCCGAGCCAGCGGTTCTCAGCATCCGAAAGCTCCTGACATACGCGACGCACCTCTGGCTGTGTGGGGAGCTCGCGCGATGGGTGAGCCGGCCTCCATATCCCACTGAGCAGAGCGCGAGCCGCTGCCCAGTCGCGATCAAGCCGACGCTGGTAGATCTCTACCAGGCTGCCTACGACTGCCTCGGCCTCGGTGACCCGCGAACTGACGCCCTTCATGACCTGTCGCGAAAGCTCCTCTACGCGCGCGGCCCGCTTTCGCGGAAGAACCTCCACGCCTGCGAATACGGCACCAGCGGCGATGGAGCCCCAGAACCCCCACAGGAGCCCTAGAGTGCGCTCGACGACGAAGTGCGCCAAGTCGTGAGGGAGTCTGTGAAGGGGTGCGTAACTCGGAAGCTCAAGCGTAACGCCATCGTCGCGTCGCACGAGCGTCGTGGACCGCCCCTCCGCGGTTCGTGTCATGACGATTTCCATACTGCACCTCTGACGTTCGCCGAACGCTACCTATCAGCCGCGGCGCGCCCTGCGCGCCGGCGGCTGCATGCGCTTGTTCGGCGGACTGCCGGCAACCGTGTCCACCCTTCTCAGGCGGCAACCTCTACGGTTGCGTAAAAGTCGACCTGTCGCGATGTCCTGCCCGGCACTACAGTTCGCCGGCGTGGGCGCGGAGGACGAACACCGTCAGCCCGCATTCCACGGAGATGAAGTTGAATCGCCGCCTGAATGCGCTGGAGGGTTGAGTCGATCGTCTTGCCCGTAGCGACGCATCCTGGCAAATCAGGAACGGAAGCGCCCCAATCGCTGTCAGGGTCCTTGTTGATGCGCACGAGGTACCGCAGCCTTTTCACGGTCTGTCTCCTTTAAGCCCCGCCTGGCGCCTGACGGATGCCAGCGTCCCCTTCGGCATGTCGTCTCCAAGCTGGCCGCTGACAGTCACACGGCCCGGCTTGGTCGGGTGCTTGAACTGACGATGGCTACCTCTTGTAACCACCAGCGTCCAGCCATCGTCTTGCAGCATCCGAATCACTTCACGAACCTTCACCCGGTTACATTATCAAATGCACAATCCTCGGCCCCTATTCGGTGCCGTCGAACGCTGGCAGTGAGCGGCCGCGGCGAGCGAATGCGAGCCAGCGGTCCGCTCGAGTGCCGGGTTAGATGTCTCGTTCGAATGCACCGCCACGTCCCAATACGGCGCGGAAGAGGTTGCCATACCCAGGATGAGCAAGTGGTAGAGCCAATGCGTGAGCAAGGTTCACCCAGCGCAGCTCAGAATGCTCGGCCCCAAGCAACCGGGGCTCACCTCCGCCCCAGGATGTCACGACGAACACGTGATACCTGGCGTCTCCGTGTTCGGCAGGCTGCGGCTCCTCCAAGACGGCGATCTCCTCGAACACGTGCGCCTTGACGCCAATCTCTTCCTCAAGTTCGCGAACGAGGGCATCGGCAGGTGCTTCGCCTCCTTCGCAGTGTCCACCGATGATGTCCCACACACCGGGGTAAAACTTCCGGTCTCCCGAGCGCCTAGCCAAAAGGATCTGGCCTCCCCGAACCAGCAGGCCGCCAGCACAGATCCTCGTGGTGCCTGCCGACGTCATAGCTCTCGTCGCTTGTACATCTCACACTCCGGCTCAGCGGCGGTGCGCAGCGCCGTCCGCCACAACCGGTTGTTAGACCGCTTCATTTTAGGTAGTCGCCACTAGCAGTTCCTCTGAATTATTTGGCGGACGAAGGCCATCTGTCCTGCCCGCGAAGTAGCGTTGGGCAAGCGTAGCTGCCGATACGTGCTGGACCTCTCTAAAGCCGGCATTGCGAGCCAGTGTCAGCATCTCTGTCGGCGTGAAGAAGCTGATGAAGGGCGTGCCGTTTGCTCGCGCCCCCGCCACCGCTCGCTCAATCCCGGGACGCACCTCGGGGTCCGCAAGCTCGATCGGAAGCATGAACGACATGGCGAGCGTGGAGCCCGGAGAGAGCGTCGCGACCTGGCGCAGCGTCGCCGCAATCGCGTTCTTGGTCAGGTACATGCTGACACCGGTGGACGCCACGACCGCCGGCCGCCCGGAGTCGAAGCCCGTCGCTGCCAGCTGCTCCCGCCACGCGTCGCCTGCCTCGAAGTCGACTGGCACGAGCCGCAGGAACGACGGGATACCGAGGCCGAGGTCGACGAGGCGCTGGCGCTTCCACGCCTGAGGGCCGGGCGGATCGATCTCGAACACGAGCAGACGGGAGGCAAGCTCCGGCCGACGCTGGGCGAAGGTGTCCAGCCCCGCTCCGAGGATGACGTACTGTCCGACGCCATGGGCAACTTGTTCCGCGACGAGATCTTCAATGAAGCGGGCGCGGGCCACGATGGAGGCGCGGAAGGGCCGCGTGAACGGGCTCATGTCCGGGCGGCTGCGCCATCCGTCGTCTGGAGCCGCCAGCTTCAAGCCGACTTCGTCTTCGAGCACGTGCGGCGGCGAATCGACTTCTACGTGCAGCGCCCGCCACAAGGCGACCCGCACCGCCGTGTTGTCTGGCGCCGCCACTTGCTTATCATGCATGACTCTCTCTGTTGGTTTCGGCTGTTGTCGGTCTAACATCGGACTGACCCGCGGCGCGATCGGGTCACCCGCGGCGTCGGGGTCAAGTCCGTGTTAGACGGCATTCGTTCGTACGAGCATCATAAGCCCGGACGCCCAGGCCAACTTCGTGGCAACAAATCCGGGTCGGGTTTCCAGCTCCGTGATCAGCGCCGGAACCTTTGGTGCGTGCCCCTCCGGCCATGACGCCTGCGGTAGTAAGGTCGTCGATAAAATAGATACCGCCGACTTTCAGGAGCGAAAGCGCAAGGTCCACGTGCGTGAACTTGCCGGGCCACGTGTCAGCGTAGATGAAGTCGAAGTGCAACGGTGCTGACTGGGCGAGGAACGCCTCACCGTCTGCGAGATGGAACGTGACGCGCGGGTCGTGCCCGAGATGGCGCCGAGCCACCTCCAACACCTTGGCGTCGTTTTCGACCGAGTCGAGCCGGGAACGCTCGTCCATGCCGGCGAGGAGCCAAGCCGTACCGACGCCAGTACCGGTCCCGAGTTCCAGAAATCTGCCGCTCGGCTTGGATGCGGCGAGGGTGCGAAGCAGCGAGCCGGTCTGCGGCTCAGAAGCCATTGTGAACCCCAACTGCCGGGTGTCGCGGCGAATCGTATCGACCACTGCCGGAACCTGCCTGATTTCAAGATCATCCATCTGGAGAATGTCCTATACCACCTCACCGCGCACGTTGCGCGGCGCCGCCGAGCAAAGGCGAGCCAGCGGTGTTAGGGGGCCATTTAGACCCAGACTCCGTCAGCGGCTGTCTTTGGGCCACCGGCATCACCCGTGTTGATTGTTCCAGCACTCTCAACAAGCATGATTTTGCACTCTCCAGCCGCCCAGGGCTTGTGCTCGACTCCTCGCGGGATAACGAACAGTTCTCCGGGTCGGAGGTTAACCTCGCCATCCCGGAGGTGGATCTTCATCTCCCCACCGATGACGATGAAGACTTCGTCGGTGTCAGCGTGACTGTGCCAGACAAACTCGCCCTGAATCTTCACGAGTTTGAAGTGATAGTCGTTCATTTGGGCGATGATCTTCGGCGCCCAGTGGTCAGAGAACTTCGAGAACTTCTCGGCAAAGTTGATTGGCCGTCGATCCATTCCCCGTCTCCCTCTGGACGGCTAACGTGCCGCTCAGCTGCGGGGGCGAGCAGCGCGAGCCCCGGTCAGCTGAAGCGTGCGGTTAGAAGGCCCTGGGTTGGGTGCGTACCTGTCGTCAGTCGGCAAGGGCGCGCTCGATTTCGTCCAGATGCTGACGGCGATGGGTCGCACGAACAAGAGTCCGCGGACGCACCGCGAGGATTGCCTGGGCCAATGCCTCGCGCAGGCTCTCAGCCTTGCTGTCCGCCGCCTCGGCCGCCGCGATCACCTCGTACCTGATCTGGGCTGGCGCAATAGCCTGCCACCAGGGCAGCATGCCGTCGTTGATTCCGTTGACGAAGCTCTCGACTGGCGGCACCCTCACCACACCCGTGCGCTCCCACTCCTCGAACTTGGCGAGCCAGAGCCTGTCCCAGAAGGCCAAGTGTGCCAGACCAACGCCGACCGTCCACCCATGGCCGATGGAGCGAGCGATCGTGGCATCCCTCAGCCCGGCTACGAAGGCCTTCAGTCTGGTGCGCTCAGCATCGTTTTCTGTCGCGTACGGTCGGCCCATGGGTACCTCCTCGACTCTTGTCCTTCTAACGAGTCTGTAGAAAAACCAGGTTTGCGAAGCCTGCCATCGCCAGAATCGCCCTAGTGTCGGCGGTCTTTATCGAGGGAGGCGAGGGGTGCCGACAGCCGATCTCTCAGCATCGCCTGCGGCCGTTCTCGCTCTGGCGGATCGATCCGTTCATGCCGATCGGCCCTCGCTCGTCCCGTAGCGTTGCAGCTTCCCGATGTTGTGCACCAGGCAGTACAGCAGCCACTGGGTGTTGATCTTTCGGTGGCCGCGCAGGCTGAACCGCCTCAAGCGGCGGCTGCTGCAGATGTTCGCAAACACCGGCTCGGCCACCGCAAGCCGGCGACTGTACTGATAGCGCCCGTGGTCGGTGTCGATCTTGCGCTTCATGCGAGCGCTGCAGGTCTCCGGCTTGCCCGGGGATCGTCCCAGGAAGAGCGTGACCTGTCGGATCAGAGTGCGCTCGGGATGCGTCAGGCACCGGGCGCGCAGCGGGCACGCCCCGCAGTCCCGCTTGGCCCCTTTGAAGATCACCGCGCGATAGCCGTCAGGACGGTTGTGTTGGCCGCTCCGGTACAGCCGCTTGCCCGCCGGGCAGATGCAGGTCAAGCTCTTCGGGTCGAAGCGAAAGTCCTCGGGCCGAAAGAGCCGCGCGGGATCGTCCACCGGCTCGGGCTTATGCCGCTCGGCGGTGACAAAGCGCGGGTCGCGCTTGCGAAACAACGTGTCGGCCAGATAGCCGTCGACGTGCGTCTCGTCGAGGTACTGCACGTTCGCGTCCGTGTGGAAGCCCGCGTCCGCCGCGACCACCGCGCCCGCCAGCACGTCCTCGGCGAGGCCCAGCTCGCGAAACGTCGCTCGCGTCCCCTCCAACATGGGCACCAGCAGCGCGTGCTCCTGGGCTTCGCCGAAGGCCTGCGCGTGGACCACGATTTGATGCTGGCCGTCCACGACCGCCACCCCGTCGTAGCCCTGGATCACGCCCTTCGAGGTCTTCATCTTGGCACTGTCGTTGTCGGTGAGGTTGCTCTTCTTCACCCGCCCGCTGGGCCCGACCTTGTCCGCGTGGCGTTGAAGAAACCCCCGGACCTTCTCCAGCGCCGCCTGGAGGGTCTCGATCTGCTTGCCCCGCGCCACCCGCAGCGGTTCCTCGTCCCCCGCCGCGTCGGCGTCGCGGTGACGGCGCACCAGATGCTCAACCGCACGTTCCATCTTCGCGATCTTCTTCTCGAAGTCCCCCCGGGTGCCGCTCCACTCCTTGGAGGCATTGCTCGGCAGCTTCACCCCATCGACGGCGAACATCTCTCGCCCGATCAGCCCCAGCTCGTCACACACCAAGAGCACGTCCCGGAACACGGCGACGATCTCCCGGTCGAGCGTCGCAATGAAATCTGCGATCGTCGTGAAGTGGGGCGCGCTGTCGGCCGACAACGCCATGAACAGGACATTCTCCCGACACAGCCGGGCAATCTCGCGGCTGGAGGTCACGCCGCGGGCGTAGGCATAAAGGATGACTTTGAGAAGGATGGCCGGGTCGTAGGCCGGCGCCCCCACCTCGTCGTTACGGTACCGGGCTTCGAACACCGACAGATCGATCTCCTCGTCGATCAGGCGGCTCAGCGTAGCCTCGAACGTGCCCGGCAGGATCTGGCGCTCGAAGCTCACCGGCACGAGCTTCAGCTGATCGTAGCTGTAGGGCTTAAACCGCGCCATCGCTCCTCCTCATCGTGTGAGGTCGTCGCGCTCTTCACACGAGAGACGAGACGACGGCGATTCCAAGGTTTTTCTACAGGCTCAACGCCCGGCATCAGCCGCGGCCACAGGCCGTCGGCTGAATGCCGAGGTTAAGCAGGGACAGCGCAGACGGTTGGGTACCATAGCTCCCTGCTGACGCTCAGACCACGCGTGGCTCAGGGAGCCCGTACCTATTAGGCCCGGCTGTCCCGGCCATGAACCCGAGCTCGATCAGAAGCCACAGATTCAAAAAGGGGATGACTCCCACCAGGAGGAACCATCCGGACCGGTCCCTGTCGTGGCACCTCTTCACGCCGACAGCAACAGACGGGAACAACGCCAGGAGTAGGAAGATCCCAGAAAGGAGACCAATAGCTTCCTTGCGATCAAGTGTTCCCAGAGTCCAGTCGACGACCAGCAATACCAAGTAGAGTGCAAAATACGGCACGAGAAACTTGAGCCAATATGTAGACCGGCCTATTCGACCGGTAAAAGAGAACAACAAAGCCTGAAGGCCGATTCGCGACGCATTGAGAGTGGGGCGTTGGGCGAGATTGTAGCCGCAATCGCAACGCTGGGCAGCGGGCGGATTGATCAGGCCACATTGTGGACATTCAGTCGCCATCGTGCTGTGACCTTCCTGCCTAACGCGACGTATCAGCCGCGGCGCGCCCTGCGCGCCGTCGGCTGCATGCGTTTGTTCGGCGTCCGTCTCGGCAGCACGGCACGTTTCATCTCCTCCAGCGAGAGCTTCTGGCCCCCGCAAACTCC
>Ga0209375_1002214_pt1 | contig 14229 bp, 15 predicted proteins | sample GraSoiAngelo_131_FD_185888 | JGI IMG/M metagenome (GOLD analysis project Ga0209375, IMG submission 185888) | Grasslands soil microbial communities from the Angelo Coastal Reserve, California, USA - 14_0929_02_30cm (SPAdes) (version 2) | ecosystem: Environmental > Terrestrial > Soil > Grasslands ... | reverse complement strand
ACTGCATCGCGATCGTGGACGGCAAGCTGGAGCACCTGGCCGACGCATTCCGCCCCGGGTGGCGATAACCGGGGCTTCGGTGTATATTCGGGCCTCACCAAACGAGGCTCCCAACCCATGTCGAGGATACTCATGGCGGCGGACAAGGAAGTCCCGCAGCTCTCAGACGAGCGCAAAAAGGCCCTCAACCTCGCAATCACGCAGATCGAGAAGACCTGCGGGAAGGGCGCCATCATGCGGATGGGGGCCGATTCGCCGCGGGTGCGGGTGGAGATCATCCCGACGGGCGCGATCAACCTGGACGCGGCAATCGGGATCGGCGGCATTCCGCGGGGGCGGGTGACGGAGATCTTCGGCCCCGAGTCGAGCGGCAAGACCACGCTGGCCCTGCACGTGGTCGCGAACGCCCAGCGCCTGGGCGGGGCGGCCGCGTACATCGATGCCGAGCACGCGCTCGACGTCGAGTACGCCAAGAAGCTGGGGGTGGACATCGACAACCTGCTGGTTTCCCAGCCGGACACGGGGGAGCAGGGACTCGAGATCACGGAGATCCTGGTGCGGTCCGGAGCCGTGGACGTGGTGGTGGTGGACTCGGTGGCGGCGCTCGTCCCGAAGGCGGAGATCGAGGGCGACATGGGAGACTCGCTCCCCGGTCTGCAGGCGCGCCTGATGAGTCAGGCGCTGCGCAAGCTGGCGGGGGCCATCAACCGGTCCCGCACTTCGGTGATCTTCATCAACCAGCTGCGCGAGAAGATCGGAATCATGTTCGGCAACCCCGAGACCACCACGGGCGGGCGGGCGCTCAAGTTCTACGCCTCGGTTCGGCTCGACATGCGCCGCATCGGTCCGGTCAAAGAGCGGGAGGTGGTGATCGGTAACCACGTCCGGGTCAAAGTGGTGAAGAACAAAGTGGCCCCGCCGTTCCGCCAGGCGGAGTTCGACATCATGTTCGACGAGGGGATCAGTCACGAGTCGCTGTTGGTCGACATCGCGGCGGAAGCGGGCATCATTGAGAAATCCGGTGCCTGGTACGCGTACGGCAAGGAGCGGATCGGGCAGGGCCGCGAGAACGCGAAGCTGTATCTCAAGGACCATCCGGACCTCGCCGTCGAGGTCGAAGCGAAGGTCAAGGAGCATCTCGGGGTGAAGCCCGTCGCGGTGGCGGCCGACGAGGAGGCCTCTGCCCCCGAGGAGTGAGTGCCGACCCTCACCGCACTCGCCCCCGATCCGCGCCAGCCGGGCTATCGGCTGGTTGAAGTGGATCGGGGGCGATTTGCTTCCCTCCCCGTGGAAGCCCTCGAGCCGCTGGGCCTCCGGCTCGGGGCGCAGCTCGCTCCCGCCGTGCTGGACCGGCTGCGCGCGCTCGCCGACGTGGAGGCCGCCGAGCGGGCGGCGCTGCGGGCCCTCGCCCGCCGGGCGCACGCCCGCCTGGATTTGCAACGGCGCCTCGTGAAGAAGCAGCACCCGCCGGCCGCGGTGGAGGCGGCGCTCGAGCGCCTCGCGCTCCGCGGTCTGCTCGATGACCGCCGCTTCGCCGAGCAGTACGCCGCCCTGCGTGCGACCCGCGGCAAGGGCCCGGTGCGCCTCCTCCGGGACCTGCAGGCGCAGGGCGTGGAGCGCCGGACGGCGGAGCGCGCAGTTCGGCGGGCGCTCGAGGAGGAGGGGATCGACCCGGGGCTCGAGGCGCGCGCCGTGGCGGCAAAGCGCGCGCGGCAGCTCGCTGGCCTTCCCGCACCGGTGCGCAAGCGCCGGTTGCTAGCGTTTCTGATGCGTCGGGGCTACACCGGGCCGCAGCTGAAGCCGCTGGTAGAGGAGTTGTGCGGCTGAGCGAGATCAGGGATCGTTGAGAATCGACTCGGGTACGTTGGGAAAACGTGCCGAGGCCTGCCATGTCGTCCACGTCCAAGCGTCGCTCGATCGCCGCCCTGGGGGTGGCGATCGTCGTCTCACTCAGCCTGGGCTGCGGTGACTCGACGGCTCCTAGGGGGGGCGGTGGCCCCTCATTCAACCACGTCTACATCGTCGTCGAAGAGAACACCGACTACACGAGCGTCATCGGCAGCTCCTCGATGCCGTACCTCAACGGCCTAGCCCAGCAATACGGCCTCGCGACCCAGTATTACGCCAATACGCACCCGTCCATCGGCAACTACTTCATGATGACGGTCGGGAAAATCATCACCAACGACGACAATTACTCGAGCGTCGTGTCGGACGACAACGTGGTCCGGCGTCTCCTCGCGGCGCACAAGACGTGGAAGTCGTACGCGGAGGACCTGCCGTCGGTGGGTTACACCGGCGGGGATGTGGGCAATTACGCGCGGAAGCACAATGTCTTCGCGCTGCTGTCGGACGTGGCGAACGACCCGGTGCAGAGCAACAACCTGGTTCCGTTCACGCAATTCGCGACCGACCTGGCGAACAACGCGTTGCCGAACTACTCGTTCATCGTGCCCAACCTCTGCAACGATGCGCACGATTGCTCGCTGGGCACGGCGGACACGTGGCTCCAAGCCAACATCGACCCCCTGATCAAGAGCGCGCAATTCCAGCAGGACGGATTGCTGATCATCCTGTTTGACGAAGCCGGCGGCGACAACACGCACGGGGGTGGGCGGATCGCCTGGGTGAGCGTGAGCGCGAAGTCGAAATCGGGCTACCAGTCCACGACGCTGTACCAGCACGCGAGTACCATGCGGTTGTCACTTACGGCGCTGGGCGTGACGACGCTCCCGAACGGCGCCGCGACGGCGCCGGACATGAATGAGTTCTTTGCCCCCTGAGACGACTCAGGTAACTCGTAGCTAGCCTATCAGTTGCCCCTCGGGGGACAGTATATTTCCCCCCATGACCTCCGCTGAAATCCGCCGCCAGTTTTTGGAGTTCTTCAAGACCCGGGGGCACGAAGCAGTCCCCAGCTCCCCCCTGGTCCCGGCGGACGACCCCACGCTCCTGTTCACCAATGCCGGGATGGTGCAGTTCAAGCGAGTATTTCAGGGACTCGAGCGGCGGGCGTACACCCGTGCCGTGACGTGCCAGAAGTGCGTGCGGGCGGGCGGGAAGCACAACGACCTCGAGCAGGTGGGCCATACCGCGCGACACCACACCTTCTTCGAGATGCTCGGCAACTTTTCGTTCGGAGACTACTTCAAGAAAGAAGCTATCGAGTACGCCTGGGAGCTGGTGACCGGGAAGAGTTGGCTCGGCATCCCGCCCGAGCGGTTGTACGTCACCGTGCATCACACGGACGACGAGGCGCGCCGCCTCTGGACCAGCCTCACCAGCATCCCGGACGCCCGCATCTACGGCCTCGGGGACGAGGAGAACTTCTGGCAGATGGGTGAAACCGGACCGTGCGGCCCCTGCTCGGAGATCCTGGTGGACATCAGGGAGCGGGGAGCGGGGAGCAGGGAGCGGGACCTGAACCTCGACACCTTCAAGCGGCTGAGCGACGAAGGGCACCTGCTCGAGATTTGGAACCTCGTCTTCATGCAGTATGACCAGCAGGCAGACGGGTCCCGCTCCCCGCTCCCCGCTCCCTCGGTAGACACCGGCGCCGGTCTCGAGCGCCTGGCGGCGGTGATGCAGCGCGTCCCCTCGAACTACGACACCGATCTCTTCGCCCCGATCATCGAGCGCGCCGTGGAGGTCGTGGGAAAGAAGTACGATCGGGGGCCGGGAGGCGCGTCCTACCGGGTGCTCGCGGACCACGCGCGCGCCGTGGCGCTTCTGCTGGCGGACGGTGTCTACCCATCGAACGAGGGGCGCGGCTACGTACTGCGGCGCATCCTGCGTCGCGCGGTGCGTCACGCCTGGCTGTTGGGCCGCCGCGAGCCGACGCTGGTGCAGCTGGTGCACACGGTGAGTGGGCTGCTGGGTAACGTGTACCCGGAGCTGGTCCAGAAGCGCAGTCACCTGGAAAGCGTCACGCGCGCCGAAGAAGAGCGCTTCTTCGACACGATCGAGGGCGGGCTCGAGCGGCTCGAGCAGCTGCAGGGTGCGAAAGCCATCTCCGGCGCGGAGGCGTTCAAGCTGTACGACACGTTCGGCTTTCCCATCGATCTGACGCAGCTGATCGCCGGCGAGCGCGGCCAGACGGTGGACGTCGCCGGGTTCGAGCGGGAGTTGGGCAAGCAACGTACCCGCTCGCTCGAGGCGCTGGAGCGGAGCAAGGTAACGGACGCGGGGAAGGTCGCGGTCCACGTGAAGCGCGGCGGCGAGTGGCGCACCGTGAAGCCCAGGGCCAAGCAGAAGTGGGTCGGCTACGATACCACGCAGGCCGAGACCGCCGTCCTCAGGTTCCGGCAGGCGAGCGACGTGGTGGAGGTGGTGTTGCAGGAGAACCCGTTTTACGCGGAGTCGGGCGGCCAGGTCAGCGACACGGGGCGCGTGAAGGGAGAAGGGTGGACGCTCGACGTGGAGGGCGTGGAAAAAGTAGACGGAGTGAGCGCCGTCGTGGGCCACTTCGCGGACGAATTCGAGCCTACGCCGGTGCTGGCCCAGGTGGACGAACCGCGCCGCAAGAACATCGAGCGGAACCACACGGCGACGCACCTGGTGCACGCGGCGCTGCGCAAGGTGCTCGGCCCCCACGTCCGCCAGCAGGGCTCGGTCGTGGCCCCGGAGCGGCTGCGCTTCGACTTCGCGCACCACGGGCCCGTGGACGACCCGACCCTCGCCCGGATCGAGGAGGAAGTGAACCGCCACATCTGGGCGAACCTGCCCGTCACCACGCGTGAGATGAAATACAAGGAAGCCATCGCGGCGGGGGCGATGGCGTTCTTCACCGAGAAGTACGGCGATATCGTGCGCGTCGTGGACGTGCCGGGCGTGTCCGTCGAGCTGTGTGGGGGGACGCACGTTCCCACCACGGGTCAAATCGCCTTGTTCCGGTTCACGCACGAGACGGGCGCCGCGGCCGGGGTGCGCCGCATCGAGGCGGTGACGGGGCCCGGGGCGTATGCGCTGATCCGCAAGCTCGAAGGTGAGCTCGAGCAGGCGGCGGGCGTGCTGCGGACGCAGCCCGAGCATCTCGTGCACCGGATCGAGCAGCTGCTCGAGGCAAACCGTAAGCTCGAGAAGCGCGTGGAAGAACTGCTGAAGACGGGAGGCGGGAAACGGGAAACGGGGAACGTGGAGCGCATCGGGGACGTGGAGCTGCACATCGCCGATTCCGATCTCGAGGACCACGATCAAATCGGTCTCGTGATGGACGTGTTCCGCTCGAGCCACAAGCGCGCGATCTCCGTCCTGTTCACGAACGGCGAGCACGCCGGCGTGCATGTGGCCGTTACCGACGATCTGGTGCAGCAGGGCGTGAAGGCGGGGGACATCGCCAATGCCATCGTAGCGGTGTCGGGCGGCAAGGGTGGCGGCCGGCCGCATTTTGCCTCCGCGGGGGCGGGTGACCCCGCGAAGCTGGGCCTCGCCCGGGCGCAGGCGCGGGCGATCGTCGAGGGGTTGCTCCGCCGATGACGCGGCGCGAGGTGCTCGCCTGGCTCGCGGCGCGCCGCCCGATCCCCCCGGACGCGCTCCGGGCGGGCATCGAGGCCGTGGTGAGTGACGCGGAGCTCTCGCCGCTCGACCCCCTGCCGGATCAGCTCGCCCTGCTGGGGCGGCAGATGCTCGGGCGGGTGGCGGGTCGACCCGGCGGTGGGCGCGAGCTGGCGATCGAGCTGCTCGCAGCCGATGCCTTCATCACCTACGCGTTCGAAGCCCAGGCCGAGCTGGACGCCGCCGGGCTCGCGGCGCTCGCGGAGCGCATTGCCGGGAGCGAGCCGTGAGCGGATTGCTCGAGCGGCGTCCCGGTCTGCTGGTGCTCGTGGACCCGAGCCGCACCACGCCGGCCCAGGCGGCGGAGGTGGCGCGCGCGGCGCGTGAGGCCGGTGCAGCGGGGATCATGATCGGCTCGTCGTTCGATGGGACGCAAGATACCGAGCGCGTCGCGCGGGCGATTCGGGAGGCGGCCTCCGGACTCCCCCTGGCATTGTTCCCCGGCTCGGCGCTGCAGCTCACCGCCGAGGTGGACCTGGTCCTGTTCCTGTCGCTCGTCTCCGGACGGAACGCGCAGTACCTGATCGAGGAGCACGTGCGGGCGGTTCCCTTCCTGACTCGTCATCCCGTCGCCACCCTGTCGACCGGCTACATCCTGGTAGACGGTGGCCGGGTGACGAGCGTGGAGGCGGTGAGCCAGACGCGACCGTTGCCGGCGGACAAGCCCGAGCTCGCCGCCGCGCACGCCACGGCGGCGCGACTCATCGGCATGCGGGCGATCTATCTCGACGCGGGGAGCGGCGCCCCGCGCCCGGTGGCCGCCGACGTGATCCGCGCCTGTCGCGCCGCAGTGCCGGATCTCACGCTGTTCGTGGGCGGCGGGATCAAGAGCGCGGCCCAGGTCCGGGCGGCGCGGGCGGCGGGAGCGGACTTCGTGGTCGTCGGGACCGCGCTCGAGGAGCGAGGTGCGTCGGCCGCGGACTTGCAGGCACTGGTCCAGGCGGCCGCCGGGTGACGCCCGCGGAGCAGGCCCGCGCGGGGCTCACCGCCCTGGCGGCGCTCGCCACGCGGGTCGGAGAAGAGCAGGCCGAGACGATCGCGGCGATCGCCGACACCTACGTCACTGCGCTGCGCGGTGGCGGGACCCTGTTCTTCGCGGGGAACGGCGGCAGCGCGGCGGACGCCCAGCATCTCGCGACCGAGTACGTCGTCCGCTATCAGTCCAACCGCCCGGCCCTGCGCGCCGTGGCGCTCACGACCGACAGCTCCCTGCTCACGGCGTGCGCCAACGACATGGGGTTCGACGAAGTGTTCGCGCGCCAGGTCGAGGCCCTGGCCCGGGCGGGCGACGTGCTGTCCCTCCACTCGACGAGCGGGGAAAGCCCCAATGTGATTCGCGCCGCACAAGCCGCGAAGACCCGCGGGGTGACGGTCGTCGGCTTCGCGGGGCATTCGGGCGGTCGGCTCAAAGACCTGAGCGACGTCGTGCTGATCGTTCCCTCGGACGACACGGCGCGGATCCAGGAAATTCATCTCGCCATCGAGCACCTGATCTGCGAAATGGTCGAGGAGCGGCTGAAGACATGATTGCGGATTGCGAATTGCGGATTGCGGATTCGATACTCGGTCGTTCAATCCGCAATCCGAAATCCGCAATCCCCGATGGGGGGGGCGGTGATTGATCTTTCGGGGAAGCGGGCGTTCGTCACGGGGGGTGGCAGGGGCATCGGGCGCGCCACGGCGCTGCTGCTGGCGCAAGCGGGCGCCGGTGTCGCCGTCGGCTATCGGAGCCGGAGGGCGGAGGCGGACGAAACACTCGCCGGGGTCAAGCGGTTGCGCCGTCCCGCGATCGGCGTCGCCGGCGATTTGGGGGACCCGGCGGCCGCGGGGCGGGCCGTGGACGATGCGGTGCAGGGCCTCGGAGGTCTCGACCTCCTGATCGTGAACCACGGCATCTGGCCGCCCGACGAGGTGACCGTGGCCGCCCTGACCGACGCGCAATGGGATGCGACACGGCGCGCCAACCTGGACAGCGTGCTGTACGTGTGCCGCGCCGCCATTCCGCTCCTTCCCGACGGCGGGAAGATCGTGCTCGTCTCCTCGACGGCGGGGCAACGGGGCGAGCCCTTCCACGCCGACTACGCGGCCACCAAAGGCGCGGTCATCTCGTTCACCAAGTCCCTCGCGGTCGAGCTCGCGCCGCGCCGGATCAACGTGAACTGCGTCGCGCCGGGATGGGTCGATACGGAGATGTCGGCGACGCCGTATGCGAGGGACGCGGGACGGGGCAAGGAGGAGATCGAGCGGACGATCCCGCTCGGTCGCGTGGCGAGCCCCGAGGACTGTGCGGGGCCCATCGTGTTTCTCTGCTCCGACCTGGCCGGGCACATTACGGGCGAGATTCTCAACGTGAACGGGGGGAGCGTGCTCTGCGGATGATCGTGGGCATCGGCCTCGACGTCGTGGAAGTCGGGAAGGTGCGTGAGCTGCTCGCCGCCCAACAGACGTTTGAGGAAAGGGTGTTCACGCCCGCGGAGCGTGACGATTGCGCCGCGCGGGCGGACAAGGCCGAGGCGCTCGCTGCGCGGTTCGCCGCCAAGGAAGCGTGCTTCAAGGCGCTGGGGACGGGATGGAGCCAGGGGGTGTCGTTTCTGCAAGTGGAAGTGCAGCGCGGGGACGGCGGCGCGCCCCGGCTCGCGTTGAGCGGGGCGGCGGCGGAGCGGGCGCGGGTGCGGGGGGTGACACACCTGCACGTGAGTCTCACGCACAGCGCCGGCGTCGCCGCGGCCGCCGTGATCCTCGAGGGATAGGGTCGGGCATGGACTTCCCCGCCCGGCTGCCGATCCCCGACGCGGTGCTGCGGATCGCGAAACAGCTGGAAGGCGCGGGCTACGAGACCTGGTGCGTCGGGGGGGCGATCCGCGACAACCTGTTGAAGGTCGAGAATCACGACTTCGACTTGACGACGGCGGCGCCGCCCGACGAGGTGCGCCGCCTGTTCAAGCGCACGGTGCCGGTGGGCATCGAGCACGGCACCGTCGCGGTGCTCGACCAGCAGAATCGCCAGCACGAGGTCACCACGTTCCGCAAGGACATCAAGACCGATGGCCGGCACGCGGTCGTGGAGTTCGGCGTGTCGTTGATGGATGACCTCGCGCGCCGGGACTTCACCATCAACGCCATCGCGTACCACCCGATCCGGCACGAGTGGCGCGATCCGTTCCACGGCGCCGAGGACCTCGAGCACAAGTTGATTCGCTCGGTGGGGGACGCCAACTGGCGGTTCCAAGAGGACTACCTGCGGATCCTGCGGGCGCTGCGTTTCAGCGCGCGGTTCGAGTTCCGAATCCATCCGCGGACCCTCGAAGCCGCGAAGGCGAACGTGCAGGGGTTGGCGCAGCTCTCGGCCGAGCGGGTGCGGGACGAGTGGTTCAAGGGGATTGCCACGGCCAAGCGGGTCTCGAAGCTGCTGACGCTGTGGATCGACGTGGGGGCGGCGCGGATCTGGCTGCCGGAGATCCGAGATGCGGGAGGCGGGATGCGGCATGCGTGGAAGGTCGTCGACAAGCTGTCGCGCGATCCGGTGCTCATCACGGCATTTCTCGCCTCCGATCCCGCGTCGCTGCTCACGCGCCTCAAGTCCTCCAACAAGGACATCGAGCGCGGGAGGGCCATCGGGCAGTGGCGCGACAAGTACCCGGACCCGAAACACGTTCCCGAAGTCCGGCGCTGGCTTTCCCAGGTTGGGGCACACGCAGACGACCTGTTGGTCCTGCTCCCCGCTCCCCGCTCCCTGCTCCCAAAGGTGGTGGAGTCCATTCGGGCGGCGAAGGACCCGCTGACGGTCAAGGATCTCGCGGTGAAAGGCGACGACCTCCTGGCCGCCGGCGTGCGGCCCGGGCCCGACGTAGGAGAGACCCTCGAGCGGCTGCTCGCGGAGGTGCTCGAGGATCCGAGCCGCAACACGCGCGACTATCTCCTGTCCCGTGTCTAACGCCTTCGGCTACGCCCTGGTCGCCGCGCTCGGCAACGTCGTCGGGGCGCTCGCGGTCACCCGGCGCGCGGCGCGCGAGCTCGCGCTGATCGAGCACTTCGTCGCCTTCGGCGCGGGCTTCATGCTGGCCGTGGCGTTGGTGGAAGTCCTGCCCGAAGCGTTCGCGCGCTCGGGCACGGCGGCGCCGGCGCTGGTGCTGGCGGGCTACCTCGCCGTGCATTTCACGCAACACACCCTGACGCCGCACTTTCACTTCGGCGAGGAGACCCACGCCGTCAATCGGGTGGCGGGCACTTCGGCGCTCGTGGGGCTGCTGTTGCACACCTTTTTTGATGGCGTGGCCATCGCCAGCGCGTTTCTCGTGCGCCCGGCGCTCGGCGTGATGGTGTTCATCGCCATCTTCCTTCATAAGCTCCCGGAAGGCGTGACCGTGTCGAGCCTCATGATGGCGGGGGGGCGGTCGGGCGGGCAGGCGATCGGCGCGGCGGCCATGCTGGGCGCGGCGACGCTCGCGGGCGTGGCCCTCACGGACCAGATCTCGTTCCTGATCCACCACGGGCTGGCGTTGTCGGCGGGTGTCACGATCTATGTGGCCGCGTCGAACCTCGTCCCGGAATTTCAAGGGAAGCGTGGGTGGACGCTGCCGACGGCGTTTTTTGCGGGAGCGGCGACGTTCTATGTTACAAAACACATTCTGGACAGCGTCTCATAGTCGGGATGCGGGATGCGGGATGCGGGATGCGGGATGCGAGATGCGAGATGCGGGATGCGGGATGCGAGATGCGAGATGCGTCACGGCCTGTCGCGACTGAGTTTGCGGATGAGACCGATGGTCATGGCGATCACGCGGTTGCACAGGTCGATGACTGCGTGAACGTCATTGGTAGGCACGAGCTCGAGTCTCGCGAGTACGGCGAGGTGACTGTACAGTTCGGTGTTGGATCCGAGCGCGATCTTGAGTCCGCGGAGGAATTGCGGCGTGGTCCCCAACGCATAGCCCTCCGCAATGTTTGCGGGTACCGAGAGGGCTGCCCGTCGGATCTGATCGATGAGGGCAAAATGTTTGCTCAGTTGAGGGCTGAGGGTCAGCAAGTAGGCTGCGTAGGCAAGGTCTTGGGCAACCCGCCAGGCGTCGAGACGCTCGAGTTTGCTCACGCCGCCGAACCTAACTTGGGCCCGCGCTCGCGACACCACCGCATTCTTGCACCCGTGTGCGATTTGCACGCATCCCGCATCCCGCATCCCGCATCCCGCCAGCTCGCATCCCGCATCCCGCATCCCGCGGTGCCCATCCCGCATCTCGCATCCCGTGTCTGAACCCACGCTCTTCCAGGGGAGCGGTAAGGGGAGGAGTGGCGAGCCCCTCGCCGCCCGCATGCGCCCCACAACGCTTGAGGACTTTCTCGGCCAGGAGCACCTGCTCGGGCCCGGCAAAGCCCTGGGGGAGCTGATCCGCCGCGGCGACGTGGGGTCGTGCATCTTCTGGGGGCCCCCCGGCTCGGGGAAGACCACGCTCGCCCGTCTCGTCGCCAACTACACCGCCCGCCAGTTCGAGCCGTTTTCGGCCGTGACCGAGGGTGTGGCGCGGGTGCGGGAGATCATCCAGCAGGCGGAGGAGCGGCTCAAGTACGAAGGCCGCGGCACGATTCTCTTCTGCGACGAGATTCACCGGTTCAACCGGGCGCAGCAGGATGCGTTCCTGCCCTGGGTCGAGAACGGGATCATCACGCTGATCGGCGCCACGACCGAGAACCCGAGCTTCGAGCTGACGGCCCCGCTGCTCTCGCGCTGTCGCGTGTTCGTGTTCGAGCCGCTGAACGACGAGCACGTCCGCAAGATCGTCCGCCGCGCGCTCGAGCAGACGGGATGCGAGATGCGGGAGGCGGGATGCGTCAGCCCCGAAGGTGTAGAGGCGCTGGTGACCTATGCCCAGGGCGACGCGCGACGTGCCCTCAACGGCCTCGAGGCGGTCCTGCAGCACGTGCACGCATCTCGCATCCCGCATCCCGCATCCCGCGAGGTCGTGGTCGCCGCTCTCGAGCGCCCGCTCCCCGCCTACGACAAGTCCGGCGAGCAGCACTTCAACCTCATCTCCGCCTTGCACAAAGCCGTTCGCGGGTCGGACGTGGAGGGCTCGCTCTATTGGCTGGCGCGCATGCTCGCGGGCGGGGAGGACCCGCTCTACCTGGCGCGCCGCCTGGTACGCATCGCGGCGGAGGACGTCGGGCTCGCGGACCCACGGGCCCTGACGCTCGCCCTCGCCGCCAAGGATGCCTATCACTTCCTGGGGTCGCCGGAAGGCGAGCTGGCGCTCGCCGAGGCGGTCGTGTACCTCGCCACCGCGCCGAAATCGAACCGCGTCTACACGGCGTTCGGGCAGGCCATGGAGGCCGCCGCGGCGCATCCCACCGAGGCCGTGCCGCTCCACATTCGCAATGCGCCGACTAAACTCATGGAGGAGCTCGGGTACGGCGCGGGGTACGAGTACGCGCACGCGTTCGAGCACGCCTACGTCCCGCAGGAATATTTACCGGAGGTGTTGCGGGGGGCGAGCTGGTATCAGCCCACGGCCGCGGGGTACGAGAAGACGATCGGAGAGCGGATGGAGTTCTGGAAGCAGTTGAAAGACCGGATCGAGCGGGAAACGGGAAAGGGGAAACGAGAAACGTGATGGCACAGTACGTCCCCTTTCTCGTTTCTCGTTTCTCGTTTCCCGTGGTCTTGTTGTGCGTCTCCTGCGCCACCCTCGGCCGCCTGGCGTTCACCGAACCTGACGTCGAGCTGCAGGAAATCGCCGTCACCGGGATCGGTCTGACGGGCGGTACGTTTGAGCTGGCGTTCGACGTCTACAACCCGAACGACTACCGGATCCGCTCCACCCGGCTCGAGGTCGGGATCGATCTCGAAGGAACCCATTTCGGCGACGCCTTGCTCGACCGGCCGCTCGACCTGTCTCCCACCAATCACAGTCGCATCGTGGTTCCCGTACGCTTCCAGTGGGCGGGCCTTGGGGTGGGGGCGAAGGCGCTGCTCACACGTCGGGCGGTCGGGTATGGGGTGACCGGGCGCGTGCTGCTCGACACCCCGCTTGGGGAGAAAGCGGTCGCGCTCCACGGCACGGGCAACGTGCCGTTGCGGAAGCTGATCCGCTAACTTGACATCTGGACCTGTGGCACCTGGGGAGGTTCAGGCATCCGACAGCTAATCGACATCCAGCCACCCAGCGAGCGCGCCTTCCTGGTCGGCGCGCCGCGGAAGGGCTCGGCGGACGCGGTGCAGGTGGAGGATCATCTCGACGAACTCTACCGCCTGGCGGACACGGCGGGCGCCGAGGTGGTCGGGCGGACCTACCAGCGGGTCGAGGCGCCCAGCCCCAACTTCTATCTGGGGCAAGGGAAGGTCGAGGAGCTGAAAGGCGTGCTGCAGCAGGCCCGCTCCACGCTCGTGCTGTTCGACGAGCCGCTGTCGCCGGTGCAGGGGCAGAACCTGGAGCAGGCGCTGGCCCTGCGCGTGATGGACCGCACCGAGCTGATCCTCGACATCTTCGCGACGCGTGCTCGCTCGGCCGAGGCCAAAATGCAGGTCGAGCTGGCGCAGCTCGAGTATCTGTTGCCGCGGCTGACGCGGATGTGGACGCACTTGTCCCGCATTCGGGGCGGTATCGGCCTGCGGGGACCGGGCGAGACGCAGCTCGAGACCGACCGGCGCGTGATTCGGAAGAAGATCGCCACGCTGCGTCGCCGACTCGAGGACGTGGCCGATCATCGCGCCAATCAGCGTCAGGGGAGGCGCTCCCTCCCGACGGCCACGCTGGTCGGCTACACGAACGCCGGGAAGTCGAGCATCCTGCGCGCCCTCTCGGGCGACGACATCTTCGTCGAAGACCGGCTGTTCGCGACCCTCGACACGCTCACCCGCGAGGTGGACGTGGGCGGTGGCTATCGCTTCCGTCTCACCGACACGGTCGGATTCATCCGGAAGCTGCCCCACCACCTGGTCGCCTCATTCCGCGCGACGCTCGAGGAAGCGCGCGACGCGGACATCCTGCTGCACGTCATCGACGCGGCGCACCCCCGGTGGGAAGAACAGACGCAGGTGGTCGAAACCGTGCTCGAAGAGATGGGCTTGTACGCAGGGGCAGGGGGTCCGGAGCGCAAGCGCGTCGTGTACGTGTTCAACAAGGCGGACTTACTGCCCGAGCCCGCGGGGTTCCTCGCTCAGGTACGCGAGCAGTACCCGCACGCCGTGTTGGCGTCGTGCGTTCCGCCATCCACCAACCGCAGGTCCCAGTCGGTTGGGGTGGACGACCTGCGGAGCGTGCTCCGCACGTCCGCGCAAGCACTGCGTCCGATCGTTCGGATCCGCGTTCCACTCGGCAACGGTAAACTGCTCGCCGCCCTGCACCGCGATGCGGAGGTCATGGCGGAGGCACAGGTGGATGGCGTGGTGGAGGTGACGGCCCGCGTCGAGGCGTGGCTCCTCGGGAAGCTGCGGCGCTACGGCGTGGGCGTCGAGATCGGGTCGTAGGACGAGGGCCGGGGGAAGGTGATCACCCTCACCGATTGGCGGGAGGCCGCGTTCCAGATTACCGGCTCACGCGCTGCTCAGAGCAAAGCCGCCGAAAGGCGGTGACGCAGAGTCACGGGGCTACCGCGGACGCCGTCCGCCACGCTCGCCGGGCCGCCAGCGACCGACACGGGTCGACGTTGGCGGCCCGGTTTGCGTTCGGATCTTCTGGGGGG
>Ga0209375_1002210_pt1 | contig 14250 bp, 10 predicted proteins | sample GraSoiAngelo_131_FD_185888 | JGI IMG/M metagenome (GOLD analysis project Ga0209375, IMG submission 185888) | Grasslands soil microbial communities from the Angelo Coastal Reserve, California, USA - 14_0929_02_30cm (SPAdes) (version 2) | ecosystem: Environmental > Terrestrial > Soil > Grasslands ... | reverse complement strand
TACGAAGGCTGTCATCAGAGATCAGCTGTCGGACGTCAGCGATCCGCAGCAGGCGAGAGCCCTGGCGATCGGCCTCGCCCTCGGCGGCCCGGACTTTCAACGGCAATGACGTCGGACTGTCGGACCGAAAGGCAAAGCAATGACCATCACGAGGCGGGTTTTCGTAAAGTCGGGCGGCCTAGCACTTTTCAGTCTCGGCTTCGATCCGCTATTTCTGGATCGCGCGGCGTATGCTGCAATCCGTCCGACTGTCCGACCGTCCGACCGTCCGACGCTCGTTTGTCTTTTTCAGCGCGGCGCCGTGGACGGCCTCAACATGATCGTGCCACACGGCGAGGAGCTGTACTACCGCGAGCGGCCCCGGATCGCCGTGCCGCGCGCGCAGGTCGTGGACCTCGACGGCCATTTCGGGCTGCATCCCGCCCTCGCCGCCCTGAAGCCGCTGTGGGACAACAAGTCGCTCGCCGCCGTGCACGCCATCGGCTCGCCCGATGCCACGCGCAGCCACTTCGACGCGCAGGATTACATGGAGTCGGGAACGCCGGGGCTCAAAGCGACGCCCGACGGCTGGCTCAACCGCTACTGCCGGCACGACCAGGAGCACGCCGACACCCCGTTCCGCGCCGTCGCCTTCGGGCCGCAGCTGCCGCGCATCCTCGCGGGCTCGGCCCCGACGCTCGCGATCGACGACCTGCAGGCCTTCGGGCTCCACGTCCCGCAGCAGGCGGCGCGCGATCGCCTCACGCGCGCGTTCGAGGCGCTATACGACGGCGCATCCACCGGCCTCCTCGCCTCGTCGTCCCAGGAAGGGTTCGACGCCGTGCGCCAGCTGCAGCAGGCCAACCCCACCCAATACCAGCCCGCACACGGCGCCGAGTATCCGCGCGGCCGGCTGGGCCGCGCCTTCCTGCAGATCGCCCAGCTCATTAAGGCGGACGTCGGCGTGCAGATCGCTTTTCTGGATGGCAGCGGCTGGGACACGCACGTGAACCAGGGCTCGAGCGAAGGTCAGCTCGCCGCCCGGCTCAAGGAGCTGGGCGATTCGCTCGCCGCCTTCGCCACGGACTTGGGGGAGAAGATGCGCGACGTCGTGGTGCTCACGATGTCGGAGTTCGGCCGCACCATTCACGAGAACGGCAACGTCGGCACCGATCACGGCCACGCCACTGCGATGTTCGCATTGGGTGGGCCGGTGAACGGCGGCACGGTGCTCGGGAAATGGCCGGGGCTCGACCCCGCCAGCCGGTTCGAGGGACGCGACCTCGCCGTGACGACGGACTTCCGCGACCTGTTCGGGGAGATCCTGGCGCGCCACCTCGGTGCCCAGAGGGGGGAGCTGGCGGCCGTGTTTCCGGGATTCACGCCGGACCCGGCGCGCTTCCCGGGGGCGATCAGGACCTAGGGAATCAGCAGCACCTTGCCGGTGCTGCGCCGGCCCTCGAGCAGGCGGTGCGCCTCCGCCGCCTGCGCGAGCGGCAGCTCCACCGCGACGCGCACCCGCAGCTTCTCCTCTCGCACCCAGTCGAGCACTTCTTCCGCGCGCGCGACCAGCTCCTCGCGCGACGCGATGTAGTGGTGAAGAGTCGGTCGCGTGAGGAACAGCGAGCCCCGCTGGTTGAGGACCTGAGGGTCGAACGGTGCCACCGGTCCGCTCGACTGTCCGTACAGCACCATCATGCCGCGCGGCGCGAGGCAGTTCAGCCCCTTCGTGAACGTCGTCTGGCCCACCGAATCGTAGACCACTTGGAGCCCCGCACCGTCCGTGAGACGCTTCACCTCGGCCTCGAAGTCCTGCTGCATGTAGAGAATCACCTCGTCGGCCCCGGCTTCACGGGCCAGCTCGGCCTTCTCCTCGGTCGAGACGGTGCCGATGACCCGCGCCCCGCGCAGCTTCGCGACCTGGCACAGCAGTTGGCCGACGCCGCCCGCGGCCGCGTGGACGAGGCAGGCGTCCCCCGCCTTGAGCGGGTAGGTCGTGGTCGCGAGGTATTGGGCGGTCATGCCCTGCAGCATCGCGGCGGCAGCCTGTTTGGTGCTGACGCCGTTCGGCAATACCACCAGCCGGTCGGCATGGACGGCCGCGTATTCCGCATAGGCGCCCAAGACGCCGGCGTACGCCACACGATGGCCAGCCTTCAGCCCGCTGACGCCCGGGCCCAGCGCGGCCACGGTCCCGCCCGCCTCCTGCCCGGGCGTGAACGGCGTAGCGACTCGGTACTGTCCGGTGCGCTGGTAGATGTCGATGAAGTTGACCCCGGCGGCGTCGATCTTGACGAGCACCTGGCCGGGGCCGGGCACAGGCTGAGGCACGTCTACGGCTTGGAGGACGTCGGGGCCGCCGGGCGCGGCAATCTGAATGGCTTGCATGACGACAAACTACGTTGAGAAAAGGCGTGGAGTGAATACGTTGAGGGAGGGCGTTGAGGGACCCCGTAGGTCCTACCGATCGGGGGGCGGATTGTCGTACAGCCGGCAGATCATCTTCAAAACGAGCGCGGTTTTGCTCGCAAGGGAAACGACCTTCTCCCGGCGTCCCAACCCGGAGCGCTGCAAGACCTGGAGAAGCGAGAGCGCCACGCCTTCTCTCTACAGCGTCTCTCTACGGTTCTCTTGATGGAGATCATCTCCCGCCTCCTCACCGAAGCCAGCAGCGCCAAACAGGTCCGGGCCTACTGGGAGACGGCGGCGCGCCTCCTCAGCGAGCAAGCAGGCGGACTCGGCGTCGAGCTCGTGTATCGCGGGGTCAACGAAGCGGGCGCGGCCACCGCGGGTGCACCCGGCACGGGGGCCAACACGGTCGTGGTACGCTGGGAGGAGGGCGAGCGCCGCGTCCAGGCGACGTTCGCGAGCGTGCCGCCCGGCGTGACCGCGAACGAGCTGCAAGCGTCCCTCGACGTGGCGTCCCAGCTCGCCATCATGGTGGGCCGCCGCTCCGAGCTGGAGCGGGAACGGCGACTCGGCTCCTTCCTGATCGAGCTGTCCCGCTGGTTGCTCGCCACCCCCGACCGCGACCTGCTGCTCCGCTACACGATGCAGAGCCTGATGAGCCTGGTGGGGGCCGAGGGGTCGTACGTCGCGCTGCGCGAGCCGCACCAGGAAGAATTGCGCGTGGTGATCGCCCTCGGCCTGGCCGAGGACAAGAAAGGGATGACGCTACCGCTCGCGTCCAGCACCACGGGCAGCGTGGTTCACTCGGGCCAGCCGCTGATCACCACGAACATCTTCGCCGAGCCCGATGCCTACCCGCCCGCGAGCTCCACCGGCCTCGCCTGCAGCATGATGCTCGCGCCGCTCCAGACATCCGCGGGAGTGGTCGGCGCGGCGGCCGTGATCCGCTACCGCAAACCCGGCGGGGACGCTCCGCCGCCCTTCTCCCTCGCGGAGCTGCACTACTGCACCGCCGTGGCGGCGCACATCGCGAGCGGCATGGAGCTGGCCCAGGCGGTGCAGTCGAGCCGCGAAGCGGCGCAGCGCGCCGCGGCGATGGTGAACGCGAGCCCCCTGCCCATGGCGCTCGTGGACGCGCACGGCCGGGTGCTGCAGCTCAACGCGGCGGGACGCGCCGTCTTCGGCGTCACGGGGCCCGGGGCGCCTGCCGGGACCACGCTGCAGGAGCTGGGGCTGTCGTCGAGTGAAGTGGCGTTCCGCGATGTGCTGTCCCGGGCGTCCTTCCAGCCGCCTTGGCACGGGCGCGTGGTGGTCGCCACGGACTCCGGCAATCGCCGCATCTGCGACTGCACCGTCACCGTGCTCTCCGGTCTCGGCTCCGACAACGTGCTCGTCGCGCTCTACGACCGCACCGACGAGCTGCGCGCCCAGCGTGAGCTGATCGCGCGCGAGAAGCTCGCCACCGTCGGCGAGATCGCGAGCGGCGTCGCCCACGAGGTCAACAACCCCCTCGCGGCGATCCGCATGGAGGCCGAGCTCTTGAAGCGCGGCACCCGCGACGCCGAGACGGAGGCCGCTGCGTCCACCATCGTGCGCGAAGTGGACCGCGCCGCGCGCATCGTCCGCAGCCTGCTACGCCTCGCGCGCCGCGCCGATACCGATCCCACGCGCGTGCAGGTCCACGACCTCGTCCGCGACGTCGCCGAGATCCGCGAGCGCGTGCTCCGGGCGGACAACGTCGAGGTCCGCACCAGACTCGACTTGAGCGTGCCGCCCGTCCTCGGCCTCGGCCAGGACCTGCAGCAGGTCGTCATCAACCTCGTCACCAACGCCGAGCACGCGGTGCGCGGGCTCAAGCCGGCGGTCATCCAGCTGACCACGCAGGCCCGCGAAGGGTGGGTGCGGTTTACGGTCGAGGACTCCGGGCCCGGCGTGCCGAAGGACATCCGCGGCCGGATCTTCGACCCGTTCTTCACCACCAAGAGTCCGGACGAAGGGACGGGCCTGGGGTTGTCGATCTGCCAGCGGGTCGTCGCCGAGGTCGGCGGCAAGATGTGGGTGGAGGACTCCGAGGAGCTGGGCGGCGCGAAGTTCGTCGTCGAGCTGCCGGCCGCCCCGGACCGCGTCGAGTCAGAAACGGTGGGTTAGCGCGGTGCCTTCAGTCACGTTCCCCCTCTCCACATCGTGGAGAGCGGGTCAGGGGGTGAGGTAGTTAGGTGAGAATCTGCCGGCGGTAGTAGGCGAGCGCGGCCAACCCGTACACGCCGATGCCGCCGAGCAACGCCCCCAGCCGCCAGTCGGCGCCGAACTGCCACAGCCCCGCGGCCAGGTACACCGCGCTCGCCACGAAGCCGAGCGCCAGGACCTCTTTGCGTCCCATCAGGATCCCGAACACGTACCCCCAGCTGAAGGCGCACACCGCGAGCAGCGGCACGCCCAGCCGCAGAATGTGCCCGGGGTCGATCAGGTTCATCACTCCCGCGAGCAGGCAGAACAGTCCCACGACCGTGTAGCTCGCCAGGTGGAGCGCCAGCGGCAGCGGAACGGTCTCAAGACGGTTGGCGTTCATGCCTACAAAATACGGTGTCGCCGTATGGCCGTATAGCCGTATGGCCGTATACTCTTCACCCACACGTCCCCACGGCCATACGGCCCATACGGCCCATACGGCCATACGGCCCATACGGCCATACGGCCATACGATGCAAGCGACCCGCACCTACCTCGAATTGACTTCCCCTCGGGACTTCCGGCCGGCGTTGGGTGATTTCGCCGACGTCACGGTGGCGCGGGAAGCCCGCCCGACCCCGGATTTGTACCGGGAGTGCTACCGCACCGTCGGCGAGGATTACCACTGGCGCGACCGCTGGGACTGGAGCGACGCCGAGATCGGCCGCCACCTCGCGGATCCCGACATCTCCCTGTACGTCGCGCGCCGCAACGGCCGGCTCGCCGGGTGGTACGAGCTGCGGCGGGTCGCCGACGACGACTCGGTCGAGATCGCCTACTTCGGCATCGTGGGTGAGGCGATTGGGCGCGGCTTCGGCAAGCACCTGCTCTCCTGCGCCGTCCGGGATGCCTGGGCGCTGCGCCCCCGGCGCGTGTGGTTGCACACCTGCACGCTCGATCACCCGCACGCGCTGCCCAACTACCTGGCGCGGGGCTTTACGAAGTACAAGACGGAGACCTACGAGGTTGTCTAATACGCATTAGGTTTCTTCCCGTGCCCCTGAACATCTCCCGCACCAAGCTCATCATCGCCGCCGCGCTGGCGCTGCCTATGGTGGCCTTCATCCTTTACACTTGGGCCTCTCTCACCTGGAGCTATTCCGTCGGGGACCGCGCCGGCTACGTCCAGAAATTTTCGCAGAAGGGTTGGATCTGCAAAACCTGGGAGGGCGAGCTCGCCATGGTCTCGCTCCCGGGCGCGATGCCGGAGAAGTTCTACTTCTCGGTGCGCAGCGACAGCGTGGCCCACCTGATCAACGCCGAGATGGGCAAGCGCGTCTCCCTCACCTACCACCAGCACCGGGGCGTCCCGACGAGCTGCTTCGGCGAAACCCAATACTTCGTCACGGGCATCCGCGTCGTCGAATGACCGCCAATACCTTCGGCGGGCGCGCCACGCTGCGCGCCGGCAGCCGCACTTACGAGATCTACCGCCTCGATGCCCTGGAGCGGCGCGGCCTGCCCGTGGCCCGCCTCCCCTTCTCGCTCAAGATCCTGCTCGAGAACCTGCTGCGCCGCGAAGACGGGGCGATCGTCCGCGCGGACGACGTCGAGAAGCTGGCGCGCTGGGATCCGAAAAAAGTCCCCGACGACGAGATCGCCTTCATGCCGGCGCGCGTCCTCATGCAGGACTTCACCGGCGTCCCCGCCGTCGTGGACCTCGCCGCGATGCGCGACGCGATGCGCGCCATGGGCGGCGACCCCAAGCGGGTGAACCCGCTGCTCCCCGCCGAGCTGGTGATCGACCACTCGGTGATCGTCGACGAGTTCGGCACGCCGACCGCGTTCCAGGTCAACGCCGACCTCGAGTTCCAGCGCAACCGCGAGCGCTACGCGCTGCTGCGCTGGGCCCAGCAGACCTTCCGCGGCTTCCGCGTCGTCCCGCCCGACACCGGCATCGTCCACCAGGTGAACCTCGAGTATCTGGCGCGGGTCGTGTTCACCACCGAGGGCGACACGCCGCAGGCGTACCCTGACACGCTCGTCGGCACCGACTCCCACACGACGATGATCAACGGCCTGGGCGTGCTCGGCTGGGGTGTCGGGGGGATCGAAGCCGAAGCCGCCATGCTCGGCCAGCCGGTGTCGATGCTCATCCCCCAGGTGGTGGGCTTCCGCCTCACCGGCCGCCTCGCCGAAGGGGCGACCGCCACCGACCTGGTGCTGACCGTCACGCAGATGCTCCGCAGGAAGGGCGTGGTCGGGAAGTTCGTGGAGTTCTTCGGCCCTGGTGTCGCCGGGCTGCCGCTCGCCGACCGCGCCACCATCGGCAACATGGCCCCGGAGTACGGCGCCACCTGCGGCATCTTTCCGGTGGACCAGGAGACCCTGCGCTACCTCGAGTTCACCGGACGGCCCAAGCCACAGGTGGCGCTCGTCGAGGCGTATGCGAAAGAGCAGGGGCTGTTTCACACGCCCGACGCGCCCGAGCCTGCGTACTCGGACACGCTCGCGCTCGACTTGGGCACCGTGGAGCCGAGCCTCGCCGGCCCACGCCGGCCGCAGGATCGCGTTGCCCTGAGCGAGGTGGGCCGCAACTTCCTCCAGGAGCTGCCGACGCTCGTGAAGCCGACGTCACCCATCGCCCCCGCCCCCCCGCCCGACGTACGCAACCACTGGGAGTCCGAGGGCGGCCAGTCGTTCGGCGCAGGGACGGCCGTTGCCGCGCCGCCGCGCCGCACGCACGTGGACATGAAGCTCGAGGGCGAGGACTGCCAGCTCCGTCACGGCTCGGTGGTCATCGCGGCGATCACCAGCTGCACCAACACGTCGAATCCATCGGTGATGATCGCGGCGGGGCTGCTCGCGAAGAAGGCCATCGAGAAGGGCCTCCGCACGAAGCCCTGGGTGAAGACGAGCCTCGCCCCCGGTTCCAAGGTCGTGACCGACTACCTGAAGCGCGCGGGGCTGATGCCCGCCCTCGAGACGCTGCGCTTCCACCTCGTCGGCTACGGCTGCACGACCTGCATCGGCAACTCGGGGCCGCTCCCGGAGCCCGTCTCCGCGGCGATCGCGGAAGGGGAGCTGGTCGTGTGCTCGGTGCTGTCGGGGAACCGCAACTTCGAGGGCCGCATCCAGCAGGAAGTGCGCGCCAACTACCTCACCTCGCCGCCGCTGGTCGTGGCGTTCGCCCTTGCGGGGCGGATCGACATCGACCTCCACGCTGACCCGCTGGGGACCGGCGCGGACGGCAAGCCGGTGTACCTGCGCGATGTCTGGCCGACGGCGAAGGAAGTGGACGACCTCGTCCGCAAGCACATCAAGTCGGCGATGTTCACGAAATCCTACGCCGACGTGTTCGCGGGCGACGAGCGCTGGAACGGCCTCCCCGTGCCCGCGGGCGATCTCTTCGCCTGGGAGCCGGCGTCGACCTACATCCGCCGCGCGCCGTACTTCAACGGCATGGCGCCCGTCCCCGGCCCCATCCAGGACGTCCGCGGCGCCCGCGTGCTCTGCCTGCTCGGCGACAGCATCACGACCGACCACATCTCGCCAGCGGGGTCGATCCGCAAGACGAGCCCTGCGGGCGGCTACCTCATCGCCAACGGCGTCGAGCCCAAGGATTTCAACTCGTACGGCTCGCGCCGCGGCAACCACGAGGTGATGGTGCGCGGCACGTTCGCCAACGTGCGGCTCAAGAACCTGCTCGCGCCGGGAACCGAAGGGTGGTTCACGCGCCACCTGCCCGACGGGGAGCAGATGTCGATCTTCGACGCGTCGCTGAAGTACGCCGCCGAGCGCGTCCCGCTGCTCGTCCTCGCGGGGAAGGAATACGGCGCGGGATCGTCTCGAGACTGGGCGGCGAAGGGGCCGCGGCTGTTGGGCGTGCGCGCGGTGATCGCGCAGAGCTTCGAGCGCATTCACCGCTCCAACCTCGTGGGGATGGGGATCCTGCCGCTGCAGTTCGCCGCCGACGAGGGTGTCGAAGCCCTGGGGCTCTCGGGTGAGGAGGTCTACGAGCTGACCCGGCTCGCGGAGGTACTGTCGCCCGGGTTCCCGCGCGGCAAGCAGCTCACCGTCACGGCGACACGCGCCGACGGCACCACGCGCGAGTTCCGCGTGACCGTGCGGATCGATACGCCGCAGGAGCTCGAGTATTACCGGCACGGTGGCATCCTCGAGTACGTGTTGCGGCAGCTCGCGGGCAAGCGCTAAACGAAAGGCCCGGCCGCCAGGCCGGGCCCTTTTTGCTCCCTCACCATCGAGCCCTCAGTTCATTTCCACGTAGACCGGGGCACCGGTGCTCCACGAGGTAAGGGCAGCCCGAGTGAACGCATCGTTCAGTTCAGCGCCGCTGGCGTTGGGACCCGCCTTGATTTCTGTGGCGCCAGGCGGCACCGCCGTGCGGCCACCCTGCGCGCACGTGACCTTGATGCTCATCGGCGTGTAGATGCTGAACGTGATTCCGGCCACCAAGAGATTGAGGAAAGAGAGTTTGGTCTCGACCTTGGAGACGCCCGACGTACACTTGGACTGGGTCTCCACTGTACTCGGCGGCACGAGGCCATTGATGAACGAACTCGCCCACGCCTTCTCTACGACCGTCGAAGACGGAGCGAGGCCCGTCTCGATGGTTGCGTGATAACATGCGGTAAGCGAAACCCCGGCCATCACGAGCGCGACCTTCTGCAGCCTGTTCATGCAGGACCCTCCTGTCCGGTGGCACGAGACTGACAAACAACAAACACGCCGTAGACCCACCGAGGCCTACAAGCGAGAGTGCGCGCGGGCTGGCAATCATTTGGCAGGTGGTCTCCGCACCTGTCAAGGGGGTACGAATCTACTAGGAGGGACTGGCGTCGAGACGCACAGCCTAGCCATTGGCCGCCGGCCGGGGGCCAGCTCGCATGCCGCTCAGTGCCAGGTGAAGCCCAGGCCGAGCTGGAACACGTTTTCCTTTACACCCAGAACGGTGCCCGGGCCGCTCTGCACGTCCCCTACGCTGCCCCAGCTGAAGTTGGCGACGGGAGTGAGGGAGAAGTTCGTGCCGACGCGGATGTCGTACCCCAGTCCGAGCGTGACCCCGAAGCCCGTCGAGGCGTCCGACCCCTCCTCCTGATAGTCGGCGAAGCCCAGGCCCCCGCGCAGAAACAAGCCACTCGCGGGCGTCGGGTAGTAGTACGCCGTGAACGACACGTTACCGGCGGTGATGTTCTGGCCGGCGATCTTCTTCGTCCAGCCGTTCGTCTCGCCGCCGAGCAGCAGCTTGTCGCTGACGGTGCCGCCCATTTTGAGGAAACCGCTCACCCCGCTCTCGCGGTCGATGCTCGAGCAGCCGTCACACGACAGGCCCAGGGAGCCGAAGCCGAGACCGAACCCGATCCAGAATCCCTGGCGGGTCTGCGGGTGCTGGGCTCGCGCCGCCGCCGCCCCCAGCAGGGCGAGCAGGGCGAACGCTGCGGAGATACGGGTCACCATGCGCATGGCGAACCTCCTTGTGGGCGCCCCCACGGCGCCGGACACCAAAAGGGGTAATGGGTGCTTTCGTGTCAAGCCGTTATCAGTTGCCGACCGGCTGGGGCGGCCGCAGCTCCACCGCCTTCGGCTCGATCGCCGGCAGCCGCTTCGCCTGGAGCGCCGCGTTGACCGGCGGCAACGCCTCCCGCAATGCCGTGCGGGCCGCCTCGAGGTGCCGCTGCAGCTGCGGCGCGTACATCGCGAACACATCGTAGACCTGCTGCGGCGGCCGCCCGTCCGCCGACTCCGCCATCCACGACAAGGCGCTGATCCGCTCGGTCACCCGGGGCGGATAGACGAGCTCGTCCTCCACGTCCTGCGTGCGGCCCTGGTACAGTGAGTCTTCGATGCCCCGCAGCCGGGTCGCGAGCGTGCGCGCCCGCGTGAGCGCACCGCCGGTGAGGCGGGGGAGGCGATCCTCGAGCTGGGCGCGCACGTTGCGCAGCGTGAGGATCGTCGTCGTCGCCGCGTTCACCGTGTCGCGCAGCTGTCGCAAGAAGCGATGCTGCTCCGCCAGTCCGGCGACATTCGCCTGCCCGCGTGGGTCCGCGCGCACGCGCAGGTCCTGCAGGTATTCCTTCCCGCCGACCTTGAGGCGCACCCGGTACCCCCCCGGCAGCACCATCGGCCCGCTCGTGCCGATGTCGCGCATCCCCCAGAAGGGCGTGACGCCGGCGAGCCGCAGGTCCCAGGCGAACAGATTCAGCCCCGCCTTGGCGGGCACCCGCGGCAGTGACGGCGGCCGGTGCGGCCACGGCTTGTCGTCGTCCTTCGCCGTGTCGCCGAGGATCGAGTCGACTTTGACGCTGTCGGTCACCCCCGCCCGGTGCAGGCTGTCGGTGCGCGCCCGTTTGGTAGTGTCGGCGCGCAGGCTGTCGGCCCGCGTGACTGAGTCCTGCGCGCTGCTGAACGAGCGCAGCACCTGGCCCGTGGAGTCGAGGACGTCGACAGCCACCTCCTGGCTGCCCGCCTTGAGCCAGTAGTAGATCATCGCGCCGCTCGGCGGGTTCTTCCCGACCGGGTGCGCCGCGTTGTCGCTACCGCCGCCCCAGTCCACTCGGTAGGCGTCGCGCGGGCGGTACAGGTGGGCGTCGCCGGCGAGCGCGGAGTCCGCAAGCTGACGAAGGGGCGCGATGTCGTCGAGGATCCAGAACGAACGCCCGTGCGTCGCCGCGATCAGGTCCCCCTCCTTGATCGCGAGGTCGTGCACCGGCACGAGCGGCAGGTTGCGCCGCAGCGACTGCCAGTGGCCCCCGTCGTCGAACGACACGAAGACTCCGCGCTCGGTGCCGGCGAACAACAGGCCGCGCCGCTCGGGATCCTCCCGCACGGTGCGCGCGGGCTCCGTCGCCGGCAGCCCCTCGACGATCTTGGTCCACGTGCGGCCGAAGTCGCTCGTCTTGTAGATGTACGGCGCGGGATCGCCGAGCTGGTAGCGGTTCGCCGCCACGTAGGCCGTGCCCGCCGCGTGCGGCGACGCCTCGATGATCGAGATGCGCGTGAACGGCTTCACGTCCGGGGGCGTCACGTTCACCCAAGTGCGGCCGCCGTCCTGCGTCAGGTGGATCAGCCCGTCGTCCGAGCCTGCCCACATCACCCCGCGCGTCAGCGGCGATTCGGCGATCGCGAAGATCGTCGCATAGTACTCGGCCGTCGTCTGGTCGAGGGTGATCGGCCCACCCGAGGGCCCCATCGTCGTGGGATCGTGGCGGGTCAGGTCGGGAGAGACGGCGGTCCAGCTCTGGCCTTGGTCGGCGGACTTGAAGAGCACGTTCGCGCCGATGTACAGGGTGTTGGGCTCGTGCCGCGACGCCAGCAGCGGCGCCGTCCATTGGAACCGGTAGCGTCCTTCCGCCGCCGGATGACCGTCCGGGGAATCGGGCCAGGGGTTCACGATACGCCAGATCCCGGTGCGGTGGTCGACGCGCGCGAGGAAGCCGGAGTTGTCGCCGCCGAACGTCACGTCGGGCGTGTCGGGCAGCGCTTGGATAAACCCCGATTCTCCGGATACGTCGTACCACTGCGCCCGGTCGATCCCGCCGGGCCAGCGACTCGGCCCGCACACACCCGAGTTGTCCTGCTGCGCGCCGCACACGTGATAGGGGAAATGATTGGTGGTGGTGACGTGGTAGAACTGCGCCGTGGCAAAGTCCTGATCGGTCCACGTCTTGGTGCCGTTGGTCGAAACCGTTGCGCCGCCGTCGTCCCCGAGGATCATGCGCTGCGGATCGTTGGGCGCGATCCACAGGGCGTGCGTGTCGCCGTGCAGCACGTCGATCTGCCGGAAGGTGCGGCCACCATCCCGCGACCGGTAGAAGATCACGTTCGTCGCGTACACGCCGTCGGGGTCCTTGGGATCCGCCGTGAGCTTCATGTAGTACCAGGCGCGCACCCGCAGCTTGTGATCGTGGTTGATCCACGCCCACGTCGTGCCGCCGTCGTCCGAGCGGTACACGCCCCCCGAATCGGCCTCGATGAGCGCCCACACGCGCGACGGCTTCGCGGGCGAAACGGCGAGCCCGATGTTGCCGAGCAGTCCGCGCGGCAGACCGGCGTTGCGGGTCAACTCGGTCCAGTGCGCGCCGCCGTCCGTAGTTTTGAAGATCCCACCCCCCGCGCCTCCCGAGACGAGCTTCCAGGGGAAGCGCTGGGCCTGCCAGAAGGCGGCGTAGAGCACCTCGGGATTGGACGGGTCCATGGCGAGGTCGGACGCGCCGGTGGAGTCGTTGCGGAACAGGATCTTGGTCCACGTCTTGCCGCCGTCGGTGGTCTTGTAGATCCCCCGCTCGGGGTTCGGGCCGAACGCACGACCCTGGGCCGCCACGTAGGCGATGTCGGGGTTCGTGGGGTGGACGCGCACGCGCGAGATCTGCTGCGTCTCGGCGAGGCCGAGGGAGGTCCACGTGCGGCCGCCGTCGGTGGTCTTGAACACGCCGTCGCCGTGGGAGACGTTGCCGCGGATCGCGTACTCGCCGGTCCCCACGTACACGACGTCGGGATTCGACTCGCTCACTCCGATCGCGCCGATCGTGCCGCCGAAGTATTTGTCGCTGGCGGCGAGCCACGTCTGGCCGCCGTCGCCGGACTTGAAGACGCCGCCGCCGGTCGTGCCCATCCAGTACTCGTTGGGGCGCGCCGCCGAGCCGGCCACGGCGACCGACCGGCCGCCGCGGAAGATGCCGATCTCCCGCCATTTCAGAGCGGCAAACACCGTGGAGTCGTAGGGAGCGGGGGCCTGGGCGAGGAGCGGGGACGAGAGGAATAGGGAGCAGAATGCAAGGAGGCGGGGCGCGGGCACGGCGATCCTCCGGCTGAGATGGTGAGAGGCGCCGGTCGGAATCGAACCGACGAATAGAGGTTTTGCAGACCTCCGCCTTACCACTTGGCTACGGCGCCGGGAGGAAAATAAGCTCGCCAGCCCACAATGGTTCTGCAAGTCCGCAGAGCAGTGGCGCCGCCTCTCACCGGGCCGTTGATTTGTGCGCATGGACGGACTGCTGCTCGCTGTCGCCAGCGTCCTCCGAAAGCGTGGCGTCGGCGCATGAGCGACGTACGTCAGGGTCCACTCCTCGCGCTCCTGGCCGCGGCGCTGTTCGGCGTCAGCGCGCCGCTCGCCAAATTGCTGCTCGCCCACGCGTCACCACAGCTTCTAGCTGGACTGTTGTACCTCGGGTCGGGAGCGGGGCTCGGAGCCCTCTGGCTGGTCCGCGGCCGGTCCAATCGCGAAGCCCAGTTGTCGCGTACGGACGCCCCCTGGCTGGCCGGCGCGATCGCCTGCGGCGGCGCTCTCGGCCCGATGCTACTCATGGCCGGCCTCGCCCGTACCCCCGCCTCGGGTGCCTCACTCCTCCTCAACCTCGAGGGCGTGTTCACGGCGTTGATCGCCTGGTTCGTGTTCCGCGAGAACTTCGATCGGCGCATCGCGCTCGGCATGCTCGCGATCGTCGCGGGCGGCGTCCTGCTCTCGTGGGAGGAGCGGCAGGAGTGGAGTGGCCTTGTGGGGCCTCTGCTGGTCGCCGGTGCGACGCTGTGTTGGGCGGTGGACAACAACCTCACGCAGAAGGTCTCGGGCCGTGACCCGGTGCAGATCGCCATGCTCAAAGGGCTCGTGGCGGGCAGCATCAACACGGGGCTCGCGATCGGCTTGGGCGCGAGCGCGCCGGCGCCACTCCTGGT
>Ga0209375_1002206_pt1 | contig 14256 bp, 10 predicted proteins | sample GraSoiAngelo_131_FD_185888 | JGI IMG/M metagenome (GOLD analysis project Ga0209375, IMG submission 185888) | Grasslands soil microbial communities from the Angelo Coastal Reserve, California, USA - 14_0929_02_30cm (SPAdes) (version 2) | ecosystem: Environmental > Terrestrial > Soil > Grasslands ... | reverse complement strand
CCAGAGTTTTCGTTCAGGAAGATCGTCACCACTGAACTTCCACCGCTTGGAAGGATCATCCAAGCGCTGTTGCAGCCTTCTCTTCTGCTCCTCCTTGTCGATATGGAGATAGAACTTGAGAACGGTCGTGTCTTCTTCAGAGAGTAACCGCTCGAAATCGTTGATCTGCCTGTACCGATGACTCCAGACTTCCTCAGGAACGATCTTGTGAACTCTCTCGATGAGAACGCCCTCGTAATGGCTCCGGTTGAAAATCGTGAGCTCTCCATTTCCAGGCACTTGTTTGTGTTCTCGCCACAAGAAACCATGATCGATCTCTTCAGGTGTAGGTTCTTTGAAGTGGGCGACGCGGACCCCTTGAGGGTTGACTCCCTGAAAAACCCGGTTTATGACTCCGTCTTTGCCGCCAGTATCCATGGCCTGCAGAACAACTAGGACTTTCTGCTCGTGCTCTGCGTAGAGCATTTCCTGAAACTGTCGAAGTTTCTCGTTGAGCTTCTTAGACTCTATCTGTTCATCCTCATCCTTTCCCTCGAAACCTGAAGTGTCGCTTGGGTCGAAGTCGCTCAAGCGAACCTCGTATCCCGGCTCAATTCTGTAGCGGCCCGTATGAAGATCCTTTGGCAAGCTGAAACGTTTCCTCTCCGGACGAGTTCTTAGCTGTTTCACAGCTCAAAGGTTTAGCAACAGATAGTTTACGGGAATGTTTGAGTACCCCCAACAGGTGAGGGGCCGTTTCAATGTCAGGAGAAAGCCAGAGCAAACCATCTGGTCCGGCATCGGGAGGCGCAGGTCCAGCATCGGCCACGGGCTCAACCAAGATCGAGCGAAAACAGCTTCTCATCCTGCTCGTCCTGAGCCTCTCCCTTGCAATCATCGTAATTGACGCAACGATCGTGATCGTCGCTCAGTATCAAATCCAGAAAGACTTCGGAATCTCCCTGAAGGATCTAGAATGGATCACCTCACTCTACGCTCTGATCTTCGGATCGTTCCTTCTCACTTGGGGAAAACTAAGCGATGAGTTTGGCAGAAAACGAATCTTCGTAGCTGGAATCTCTCTATTTATTATCGGATCCATCGTCGATGGATTCTCACAAGGTCTGAGCCAGATCCTTGTAGGTCGTATAATGCAAGGATTCGGGGCGGCGATGGCTTCTCCCTCCACCCTTTCTATCCTAACAACCACTTTTACCGGCAAAGCGCGGAACGTCGCTTTCGGAATATGGGGCGCAACAGCAGGCGCGGCCGCAGTTCTGGGACCAGTCTTAGGTGGGTACTTTACAAGCGATCCGACTCTCACCTGGCGTTGGGCGTTCTTCATCAACATCCCGATAGGGATCACAGCCCTTGTCGGGGCGGCGTTTGCGATCAAGGAAACCCGATTCAAGGATCCAAAATACACTACAGACTACCTTGGACTGGTCTTCATCACTATAGGTCTAGCCAGTCTTTTGTTCGGCTTCATCGAAGCCCAAACCTACGGGTGGATCGTACCCAACAATGACTTTGCTGTGGGAGGGTTCTCGTGGTCGGCCTCAAACCCTGTATCACTTCCCCTCGTTTCAATCATAACAGGGCTGACTCTACTCACCCTGTTTACTCTCTACGAGGTCCGCCGTCTTAGGAGTGGGAGGGTTCCTCTCTTTGATTTCGGTCTCCTCAAATTCAAGGGTTTCAGGTACGGCCTATTCACGGTCACGATCGTTGCTATGGGTGAGTTCGGAGCAGTATTCATCATCTCAATATTCCTTCAAACGGTCAAGGGACTCACGGCATTCAATGCCGGTCTCACATTCCTACCCATGGCGATCTCAGTATTCATCTTTGCACCTGTAGCCGGCATTCTAGCTACCCGGTTTGGACCCAAATGGGTTGTCACCACCGGCATGGCTCTCGAAGCCATTGCGCTCTTCAGCCTATCACAAATCATCAGCGTCGAGAATCCTGTCTACTACATGTATCCTATCCTCGTCATCTATGGCGCAGGGGTTGGTCTGGCGATTAGCCAGCTTACGAGTACAGTTTTGCAGAGTATTCCTTGGCAGAAGGCCGGAGTAGGATCCGGAGCAAACAACACTGTCAGACAGATCGGTTCAGCCTTCGGAATCGCCGTAATCGGCGCCGTTCTGGTAGCCCAGATTTCCACGGTTGGAGTGGCCGACCTCGCGACCAGTACAGCTAGTTTCAGCGTGCAACAAAGGGTCGCTTTGACAGCTGCCCTCAACTCAGGACTCTCTGGGGGGATCGACCCTTCCTTTCTCGCCCTCTTCGGTGGGAACGTATCCGCCGTCCTATCAATACTGTACGATGCAATTACGCAGGGAGCACGCTGGGCAGCGTTCACAGCGGGTATCTTTGTCTCGCTCGGAGCTATCAGCTCACTCCTAATCCCGAATCCAAAGTCAGCCCAGACCGCGAAAACTACCATTGTCGCGAAAGCTAGTCGCCGAGGAGCATCGCGAGCCGTGACCGCTATCGTCATCGCTCAGTTCGTGATCACAATAGTCCTCCTTGTTGCTATCTCTAACGAGTACAAGTCGAATTATTTCATGCGACAATGGGTAAGCCAGAACGCGTCGCCGCTAGGTTACTTCCTCGCAGACTACGTTGGACCGGCCTTGGCAGCGGTCGTTGGAGGGGTCCTTGTTGCATGGAAACTTTTCCTCGCTCGAAGGCGGTCCGAGGCAAAGTCAGAGCCGAACAACTGATCGCGATGCGGGGCCCTTGGCCCTTCGCCCCATCGTGGAGAGTGCTCTTTGTTTCGGGGGAGAGGGCGTCTGGGTTAGGGAACGCTTATGCCCGCCCTGAGCCTCGTTTCTCGCGAACAGGGTCCTAGGAGATATTCTATGGCAGATGGCGATAGGGGAGAGATGTTTGCGGAACTGGAGAGGGCTTGTGACGAGCTCGACCGGGCGCTCGAACAGCTCAAGAAGGCAGGATATACTCTGCGAGAGTTTTCCAAGGGCCTTGAGACGGACCCGACCGGGATACTGCTGACGCACTATCCTAACGGCTACATGATCTATCCTGACGAGATCAACAAGACTCCCTGGGAGTATCCCGCTCTGCGTCCTATAGTCGACTTGGATTATCTGATCGAGCTGCTCAAGCGCGCTAGGCAACTGAAGCGGGCAAAGATGGACATCGAGCGAAGACTGGGCAAGAAGCTCATGCCCGTCTCCTAAGCATGGGACGCGGGTTTCAGTCCGTATCCGTTTACGAATATCCAATCAAGGAACTGCAAGACCTCGGGTGTTATATCGCACCATAGATGGACCCCGCTCGGCAGGCAGTCTATACGTCCTGTGAGCAGAGTCGCCTTGAACCCTTCGTGGCCAAAACGGGCAGGGTCAAATGATTTGGGGCCAAGCGGTTGAATCGCTTGCCTAGCATCCTCTTCTGTCAATGTATCGAACTTCTTCCGGTTCTTGTCCACTAGAATAGTCAAGTTTCTGCGTCCAATGCGGGCGGCTTCCGGTCTTTCCTGGCCGGGTGGAAAGTTGATCTGTATGAGAACCCCCCAGCGGTCGCCGACTTCGCTGGCAATCCAGTTGATCGTCTCAAAGGCCCGCAAAGTACGATCCTCCCAGAGACTCTCGAATTCTCCACGGCGCTTGTCAAGTGTGTCCCAGAGGTCTTTGACGATCCAGCTCATTTGGCCTTGACCTTCTTCTCTAGGACACTCTTCAGGGTCTTGATGAAACGGGAATTGGGAACAATGTAATCGATCTTCACTTTCTCTGCCTTCAGCTTAAGGTCCGTTCTGACATGGGGGAATGACCCCAAAATCTCAGGTTGGGATGTCATGGCCCTCAGCTGTTGGGCGCATGAGAACGGATCGTAGTCCGATGCGGCTAGGTCGAGGACGACCAAGTCTGGGCGCATCGAGTTCGTTTCTCTGATCAAATCCTCCTCACTTGTTACGATCTTGGCAATCGCACCCAGCGACTTTGCAAGCTCCATGATTCTTGAATGGAGGAACAGGTCTGTAGTTATCGCGAGAACTTGAACAGCCATCATTGGTTCACTCTGAAGATAGTTATAGGACTCCTCGATTCAGATACCAGTCGGAATGCCGCTCACATCTAACTTTGCCGGCAGAGACATAGTTAGCGTTCGCGACCTATCCCGATCAGAGATTGATCATATTCTGGACATGGCCCAGGTCATGGAGCCCCTGGCGAAGACGGGGTCCGATATGCTTCATGGGAAGATAATGGCGACCCTATTCTACGAGCCCAGCACTCGCACGAAATTGAGCTTCGAGTCCGCGATGACGCGGCTCGGCGGGACGGCTCTCGGATTTGCAGAGACAAAGGGGACATCTGTGGAGAAGGGTGAAAACCTCGCAGATACAGTGCGGGTTGTCGAGAACTATGCGGACGTGCTGGTGGTCAGGCACCCTCTAGAGGGAGCGGCGCGAATGGCGGCCGAGTTCTCAAGGGTCCCAGTGATTAACGCGGGATCGGGTGCGGAGGAGCATCCTACTCAGGCATTACTCGACCTATACACGATCAAAAAAGAGCTGGGCACTATTGATGGTATTAGCATAGGGCTCATCGGGGACTTGCGGTATGGCCGGACGGTTCACTCGCTCGCCTATGCGCTAGCGAAATACAAGGTGAGATTGGTCCTCATCTCCCCAGAGATACTGCGGATGAGGAAAGAGGTCTTGGAAGAGGTCTCGAAAAAAATTGACGTTGAAGAAACTACATCATTGCAGCAACACTTGAAAGAATTAGATGTCATCTACATGACGAGGGTCCAGAAGGAACGATTCGGAGATCTAGCCGAATACGAGAAGGTCAAGGGGTCCTACCGACTGACATCAGATGAGTTATCACGAGCAAAGAAGAGTTCGATAGTGATGCATCCGTTGCCGAGAGTCGATGAGATAGACTCTAGTGTCGACTCAACGAGCCATGCGAAATATTTTCCACAGGTCGGGAACGGCGTGGTGCTGAGGATGGGATTACTCGGCTTGGTCTTTGGAGCCGTCTAGCATATTCGACGATTTTTTGCATAACCCCTCACTGAACACTCAAAACTGTGTAGGGCATCGTGGTGCTGTCGACCACTACGGTGATTGTAGTTGGAACAGTAGTGCTTGTATTGCTGATCCTGTAAATGTCGGTTGTCGTTAGGGTCTCAGCCTTTGCAAGGACCTGAACTGTCGTCGTACTCGTTGTTTTTATTCCAAGAATCCATCGAGTGTTTCCCCCTTGCTCGTATTGGTATCGGTAGGCCAGAGTGCCATTGACGGTCGCCTGTGTTGTCGATATGCCGATGGTGCTGACAGCTTTTGTCGTTGCGCTGCCCACTTCGATAGAGCTAGTAGGGTCTTGAATGAAATAGTGGCCCACCTGTTTCGAAGATCCATCGACCACCGCCACCATTTCTGGCACCGTCAGATTTCCTTGCGTTCCATAGTATGGTATGACATAGATCAGGCGCCCGTTCACCGAATACAGGAGTATGTTTCCAACCGTCCAGTCGGGGTGGAGCGTTAACTGGGTTTTGATTATCGGGTCGGTCACCACGGCTGATATGGCCGAGTTGGGTCCGATAACTGTGGTTCCCTCAGGGAACCTGATCAGATAGACTTGCCCTGTCCGGACTCCTGCTGGAGCGATGTAGAGACCTGCAAGGTTCTGAGATGGGCTGTGGTAAATTTCCACCAGCCTGACGGCAGCCCACGTCAGGGTGCCGTTGATCGGCATGATTATGAACCGGGTGGTTTCAGTAGATTGAAGGAAGACATTCCTCTGCCATTGCAGCGGATCTGTCTGGAAGTAGAAATTGTACACGTCTTGTTGAGTGTTGAAGTATGTCTCAGGATATCTCAGCTGAGGGAGGAGCCAGGAAGGCATTTGCTGGTTCCACTGAGGATACATGGAATTGTAGAACGACCTGACGTAATCGTTCTTGCCACTGTTGTACAGATACCCTGTAACATCTCCGGTTTTCATGTCGGTGAGCGTTGCTGCGAAGAGTCTGAGAATCGATGTGTCAGCATGGTCTGGATAGTCTGCGAAGTTGCTAGGACTCTGCCAGTCTATCCAAACCCAGTGCAGCAGGTAGATGTTTCCCTGTCTGTCCACCACCGGGTAAGGATCTGGATCTAGCCGCATGTTGGGCAATAGAATGTTAGAGATTCTGGCGTCCGCATCTCGGTATTCCAATGCTTTGATATTGCCGTAGGCTCCGTTTGCGAAGTCGAACCTTCCCTGCCAGAAGAACTTCCAGTACAACCAGAAGCCCTTGTAGGTATAGTCCGCTGTTCCATTGTAGGAAGGCGGTCCTGTGTAGCCTGATAGGTGGGTCTCGTTGAAGCCTGGAATATTCAGGTAGACCTCGTCCACCGACTGCCATAACCCTCCTTCTCCATAGTAGACCTGGGGAGATTGGGTCAGGTTCCAGATCTTTGTTATGTCCACAGCTTGTGTCGTGGCCGCGTCAACCGCGAGGACCTTCTCCGAATGCGTCAGCAAGAGATGTTGGGTGCGCCAGACATCAGGGTCGTTCGGGAGGCCAGCTTGTATAAGCTGGAGAATGGATACCCAGTACTCTTTGCCGTTGATGTAGATGATGTCGACAGGAGCGTTGTCGATGGACATCCAGTTGACCCCGACTAGCGGTTTCATGTTCAGTCGGGCCGACTGGTTGGTGAATATGCGGATGTGGTCCAGTGTATTAGTCTGGTTTCCTAAGCTCTTTATGAGAGACTGATCAGCGCTAGTGACCGAGTCCACTCCGTACGCCCAGCGAGTGTACTGTATGGTTGGGACGTAAGCTGGGCTCCATTGATAATTGATGTATTGGCCTGACTGGGCCCGAAGATAGGTCCCGTACACAGGAAGCGTGATTGTTGAAGCTAGGACGATTGCGAGTATTACGAGCCCTTTAACCAGGGTGATCTTGATACGCAGTATTCTCGGGGTTCGTGTGAATCCGGCCACGAACGCTACCCCGATCATCACGATGACCAGGGTGGAGAGAATGAAGGATGTGCCTACGTCATAGACCCAGGCCCCACTGCTTAGCACTAGGTAGATAATTGGTAGAGCGGCAATGACGAATACGTTGCTGAGCGCGATCCGAGACATCCCGAAGGCCTTCTTTGAAAGTCCCACCATAGCGTTTGCAAGGAGCGCGACTCCGAGTCTGATTCCTACCACAGCAAAGGCTAGGCCGATTATTGACAGGATGAACTTGAAGACTTCAAATGTGAAGACGTTGTCGATGCCGAAAGTCGGCGACACTTGGTAAGTTCCCGATAGTCTTGTTGCGAGGATTGAGAAGTAGTTCTGTACTTGTGCGAACCAGGTGCCGTTTGTTTGGACAAGATAGTTCTGTATGGTGACGAATCTTAGGGCGATGTCATTGGCTATGGCTGCCGCGATTCCTAGGGCGAGGAGAAACTTGATCGTCGTCCACGCTAGGAATGGGGGAGAGGAGACTGGGAACTTGTCGTTCCATTGCAACTTGCCATTCTTCGATAGGACGGCATGGTCAGGGGTCTCTCCAATATCCCAGTCAAAGGATGGTCTTGGGCCGGATTCATAGTAGCTTCTTCTGGTGGACTGCATGATCGCTCCCAGGTTCGTCCGGAATAGTAGTCGAAGAATTCCGAGGAGTTTGCTGTGCATGTAGAAATGTCTCTTCCCATCGCTTCCCGTAACTGACGAGATTCTCGGGTCGCTGAGCATGAATAGAGCCGTCAGGAGGAGAGTTGTCCAGATGACCGCTCCGTTCAGGTACTGAAGGTTGAGAAAGTTGATTCCTGCTTTCGTGGCATAGGTTGAATATTTCACGTCAAAGGTGAGACCATTGTTCACCCCGAGGGTAAAGGCAGCGAAACAGGCGAGACCGAGAAGAATATGGTATACAACCCAAGGGGTCCGAGAACCAGACTGGCGTTGAACCCTTGGAGACAAGAATGATCCAACGAGTACTAGGGCCAAAAGCAGAGCAGCGGTAGCAACGAACTCTGTGGCAAGGACCCAGAGCCCAAGCCCTGTGTTGAAGACGGAAAGTTCTCTGAGAAGAGCGAACTGTATTCCGAGAACGATTATGATGGCGAGAATTCCAGTGAGGAGACCTATTCCAAAGGATCCCTTCAAACCAGCTCGGATCTCTGTCAAAGTGGGCGCTTCCTAACTCCTAGTCAAACGGTCAATGAGATAAACTCAATTGGGTCTGTCCGACCGATTGTAACACCGTTGTCTGATGTATTGCAAGGGGCGCCTTGGTCTGTTTATGAGAAGTCATTGGCTGCGATTCTGTCTAGGTCTCTCCGCCTTGGTTCGGTCCACAGGTCGAGTGGAATCAGTCTACCAGCATACTTCGCGATAATTGTCAGCTTGTCTGAATCGCACCTTGAGCACTTTGCATGGACTCCGGTATCGACGTAATAACATGACTGACACCGGGACAATATTCTAGAAAACGTGAAGTGTTTGACTCCCGATTCTGCGAGTAGTTGGGATGCTTTCGTCAAACCTACGGCCTCTACTTTGTCTCCTAATAGGAGCGGCAGGATTGATCCTCCGTCGAGGAATCTCTGAACTCCTCCCTCAATAGAGGCGCGTGACGAGAATGGAATCTTCTGGGTAAGCGGGATCGCCGACATATCAGTGTAGTATGGGTATCGCTTGGATCCTTGATACACGATTGTTGAGAAACCGTATTTTTCAGAGTCGATACCCGCAAGCCTCGATGATGCTTCGGGAGACGGATGAAGCCCAACCCGAATTCTAAGCTTACGAGAGTCGGTTTCCGATATCGCGCGTCTCGCGGTCTCGATGATTTTTTTGACAAAGACAAGATAATCCTTGTTGTCTACATCCTTCTTTATGTGGTGCTTTACCGCCTCGTTCAATCCGAGGAGGCTAATCTCTGCCATCGGGTGAGATCCATAGTAGGTGCTCCCATTTGTCTGCCAAGAAAGCAGCGGCAGAAGTCCCTCTCGCATTCGTTCATGAATAGCTTGTCCGCGAATCTCTAGGGCCCTAACTGCCTCGTCTACGGCGTTCGTCACTCCTTGGAGAAATCGCTCGTCTTTCCATGCTGATTCATACGCGATTCTTGGCAGATTGACTTGGACCGTTCCCACCAGCGCTCCTCTGGCCACATCGCCCATGCTGTCGGTGACGAACATGCAGCCGTCTGAAGATACGGTGTAAGATTCTCCCGGATTTTGTATCAGATAATTCATGATGGAGTATCTTAGAGAGGTCTCGTGGGCCATTGAGAGAAGTCCATCGGGTTCAGAGAGTTTGTTGCGATCGAGTCTCAGGGTGATCGAGGGATTGACAAGTGGATTGTCTTGAGCAATTTCTTGGGCTGCATCGATCATTGTGCGGAGTAACTCCTCAGCTTCGCGTGCGTAGTCTGCGTACTTGCCCTCTGTTTTTCCGTTGGGACCAATCGCATCGGATTGTCCGAGGATGTTTGGGGCGACACGATCGAGCCCAATGGTCGACCGTGAAGGAAGTGTGTTTGAGAAACCTTCCCAGTTCAGCTGAGAGAGAAAGAGTCGGACGGCTTCTTGGACCCTTTGACTTGGGACGCCCTTGACGAATGGTGCGAGAAGGATGTTAACGTGATCGAGTACTTGCTCCTCGGATACCTGCCCTTCGGTCACTCTTGCCAGCCGCAGCAGTGTTCCTAGCGCGCTTTCGAAAGAGATGGGTGGTTGCGATCCAGGCAGTCCTTTTCGGAAGAACGGGCGTGGGTCATGTGAAAAGACGCTGGGTTTGAGGATCCAGGACTCCGCGTCTTCTAGGTGGATTTGTCCCGAGAAATGTGCATCGACCAGAGGTCGTGGAAGACTATTGAGCAAGACATACTCTTCGGTCACCGCCGCGCCTGCGGACGATTGAACCCAAGCCGAGTCAAGGCGCTTCTGTCCTGCCTCCCTTAGAAGGACTGTCACGTCGTTGACGGGGAGTCCAAGTCGAGTTAGTTTGTGGCGGTACTCTTCGAGCTTTCTCTCGACGAGGATGGTATTGACAAGCTCGCGTACTAGGGGCGCAGTGAGGTAAGTTGTCCCGAATCGCAAGAGCCTCTCCTCTGCTTCAGACGCAATCTCGTCAGCTAGGCTCTGAGGCATACCGGCTTCAGTTACAAGTGATGAAGCGATTCTGGTCCGGTCAAATTCCTCTATCGTCATTTTGGAGGTTCGGACGAACAGGCGGCCTCGCTTGACCGCGACCCATTCCTCTAAGTCGCGCGAGAACTCGACGAGTATCTTTCCGAGGTCTGTTATACTGTACTTTTTCGTGCCTTTTTCGTTCGCAACCAAACCGGCCTTACGAAGGGTTTTGAGATGATAGACGAACTTTCCAGCGTCCCGCACAGGATCCATCTTCGCTTCGTACATTATCTCAGTGTACGGAAGAGGACCTTTGGAGACTAACAGCTTGAGAATGTGAAGCCGAACGGGGGCAGAAGCAGCGTCTAGAACATCCGAACTGAAGCGCTCGTAGGATCGCTGCAAGAAAAGGTCAAGAGCCTTCTACCCCAAACCTGTTTAAAAAATTGTACTTGACTACATCATATTGGACTCTGACTTCTATCAGGAGCGGTTCGGCGGCATACAGTGCACGTTTTCCAGCCTAACGTGTCCACGCTGAAAAGCTGTTCCCGCCCGCAACTCGTGCAGTACTGGTGGAATCCTGTGGGATGCCGCGGTTCTGATAGAGTCTCGGTCGATGTTGCCGCTCGCATGTTCGGGTCTTTCTTAGGAATAGGTTTCGCCAAACGCTGGAGGTAGTCCTTGCTGAACTTGAGTTTTGGCACCGCTACCCACCATACATGTCACTCTCTAGGCTTTGAGGACTTGGGTCCACCGAATTGCTGCCATGTGGACGGTCAACGTGACACAACAATCACATTGGTTCCCACCCAAACACCGCGAAGGAGACAATTTCTTGAAATCTTTCACGCCCCTCATCAATTCATGAGGCAATAATTTGATAGCCTCGGGAACGAAACCCGATCCTCAAGCTCTCGAATCCTCGGTAGTCCGTGCGACATCATCTCCTATGATGAACATGTTCTTGGAGTTTCTCGAAGTTCCCGGAAACGTCCTTCTCATCCAAGGAGCACCCGGCACTGGGAAAACAACTCTCGCCTTCGAGATCCTGAATGCTGTTGCGGACTCGCGCAGGGTCTACGCGTCCAGCAGGGTCTCACCCGTGAAGTTGCGTATTCAGTTTCCTTGGATCGATGAGGTTATCGATTCTATGTCCGGGAGATCGTCCAAGGCCAGCTGGAATGACGAATTCCACGACCTCCGCGGCTCCGACACCGACAGTGTCTTTTCGAAGGTCGTACGCCTGAAACAGGCGAAACAGAAATCAATCCTTGTCGTAGATAGCTGGGAGGGAGCGTTGAGAAACGCGACACCTGAAGGACGCAAAATGTTGGAGTCAGCCGTCATGTCCGAACTAGATCAGACAAAAGTAAGCGTGATTCTCGTCAGTGAGGCCGAACGAGCCGACAGCCTCGGTTACCTCGTCGACGGAGTCGTAACCCTCGAACAGAGCGAGCTAGATGGGAGACGAATCAGGTCCCTTGGAGTGGACAAGCTAAGAGGATTCAGAGTCCAGAGCCAACATTTCCCCTTCTCCCTGGAAAAGGGAAGGTTCACTTTCTTGGACCAAGAATACGAAAACGGTCCACCGAATATAGTGAGAAACCCAGAGAAAGTTCCACACACAGAAACCCACTACTCCACTGGGAGCAGGGAACTCGACCTGTTACTGGGAGGTGGCATCCGGAAAGGTGCTTTCTTCATGATCGACACGGACAGCAACGTTTCCCCGCAGTCGCTGAGATTGTTGATCAATATGATCAGGTCCAATTTCGTCAACCAGGGCGGGGCCTGCTTCAGCGTTTCAACCGGGACCTTCAGCTCTGAATCCTCAGCGGAGGCACTGAGATCCTACGTAGGCGACAAAGCCTTGGCAGATAAAGTTCGGATAGTCGAATTCAACTCGCAGCTCCCTTCGAAGCCTTGGAGGCTAAAGTTGAGGGGGCAGCTAATGAGCGATCTCGCAGAGTTCTACAGATCATGGAACGCCTTGAAAGAAACGTCGAGTGGCATGATGCTAACTATGAACTTTGACAAGCTCGTGCAGGTCTACGGTGAGGAGCTGACACTTCCGGGTTTTACAGAAATAGGAGAAGGTCTGCGGGACGAGGGGGCCTTCAGCATCGGAATATCGTCACGTCCCACTAAGGTGCGTGATGAGTTTCTCAGACAAGCGGACTATCACATAAAAGTCCAAAGTTGGAACGGTCATCTTCTGATCTACGGCGTGAAACCTTTCACGCATGTTCACGGGGCTACTTTCAACTTCGACAAGGGATACCCGTCCCTCGACCTCATAGAGATCGTCTGAGCCTTTCCAGAGACTCACGATTGATTCGCTAGAATTCGATGTGGTATGATCCCAAGTCGAGAAGAAGTACGGAGGTTATCTCGACTAGGACTTCTGAGTAATTGGACAAGATTGACATTTTCATTGCTTGACTGGGACGCAGTAGAAAAAGTCGGGTCGCCTTTTCTATCCTCCTATAGCGCTATACTGCATGAGCGATCTGTCGTACAAGCTGGCTGAACTACGACCAGCTCTACGTCCCGTCGCCGAGTCGGCGGCCTGGGTAGCCAGCTTCCTGATCGCCAACGCCATAAGCCAAGAACCAGTATACTTCCTGATCCTCCTACTTGTCCTCGGCTCAGACGTTCTCGATACCTCTGACAAGAGCAAGGGACTCTTCCGAGACTTCATAGCAGGAAGCTTCACAGCAGTACTCTCGCTAGCTCTCAATGAACAGTTAGGCATAGTCGTTGGGGCCCTAGTCGCAGTCACGGCAGTTAGAACCCAGCTAATCGGGCACCGGATGCCCAGTTTCAGGCTCTTATTCCTTGCCGATCGGATATGGCCTCAGGGGATAAGCATAAAACGGCCCAGAGCTATCTGCAGTAGTCTAGAGATACCATGGGCAAAGTAATAGTCTCTTTATCGTCCGAGGCAGAACACTTGGTTAGACAAGAAGTCGACAAGGTATACTATGGCAGAACAGGAGGCTTCAGCATATTCTTTGAACATCTAGTCCGAACATACTTCAACGGACACAAGAAAGGTCAGAATGGTCGCAAGGTAGCGAAATAAGACACACGCTCTTTCACCAAGAATCGTGGTTCCCGGGTGGCAGTGGGTTCTTACTACCAGTGCTGTTAGTTATCGAATCTTCAGCCGTGTTTTCTATTCGGCCTAATGGAGCACAGTCCAGCGTGCCTAGTTCCGTTAGCAGTCTAACCAAAGCATTTTGAATCATTGAGTTGGAGGCACGCGGCAGGGGCGGTGGTCCAGACCACCCACCTGTGGGGACAGCTTGGTCTAAGAGAACTGGCAGGCAACTACCAGTTCTAGGAAATACTGGTCTCGGGCACCAGTGATCGTGGGTTCAAATCCCACCCGCCCCACCACAGATCTGAACACCCCGAAAGGGGCCAAGCTTGGCTCGAAAGATTACCCTGAACATGTACATGACACTCGCTGGGTACGGAGAGTTCCCCAAGTATCCTGGGTCCGACATTCAGTCGAAGGAACCCGGTAAGGGGTTCACCGACATGTGGATCAACCGGTATGATTTGGTGGACACGATCTTGTACGGTCGGCGGTCCTATGAGGGTCACCTTACCTACCACTCAGAATCCGCGCGGAAGGCATCTGATCCAAAATATCTCTTCGAGTTCTCACGCTTCCTGGATCGTACTCAGAAAATTGTCCTCTCTCACTCCCTGAAGAAGACCGATTGGCAAAACTCTAGGATAATGAAGAGTCTCAAACATGGAGAGTTGATGCTACGCTACGAGACGGTCCCGATAGATGATGCCGAGATAGCCCGCGAGTGGATTCGAACCTCTGTAATGCACCTGGAGCAGATGCGAATCCATTGGACTCGGTCACTATCCTCCCCACCCCCAGCGCGGGATGCACTTCCAGATAGTCCCGATTGGCTAGCCTGATATTTTCGGTTACGCGTTTGGGTTCGTTTAGGTGAATTCCTTTCTCTCGAAGAAAAGAAGGCCAAGTACTGCAGTGACAACAAAGTAGCCAACCAGTATAGCGATCCCCTCTGGGATACTCACAGCGAATACCCTCGAAGTGTCCCCTCGGAATCCTCCCCTCATAGTCTGAGTTGTGGGATACGGATCTGTGAGCACGTTGCCGATTA
>Ga0209375_1002197_pt1 | contig 14281 bp, 14 predicted proteins | sample GraSoiAngelo_131_FD_185888 | JGI IMG/M metagenome (GOLD analysis project Ga0209375, IMG submission 185888) | Grasslands soil microbial communities from the Angelo Coastal Reserve, California, USA - 14_0929_02_30cm (SPAdes) (version 2) | ecosystem: Environmental > Terrestrial > Soil > Grasslands ... | reverse complement strand
CTTCGTCGTCAAGAACGCGCCGTCGACGTGGATCGCGAGCATTTTTTTCCATTCGGCGTAACTGAATTCCTCGACGGGATGGACGATTTGGATGCCGGCGTTGCTCACCAGAATGTCGATGCCGCCCAATCGCGAAAGCACGGAATCCACCAGCCGCTGGACTTCGGTCTCAACGGTGAGATCGGCGACGAAGGAAAGAACTGCTTCGCCACTGGCGTCGAGCTCGCGCGCCCGGCTATGAATTCGATCCGTCGTCGAAGTGATCACCACGCGCACGCCGGCGGCATGCAGCTTTCGCGCACACGCGAATCCGATTCCCTCTGCGCTTCCCGCGCCCGTGATCAACGCTGTTGGTCCGCTGAGTGTGGACCGCCCGCCGCGAGTGGAGCTCATTCCGGATTCCCCAACCGCATCATACATCGGCCGGAGATTCCTGCCGCTCTTCCGGCTACTTGGTTTCCAGATGCACGCTCGGCTTGATGGTTCCTTTTTCTTTAGCCACTCTTAGCAATTCAGGATAGAACTGAACGAATGAGTGTTCGACAGCCGCGCTTTGATCGTGGCAAGTCCAGCATCCGTTCTTGGCCGGTCTGAGAGCGCCTGAAGACGGCTGTGTGGTGTCGAATGCGAAATAGGCCCACTTTTCCGGGAAGCGCGATTGGTCTTTGACTTCGACGTCCAGCCCCAGGAACGCGTCCTGATAACTTCCATGCTGGTTGATCGAGCCATGTGAAGTGGAACGATACTCCTCGAGAACGAACATGGTTTTATCCGGCCACTTGCCACTAGCCAGAAAATAATCATAGGACGACGGTGTTACAAAAACATTGGTAAACGCCGGCTGCCCGTTTCCACCCACATCGGGGTTGTAACTCATTCCAAATCCGGAAGAGACGTATACCCAGCGGCGATAGCCCTGCGGACGCACCAGTTTTCCATCGGGCGTGTATTGCGGACCAGGACTTGCATTCTGCGGCAGCTGACTGCGGCCCGCACTCAACAGCACGCTTCCTGCAAGACAAACAATCGCGAGCACCGCGAGAACTGGTTTCATGGCGAATCTCCCCCACCGGCGGCCCGATTTTCGAAGCGAAATTCGTGCCCCGAAGTATATGTCGTGAGACGCCATAGAGTCTAGACGCCGCAGCCGTTCGAATGTTTCCGGCAGGTGTCCGATAGGCTCCGCCGTGCTCTGTTCTCTTGTTCCGGGCGCGGACGGGGCCAGGATTTCTGTAGATGGACGAACGAACACGCAGGCGCGCGGTCCCAGGTCCGAAATGAGCATGCGGCCAATCGTGGTGAAGTGTGTTACTGTCGTTGAGTAGACTCCCGAAGTAGAATTGTCTGGATTCCTGGAAGAGGCGCGTTTGGCGATTTTCCCTCTCCTGATTTCAGCCATTTCAGGCTAACGGCTCGTAGCGTCTGGGAAGCGGCCCTTCACCAAGATCCTGCGCTCGTGGTGCTTCGAAGAGTACAGGGAGATTCAAGATGAAGAGTTTATTTGTGGGCAACATGAGCTTCCAGACCTCGGAGAGCGAATTGCGCGAGCTGTTCGCCCCGTTTGGCCAGGTAACGCGCGTTCACATGGCTATGGACCGGGAAACCGGACGCGCGCGCGGCTTCGCCTTCGTGGAAATGCCGAATGACGCAGAAGCGGCCGCAGCCATGACTGCTCTGGACGGAAAAGAAGTGGGCGGGCGCAACTTGAAAGTGAATGAAGCGCGTCCCAAGGGCGAAGGAGGTCCGCCGCGCGGCCCGCGCAATTTTGGTGGCCCGGGCGGTGGCGGAGGCGGACGCGGCAAGGGCGGAGGTCGCGATCGTTTTTCAAACGAAGATTACCGCGAGTCGGCGCGCCAGCCGCGCGAACCGCGCTGGTAGTTTCCCGTTTATGAATAGGCTGGACGGCAGGGGCCAGGGCCCTCGCCGCACTCTGCTGTGAGGAGAGGCTTATGACTACAACATTCCAGAAGCGGCAGAAAGAAATGAAGCGCATCGAGAAGCGCAAAATGAAGGAAGAAAAGCGCGCGCAGCGGAAACTCGATAAACCCACCAATACGGAAGTTGCATATGATCCCGCGTCTGATCCGACCATCGATTGGAACCACAGCAACGAGATCAGCTCGCAAGAGTAGTCTCGACTGGATTTCGCTCTCGACTGCACTGGCGGATTTCTTCAGCCCCTCTGCCGGGCCCGGAGGCAGCCCTGTTTGCGCACCAATCCTCAAATGAAATAGAAATGCCCGCGGGCTTATGTATAATTTTCTTCCAGTAGTCGCAGCCTAACTTTCACGGAGCTCTTCGCGGTTATTGGCGAAGAGGAGCGTCATGCGGCCAGGTCGCCGAAATTTTTGCGCGTTCATTTTGTTCGCAGCGACCGCGGCTCTATTGAGCGTTCCTCCCGCGGCTGCGCATGCGGTTCTGCTGGAATCAAGCCCAGCTCAGAAGAGCGCGGTATCCGGGCCGGATGTTCCGATCAAGCTCCGTTTCAACGTGCGAATCGACGCGCTCCGTTCCCGCCTGACGCTCATTCGTCTAGACGGGTCCGCCCAAGCGCTCGAACTCAGTAAGCGGTCTCCCGCGGACACGCTCTCAGCCGAGGCCACGGGCCTGGCTGCTGGCGCCTATCGCCTCCGTTGGCAAGTGCTAGCCTCCGACGGCCACATCACCCGCGGCGAAATCCCGTTTACTGTCACCAGTTCTTGATCGCGATTCATGGCCCGACTACTCCAAGTCTTTGGTTTCCTCTCGGTCCTGTTCCGTGGCGCGACACTTACCTTTCAGTCGCTCGCCGTTGGCGGCATTGTTTTTCTGATGTTCGTCGTCCGCCGCGCGGAAGAAGATTCAGCGGCGCTACGGCATGCCTGTCTGCGCTGGATTCGCCGCTCCGCACTTGCGCTGGCCGCGATGCAAATCTCTTACGTTCTCGCGAACTCCATCATCCTTAGACAATCCGCCGACATGCCTCTTCGCGACGTCCTCGGCGCGAATTTTGTTCTCGCCGGTGTGATTGGCATCGTCTCAGCGTTCACCGTTATCGCCCTCTCTTCTTCAACGCGTTCCGTTGGCTATGCTGACCTTCTCCTTCCCGCAGTCGCTATCATTGCTTCGTCCGTCATGACCAGCCATTCCGTGGCGCGCCTGGAATATCGCGCGCCGCTGATGGCGTTCACCGCGCTGCATCAGGCGGCGACGGCCACCTGGCTCGGTGGCCTGCCGTATCTGCTGATAGCCATCCGGCAAGCGCCGTCTCCAGAGTTTGCGCGCCGGCTCAGCGCCCGATTTTCGCAACTCGCTCTCGTGAGCGTCGCCGTGCTCGCTTCCGCAGGTTTCCTGCTGAGTTTAGCTTACGTCGGATCGGTCAGGGCCATCTACGGAACTTCCTACGGCGCAATGGTCGCCACCAAAGTACTGCTCTTCGGCCTTCTGTTGTTTCTCGGCGCGCTCAATTTTCAACTCGTTCACCGCGGCCCCGCCAGCTCCATTCTCGCCAGCCTCAAGCGCTTTGGCGAAGCCGAAATCGGGATCGGCATCACGGTTATCCTCACCGCTGCTTCGCTGACTTCGCTCCCTCCCGCCGCCGATCTCGTTCAAGACCGCGTCACGGGTTCAGAAATCATCGCGCGCATGTCTCCACATCCCCCGAGATTCGGCAGCCCGTCTGTTCAAGAGCTTCCCGAAGATGCTTACGCCGCGCAGAAAAAGGCTTTCGAAGTCGGCTCGCTCTCGACCGAATCCTATGTTCCGGGCCAAACCGGAACGCGGCCCAACACTCCTGCAGAAAAGGCTTGGTCCGAGTATAACCATCACTGGGCGGGGGTCGTCGTTCTGACGATGGGGCTCCTGGCCTTGATCGCGCAGGCAGGACGAGTCTCCTGGGCGCGCAATTGGCCGCTGGCTTTCTTCGGGCTCTCGGCATTTCTTTTTCTTCGCAGCGATCCGGAAACCTGGCCGCTCGGCCCGGTTGGCTTCTGGGCGACTCTTGCCGATCCCGAAGTCCTGCTCCATCGTTTTTTCGCCGTGCTGGTCATCGCTCTGGCAGTATTTGAATGGCGCGTGCAAACCGGGCGTGTCGCTTCCGACCGTGGCCGGCTGGTTTTTCCCGTCCTCATCGCCGTCTCCGGCGCTTTGCTTCTCACCCATTCCCATAGCCTCGGGAACCTCAAGGAAGAAGTCCTGGCCGAGCTAAGCCACATCCCGCTCGCGATTCTCGCGGTAACCGCAGGATGGTCGCGCTGGCTTGAGCTGCGCCTTCCCACAGAAAATCAAACGCGCAGCGTCATGGCCCGCCTCTGGCCGCTGTGTATCGCTCTAATCGGCGTGGTCCTGCTGAACTACCGCGAAATGTGACCCGATGATTCAACTCAGGGTAGGGAATTGGTGCGGAGAAATCTGGTTCCGGGACGTGGACTCGAACCACGATACTCAGCTCCAAAGGCTGATGTCCTACCGATTAGACGATCCCGGAACCGGTCCAAATAGTGTAGCAGACGCCCGCAAATGCCCCCAAGCGCGGCCAATCCACGACTCTTACGGCCGGCTGCGTTTCCGCGCCATTCCCGAACAGCCCGTGAGGGTGATAAAACAGGGCTGCCGCATGCCGGGAACCGGCGGCGCATCTGGAAACCTTTTCAATCACTTGTGCGTAGAATGGACAAGGGAATCGCACGCATGAAACGGCGGATTTTGCTCCGAGAACCGATCGGTGTGGCCTTGGAGACTCTGCGCGCCCACAAAATGCGCTCCTTCCTGATGCTGCTGGGCATCATTCTTTCGGTCTCCACCCTCATCGTGGTCATTGCCCTGATCTCCGGCGTAAACCGTTACATCGCCGACCGCGTCGCCAACCTGGGCTCCAACGTCTTTCTGCTCACGCGTTTTCCCATCATCACCGACGTCGAAGAGTACGTGAAGGCTAATCGCCGCAACAAAAAGGTCACTTGGGACGACTTCGAAGCTCTGCGCGACAATATGAAGCTGCCGCTCCGCGTCGGCGTGGAGCTGCGCATTGACGGCAAAGTGCGCGCCGGCTCGCACAGCCTCAACGACACCAACATCCGAGGCGTGACCGCCAACATGGCGGACATCGACCCTGTGGTTCCGCGAGACGGCCGGTATATTTCTGAAGGCGACGATCAGAGCCGAGCGCTAGTCACTATGATCGGCAATGACCTCGCCACACAGCTTTTTCCCGGCGTCGATCCCATTGGCCACGAGCTCTTGATCGACGGCCGCCCTTTCCAGGTTGTCGGCATCGCGAAAACCATTGGCACGGCCTTTGGCCAATCGCAGGATAACTTTGCTTATATTCCCATCCAGACGTATTTCAAAATGTATGGAACCAACGACACCATCTGGCTCAACATCCAGGCGCGCGGTCCCGAGTGGATGGAACAGACGCAAGACGAAGCGCGAGCCATGATGCGCGCGCGCCGCCACCTCTCCCCCAACGAGAAAGACAATTTCGGTATATTCGACCAGGCCACGCTGATGGAGTTATGGAAAAATTTGACGGGCGTCATCGCTACCGCCATGGTTGGCATCGTGTCCGTCTTCCTGGTAATCGGCGGCGTGGTCATCATGAACGTGATGCTCGCCACGGTCACCGAGCGGACGCGCGAAATCGGCATCCGCAAAGCCCTCGGCGCCCGCCACAACGACATTCTCCTGCAATTCCTCGTCGAAGCGGCGGTGATGGCTGCCGTGGGCGGAGCTATTGGCGTCGGCGTCGCCTATAGTATCGCGGGGCTTGCCAAGGCATTGACGTCCGTTCCCATGAACGTTCCCCTTCCCGCGGTTTTGCTCGCCGAATTGATCTCTGCCGCTGTCGGCGTTTTCTTTGGCGTCTATCCGGCACGCCGAGCCGCCAGCCTGCAACCAATCGAAGCGTTGCGTCAGGAACTATGAGACCTCTCAAAATTGCGATGCGCATGAACCTTGGCGAGAACGCCCGGATGGCCCTCACCACGCTTCGCGAGAACAAGATGCGCTCGTTTCTCACCGTTCTCGGCGTGGTCATTGGCATCACCGCGCTTCTTTCCGTGGTGTCCATCCTTGTCGGCGTGTACGGTGACGTGAACGCCTATCTGTCTGACTACGGCTCGGACACTCTATTCATCTTCCGCTTCGATCCCGGCATCCACGCTGGCAGGCTTACTCCCGATGAGCGCGCGCGCAAACCGCTTACCTTGGAGGATGCCGAGGCCATTGGGCAATTGTGCCCCGCAGTGAAGGCCGTCACTGCCAGTCTCTATCCGCGATGGACAGATGAAGGTCCCGGCAGCGGGCCCGTCACGGCCCGTTATCTCAGCAAGGAAGTCTCCGGAATTGATTACAACGGCACGCTTCCTTCCAACGAAGAGGTTTTCAATTCCAGGCCACGAACCGGGCGGTTCTTCAGCGACGCTGAGAACATGCATCGCGCCGACGTTGCCGTCATCGGCCCCGATATCGCTAAGACCCTATATCCGGAGATGGACCCGCTCGGAAAACCCATCCAAATCAATGGGGTGTCGTACGAAGTCATTGGGGTGCTTGAGCCCCGCAAGGGGCAGCTCGTTAAGGATCAATCGGCGGACAAAGCTGTGATGGTCCCTTATCGCACTTACCACAAGCACATCCCGCAGGACGACGAAAACATGATTGGCGCTGTTGCGTATCCGGGCCGCATGTCGGAAGCCGAGGACCAGATCCGTGGCGTGCTTCGGCGCCGCAGAAATGTGCCTTACAGTAAACCTGATAACTTTGGGATTTCCAGCGCTCAGGAGATCGCCGATCAGTTTCGTCAGATTACCTCGTCCGTGGCCCTTCTGATTTCCGTCATCAGCTCCATCGGACTCCTGGTCGGAGGCGTCGGCGTAATGAACATCATGCTGATGTCCGTCACGCAGCGCACCCGCGAAATCGGAGTGCGCAAGGCCATCGGCGCGCGCCGCCGCGACGTCATCTGGCAATTTCTCACCGAAGCCGTTGTGCTTACGGGCGCGGGAGGCGTTATCGGCGTGCTTCTCGGTGGCGGCATCAGCCTGCTCATCAACTTGGCGGTCCCCACTCTGCCGTCCTCCATTCCGCTCTGGGCCGTCGTGCTCGCCGTGGGTGTCTCCATGAGCGTCGGCCTCTTCTTCGGCATGTACCCGGCTATCAAGGCCGCCCGCCTCGATCCCGTCGAAGCCCTTCGTTACGAGTAATCCGCTGGCCTCAATATCCCTCTGAATGAATCCCTAAAAGCGCCGGGCCGCCTCCCACGACGAATGCAGTCGAGGCTTCTCGATGCAACTGGTGTGCTTTGTTCAAGAGTGCCATGAATTCCGTCCGCGCCCGCAGCGAATCCAGCCACCGGTCGCGCAACATGGCCTGATGGCAAAAGAAACCGTTATCGATGGCCCGCGAGAGCGTATCCAGTGCTTGAGCTTCGTGACGCAAGTAGGCGAGTTGTCGGCCAAGATAATACATTCCCTCGGGATCGCGGAATGTAGCCTGCATCAGCTCTTCACTCACAGCCAGGCTCTCCTCGCCCTTGCCTTCCAACAGCGTCCGCAAGGAAGTAAGGTAGAGTTTTCCCAGGCGCCAAGGCTTGTCCAGTTCCCGTTGCCGCAGCATGGTCACGGCCTCCTCAACGCGTCGAGTCATGCCCAGAACCAGCGCCGCCCCGTACCCGTAGTCGCCTCCGGAGTTTTCGAGCGCGCGCTCATAATCTCCCAGCATGAAGTACGTGTGCATCACGCTCGTCGGAATCAACGGGTCCAGGCGCCGGGCTTCCTGATGAGCTATCAGCGCCGGCTGCAAAAGCCCGCAATAGCGGCACACGTGTCCCAGTCCGGCAAAGAGCTCCGCATCGCTTCTTCGTTGTTGAGCTCGCCCAAGGAGCCGTTTCATGGCCTCCAGCGAGCGGCCCTGATCTATCTGAACATGGGTATACAAGTTGTGTGTGAGCGTTAGATTGGGATTGAGTCGCAGCGCCGTCTGAAACGCCTCATCGGCGGCGCCTAACCCCTCAAGGGAACCTACCGTGTATTTATCCCAGAGCCAGCGGGCCCGGCCAAGCCTCGCCCAAGCCGCCGCGTACGATGGGTCCAAGCTGACGCAGCGCTCATACATCTCGATGGCGCGAGGAAGATTTTCCCACTCTCTGCCGAATTCGTTCGCCTGCAAGTAAATCTGATATGCCGTTGGGCTTGCAGGGCGGTCTTTTTGCAGCGATTGGTGCTCCTGGACTGTCAGTGAGGGCAGAATAGACTCGACGACGCGGCGCACCAGGTCATCGTGAAGTTCCAGCAATTCGTGAGTGGTTGCCTGCGAGGAGTGCGACCACAGAAGTGTCCCGCTCGGCGCTTCCGCCAGCTGCGTTGTAATCCGCAATTGCGTGCCGACATTGAGCAGCGCTCCTGTCAGTACTACGTCCACCTCGGCCTCCCGGGCGATCTTCTGCAGGTCAGGCGCATGCCCGGAATACTGCGCCGCCACAATCGACGAGCGCACCACCAGGTTTTCCAGTCCAGCAAGAGAGGCCGTTATTGCCTCCGGCAAGCTGTACGCCAGAAACTGGATGTCGTCGCTTGGCCGCAACATCCGGAACGGCAGCACGATGATCCGTCGTAATGGGCGTGCTCGCGCCTTCGTCTCGATTCCATCCATCTGCAGCGTGGCGCGCAAGTCCGCGGCCATCGCTTCCGCGCTCGGATATCGGTCCTGAGGCCCGCGCGATAGCGCGCGACGAACGATCTGGCCCATCGCCGCTATGGGGCGACCCGCTTAGCGCAGGCGGTGAACCCTCGAGAACGGCATGGGCTACTTCACCGAAGGTTTCGCCTGAGAACGGCGGCTGGCCGGTCAGCATTTCGAACAAAACCACGCCGAGCGAAAAGAGGTCCGACCGCGCATCAACCAGCCGGTCGAGGAACTGTTCCGGTGATGCGTACTTGGGAGTCCCAAGAAAGATTCCCGGAGCTGTCGCGTCGCCCAGAGTCGCCGCGGCCTCCTCATTCGCATTCAACGCCACGTGCTTCGCAATCCCGAAGTCCAGCAGCTTTGTTCCGCCGTTCGCAAGTACGATGTTGCTCGGCTTGAGGTCTCGGTGGACGATTCCTATCTTATGAAACGCCTCCAGCGCGGACAGCACCGACAGCGCGACCTGGCCGGCTTCCTGAGCAGGCAGGAAACCGCGCTCGAGGCGCTTCGCTAACGATTCCCCCTCGATGAACTCCATCACCAGGACCAGGCGACCCCGCTCCTCGGTTATATCGTAAATTCGGCAAGCATTCGGATGGGTTACCTGGGCGGCCGCCCGCGCTTCTTGCCAAAAGCGGCGGCGGCGCGTGTCATCTCCATCGAATTCGCGAATCACCTTGAGCGCCACGACGCGCTCTAGCCGCGGGTCCTCCGCCTTGTACACCACGCCCATTCCGCCTTCGCCAACCACGGAGAGAACTCGGTAAGGTCCGATACATTCGGGGATTTCAGCCATGGCTTATCTTCGTATGCCGCGCTTAGCATATCCAAGTCACTCGCCGCCCGCTACTTTGCCAGCCAATGTTCGGATCTGGTCGACGTCTCGGGCTGCACCGCCCCGCGACTCCCGCACACGCTGTCTCTTGCACGTCGCGGCGCGATGCAGTTCGATGTGATGCGGTGTGCGCCAAACAAAGGTTTCTGCTAAATTGGATTGGTTGTTTGGATCGCCGGAGAGGTGGCCGAGCGGTTTAAGGCGCACGCTTGGAAAGCGTGTGTAGGTTAACCCCTACCGTGGGTTCGAATCCCACCCTCTCCGCCAACACTAAAAAAGCCGCATAAACCAACGTACTATTGAACGTGTGACTGTCGTGTGACTACAATCGGCGTGTTTTAGTCACAGGAGACAGTTACAGTGGAATCAATCTACAACCGAGTGAAAGTCGGGAATGTTTGGAAGTTTGACCGGGTGGAAGAAGGGCAGGGCAAGCGCACGGCGCACCTTACGCCGCCATTCTACGCTCGACCGTGGAAAGACGGCAAGCAGCGTTGGTACAGACCTGCAATTCAGACACTGGAGTGGGGGACGGGGAGAAAGAGCGAAGGAGAGGTAGCTGAAGCGAGCAGATTGTTTGCAGAGGAAGGAGGTTCTCCAGCCCAGAGGAGCGATTCAGAGGGCACAAGGAAGAGATTCTTTTATCGTGGCCGTCCCTGGAAAGGAGAAACGGCTACGGTCGCTGCTTGGCACAGCGGTCTTCAGCCGATAGGAGTGGAATGCATCTCTGCCTGGATGCTGCCAACCAGGTGCATGCTACGGAGCGCGAGCATGATCGAGTTGGTGAGCCAGACCGCGACGCAGCTTTTGCGTTTTGGTCAATATTTTCCGGCGAGCCGTTTCGCTGAGCGTCAGCAGCAGCTCCTGGTAGTGCAGCGGACTCAGCCGCGCAACATAGTTCTGGTAGTAGATCAAAATCACCGTCAGCGTGGGCCGCAGCTGCGCCAAGGCATGAGGACGGCTTCGCGGACGCAGTTCTGGGCGACCGATGCGCAGCCAATACCACTGCAACAAGCTGTACAACAACAAGACAAAAACCACCTGATTGACCACCAAAGAAAACGCTCGCGAGGAAAATCTCTCCAGATCCGAGAAGCACTTCAGTTGTCGATGTCGTTCTTCAATGCTAGTGCGCAAGCGATACAGATTGCGCGTCTCCACTGCATGGGTGATCCTAGCGGTATCGAGCAGCACCCAGTATTCGTGACGACCATCACTATAGATCTCACGATTGACCACCGCGTGGAGCGACACCGGGCAGGTCGTGAACGTCTGCAGGTCCGCGACAGTGGCCACTTCACTGCGAAGATGCTGGACCGGCGTCCGTCCGGTAGTTTTCGCTTCCTGCGCCGCTGCGGCCTTCTTCTTGGCTAAAGTACGTTGTCGAGCCTCTTCGCGTTTCCGAATTCGTTCCGGCCGGTGCAGCGGAATCCCACGAACGGCCGGTTCGGAAGCCGGCACCACCGCAAACGACAGCAAGCGGCCTTCCGCCATGCCCACCACGTCGTGATAGATATCCATGTCCTTGCGCACTGGAATCAACACATCCATGCTCAGATCCTTCTTGCAGCGGCCGATTTTCGCCCCATCCAGAAAACCGCGATCGAGAATCAACCGCTTGATCACCCTTCGGCCATGGTAGCGAACAAATTCCTCCACCAAGTCGTACAGCACCGGGGCCTCATGTTCCGCGCCACCGGTCACCCGCAGCCCACCATAGAGAAAGAAGTCCCCAGCGCGATTGGTGTGCAGCAAACTCACCAGCTTGTAGCAGCGCCGCCAGACGCAGCGCGCCCGTTGTTCGGGCGTCACCTGCGCGGAATTTACCGGATGGTTGTGCTCGTCAAACAGCAGCAGCGCGGAACCTTCGTAGTGGGAGTTGTCAGGCACGAATAAATGCGTGGCATCGCCTATAAAAATCCCCTCCGCATCGAATGCATGGTGCTGCTTAAACACCCCCACTACGTTTCGATTGAACCAAGTCTCGAGCAGGTGCGCTTCGGTATCCCGAGCCATCTTCCGCAAGTAGTCTTGATCACAGGGCGTCTGGCGATCGTAGTCGTTCTTCTCATTGAAGCCCTCACAACGTAGCGAGACATCCCCGGTCTCCGGATGGATCGCTTTATGGCCCATCGCCGGACCAAACGCCTGAAGCATCCCGCCCGAGCGCACCAGGTAGGGAAACGCATGGAAATGATGCTCGCCGTGAAAACGCATCGACAGATTGCTGGCGAGGTATACCCATAAGGGCACGTCATGTCTCTCGCGGGGGGAGGGATAGCTCTCCGCCAGCTTGCTCAAGATCTTCCGCTCGGTGACGGCCCGGAAGAAATCCGCTTCGCTGACCTCGCCGAGGGCATCGACATAATCAAACTCGCCACGGCGAAAGGCCTCCAGCACCAACGCCTCGTTGCATTCAAACAACATGGCGCCAGGAGTTGCTAGAGGAGCCTCGTCCATCTCAGGGTTCCTCGCGACGTAGTTCCTGGATCTGATCCAGTACCATGAGGATCTTCTTGTGCAGCACCACCACCTCGGCGCGCGCCCGGCGAAAGCGCAAATACTCCGCACTCTTCTTCCGCAGGTCCGCTAGCTGTGCCGGGGGGATGGAGCGCATGCGGTGCCGGCCCTGTTCACTCCAGGTCAGGACCATGTTGCGGTGCAGCTGGCCGCGCGTGCAACTGCAGTTGGGTGTACCGCAACGACGGGCGATTTCATAGACGGTGCCTTTGACCAGCGGGGTGCGAGCCAGCGCCACTTCCAGCGCCTCGCGCAAACGCTCCAGGAGCGCGAGCAATGCTCCACGCAAGCGGCTAAGTCCTTCCTGACGCTTGGTATCCTGCATGTATAAATATATTATTACATGCAGCATAGAGGCAGTCAATACCACAAATCGCAGGCTGAATGGAAAATGTTAGAACAGGCCACCGATGCCCCGTTCATTAGCGGCTAGGGATGGGGCCATCCGTTAGTGTCTGAATCGCAGGGTACAGACTGCACGCGGAGACCTTCGCCGCCGCAAAGAAGGAAGCCGAGAAACTCGACGCCGCACTCACAGCCGACGCAATGGGGTTGACTGTGGCCGAAGCCGAGAACATAGGGAACCGCACGCCGCTCGCGGTCGCCGTCCGTCGCTTCATGGAAGACAACGCGAGCAAAGCGCCGAAGACCGTCGCGCAATATCAACATGCGCTGAAGCAGTTCAGCGAATCGACCCGCGTGAAGTATCTCGACGAAGTGACCGTCGATGTCCTGAAGCGATTCAAAGCCGACCTTGAAGCCGAAGGCTACGCGGGCAAGACTTGCGACACGCGCATCAACGTCGTTTACTTCATGCTGAAAGACAACGGCATCGCCGCCCGCATTCCTACGAAGTACATGCCGACGATTGAGGAAGAGCCTGCGGTCGCGTATTCCGAAGATGAACTCGACAAACTGTTCGCCGCGATGAATCCCGAAGACCGAATCAGGTATCGCTTTTTCTTGGGCAGTGGATGCCGCGACCGCGAAGTGACCTTCGCCGCGTGGAACGACATCGACTTCAAAGCGCACACGTACCACGTCCGCAAGAAGGATGATGTCGGCTTCGCGCCGAAGTCGCACGAATCGCGCACAATCGAACTGCCCGCGAGCCTCATTCGCGAACTGAAGGAACGCCGGGAGAAGCACCCACACGACCGCTTCATCTTCCTATCGAAGCAGGGTAAGCCTGACAATCACTTCTTGCGGAAACTGAAGAAGATTGCCCTGCGTGCGGGTCTGAACTGCGGTCAGTGCAAGACGACAATCACGGTCGGTGAGTACAACGGCAAGAAGCGCGTCGAAGTCTACTGCAAGACGCATCCTGTGTGCGAGCATTACATCCTGCACAGGTTTCGCAAGACATGCGCGACACGTTGGCTTCAAAGTGGCGCAACGCTGCGCGACATCCAGTTGTTGCTAGGTCACAAGTCGCTCGCGACAACGCAGAAGTATCTCGGAGCAACGGTGTCGGCGAAACTGCGACCGATTATCGACCGCGCCTTCGGAGACTGACGATGGTCACACTTATTTCGAACGACGGGCGAAAAGTTTTTCTGGTGACTTGCACCGACACGCGCGAAGGATGGTGGGGTCGGCCTGTCGGCGCGTGCGTGCGGTTCTTCTTCTCGCGCTCCATGTGGCGGTACGCCCTGACCGAGCGTTTGGAGACTGACCTATGAGCAAGAAGCCGACGAAGCGAGCCGTGCCGAAGCAAGCTGCGAAGCCAGAGCGTTGGTGGCGCGATAAAGGTTCTATTCCAGGGGAACCCTTGGAGTATTTAGATGTTCCCGCTAGTGGAAACTATAACAAAGCAAGAGCTATTATCGTCGAGCGAGAAACACCAAAGGGTTCTAGATTCGAAGCGTCAACTGGTGATTTTGAGCACATAGGAATTTTTAAAACACTAGTAGAGGCTCGCGCTTCCGCCGAGAAATACTTTGGAAGCAGACTACGCCGAAGTTGAGGAAGGGATGCAAGCCGGGTGCCGACGGAATCCCAATCAAGTTCTATTTCTGTTTCTTTAGTTCCTTCCGAACGTCATTCAAGGATGCGCTCTGCGGAAGACGGAGCTTGTCTTTCAGTGTTCCGAGTGTCGCATCCGACCTGATTACTCCCTCCGCGAAACCGGGATACTGCTTGCGGAGCGTTTCGACTTTAGTGTTGTCGTGCTTTCGCTCTCGTAATTGTGACGACATGAGCACCTCCAATGAGTTTGAGCAAAAACTTGCGAGCGACCTGTGGCCCGTGATTTCTTAATAC
>Ga0209375_1002195_pt1 | contig 14282 bp, 19 predicted proteins | sample GraSoiAngelo_131_FD_185888 | JGI IMG/M metagenome (GOLD analysis project Ga0209375, IMG submission 185888) | Grasslands soil microbial communities from the Angelo Coastal Reserve, California, USA - 14_0929_02_30cm (SPAdes) (version 2) | ecosystem: Environmental > Terrestrial > Soil > Grasslands ... | reverse complement strand
CCGAGATGTACGGGTAGAAGGCGACCGACGTCAGGTTCGAGCCGACACGCACCTCGCCGTCGATGAATTGATAGGTGCGAACCTCGACCGTTCCCGCGAATGGCGCGGCGAAGCTCCGACCGGCATCAGGCACGCCGATCCCCACGTAGCTTCGCCCGCCAAAGCGGAAGCCGGTCAGGGCAAGGGGCGCCGCTCTCGGCGTCGCCGTCTCCGCCGGCGACGGCTCGGGCGTCGCGGTCGTCGCCGTCGTCGCCGGAGAGGGGTTCGGGGTCGCTATATCGCTCAGGACGGCAGGCGACACCGTGGGACGCGGCGACTGGCTCGCCGACGCGCCGGGCTGGGAAAAGGACGGCAACGCGATGCCGAGATCGCCGATGAGGATGACCCTTCCGACCCCGAGGAGGACGACGGCGGTGAGGCCACTTGCCAATCCAACCGCGCCGATCCGCAGCAGCGCGTGTTTCACGCGCCTATCTAACGCCGCCTGGAGGGCTTCGCAACGGGTCCGGTCCGCATATCCTGCGCGTCACCGATGAGAAGAGCGTTGGCGATCCTCGCGCTGACCGCGACTTTGGTCGCGCTCCTGGCGGGATCGGCGGGCGCAGCCACGGCGGTCACAGCGAAAGCCCAGCTGCGCGGACATCTGCCGGAGCTCGGCGAGAGCCCGACGATGCGTGTCTTCGTGACGCAGGCCGCGTACGACACCTATCGCAACAGCCTCGGCGATGCGAACGTGTTCCCGGCGGCGAGCTCGCTCTTCATGAGCTTCGATAAGGAGATCCTGGCGCTGTACACGCGTGGCAACGACACCGGTGGGCGGTGCATCGGGACGCAGATCGTCTCCGGATTCTCGGGGGACACGCTCGCCGCGACGGCTTCGTGGCAGGCCGGCACCTGCGGGGCGCCGAGCACGGCCCATTACCCGTTCATCCTCATCTCGCTCGCACGGACCGCGACCGACGGGACCGCGTGGCTATCGAGCGCGCGATCCGTCTGCCTCTCCGTCGAGTCACAGGACACGAACGCCTGCGCGACCCTTAGCGGCGTCTCCGCCGCTCCGAGCGCGACGGCATCCGCGGCGCCGACGTCGAGCGCGACAACCGCACCCTCCGCGACGGCCGCGCCGACCGCGACGCGCTCGCTCACCCCGACCCAGACCGTCGCGGCGGCTTCGCCGACGTCGAGCGCGACAACCGCACCCTCCGCGACGGCCGCGCCGACCGCGACGCGCTCGCTCACCCCGACCCAGACCGTCGCGGCGGCTTCGCCGACGTCCGCCCCGGCCAGCACCACGCCGAGCCCCAGTCGTTCGGCCGCCGCGGCGGCGAGCCCGCCCGCGACCTCGGCCGACAACGGCACGAACATCCTGCTCTACGCGATGCTCATCGCGATCGCCTTCCTTGTTCTGCTATCGCTCTTCCTATCGCGCGGAGGCCGGCGCCGCTAGATCCGGCGCAGCTCCACGACCCACGCGACGAGGAGCGGCACCGTCTCGACGAGGTTGTAGAGGAAGTGCAGGTCGGGCCGCGGGATCGGCAGACCACCGAAGAGGAGTCCGCCTGACGACAGCAGGCCAGGGCCGCCCGGAATGCCGGTCTCGAGGTACCTCGCGATCATCACCGAATGCTCGATGAAGTGCCATCCCGCGAGCGGCGTGACCGCGATGAGCCAGGGGTTCGTCGGGAAACGCGGCAGGAGCGCGAGCAGCGTCACGAGCACGAGTGCGTTCCATCCGAAGTGGACCCACTCGATGTTGAGCTGCCCGACGATCCCCTGAGCCGCGTCACCCGAAAGATGCAGCACGTGGATCTGGATCATCTGCGCGACGTGCTCGAGGAGATGAGCGGTCTGCGTCAGGGCGAGGAAGCCGAGAAGCGCGATCCAGGGTGTCGCGACGAGCCGGTCGGGATATCCCGCCGCGCGCGCCGCCATCGCTAGTCGACGATTCCCGCGAACCGGCGGACGAGCTCGATGATGTCGTCCGAGAGCCGGCGCACCTCGCGCACCGCGTCGGTCATCGTGGCGACCTCGATGCGGCCGCCGCGCAACACCGGCAGCACACCGGAACGGCCCGCGTCGACGAGGTCGGCCGCCGCATTTCCGAACCGTGTGGCGCGAAGGCGATCGACCGCGGTGGGCGAGCCGCCGCGCTGCAGGTGTCCGAGCACGACCTGACGGGCTTCGATCCCCGTGCGCTGTTCGATGTGCCGTGCGAGAACGGCGCCGATCGCGCGCTGGTCCAGGCGCACGTGGCCGAAAGCGTCGCGATCCACGGCCGTCTCCGCCTCGAGGCCGTCGATCACCGCGGCCTCGGAGACGACCACCAGGATGTCGGGGTCGCCGATCGCGCGATGTCGCTTCATCGTCCGCACGACCTGCTCGCTCGTGATTTGGATCTCCGGAACGATGATGAGATCGGCGCCGCCGGCAAGCCCGCCGTAGGCCGCGACCCAGCCGGTATCGCGACCCATCGCCTCGACGACCACAACGCGGTGATGCGCGCTCGCCGTCGTGCGGAGACGGTCGAGTGCGTCGGCGACGACGGTGACCGCCGTGTCGAACCCAATGCAGTAGTCGGTTTCGGCAAGATCGTTGTCAACGGTCTTCGGGACGCCGATCACCCGGATGCGCTGCTCGTGAAGCCACTGCGCCACGCCGAGCGTGTCGTTCCCGCCGATGGCGACGAGCGCGTCGATGCGCCAGCGTCGGATGCTCTCGAGCACGGCGCGACGCGACGCGTCGTCCTTGCGGGGATCGGTGCGGGAGGTGCCGAGGATCGTCCCGCCGTCGCTCAGGATCCGGTTCGCGTCCCTCACCCCGAGGACGCGCGGCTCGCCCTCGCCCAAGAGACCGGCCCAGCCATCCGTGATGCCGAGGACCTCGTGACCGAGCGCGGTCGCGCGCAGAACGACCGCGCGGATCGCCGCGTTGAGCCCGGGGGCGTCGCCGCCGCCGGTGAGAACCCCGATCCGCAAGGCTAGGTGCGACTCATTCCGTCGAAGCCTAGGACTTCGCGTCCTTCTTTTGCCGGTCGAGCGCCTTCTCCAGCTCCTCCGGGCTGATCGCTCGCATGATCGCGAGCACCTCGCCCAGCCGGCGCGGGTGTCCGCGGGCCTCGTAGAAACGCTGTCGCTCGAGCGCTTCGGCCAGCTGCTCGTGCGTGACGATGCCCTCGTCGATGAGGTATTGGCCGAGGGTCTGCACGGCCGGCGGCTCGCCGAGGATGCCGCGGAGCGTGTTGATGAGGTCGATCGGGCCGAACGGCTTGACGAGGTAATGCGACGCTCCAGCGGCGAGGCCGGCCTTCCGATCCGCCGAGCTGTCGCGCGCGGTCAGCATCACCACCGGGATCGCCTTCGTGGCCGGATCTTCCTTGAGGAGCTTGCAGACATCGAATCCGGTCGGCCCGTTGTCCTCATCGAAATTCACATCGAGCAGCACCGCCCGCGGCGGGTCGCGGTGGGCAAGATCGACCGTCTGGTCCGGCGTCGCCGCCTCGGCGATGGTCCAGCCCTGTGTGGACAGGGTTATCCGGACCATGTCGCGTATGAACCGCTGGTCGTCCGCAATCAGGATGTCGGTCACCGCACCTCGCAGCGCCTGCGAGCCTAGCGAAGGCGAACGCGGCTTTACAGCCCTCGAAGCCCCGACCTAAACTCGTTCGCAACAACTTCATACGCGTTGCCGGCCAGAGGTGCGGTCGCAAGCAGTAGCGCCGCGGAGGAACGAGCTTCCGCCAGATGCGGCGCGAACGGTGTGACCGCCGAAGTCAGAGGTCCGTCTCGGGATCTCGGGCTGGTCCGCTTTCCGGAAGGAGACGGACTGTCGCGATGGGGAAAACCCCGCCGCGAAGCGCTGCCGTGTGACCAAGCTCTCGAGAAGCTCGGTGGCACGTCGCGCACCGGGCTTTTTGCTAAGAAAGGCTCGGTGGGCCGCCTCGCGTGTGCCGTGAGGAGGAACGGTGCCGATCGAGCGATTCGCGGTCATCGACTCGACGCTCCGCGAGGGGGAGCAGTTCTCGAACGCGCACTTCACAACGGCGGACAAGATAGCCATCGCCAAGCTGCTCGACGCCTTCGGGGTCGAATACATCGAGCTCACCTCGCCCGTGGCGTCTCCCCAGTCGTTCGAGGATTGCCGGACGATCGCCGCGCTTCCGCTCCGGGCGAAAGTGCTCACGCATGTGCGCTGCCACATGGACGACGCGCGCGTCGCCGTGCAGACCTGCGTCGATGGCATCGACATCCTGTTCGGCACGTCCTCGATCCTCCGTGAGTTCAGCCACGGCAAAAGCGTCGACGAGATCATCGAGGATGCCGGCGAGGTGATCGCCTTCATCCGCGATCACGGCAAGGAGGTCCGCTTCTCGAGCGAGGACAGCTTCCGGTCGACCGAGGGCGATCTCCTCAAGGTGTACACGGCCGTGGACCGGATGGGCGTGAACCGCGTCGGCGTCGCCGACACCGTCGGCATCGCGAGCCCCCGTCAGTGCTACGCGCTCGCCGTCGAGCTCCGCCACCACGTGCGCTGCGACATCGAATTCCACGGCCACAACGACACCGGGTGCGCGATCGCCAACAGCTACGCGATCCTCGAAGGCGGCGCGACCCATATCGACACAAGCGTGCTCGGCATCGGCGAGCGCAACGGCATCACGCCGCTCGGTGGCTTCGTCGCACGGATGTACGCCGACGATCCCGCTGCGATCCGCAAGAAGTACGACCTTCCGAAGCTGCGGGACCTCGACGAGCTGGTCGCTTCGCTCGTCGGGATAGAAATTCCGTATAACAACTTCGTGACCGGCAAGTACGCCTTCCACCACAAGGCAGGCATGCACACGAAGGCCATCTACCTCAACCCGAACAGCTACGAGATCCTGGATCCCGCGGACTTCGGACTTGAGCGAACGATCAACGTCGCGCACCGTCTCACCGGGAAGCACGCGATCGACCATCGCGCCAAGGAGCTTGGTCTGGAGTTCGGAGAAGACGAGCTGCGCAAGATCACACGGCGCATCAAGACCCTCGCCGACTCTGGCCCACTCTCGATGGACCAGCTCGACTCGCTGCTTCGGGAGTGGGTCGTTGCCTAAGACCGTCGCCGAGAAGATCCTGTCGCGCGTCGCCGCGCGCGATGCCAAGGTCGGCGACCTCGTGATCGTGCCGGTCTCGCGCGTCATGGTGCATGACTCGGTCATCGACGCCGTCATCGCGGGTCTGCGCGACCTCGGGAGGGACCGCGTGTGGGACACGACGAAGGTTGCCGTCTTCGTCGATCACGCCGCACCCGCCCCGACGCCGGTCGTCGCGGATTCGCACCGCGTCCTCCGCGAGTGGGTGCGGGCACAGGGGATCGCGACCTTCTACGACGCGGGCGAAGGGGTCTGCCACCAGATCATGGTCGAGGAGGGCTACTGCGAGCCCGGCACCGTGATCGTCGGCAGCGACTCGCACTCGAACTCGTACGGCGCGGTCGGCGCTTTCGGTGCGGGAATGGGCGCGACCGACATCGCGGTCGCGCTCGCCCTCGGCCGCACATGGCTGCGCGTGCCCGAGTCGATAAGGGTCACGTTCACAGGGCGGCCGCGGAAGGGCGTGACGATGAAGGACGCGATCATGCGCGTCGTCCGCGAGATCGGGACCGATGGCGCGCGCTACGCATGCGTCGAGTTCCACGGGGCGGGCTCGCTCCCGCAGGGCGACCGCATCACTCTTGCGGGCATGACCACGGAGATGGGCGCGAAGGCGGGCATCGTCGTGGCGACGCCGGAGGCGCCGGACTGGCTCTTCCCCGACCGGGGCGCGGTGTACGCGAACGAGGTGACCGTCGATCTTTCGACACTCGAGCCCCAGATCGCCGTGCCTCCGCGGGTCGATCAGGTCGTGGACATCTCTGAGGCCGCGGGGCAACCGGTGGATGTCGTGTTCCTCGGTTCCTGCACGAACGGGCGCCTCGTCGACATGCGTCAGGCCGCCTCGGTGCTGCGAGGGCGGCGCATCTCGGCGGAGGTGCGCCTCGAGGTGGTGCCTTCATCGCGGCGCCAGTTCGAGGACGCCATGGCCGACGGGACGCTGCTCTCGCTGTCCGCGGCGGGAGCGGTGATCGGCAGCTCAGGATGCGGACCGTGTCTCGGGCGTACCGGCGGAGTCCTCGCGGGGCAGGAGATCTGCCTATCGACCGCGAACCGCAACTACCGTGGGCGGATGGGCTCGCCCGACGCATCGATCTTCATCGGGTCGCCGTACGTCGCGGCAGTCGCGGCGCTCACCGGCGTCATCGACGACCCGCGCCCGTACCTCGAGGCGAGCGACGCGGAGTTTGACGAGCTCGTCGCGCGCCGGCGTGCCGAGCGCGGCGGCCGCGGGGCCGCATCGGTCCGGTCCGGAGATCGCTCGCGAGAGCTCATGGTCGCTGCCGCGCGGACCGGCGTCGCTGCCGAGATCGACGATTGACGAGAGCTTGGGTCTTTGGGGACGACCTCGACACGGACCAGATCGTCCCGGGCCGCTACGCGCCGTTCATGGTCGGCCAGGACAAATTCCACACGTACGCGTTCTGCGACGCGCGGCCGGGATTCGCGAAAGAGGTGCGGCCGGGCGACGTCCTCGTGGGCGGCGAGAACTTCGGCTGCGGGAGCTCGCGCGAATACGCGGTCGCGGCCCTCGCGAAGCACGGCATCGGCGGGGTCGTCGCCAAAAGCTTCGCGCGGATCTTTTTCCGCAACTGCATCAACCTCGGGATCCCTGTGCTCGAATCAGCGGACGCTCTCGCGTTGGTCCACGATGGCGACGCAGTGACGCTCGACCTTGCCGGAGGCCTGCTGCGCGCACCGGGCGGGGACGCGCATCTGCGTCCGCTCGCGCCGTTCGCCCAGGAGATCCTCGCCGCCGGCGGAGTTGTCGCCTACCTGCGCGAGCATGGAGACTTTCCCCCGGTGGCATGAGCAGCCAGCCGATCGAGATCGTCGAGCTCGCCCCGCAGCGCGCCGTCACTGTTCGTCGGACGGTGGCGCAAGCGGATCTGGGCGCCTTCTTCATGGAGATCTTTCCGAAGCTTCGAGGGGCGATCCGTGCGCAGGGTGCGACCCCCGCCGGTCCGCGGTTCGCGCGGTACTACAACGGCGACCCCGCGGCGTTCGTCACCAAGCTTCCCGCGGGACGTGCCGCGAAGACGCTGCACATCGGGCCATACCACACCCTCTCGCAGGAATACCGGCGGATCGAAAAGTGGCTTGCCGAGGAGGGCCATCGCCCGGCCGAGGGCCCGTGGGAGTCGTACCTCGACGACGAATCGAAGACGCCGGAGAAGCATTTACGAACCGAGGTGTACTGGCCGCTCGCGCGCTGATCTAGGGAAGCTCGATCGCGACGGGCAGCGCGTTCCTCGCCCAGCTCGAGAGACGTCTTCCCTCGCGCCAGCCCTGGTATTTGCCGTCGAGGAGCTGGCGGGCGAGCTCGTCCTCCTTCGTACCCGCACGAACGACACGCGCCGTCGCGCTCACCGCCCGCGTTCCGATCCGGACACGGACGTGCGATGTCTTTCGCAGGTTACGAACCCAGTCGGCGCGATCGCCGCCACCCGAGAGCATGTAGACACGACCGTCATCCAAACCGAACCAGATCTCTACGGTGTGCGCTTTGCCCGTTCGCCGTCCGAACGTCGTGAGGTACGCGAAATCTTGGTCCGCGAGGCGTTCGAACATCACATCTGACAACGACCGAGACAGGCGACCGATTCCCGAGCATGGCGAAGCCTTCGGGAGCTAGCGGGCGCGCCGGAGGACGCAATCCGCGCACTGGCACTGCGCCGGTGCGGGGTGGGTGTGGCGCGGACGCCACGCCGTCGACACGACGGCCATAAGGACGATCGCCACCCACGCGAGCACGAGCCAGAAGGCGGCGTCCGAAGCCATGCTCTCGATACTTGCGGAGATCGTGCCAGAGCGCCGGCTCGGTTGGTCCCCCCTCAGGCGAGGGCTTCGCGCAGCCACTGCGCGACGGTCTCAGTCATCTTCGCGCGCGGACCCGCGGGCGCGAAATCGTGATCGCCGCCTTCGATCGTGACGATCCTGTTCGGAACCCGCGCCTGCGAGAGGACCGCGGCATAGCGCTCCGCATTCTCGAAGGGCACCTGGTCATCGCGCGAGCCCCAGATGAGGAGGACGCGGGCTCGGGTGCGAGAGAGCTCCGCCACCGGCTTCCACTTTCCCTCGTTCGACCACGCCGAGAATTTCGGCCCGGCCACCGCAGGAGCGGCCGCGAGAACCGCGGCGCGGATCCGTGAATCGCGGCCAGCTACGAGCGCGGCGACGGTGCCGCCGAAGGAGAACCCGACCACACCGAGCCGCTCGGGCACGTCGGGGTGCGCTTTCAGCAGACGGACCGCACCCGCGGCGTCGGCGAGACCAGACTCGAGCGTCATCCGAGGTGGTTGGTGATCGCGGTACGCGAACCGGAGCGCTGCGACACCCGCGCGGGCGAGCGCGTCACAGGTCGCGACGATGTGTGGCTGATCGGGATGGCCGCCGAAGCCATGCAGCACCGCGGCTCCGCCGATCGCATTTGTCTCCGGCAGATGCAGCACGCCGTCGAGCTCGGTGTCCTCGACGCGGATTCCGACACGCTGCGCTGGCACCGGTCACTCCGGGGTCGCGGCGGGCGCTTTCGGCGGGAGCTCCGGAAGCGCGAGCAGCTCGAAGACCTTCCGCCGGTCTTCGATCGGCGTGCGCGAGCTGATGAGCTCGAGAACCTTCTTGCGGCCTTTCATCTTTCCGACGAGGATCGCGCCGACGAGCTTGTCCCCGAGGAAGAAGAGCCGCTTGTAGTTGCGTGGCTCGTACTCGACCTCGACGACGGCCTCGGCGTCGGGCTCCTCCTCGGTCGTCACGCCCATGACCGAGATGTTCGAGTTGAACATCCCCGACGCGTACGTTGGCACCTCGATGTACGGCTCCTTCGCGCCGAGCATGTTCTTCGCGACGTGCCGCCCGTGGTTCAGCGAGTTGTCCCAGGTGCCCATGCGGTGATGTCGCTGGGAGACGACGTCGTAGAACTCGGCAACGTCCCCCGCGGACCAGACGTCGGGCATGTTGGTCTCGAGGAACTCATTTGTCTTCACGCCGACGTTGGTCTCGAGGCCGGTTCCTTCGAAGATGTCGATGTTCATCGTGAGGCCGAGGCCGACGCCGACCATGTCGGCCGTCGCGGTGAAGCCTTTCGTGCCGATGACCTTGAGCTGGCCGTTCGACCGCTCGAGCCTGTCGATCGCCTCGTCGTAGTGGAGATGCACGCCCGCGTCCTGCGCGAGAAGGGTGATGACCTTGCCGCCCTCCTGATCGAGGGCCCGCCGGAGGAACCACGGGCCGCGCATCAGCCAGTGCGTCTCGAGCCCGCGGTGGGCGAACGCTTCGGTCAACTCGTATCCGATGAACGACCCACCGAGCACGACCGCGACCTTCGACTCGGGGATTCGCGCGACCATTCCCTTCGCCTCGTCGAAGTACTGGAAGTTGAAGAGATAGGGCGCGCCCTCCGCGCCCGGCGCGCGGAGCGGATTCGGACGGCCGCCGGTCGCGATGAGGAGGCGGTCGTAAGAGATCTCTCCACCCGGCTCCATGTGGACGGTCTTCTCGTCGAAGTTGACCTGGTCGACCTTCGTCTCGAGGCGCAGGTCGATCCGGTTCTTCGTGTGCCACTCCATGTCCCGGACGTAGACGCGCTGCTCGAGGAGCACGCCGCGCAGGTAGCGGGGGAGCGATACGCGGTTGTAGAGGGTGTAGGGCTCGTCGTCGATCATGACGATCTCGGCTGCGGCGTCGAGCTTGCGGAGCTGTTCGGCCGCGTACGTGCCCGCGGCGCCGTTACCGATGATGACGAAGCGAGTCGGATGAGCGGTCAGAGCGATCTCCTCGTTGCTGGTCGAGTTAGTCTCGCCGAATGCCTCGCGCCGCGCCGTTGCCGCTCGCCCGGGTGCGCAAGATCTGCTTATCGCTTCCCGAAACGACGGAGCGGGCGAGCCACGGCGCTCCGAGCTTCTTCATCCGGGACAAGGTGTGTTTCGTCAACTACATGGACGACCATCACGACGACGGCCGCCTCGCGCTCTGGTGTGCCTGCCCGCCCGGGATGCGCGAGGGGCTGGTGAAGGCCGAGCCCGAGCACTACTTCGTTCCCCCGTACGTGGGCGTCCGCGGCTGGATCGGAGTGCGGCTTGATCGTGGAATCGACTGGGACGACGTCGAGCGCGTGATCCGCGAGGCTTATCTCGCTGTCGCGCCGAAGAAGATCGCCGCCGCCTTCCTAGACCGTTGACCGTTTCGTATTCTTACAGCACGCCGGAGTGGCGAAATCGGTTTACGCAGCTGACTTAAGATCAGCCTGGGCGCAAGCCCTATGAGGGTTCGAGTCCCTCCTCCGGCACCGGCCGAGATTGGCTGGAGAGAGCGCGATAGGACCCGTCGAGGCGCGCGCGTTCCTCCGCTGGGCTCCATCGTTCGTGTAGTCCCCTCGTCCTGCAGCAGTGCCGGACGATCGCTCGAAGGTCGCCGCTGCCGCCCACGATCTTCTCGATCTGGATCGAGGTTTCTGTTAGGTGCACCGCGATCTGGTGAAGACGCATCCGGACGTCAAGCAGCCGCTCGCCCCAGAACGACGGCCGGCCCAGCGAGGAATCTGAAACGTGCGCGAGGCCCTCGTCGCTGGCCGCGCGAGCCGCGGCGAGCAGTTCGAGGAGCTCGCGTATGCCGCCGTAGCGCGCACGAGCGAACTCCGGCTCGGGTGGCGACAAGCGGTCGCAAGGAAGGAGACTGGGTGGAATCTTCACGGGGTCACCCTCGATGCGTGTAGCCGAGTAGTGCACCTGCGCTGCGTATCGGATCTCGACGGCGATGGCGTGCCGCAGGACATCGCGGAGAGTCCAGTCGCCATCGCGGCCGCTGTCGAGAAGGCTGTCCTCTCGTCCGACAAGGATACCCACGAGATCGCCGAAGGCGGCCTGCGCGAAGTCGAGGGCGCGGGAAACCTCGGACCGAGGAGACGAGGGCTCTGCTGTCGCGATCGCTTGCTCGCGCCGGAGCAGTCCATAGAGGGCGTGGCTGCGCGAGAGGCTGGGTTCGCCGACCGCGACGATCGCGAGATCGTCGAGTGGGGGTGGCACAGAAGTCCCGCTAGGCCGCGGGTCCCGCGACGTTCACCACGAGCTCGCCGCGGCCAGATCGGACGACGACGATTTCCGATTCCTCGAGCCCGTCGTTCCCCTCGCGGTGGATTTCTCCTGGCGGCAGGAAGATGCAGTCCCCCTCGCGAGCGTGGAACCTCGTCTGCCCTCCAGGTCCGCACTCGAGATGGACCTGGCCCGCGATCACGTAGATGACGGACTCGTGCCCGCCGTGGTGGTGCCAGCTCGATGAACGGCCGGCCTCGGTGCGAACCACTCCGACCCACAACCCCTCTGTGCGGACGGCTTCCTCGCGGATCATCCCCGCGGTCTGTCCGGTCTGCTGGTGACGATCGGAGGGCCGGATCAGCCTCGGCTCCTTCTTCTCCATCGCTCTCTGGTATTCCTCCTCGGCCTCCCAGCGCTCGTGCTGGACGTGCAACTGCGCACCACGCCGCATGATCCAGGTCCGGACTCGTTCTCGCCCAGCGAGGTCAGAGGGTAACGGCACGGTGTGACGATGGCGGTTGGCGCATTCGAGCGTGACCAAACCGTCGCTTTCGGCCACCGGCATCATCGGCAGGCCGCAGCGCTCGCATTCGCGCGTCCCGTCGGGTCCCAGGTCGCTCAAGCCCTTGCCGATCTCCATGAAACCGATGCATTCTGCTGCCGAGTCCCATACACTGGTCGCATCTCATAACGCCGTGCCTTCTGGGCGCGGCGCCTTTTCGCCCCGGGCCAAAGGTCCGCGGCAAGCCCATGGAAAGGAAGAACTGTCAAAGAATGCGACCGTACGAACTCATGTATCTCTGTCCTCCGACCATCGACGAAGAGCGCCTCGGCGCGGTGAGCGAGCGAATTCAGCAGACCATCGCCAACCTCGGTGGCAAGGTCGAGAAGGTCGTTCCGAACCAGAAGCGCCGGCTCGCCTACGAGGTCGCCCACCACCGTGACGGCCAGTACGGCGTCCTCGAATTTTCATTGCCCACGACCCAAGCCCGCGAGCTCGAGCGCACCATACGCCTCACGGAAGACATCCTCCGCCACCTCGTTGTGAGAAGGGACGAGTGACATCGTGGCCTCAGTAAGCAAGATCGTCATCATCGGCAACGTCGGACGGGACCCAGAGCTCCGGATGACCCCCAACGGTCGTCCGGTCTGCGAGTTCAGCGTCGCCGTCAATCGCGTCACCGGCAAGGCCGAGGACCGTCAGGAACAGACCGACTGGTACCGCGTCAGCTGCTGGTCGACGCTCGCCGAGCGAGCCCAGCAGTGGGTCCAGAAGGGTCGCCTCGTCTACATCGAGGGGCGCTTTACCCCCCGTACCTACACCGATCGCGAAGGCAAGGAGCGCCTGAGCCTTGACATCAGCGCGAGCGACTTCCAGATGCTCGACCCGCGGCGCGACCGCGAAGGCGCCGTGGCAAGCGACAACGCGGCGCCCGCGCGCGGGCCCGAGGGCGAGAAGACCTTCGATCCCGACGAGATCCCCTTCTAGGAGCGAACGATGAGCCAAGAGATTTCAGACAGCGGCCCGCGCTCGGGCCCCTCACGTGGTCCGCGGCGCGATGGTCCATCGGGCGCCGGCGGATCCGGCGGTCGGTACGGCGGGCCTCCAGGCCTCCGTCGACCCCGGCGCAAGGTCTGCACGTTCTGCGTCGATAAGGTCCAGAAGATCGACTACAAGGACGTCGGCCGTATCCGCAGATACATCAGCGACCGAGGCAAGATCGATCCGCGTCGCAAGAGCGGAACGTGCGCGAAGCACCAGCGCATGCTGACCACCGCGCTCAAGCGGGCTCGGCTGATGGCCATGCTTCCGTACACCGCGGATCACGTGCGCGGGCTCATGTCCCCGCAGGCGCGTGCCATGGCGGGCGGTCCTCCGCCGCCAAAGCCGGAGCGTCCTCCGTTCCGTCCGGCCGGTGAGTTCCGTCCGGCCGGCGCCCCGTTCCCGCGACGCGACGCTCCGTCTCCGGCTCAGGCACCCGCACCGGCACCCGCGCCGAGCGAGCCCGCGACCAGCTAGAAGCGCGGGGCCGAAAGGCCGTTTGCCTGCACGTAGGGGATACCGAACACTGCGATCGCCATGATCACGATCACGATGATCGCGATGAGGGTGCGTCCCCCCTGACGCTGCCAGGCATGGGCGCTTGCGACGCCGGCGACGAGGCCACCGGCCACGATCGTTCCTAATCCCGCAACAAAGGCAGCGATCGCGAGGCTCACGAGATAGAGCAACCAGATGAGTATTCGGGTCGCTCCTACCCGCGACCGGAGCACCCAATAGATCGGCGCGGCGACGATCGCCACGAAGCCCACGAATAAAGTGCCCTGCAGCAGACCGCCGACAAAGTCGTTGACCCCGAACGCGGCGGTGCCCTGCGGGAAGAAGTACGCGTCGGCCGGGCCGATCAGGCTGACACCTACGAAGAGCGCAAGCGTGTAAGCGGCCATCGGCACGACGCTGCGTCCCGAATACGCGTTCGCGATCCATGACCAGCCCCAGAAAATCGCGAGCGGCACAAACATCACCGGGACCGCGGTCGCTCCGTTCCCGCTCAAGCTGATGTGCAGCGGTTCGCTCGATGGCCCGTAGTGCTCGAGCGCGACGGTAGCCGCGGCGATCAGGACGCCCCAGATGAGTCCCGCCAGAAAGCCCATGCGCGGAATCCTAGGGAAAGTCGGAAGGCCGGTGATCCACAGGGTCACCGGCCTTCGGCTGGGTTGGGGTGAGTGCTCGTCCGTCAGGGCACAAGACAGATGTCACCCTCGCAGAAGAGCCGTTGCGTGTCCGTGCTGATGGCGTAAGGCTGCGCCATGTCGCTTCGTTCCTGGTCCCCGTGAGCCCCGGGCGAGACCGTGACGGCGGCTGTCCCGGTCGTCTCGGGGTAGAGCGCCTCGTTCAGGAAGAGGAGCCGCGCGCTGGTCCCGGTGACCGACCACGCGATCCGGCTGTCGCGGATCGCTACGACCCCCGAGGCCGTGTCGATGCGAGAGGCCGCAAGCGAGTTCGCGGAAGCGCTGAACACGACGAATGCACCTAGACCGATCGCGAGAGCGAGCTTTTTCACGTCTGACCCTCCTTAGTGGTTGAGGGCAACCTAGGGTCGACACGGACACGGCAC
>Ga0209375_1002193_pt1 | contig 14288 bp, 7 predicted proteins | sample GraSoiAngelo_131_FD_185888 | JGI IMG/M metagenome (GOLD analysis project Ga0209375, IMG submission 185888) | Grasslands soil microbial communities from the Angelo Coastal Reserve, California, USA - 14_0929_02_30cm (SPAdes) (version 2) | ecosystem: Environmental > Terrestrial > Soil > Grasslands ... | reverse complement strand
CAGGAACTTGGAGTCAGGAGCCAGGAGCCGGGAGCCAGGGATGTACGTCCCAAGATCCTGGCTCCTGACTCCAAGCTCCTCCGCCACGAACGCCTGGTCCCAATAGATCTGCAGATTGGTCCGGATGCGGACATGATGGTCCCGCGTCGGGAAGATGCCGGCCAGATCGATCACCATCGTCTTGTCTTTGCCCGCCGGGAAGCCGACGCTACCTCGCGAGATCCAGCGACCCTGCGCGTCGCGCACCTCGAGCATCGGCAGCTCGGCGCGCACGTTCTGCTGCTGCGACAGGGCGACGTTGATGCTCGCATCCGACGGGAAGATCCAGCCGCGCATCAGGAGCAACGCGCCTGGGGCGCCGGCGGCCGCGTCGAGATCGAGGATCAGCGCATGGGGCTCGGTGAGTCCTTGATAGGCCGCCGGTGTGAATCCCGACACGTAGCGAAAGTCGTGATCGCGCAGGTCAGCGAGCACGTCGCGACCATGCTGATCGACGGCCGACAACGGCGGCCGCGCGTGAGTCACCGGGAACAGGCGCAATTGATTCGCGGTGGACGACGGCGGGAACCGCTCATCGACGAAGATTTCCACGGAGTCCGGATGATCGACCGCCACTAGGCGCAGCTGATCGAGGTACGCGGTCTCCCACAGCTCCTCAGTGACCTGGATGACGTAGCGGCCATTCCGCGGCTGCAGCGCCTCGCCGGGGATCCGCACGTACTCGAGCGACGCGCCCGCTGGCGCATAGGCGATCACTCCCCGGCTCCCGGCTCCTGACTCCTGACTCCCGATGATCCCCACCGGCATCCCCAGTGCGCTCTGCCACATGATATCGGTGATGAAGCGGAAGTGCGTACCGTCCCATGTATAAAGGAAAGCGCATGAGCCCTTGAGCTGCTGCAGCTCGAGCACGTCTTGATCTGTGCCCGGGAAGTAGATCGTCTGCGGGACGCCGTTCGTCCACTGCACGCGCAGCACATCGGCCTTGAAGTGGCTGCCCAGGCCAAAGGGGGTCACGCGACCGGTCACGACGCGTGTCTGGTAGAGCTCCCCGGCCCGAACCTCGAGCCGCGAGCCGATACCGAACGTGTTGTTCTTGCCGCTGCCGGCGCGGAGTGCCGTGAGCTGCACCTGCATGCCGAGGTGGGCATTGCCGCCGTCGTTGCGCAAGAGGTGCACACCGGTGCGGTCCCCGAAAAGGATGTCCTGGTCGCCGTCACCATCGAGGTCGGCGACGAGCACTGGTCCGATGGAATCGCGCCGTACGTCGGGCGGCAGCGCGGCGCTGCCATCGTGGAATCTGCCTGCGCGATCGTTGTGAAACAGCGCAGCGCCGTGCGCGCCGGTCACCAGCAGGTCGACCCAGCCATCGTTGTCGTAGTCTACGAACGTCACCGCGCTGGGGGAGATCGCGCGGATGCGCTCGAGCACGGCCAGGGAGCGGCCATCACGTGCGAACCTGCCCCTCCCATCGTTGTGCCAGAGGCCGCTCCCGGCGACGAACAGGTCCAGCGCGCCGTCGTTGTCGTAGTCGCCAATGGCCACCGGACCGTTACCGCGGATCGTGTCGGCCGTGCGCGTGAAGCCGCGGACGCCGTCGTTGTGAAACAGACCGTCGAGACCTGCCTCACTCGCGACGAACACGTCGGTGCGCCCGTCGTCATCCAGGTCGCCGAAGACGGCGTCGGTTCCACCCTGGACGATCCCATCCGCGTTCGGCGCCAGGGTGAACGTGCCGTCGAGGTTGTTGCGGTAGACGGCGAGCGACTTGCCGCCCACGAGGAGCAGATCCAAATCGCCATCGTGATCGAGGTCGACGAACAGGGCGCGGCGCGCGCCGTCCACGTCACTCACGCCCGCCGTCTTCGTGACATCCTCGAACTGCTTGCCGTCACGGTTGTGCAACAGATAGCCGCGTCCGTCGGTCCCGATCACGAACACGTCGAGCCAGCCGTCGTTGTCGTAGTCGGCGAACGTCGCGCTGACGGCACCGACCGGCAGAGGCAGGGCCATGCGAGTTCCCGCGTCGGCGACGAAACCCTTGCGCAACGTGTAGAGCCGGACTTGAGGCGACGCGACGAGCAGAATGTCTTCGCCGTCGCCGTCGCCCAGCGCGAGCGCCGTGGGGGCGGCACCGACGTCCGGTAGGCCGGTCTCGGTTGTCACGTCGGTGAAGTGGATGACGCTGTCGGCGGCGGGCGCGATGCCGCGCATCGTGATGAGCGATGCCGGATTGAAGGCAATCACCGGCCGACCAACCAGCGGACCCTCGGTCCAGCTCACCTTGGCGAGCGCCGCCTGGTAGGGCGCGGTGACCTCCATGAGGCGGAGGAATCGATCGAATTCGGCTCGCGCGACACCCAGGTTCCTGGCTCCTAGCTCCTGAATTGCTGCGTTGAGGTGCGGCTTTGCCTCCCGCGGGGGCTCCGGACGCAGTTGGCGGAAGGCCTCGAGATACCGGAGCGTGCTGTCGGCCTGGCCGAGGGTCAGCCACACGTCCGCGAGCTGAAGCCGCACGGCGAGATTGGCCGGGGCGCGCCCCTGTACCTGGCCGAGGCGCATCGCGTAGCGGTGCTGGCCGCTGTCTCCGCTCTCGCGCTCGAGCTCGGCAAGCGCGTACAGCGCTCGTGGATCTGTTGCGAACGGCGTCAGCAGCTGGTGGGCCTCCGCCGACCGATTGGTTAGGGAATAGAGCTTCGTGAGGGTTAGCACGACGTCCACATTCGCGGTATCGAGCCGTCGCGCCCGCTCGAGCTGGGACTCCGCCTCGCCAAAGCGACCGGCGCGCAGGTAGGTGAGCCCCAGGTTGGCGTACCCGAGCGGTTCACGCGGGGCGATCGCGATCACTCGCTTGAACTCCCGCTCGGCTTCATCGAGACGTCCGCGCTGCAAATCGTCGAGACCGACCGTCCGGGCCGTGATCAGCGCGCCCTGATCGATCGGCTTCTCACGGCAGCCCAACGTGACGAAGAGCAACGTGAGCCCGAGCGAGCTGAAAGTTTTCACGCTATACTGGCGCCCCTTGCGAAGACTCTTTGCGCTCACTGTCGCGCTTGCGGCCTGTCGCGCGACCCCCGCCCCCGCGCCGCCGCTATTCACGGCCGTTGCGCCGGAGTCGAGCGGCGTCACGTTCGCCAATACACTCCCGGAAGATTCCGCGGTCAACATCGTCAACTATCTGTACTACTACAATGGCGGCGGTGTCGCAGCGGGAGACATCGATGGCGACGGCTTGATCGACCTCTACTTCAGCTCGAACCTGGGCCGAAATCGGCTCTACCGCAACTTGGGACACTTCCGCTTCGAGGATATCACGGCCCGCGCCGGCGTCGCCGATTCGGTCGGATGGAAGAGCGGCGTCACGATGGCCGACGTCAACGGCGACGGGCGGCTCGACATCTTCGTCTCCGGCGTGAACTCCCTCGGCATGCCGGGGGGGTGCCGGAACGTGCTGTACATCAACAACGGCGACGGCACGTTCACCGATCGCACCGCCGAGTACGGCCTCGACTTCGCCGGCTACTCGACCCAGGCCGCGTTCTTCGACTACGACGGCGATGGCGACCTCGACATGTACCTGCTGAACAGCTCCACGCTCACGGAGCGAGCCGCGAGTGCCAGCACCAGCCGCCTGGTGCGCAACGCCAAAGCGGGCGATCGCCTATATCGCAACGACCGCGGGCACTTCGTGGACGTCAGCGCCGCCGCCGGCATCTATGGTGGTGTGGAAGGTTTCGGTCTCGGCGTGGTCGTGAGCGACTTCAATCTCGACGGCTGCCCCGACATCTACGTCGCCAATGACTTTCCCGAAAACGATTTTTTATATCTCAACAACTGCAACGGCACCTTCACCGAATCGATCGCGCAAGCGACCGGCCACACGAGCCGGTACTCGATGGGCGTAGACGCCGCCGACTTCAACAACGACGGGCGCCCCGACCTCGCCGTGCTCGACATGCTGCCCGACAGCGAGCGCCTCCTCAAGACCGCTTCGACCGCCGAGAGCTACGAGCTCTTCAACTTGAAGCTCGCGGCCGGCTATCACTATCAGTACGCCCGCAACACGCTGCAGCTGAATCGCGGCGTCACGGGCGGCAAGCTCCGATTCAGCGAGCTTGGGTTGCTCGCCGGCATCGCGGCGACCGACTGGAGCTGGGCGCCGCTGTTTGCCGATTTCGACAACGATGGCCGCAAGGACCTGTTCGTCACGACGGGCATTTATCGCCGGCCGAATGACCTCGATTACATCGCGTCCTTGGACAGCATTCCGATGGGCACCGAGCCTCCCGCTGCGCGCCTGGTCGCGAAAATGCCGCACGCCGCCCACCCGAACTACCTGTTTCACAACAATGGCAACCTGACATTTACCAATGTCGCGGCCGCGTGGGGGGTCGGAGTAGCCGGCTTCTCGAACGGGGCGGCGTACGTCGACCTCGACAACGACGGTGCCCTCGATCTCGTCGTCAACAACGTCAACGCGCCCGCCGCGATTTATCGAAATCACGCACGCCAGCTGGATAGCACGAGTCATTATCTGACCGTAACGCTGCGTGGTGCCGGCGCCAACACCGGGGGCATAGGCGCGAGGGTGATGATCGCCGCGGGCGGGACGCATCAGATGTCAGAGGCGATGCCGACCCGTGGCTTCGAGTCGGCAGTCGACCCTCGGCTTCACTTCGGGATGGGGACGACGACTGCGGTGGACTCACTTACCGTCGTGTGGCCCGACCGGCGCGCTCAGGTGCTCACGAACCTCACCGCAGACCGAACTATCACACTCGCGCAGACCGATGCGAAGATCCAACCGCCTATCCGCCCATCCGCCCATCCGCCCATCCTCCTGGACATCACCGATCGGGTGCCCATCAGCTACAAACATCGCGAGGACAGATTCTTCGACTTCGGACGCGAGCCGCTCATGCCGCATCTGCTGTCGACCGAAGGCCCGGCGCTCGCCGTCGGCGACGTCAACGGCGATGGTCGGGACGACATCTACGTTGGGGGCGCGAAGTGGCAGGCCGGCGAGCTGTTCGTGCAAGACGGGAGCGGTCGGTTTCACAGTCTGTCCGAGCCGGCCTTTAGAGCCGATAGCCTGCAGGAGGACGTGGATGCCGCCTTCTTCGACGCTGACGGTGATGGCGACCTCGACCTCTACGTGGTGAGCGGCGGCAACGAATTCTGGGAGGGCGACCCGCTGCGCGATCGGCTGTATCTCAACGATGGCCGCGGGAATTTCAGCCGCGCGACCTCCGCGCTTCCCGAGTTCTTTCACAACGGCTCGTGCGTCGTGCCGGGCGGGAACCTCGTTTTTGTCGGCAGTCGCGTGGTCGCGCGCCGCTTTGGGCTCGCGCCGAGAAGCTATTTGCTCCAGAACGACGGCCGCGGGCAGTTCCGCGACGTCACCACGCAGCTCGCCCCCGGACTCGATTCGATCGGCATGGTCACCGCGGCGACCTGGGTCGATTACGACGGAGACGGCAAGCTCGACTTGATCGTCGTCGGCGAATGGATGCCGGTGCGCGTCTTTCACCAGGAGAACGGCCGGTTCGTAGATCGCACGGAGCAAGCGGGGTTTGCCGGCACCAATGGTTGGTGGAGCAGCATTGAGGCGGCGGACGTGAATGGCGATGGCCGCCCCGACCTCGTCCTCGGCAATCTGGGACTGAATTCGATTCTCACGGCGTCACGCGCAGAGCCGGTCCGTCTGTACGTCGGCGATTTGTTCGAGACCGGCTCGCTGGTACAGATTCTCACGAGTTACCACCAAGGCGTCAGCTATCCGCTGGCGGAGCGCGACGAGCTGCTCCAAGTCGCGCCGTCGCTACGCAGTCGTTATCCGACGAACGCGTCATTCGGTACGAGCCGCATTCAGGACATCGTCGCCCGCAAGGCACTGCGGCAGGCGCGCGTGCTCGAGGCCGAGCAGTTTGCGAGCATGCTCGCGCTGAATCGCGGCGACGGTACCTTCGAGCTGCGACCGTTGCCCATCGAGGCGCAATTTGCGCCGATCTACGCGTCGCTGGCCGGCGACTTCGACGGCGACGGAAAGACCGACCTCGTGGTCGCGGGGAATTTCTCCGGTGTCACGCCGGTCCAGGGCCGCTACGATGCAAGCTACGGATTGCTGTTACACGGCGATGGTCACGGGGGGTTCGCGGCTGTCGATATGGAGCGCAGCGGGCTCGTAATCGAGGGGCAGGTGCGCCACATGGCGTTGCTCAAAAGGGCCAACGGTGATCGCTTGATCGTGGTGGCGCGCAACAACGACCGGCTGCAGCTGATCAAGTGGTAGGTGCGTGGTGCGTCGTACGTGGTGCGTGGGTTGCAGACCACGTACCACGCACCACGTACCACGTACCGTATTAGAGCAGATATCCCCTTCTCATCAGATTATCGGCTGAGGCAGCGTACCCCGCGGCATCCGGCAGGTGCCAGCCCAGCGCATCGGCGAGCCGGTCGTAGATGTTGAACAGCGTGCAGACGTTGATCGCGTCTTCAATCGCGGCATCCGAAACACCGGCCTTGCGCAGCGGCGTCACGTCGGCGGGGTGCACCTCATTCGGGCGGAGTGTGAGCTTCTCGAGAAACCCGAGCGCCGCGCGGAGCTTTGCGTCGAGTGGCGCCGTGCGCCAATCGTCCACCACCGCTTTGACGAACCGCTCGTCGTGCAGGGCCAGCGCCGCGACCGCGGCGTGGGACTCCGTTCAGAAGACGCATTGATTCAGCTTTGACGTGAAGGCGGCGAACAGCTCGCGCTCGCCGATGCTCCAGTCGGAGGGGCCGCGCATCACCGCCTGGGTCCACTCGCACTGCGGCCGGCCGAAGAACTCGGGGCGGTACATCAGGGTCTTGACGACGTCAGGCACGCGGCGGCCGCTGACCAGCCGGATGAGCGCCAGCTTGAGCTTTTGCGGCAGCCGGTGGCGGTGCGCGACGGAGTGGAGGCGCATCAGTCCGGTTCCTCGCCGCGCAGCGCCGCCATCCCGCGCTCCAGTCGGTGCACAGCCGCACCCACCGCCGCTGCCACCGTGATCTCGAAGATGCCGTCGTCCGAATGACCGGCGGCTTGCAGAGCGGCGACATCCTGGTCCGTCACTTTGTACGCGTGGCGCGCCACCGTATCGACATACGTTGTCAGCTCCGGCGGAACGCCATCACGCGTACCAGCCGCCCGTTCCAGCACGGCGCGGCGGAGCGCTTCGGGGGTGGTCCCGAAGCCGCCCAGCACAGCGTCGATCAGCCCTTTCCGGAATGTCTCGTAGCGCACACCCAAGAATGTATCCCCATCCTTGACACGGTCTAGACCGGGAAGCCTTTTGGAAAGCCTCCATCGCGTTCCCACCGTCTCAGACTGAGAGGTCGTAATGCGCCTTTTCCATCATCTGATGTGCGCGCTCCTGGGACTGACCTGGACCGCAGCACTCGCCGCTCAGCAACCCACCGGTACCATTCGCGGACGGATCACCGACAACAGTACCCAGCAGCCCATTGCAGGAGCGGTCATCGCGGTCGGCAATCGCAGCACGCAAACCCGCGACGACGGCCGATTCACGATCACCGGCATTGCCGCCGGCAGTGACCTGTTGCGCGTGAGAATGATCGGTTACGTCCAGATCAACCAGCCGGTCATGGTGACCGCGGGCGACACCAGCGTGGTCGACCTCGCGCTCACCGCGCAAGCGATCGGACTGTCGGAGGTCGTCGTGACCGGCTATGGCCAGCAGCGCGCCGGCAACATCACGGGCGCCGTGACCGCCGTGGGCGACTCCCAGTTCAACACCGGCCGGGTCATCAGCCCGCAGATGCTCATTCAGAGCAAGGTCGCCGGCGTGCAGGTCGTCGACAACAACGATCCGGGTGGTGGCCTGTCCATCAGGATTCGCGGCGCCACGTCGGTCAATGCCAGCAGCGAGCCGCTGTACGTCGTCGACGGCGTGCCCCTGGGCAACGGCGCGGGCGGCGGGCTCTCGGCCGGGCGCGATCCGCTGAACTATCTGAATCCGAACGACATCGAGAGCATCACCGTGCTGCGCGACGCGTCGGCAGCCGCCATCTACGGCTCGAACGCGGCGAACGGCGTCGTGCTCATCACCACCAAGACCGGCGGCACTCATCAAAAACCGCAATTCGAGTACACCAGCAGCGCTTCCGCCTCATCGGTGACGCGGCTGCCCTCGCTGATGAACGCGGCACAGTTCGCCGCCGCGCTGAATCAGTACGCACCTGCGCGGGACACGCTGCTCCTCGGCGCCAGCACCGACTGGTTCGGCTTGATCGACCGCACCGCCTATGGCCAGGAGCACAATTTCGCCGTCACGAATTCGACGAACGACATGAGCTACCGCTTATCGCTCGGGTACCTCAATCAAGACGGGATCATCCAGGCGAGCTCGACGAAGCGCGTCTCGCTCGGCCTCAACTACTCGCAGCAGCTCTTCAATGATCGCTTGAACGTGCACACCAGTATCCGCGGCTCGCGCGCGATCGACCAGTTCACGCCGGGCGACGTGCTGGGCAACGCGGCGGCGATGGCGCCGACCCAGCCGGTCTTCGATTCGTCGAGCTCGACCGGATACTGGGATTGGAAGACCTCCAACGCCGCGCCGAGCAATCCCGTGGCAAGCTTGACGTGGGCGCGCGACCATGGCACGACGTGGCGCAGCGTCGGCAACGTGCAGGCGGAGTATCGCGCGCCGTTCCTCGAGGGGCTGTCGGCCAACGTGAACCTGGGATATGACCTGGCGCGCGCCGATCGCACAACGTTCTACCCGAACAACCTCGCGGCGCAGGTGCGGCAAGGACAGGGACTGCTCTACATCGCGAACAACAGCCAGACGAACCAGGTCCTCGAGAGCTATCTCGGCTACTCGCCCGCCCGCACCTATGGACCGGGACGGCTTGACGTGGTCGGCGGTTATTCGTACGCGCAGTCACACGCCGAATACCCGTGGCTGAGGGAAACGGGCCTCACAACGAACGTGCTCGGCGACAACGGGATCCCGGTGGCGACGATAGTCCAGAACCACCGTGACATCGTCGATTACAAGCTGATCTCGTTCTTTGGCCGGCTGAATTACAACATCAACGACCGCTATCTCGCGGCCTTCAGCGTGCGGCGCGATGGCTCGTCCCGGTTTGGACCGGGCAACCAGTGGGGGACGTTCCCCTCGGCGGCGCTGGCGTGGCGAGTTTCCCAGGAATCATTCATGCAAGGGTTGGGCGGGTTGTCGGATCTCAAGCTGCGGACGTCCTGGGCCAAGACCGGAAACCAGGCGTTCCAGGACTATCTGCAGTTTCCGACCTACACGTTTAGCGACGGACAAACGCAGGTGCAGTTCGGCAATGTGTATACCACCACGATCCGTCCCAGCGCCGTCGACCCGAACATCCACTGGGAAAAGACGACCGCGTACAACGTGGGCGCCGATTTTGGCTTCAGCAATCAGCGGTACAGCGGCACCATCGACTGGTACACCAAGAACACCAGCGACCTGATCTTCTACGTGCCCATTCCGGCCGGCACTAACCTCGGCAACTACGTCACCACGAACATTGGCAGCATGCGGAACCGCGGTCTCGAGCTCAGCCTGAATGCCGAGATCCTCAGACCCAGCGCGACCGGAGTGCGCTGGACCGCCTCGGTGACGGCGGCCCACAACCGCAACGAGCTGCTCACCATCAACCCGAACCGCAGCGTGTCGAAGATCCTGACCGGCGGCATCTCCGGTGGCGTAGGTAACAACGTTGAGGTGCTGCAGCCGGGCGTCCCGATCAACTCGTTCTTCGTTTATCAGCAACGCTATGATGCAAGTGGGAAACCCATCTACGATCCCGTGACTTTGACAAACATGTACGTAGACCAACCTACGCTGCGTGATACAGTCAGTTGCCCGGCCGCCCCGGGATGTGTCGGCCTATACCGGCCGGACGGGGTCATCAACGACTCCGACCGTCGCCCCTTCCACGATCCGAACCCGAAATGGATCCTGGGCCACACGTCGTACTTCAATTACAAGCACTTCGATCTCAGCCTGACCCTGCGGGCCTATCTCGGCAACTGGGTCTACAACAACGTGGCATCCTCACTCGGCGCCTATCAGAACCTGACCGGCTCGGCCATGCCGGCGAACCTGCACACCTCGGTCCTCACGACCGGCTTCGTGGTGCCGCAGTACTACTCCGATTACTTCGTGGAGGACGCGTCGTTCTTCCGCATGGACAACATCACGATCGGCTACGGCGGCACGTATCGCGGCCAGCAGTTCCGGTTGTTCGGCACGATCCAGAATGCGTTTACCATCACCGGCTACAGCGGCGTGGACCCGACGTCGGGCCTGAACGGGATCGACAACAACATCTATCCGCGCGCTCGGACCATCACCACCGGGCTCGACATCCGGTTTTAGGGGGACGGACACATGAATCGCACGATCAAGACATTCAGCGTTACCGCCGCCCTCCTGTGCGTCGCCGCCATCGGCTGCACGGATCCGACGGTAGCGCCCAAGAGCAGCGTCAGCAGCGCCAACGTCTTCAACGATCCCAATGCGTATCGGGCGTTCCTGGCCAAGATCTACGGCGGCCTCATCGTCACGGGACAGCGGGGGCCCGACGGGAACCCCGATATCGCCGGAATCGACGAAGGGTTCGGGGAGTATCTGCGCCTGTACTGGTACCTGCAGGAGATGCCGACGGACGAGGCCGTGATCGGCTGGAACGACCCCGGTCTGCCTGACCTGAACACCGGCCTCTGGGGCGCCGACAACAGCATGGTCAACGCGATGTACTACCGCGTGTTCTATCAGGTCATGCTGGTCAACGAGTTCCTGCGCCAAAGTACCGACGCCAAGCTCGACTCGCGCGGGCAATTTGATCCGACGCTCCGCACGAACGTGCATTTCTATCGCGCCGAAGCGCGCTTCCTCCGGGCGCTGAGCTACTGGCACGGCATCGATCTGTTCGGAAACATCCCGCTCGTGACGGAGGACGATCCGCTTGGCGCGACGCCGCCGAAACAGGCGACCCGAGCCGAAATCTACGCCTACGCCGTAAGCGAGCTCAACGACATCATCGGCCAGCTGCCGCCGAAAGGGCCGTCCACGTACGGGCGCGCGACACCGGAAGCGGCGCACATGCTGCTGGCCAAGCTGTACCTGAACGCCGCGGTGTACACCGGGACGGCGAACTACGCGGGCGCTGCGACGGAAGCGCAGGCAGTGATCAGCGCCGGCTACAGCCTCCCGGCAAACTTTCGGAGCAACTTCACCGCAGATAACAACTCGTCCCCGGAGCTCATTCTCGTTGCCGCTCAGGATGGTCGCAGCACCCAGACCTGGGGTGGCATGACATTCCTGATTCACGCGGGCTGTGGTGGCAGCATGTCGGCGGCGACTTACGGCATCGACTATTGCTGGGGCGGGTATCGCATGAAACAGCAGACCTACCGCCGCTTTGCCGCCGGTGACAGCCGCGCCGCTTTCTTCTATACGACGGGCCAAACCGATTCGGTCAGCGATCGCGGGGATTTCACGAAAGGAATCGCCGCTCCCAAGTTCACGAACCTCAAGGCGAACGGCGATACGGCACAAGCCAAGGGAATGGTCGACACCGACTTCCCGATTTTCCGGCTCGCCGACGCGTATTTGATTTACGCTGAGGCCAACATCCGGGGCGGCGGCGGCAGCGCGGCGAACGCGCTGACATACCTCAACGCCGTCCGGCAGCGCGCCTATGGGGGCACGAGCGCCAATTTCGCGGCGCTTCCCCCGGTCGACACGATTCTCGCCGAGCGCGGCCGCGAGTTGCTGTTTGAAGCGTCGCGCCGCTCCGACTTGATCCGCTTCGGCGTATTCACCGGCGGCACGTACGTCTGGGCCTGGAAGGGCGGCACACCGGGCGGGTCCGCATTGCCCACGTTCCGTGATCTGTATCCGCTGCCGGCAAACGAGCTGATCGCCAATCCGAACCTGCAGCAGAACCCAGGCTATTGACGTCTGGATCCTCCGCCGCCGCCGCGATGCTGCTGATGCTCGCGGCGGCGGGCTGTTCCCGGGAGCTGGCTGGACCGGCTCCGCAGCGGCCCGTGCTCGCGCAGGCCTACCGTCCGACCGGGCACATGGCCGCCGGCGACGTATTCGTCCACCTCTTCGAATGGCGGTGGACCGACATCGCGGCCGAGTGTGAAAACGTGCTCGGCCGGGCGGGCTTCACGGCCGTACAGATCTCGCCTCCCGAGGAACACAGCATCGAACCGACGTACCCCTGGAGCGAACGCTATCAGCCGGTGAGTTATAGCATCGCCCACAGCCGCTCCGGGACCGGCGCCGAATTCGCGGATATGGTGAATCGGTGCAAAGCCGTGGGCGTCGGGATCATCGCGGACGCGGTGATCAACCACATGACGAATTACCCCAGTCCCGGACTCGGCAGCAACGGCACCGCGTACTCCAAGTACAACTATCCCGGGTTGTACACGGCCGGTGATTTCCACACGCCCTGCGCGGTCAACAACTATCAAAGCGCGGCCAACGTGCAGGACTGCGAACTGCTGGGCTTGCCCGACTTGAACACCGGGCTCGCGTCGGTGCGGCAGAAGATCGCCGACTATTTGCTCACGCTCGCCCGCCTCGGCGTCGCCGGATTTCGCGTCGATGCGGCCAAACACATTCAGCAGGTGGAGCTCGACGACATTCTGGCGCGAGTCAATCACACGCTGACGGCTGAAGGCCGACCGCTCCCATACATTTTTCTTGAAGTCATCGGCGGTAGCAATGAGGCATTATCGCCGCGCGACTACTTCGGCGAGGGCTACAGCTCCGGCGGCGCCGCCGACATCACCGAGTTCACGTTCACCGGCGTCGGCAACAAGTTTCAGAACGTGAATGGCGAGCACATCTCGCAGCTCAATCCCAACGGCACACCGGGCAATCAGTTCTCCGAAGCGGCGTGGGGCATCATTCCCTCGGACAAGGCCGTCGTGTTCCTCGAAAACCACGACACCCAGCACAACTGCGGTCTCAGCTACCGCGCCGGGAATGTCTTTCGCCTAGCGAATGTCTGGATGCTGGCGCAGCCGTACGGCTACCCATCCGTTCTGTCGAGCTATGCCTTCGACTGTCCGTCCGGCAATGCCATGGGCCCGCCCTCGGACGCGAACGGCTGGACCACGGCCGTCACCTGCGCCGCGAGTCTGGAAACCGCAACGATCGGACATTGGGTGTGCGAGCATCGGGACCCATCAATCCTGCAGATGGTAAGCTTTCGGCATGTCGTCGCCGGCACGAATATCAATCACTGGTGGGACAACGGCGCCAATGCGATCGCCTTCTCGCGGGGCGCCCAAGGCTTCGTCGCGATCAACAACGAAACGAGCAGCCAGGATACCACCATCACCACCGGCATGGCACCGGGAACGTACCGCGATTTGATTTCCGGTAATCTCATTCAGATAGACGCCGCAGGCTCAGTGCACCTTACCCTTGCCTCGAGAGCCGCCCTTGCGATCGACACTGCGACACGCCAATAGCGTCTGCCTCGCGCTGTTCTGCATCGCTTCACCGCTCCGCGCTCAACGCTCCGGCGAGCTTGCCCGTTGGAAGCGTCACGCCCAGAGCGTCACGATCATTCGCGACGATTGGGGCATCGCGCACGTCTACGGCAAGACGGATGCCGATGCGGTTTTCGGTATGGAGTATGCCCAAGCCGAGGACGACTTCAACCGCATCGAGACGAATTACCTCAACTCACTCGGCCGCTTGGCTGAAGCCGAAGGAACGGCGGCGATTTTCCAGGACCTGCGCCAACGCCTGTTCATCGACGCCGACTCGCTGCGGGCTGAGTACCGGACGAGCCCGCCGTGGCTGAAGCGACTGATGGATGCCTTTGCCGATGGCTTGAACTACTTCCTTTATAAGCATCCCGCTGTGAAGCCCCGGGTCATCAGGCACTTCGAGCCGTGGATGGCACTGTCGTTTACCGAAGGAAGCATTGGCGGCGACATCGAGCGCATCAACCTGCGCGATTTGGCGACGCTTTACGGCGACTCCGCCGCCGCGGCGCGCACCAGCGGCGACGCCGACGAGTGGGAAGGCGATCCATCGGGCTCGAACGGCATCGCGATCGCACCGCGCCTCGCCGCCAATCACCACGCCCTGCTGTGGATCAATCCGCACACGTCGTTCTACTTCCGCTCCGAGCTGCAAATGGTGAGCGACGAAGGGCTCGATGCCTACGGTGCGGTGACCTGGGGACAGTTCTTCATTTATCAGGGATTCAATGCGACCGCCGGC
>Ga0209375_1002186_pt1 | contig 14306 bp, 9 predicted proteins | sample GraSoiAngelo_131_FD_185888 | JGI IMG/M metagenome (GOLD analysis project Ga0209375, IMG submission 185888) | Grasslands soil microbial communities from the Angelo Coastal Reserve, California, USA - 14_0929_02_30cm (SPAdes) (version 2) | ecosystem: Environmental > Terrestrial > Soil > Grasslands ... | reverse complement strand
GACGTACGCCGAGGGTTCACGCGGCACTAACTGCCGCACGTGGTCGGGAACGGGGACGTCCAAGGAAACCGGTGCGCGCAGTTTCACGGTACGGCAGGCGTGCGACGGAGGAGAGCCCGGCCGCGGCGTCGACTACATCGAAGTCACGATCGACGGTTACCAGAACTCCGGCTATTTGACCGGCGGGAACATTCAATTGCACAGGAGTTCGTCGTGAACACGCTCTTGAGCTGTAAGCGCGGGCGAGCGGGCTGCTGGCCGTTGATCGCGTTGCTGATCCTGGGCACGGTCGCGGTGCCGCGGGGCTCGGCGTGGGGACAAAGTGTCGCGGGACGCGGGGTCGCCGCCAGGCTGAACACGCCGGCGACGGGTCTCCAGGTGTTCGCGCGGGCGGTACTCCCCGCAGGCGGCGGTATGGTGCAGGCCGAGCTGGACACCGCCGCCGCGGCCAACACGCTGGGTGCCGCCGGGTTGACCTCGATCGTGACCGGACAGGTCGACCAGGCTCTCGTCTCCGTGACAGCCACGGCCGAGGCAGCCGACGTAAACATCCTGGACGGCCTCATCACGGCGAAGTCCGTGCTGGCGCTGGCGACCAGCTACGCGAACGGCACGAGCGCTTGGAGCGAAGCCGACGGGTCCACGCTTTTGAGTCTCGTGATCGCCGGCAATGCCTATCCCGATGGAGCGCCCGATCCCAACACGCGCGTCGAGCTGCCGGGTGTCGGCTACGCCGTGCTCAATGAGCAGATCGCGCGGGGCGACGGCCTGCAGTCGGCGGGTCTCACCGTCAACATGATTCACGTCTACCTGTTGGATCCGGTGAGCGGCGCAGCGGCCGGCGAGATCGTGGTCGGCGTGGCGACGTGTACAGCGACCCTCTGACGTCGCTTCGCTGATCGACTCTGGGTGACAGGAGGGAGTCATGCATACGCGTCAATTGTTGCTTACCGCAGTCGTCCTTGCCGGCTGCCGCGACGCCGTCGAGCCAAAGGGGGCCCCCCTATCTGCGGATCTGGGTCCGCCCACGCAATACCAGATCGTGGATCTCGGATCACTGGGAGGAGACACGAGTGAGGCCCGGGCGATCAATGCGCGGTCTCAGGTCGTAGGCTTTAGCCAGACCAGCTCCGGGGCAAAGCACGCCTTCGTGTGGGAGAAGGGCGTGATAAGTGATCTGGGCACCCTGGGCGGCGACTACAGCAATGCCGTAGCCATCAACAACCGCGGCGACATCGCCGGCGTCAGTACCGACGCGAGCGGTAGCATGCGAGCCGTGCTCTGGCGTAACGGACTCATTCAGGACCTCGGTCCCGTCTCGTTCCTAGACCTGGTCCCTCGGGGACAGCGTTGCGTCTGCTTGAGTGAGACGGGACTCGTCGCCTGGGCCACGCCGCCGCCAGGTCGATACCGCGCGATGCTGTGGGACGGGTCCCAAGCGATCGACCTCGGCACCCTGGGCGGCGACGGCGCCTCTCCCAATGCTGTTAACTCACGTGGCCAGGTTGTGGGGGCAAGCAACACCCCGACGGGATCCGCACATGCGTTCGTGTGGGAAAACGGCGTGATGCGCGACCTCGGAGCCTTCGGCGGTTTCGGGAGCTCGGCCGCAGACATCAACGAACAGGGCGTGATTACCGGCACCACATGGAGGGATGATCCCCGCACGTTTCACGCCTTCATCTGGAACGGCCAGATGACGGATCTCGGGGCACTGCCGGGGGACGGGGCCAGTGCCGGGGCCATCCTCAATGAACGCGGTCAAATCGCCGGGATAAGCTACATGACTTACTTCGCCGACCCTAAGCACGCGTTCATCTGGGACGACCGCGGAATGCAGGCCTTGAATCCTCCCAATCTCACAACCGACAACGAACGCGTCGTGGGGCTGAATAACCGTGGCCAGGTCATCGGTCTGAACATCCAGGGCGGCGGGCTCTTCCGCCGCCACCTGTGGGTGTGGGAGGACGGGGTGCTCCAGGAGCTTCCCACGTTCGGTGGAGACCCTAACGTCGTCTCGATCCACGGCGTGGCGGCCATCAATGACCGCGGAGACATCGTGGGGTGGTCCACCGCCCCCGGCCGGAGAGTGCACGCAGTGCTCTGGCGTCAAGGATCTGACTCACACTGAATCAAAAAACACAAGCGTCGAACGGCCTACGAGTCCGTTCGACGCTTTTTTTGACGTCGTTGTCGTGTCCAGTGGGCCTGGGTAGAGTTGAACTACCGACCTCACGCTTATCAGGCGTGCGCTCTAACCACCTGAGCTACAGGCCCCGCTGCGGGCCTCAATCTAGCCCGTGTCGTTGCCCTCTGGTACTCGCCGCCCCAGTGCCCAAATAATAGAAGAGTCCCCGGCCCGGCAAAGGTAACAGGCCAATTTACCGGTTTGCGCGCACGCAACGGCGCGCGCACACATCACGGGGCGGGTGCGCGACAACGGCACATACCTGGTGCGCAGACCAGCCTGAGCGTATCGCGCGCCATACCACGGTGTTCGATGTCGCCCGGGCGTGTCGCAGCACATCGCGCGACGCGGGCATACGTCTTGCGCCACCACGCCTCGTATTCAGCCCGTCACAAGCAGGTCAATCACAGATCACCACAAGGCGATGAATCTGTTTCCACGGTTTCTCGACCGATCGCTTCGGCGGCAGGTAATCGAGCTCCCTGGCGTTGCGGCTGCGGACCTGCGCACCGCGACGCCGAGTCCTGCCCCGACTGCGCGACCCCGCGTGCGCGGCAAGTTTCTGTTCGTCGGCGACGAGAAGTTCTACGTCCGCGGTGTCACCTACGGCGCGTTCGCGCCCGACGCCCAGGGGAATGAGTACCAGGACCTCGCGAAGGTGGAGCGCGACTTCGCGCAGATGGCGGCGGTGGGAATCAACGCCGTTCGAATTCCCCACACGATGCCACCGCGGGGCCTGCTCGACGTCGCGGCGCGTCACGGCCTGAAGGTCATGGTGGGGCTGAGCGCCGAGCAGTACGTCGGTTATCTGATCGACCGCCGCAACGCGCCGGACATTGACGCGCTCGTGCGCGCCAAGGTTCGCACGTGCGCGGGCCATCCGGCGCTCCTCTGCTACGCGCTGGGCAACGAGATCTCGGCGCAGATGGCTCGGTGGTTGGGCCCCGAGCGCGTCCAGAGCTACCTCGAGCGGTTGTATCGCGTGGTGAAGCGCGAGGATCCCGAGGGGCTCGTCACGTACGTGAACTACCCCACGACGGAATACCTCGTGCTGCCGTTCCTCGACCTCTTGTCGTTCAACGTCTACCTCGAGTCCCAGGACCGGCTCAAGCTCTACCTCGCGCGGCTGCAGAACATCGCCGGTGATCGGCCGCTCCTCATGAGCGAGCTGGGCTTGGACAGCTTGCGCAACGGCGAGCGCGCGCAGGCGCAGGTGCTCGATTGGCAGGTGCGGACGGCGTTCGCGGGGGGCTGCGCGGGCGTATTCATCTTTTCGTGGACCGACGAGTGGTATCGGCACCAGGGCGTGGCCGATTGGGCGTTCGGCCTGACCCGCGCCGACCGCTCACCGAAGCTGGGCCTCGACGCGGTGCGCGAGGCGTTCGACGACGTGCCGTTCTCGTCGCGCCTGCATTGGCCCCGCGTTTCGGTCGTCGTGTGCTCGTACAACGGGGCGCGCACGATCGGCGACTGTCTCGACGGGCTCGCGCGCCTCGACTACCCCGACTACGAGGTCATTGTGGTAGACGACGGCTCGACGGATCGTGCCGCCGTCATCGCGCGCCGCTACCCGGTTGTCGTCATCCAAACGCACAACCAGGGCCTCGCCCTTGCACGGAACGTCGGCCTCAAGGAAGCGACCGGGGAGATCGTCGCCTACATCGACGACGATGCGCGGCCCGATCCGCAGTGGCTGCGGTATCTCGCGGCCACGTTCATGAGCACGGCCCACGCGGGCGTGGGCGGGCCCAACATCGCGCCGCCCGGCGACGGTCCGATCGCCGAGTGCGTGGCGCGGGCACCGGGCGGCCCCGTCCATGTGCTGCTGAACGATCGCGAGGCCGAGCACATCCCCGGCTGCAACATGGCGTTCCGGAAAAGCTCCCTCGAGGCGATCGGCGGATTCGATCCGCAGTTCCGCACCGCCGGGGACGACGTCGACGTGTGCTGGCGGTTGCTGGCGCGCGGCTGGACGCTCGGCTTCCACCCCGCCGCCCTGGTGTGGCACCACCGCCGGAACTCGCTGCGCACCTACTGGAGGCAGCAAATCGGCTACGGGCGCGCCGAGGCGATGCTGGAGCGCAAGTGGCCCGAGAAGTACAACGGGCCGGGACACGTGCGCTGGGCGGGCCGCATCTACGGCCTCGGCCTCACGCGGCTGCTTGGCTGGCGCCCGGCTCGCATCTACCACGGCGTGTGGGGCAGCGCGCCATTCCAGTCGCTGTACGAGCCGGCGCCGAGCGTGCTGGCGTTTCTGCCCCAGATGCCCGAGTGGCATCTACTGACCGCGACGCTGTGGGCGATGGCCGGACTCAGCCTGGTCTACGAACCCCTCAAGGTCGCGGTGCCCCTCGCGGTCGCCGCGCTGCTCCCCCCGATCGCGCAGGCGACGCTAAGCGCCACCCGTGCGTCCTTTCCCGAGGCACCCCGCGGGATCGGGCGGCTCAAGCGGCAGGTGGTGACGGCCTTTCTGCACCTCCTGCAGCCACTCGCCCGGCTCGCCGGCCGGCTCCGCGCGGGGTTGACACCCTGGCGCCAGCGGGCGAAGCCGGGGCGGGCGCCGCTGTGGCCCCTGACGGCGTCGGTCTGGAGCGAGCAGTGGATACCGCTCGACCAGCGGTTACGGGCGCTCGAAACGCGCCTGCGGTCCGAAGGGGCCTGCGTGCTCCGCGGCGAGGAGCACGACTGCTGGGACCTCGAGGTACGCGCAGGGATTCTCGGCGCCGCCCGCCTGCTCGCGGGGGCCGAGGACCACGCCGGGGGCAAGCAGCTCCTCCGGCTTCGCTGGTGGCCCCTGGTTCCGGGGCGCGGGCCGGTGCTCGCGCTGGCGTTCGCCGCTCTTGCCGGCGTGGCCGCCCACGCTCACCTGTGGGGCGCCGCCGTCCTGCTCGGCCTGGGCGCGGTCCTGCCAGCGCTGAACATCGTCGAACAATGCATGGCCGGCATGGCCACGATCCGGCGGGCCCTCCAGGACCTCAACTGGGGAACCTGGCGATGAGGATCAGAAGCGACCTTGCCCTTTACCGTCGTCTCGCGCGGCAAGCCGCCCCCATGTGGCGCCTGGTGGCCGCCGTCTTCGTCGTGGGTCTTCTCGCCAGCCCGCTGGCGCTCCTGGCTCCGTTGCCACTCAAGATTGGCGTCGACAACGTGCTTGGGTCGCGCCCGCTGCCCACCTGGGTGGCGGCGTTGCTGCCCGCTTCCGTGGCGCGCTCGACGTCGGCGCTGCTCGCCCTCGTCGCGGTGCTGGCGATCCTCATCGCCGTGGCGACGCAGCTCCAGGTCGCCGCCCAGAAGTACCTGACCGTGCTGGCCGGGGAGCGGCTGCAGCTCGACTTCCGTGCGCGGCTGTTCCAACACCTACAGCGGCTGTCCCTCACCTACCACGACACGATCGGCACCGCCGATTCCATATACCGCATCCAGCTGGACGCGCCCGCCATCCGCTCCCTGGTGATCGACGGGTTCATTCCCCTGGTGAGCTCGGCGGTCACCCTTGCGGGAATGATCTACGTGACCTTCCGGCTCGATTGGCGTCTCGCCCTCGCCGCCGTGGCCGCGTCACCGCCGCTGCTCCTGATCGCGCAGGTCTACCGGCCGCGGCTCCGCCGCCAGTCGCGCGAGGTGCGGCGGCTCGAGAGCATCGCCCTGGGCGTAATCCACGAGGTGCTCGGCGCGCTGCGCGTAGTGAAGGTGTTTGGGCAGGAGGAGCGGGAGGAGAATCGGTTTATCCGGCGCTCGGGCGATGGCGTGAGGAGCCGCGTTGGCTTGGCGCTAGCCGAAGGCGGCTTCAGCATTGCCATCGGCGTAATCACGGCCGCGAGCATGACCGTTGTGCTATTTCTCGGCATTTCCCACGTGCGCTCGGGGCTCCTGTCGCTCGGCGACCTTCTTCTCGTGATGGGGTACGTCGCCAAACTGTACGATCCGATGAAGACGATCAGCCGCAAGTCGGCCACCCTGCAAGGCTACTTGGCCAGCGTGGAGCGGGCCTTCGCCGTCCTCGACGAGCGGCCGGACGTGGACGAGCGGTCTGGCGCGCGGCTGATCAGCCGGGCGCGCGGCGCGATCGGGTTCGAGCACGTGTCGTTCTCATATGCCACGGACCGCCCCGTCTTGCACGACGTGTCGTTCTCGATCCCCGCAGGCGCGAGCCTCGGCATCGAGGGCGCCACCGGGGCGGGCAAGAGCACGCTCATCAGTCTGCTCACCCGTCTGTACGACCCCACCGAGGGACGGATCTTGCTCGACGGCGTGGACCTGCGGGACTATCGACGTGCGGATCTCCGCCGGCAATTCGCCGTGGTGCTTCAGGAGTCGGTGTTGTTCTCGGCGAGCATCGCCGAGAACATCGCGTACGCCGTGCCCGGCGCGACGCGGGAGCAGATCGTCGCGGCCGCCCGCGCGGCGAACGCGCACGAATTCATCGAGCGGCTGCCTCAGGGCTACGACACCGAGGTGGGAGAGCGCGGCGTCAAGTTGTCGGGCGGCCAGCGCCAACGTGTCGCGATCGCGCGCGCGTTCCTGACGGATAGCCCGGTGCTACTGCTGGACGAACCTACGAGCGGCGTGGACTCCCACACCGAGGCGGCGATCGTCGAAGCGCTAGGCCGCCTACAGGAAGGGCGCACCGTGATCGTCATCAGCCACCGGCCCAGCGCGGTGGCGCAATGTTCGGCGATGCTCAGAATCGAACATGGGCGCATCGTCGCGGACACGAGCAAGCTCGCCGCGCCGCCTTCCGCTCCTCCGCGCCTCGCCTCGGCGCGGCGCGAGGAGATGCTCCTGGCCCACCCGGCCGTCCAGGCGTGGCGCCGGCTCAACCCCGAGCGCGTGCTTCCCGAGCGGATCACCCCGGCCAAGTTCAAGGCCAACAAGACCCGGTCCCATCTCACCGTGTACCGTCTGCAAGGCCTCGGGCCCGAGGGGGAGGCCGTGATCGCGAAGCGGTGCGACCGCGGCGAGGGTCTGGTAGAGCGGGCAGTGTACGAGCGGGTCCTCCCGCATGTCTCGCTGCCGGGTCCACACTTCTACGGGGCCGTTGAGGATCAAGACGCCTGCTGGCTCTTCATCCGTGAGGTCCACGGTGAGAAATACGACGTGGAGCGGCCCGATCATCGCGCGGCGGCGGCGCGCTGGCTCGGAGTCCTGCACACAGAGGCGTGCGGGGTGGCTGGCCGAGCAGGGCTGCCCGACGCGGGACCGCGACGCTACCGCGACCAGATGCGCGCCACCCGGGACGCCGTTCGCAACCACCTGCACAATCCGGCGTTCAGCCATGACGATCTGGCGTTTCTCGACGAGTTGCTCGAGCAGTTCGACGAGCTGGACGAGCACTGGGACCGGCTCGAGCGGGACTGTTCGGGACTTCCGCCGACGCTGATCCACGGTGATTTCAACGGCAAGAACTTGCGCGTCCAGACCGCGCCATCCGGTCCCCAGCTCGTCGCGTTCGACTGGGCAGATGCGGGACTGGCCGTGCCTGCCGTCGATCTCGCCCAGGTCGCCACGCCGTCGTTTCGCATGTCGGCGAGTCCGGACCTTGCCACTTATTGCTCCGTCATGCGTCGGCGGTGGCCGGAGTGCGACCACGCGGACATCGAGCGACTCGCGAACTGCGGGGCCGTGTTCCGCGCGCTGGCCGTCATCACATGGGATGCAAACCATCTCGCCGAAGCCTGGGCGGATGCGTTCCTCCCGAATCTGCGGATCTACCAGGCGGAGCTGATCAGCGCGCTCGATCACCTGGGCTGGCCCGTCCGGTCGGCATGGGTGCGCCCCGCGCCGGCGCTGGAGGGCCAACCCCGATGACCGCCCTGCGGATCGGGTTCCTGTTCCGGCGGCCCTACGGCGCGGGCCACGTAAGCATCTTCCCGAAGGCCATGCAGGCGCTCGCCGACGCCGGCGTAGTGGTCGATGTCATCGCTGCCAACGGACGCCTCATCGACCTCTCGACGGTACGAGTGGAGCACGACCTGTACGTGCTGAAGCAGATCTCCGGGATCTCGATGAGTCTGGCGGGAGTCCTGCATGCGCAGGGCGCCGCCATCGTGAATCCATATCCCGTGACGGTCGCGATCCGCGACAAGGTGATTGCCGCGCGCATTCTCGGGGCTGCGGGGGCCCCGATGCCCGCCACGTACGTCGTTTCGCAGCCCGATCTGTTGACGCCGCTGCTGAATGTGGGACCGCTCGTCGTCAAGCCATACGACGGCACATGCGGGTTAGGTGTGCGCGTCGTCCGGAACGAGACCGAGCTGTTCGCCGAGCCGCGCGCCGCGCACAAGCCTCCCCCCATCCTCGCACAGCGCTATCACCCGCCCGAGGGGCGTGACTTGAAGATCTATGTGATCGGTGAGCGGCTCTTCGGTGTCCGAAAGGTCTTCCCGGCCCGGACGGAGGCGGAGAAGTACGGCGAGCCGTTCACACCGACCGCCGAGCAGCGAGAAATCACGCTGCGCTGTGGCCGCGCGTTCGGTATCGACTTGTACGGCGTCGACTTCATCGAGAGCGAGGGGAAGCTGTACGTCGTGGACATGTCCAGCATCCCCGGCTTCAAGGGCGTGCCGGATGCTCCGTCGCATTTGGCGAACTACTTCTACGCGGCTGCGGAGCGCGCCGCCCGCGGGGAATCCCTGTGGGAGCCGCCCGACCCGTGGGCCTTGCAGGGTGTGAGCCTCTCGTGAGGTGGCTCATCGTCAACGGAGACGACTTCGGCGCGAGCCGCGGCATCAACCGCGGGATCGCCGAAGCGCACGCGCGCGGGATTCTGACTAGCACGAGCCTGCTCGTGGACCGGCCGGCGAGCGAGGATGCGGCGGCGCTGGCGCGTGACCACCCAAATCTGAGTGTCGGGCTGCACCTGGAGCTGGACGCGGCGGGCCCCGAACGCGTCGCCGCCGAATGCGAGCGCCAGCTGGCGCGGTTCCTCAAGCTGACGGGGGAGACGCCGACCCACCTGGATTCCCACCACGACGTGCACCGCGATCCGGGTATCCTGCCGCACGTGCTCGCCCAAGCCGGTCGCGAACGCGTCCCGGTGAGGGGTCACTCCGGGGCGCGCCATCTAGGGAAATTCTACGGGCAATGGGGCGGTCGCACGCATCCCGAGCAGATCGGCGTCGAGGGCCTGCTGCGCCTCCTGGACACAGAGGTGCAGGACGGCGTGACCGAGCTGTCGTGCCACCCCGGCCATGTCGAGCCCGAGTTCCGCTCGAGCTACGTCGCCGAGCGAGAGGTGGAGGTGCGGACGCTGTGCGACGCCCGCGTGCGCGACGGCATCCGCGCCCGCGAGATCCAGCTCATCGGTTTCCGCGACCTCCCCGGGCTCGCGGTCCCCGTTGCGGCGCCCGAGGGAGCGGCATGAGCACGGTGGTGATGTCGGTCTACAAGGTCGCCAGTTTCCCCGACGGCGGCGGCCATTTCTGGGTTTACCTGCAGTACGCCCTGGGCCTGCGCCGCCTGGGGTGTGAGGTCTATTGGCTGGAGCAGCTCCGCCCGGCCCGCGATCCCGAGCGGGGTGCCGCGATGCTCTCGACGTTCATGGAGCGGATGAAACGGTTCGGGTTCGAGGGCCGGACGCTCCTGTACCGCGCCGGTCCGGACTTCATTGGATGCAGCCGGGCGGAGGCCGAAGACGTGCTGCGCCGCGCGGACCTCGTTCTGAACTTCCACTACGCGATGGACCCCGGGCTCCTCGCCTGCGCCCGGCGCACGGCGCTCGTCGACATCGATCCGGGGCTGCTGCAATTCTGGATCAGCACCGGTCAACTCGCCGTGCCGCCGCACGACTGTTACTTGACGACCGGCGATACGGTGGGGACGCCGGAGGCGCGCTTCCCCGATTGCGGCCTGCCGTGGATCCACATCCGCCCGCCCGTCTGTCTGGACCTCTGGCCGTTCACGCATGATCCCCGGGCCGAGGCCTTCACGACCGTCTCGAGCTGGTCCTCCGCCAGCTGGTTGAAGATGGACCAGGACGGTCAGAGCGTCCTCGTCGACAACACGAAGCGCGTTGCCTTTCTCGAGTTCCTGGAGTTGCCGCGACACACGAGCCAGCCGCTCGAACTCGCCTTGTACCTGACCGATCGCCATCCCGACGGGCAAGCGCGGCGCAAGCAGGCCGACGCGGATGCGGCGGACCGCGCTCGTCTGGTCCAGCACGGCTGGCGCCTGCGGGACTCTCGCGACGTCGCCGGGAACCCGGACAGCTATCGCGCCTACGTGCAGCGCTCGCGCGGCGAGTTCAGCGCCGCCAAGCCCTCCTGCATGATGTTCCAGAACGCCTGGGTGAGCGACCGAACGGTGTGCTATCTCGCCAGCGGCAAGCCGGCCGTCGTGCAGGACACCGGTGCGAGCTCGTACCTGCCACACGGGGAGGGGCTGTTCCGCTTCACGTCCGTGGAGCAGGCCGCCGCGGGGGTGGACGAGATCAACCGGGACTACGCGCGCCACTGCCGCGCGGCCCGCGACATCGCCGAGACGTATTTCAACGCCGAGCGGGTCCTGGAACCCGCCTTGAACGCCGTGCTCGGCCGGTCCCTGGAGAGCGTGTCGTGAGCGTCACGGTCTGCCTAGCGCCCGCCAACACCGTGGCCTACCCGAATGGGGGCGGTCACCTGTGGGTTTATCTCCACTGGGCCCTTGGCCTCAAGGCGCTCGGCTGCCGGGTGATCTGGCTCGAGGCCCTCGACCTGGATGACCGCGACGACTCGCCGGCGGCGCGGCGCCGCCGGCGCGGTGGAAACCCCCGCGAGTGCGTCGCCGCCCTCAAGGCACGCCTCGAGCCCTTTGGCCTCGCGGACTCGTTGGCACTCTGCGCCATGAACGGTGGGGCCGTGCCCGCCGACGTGGCGCAGGGTTCCCTGGACCTGGACGCGGCCGCCAGTGCCGACCTCCTCCTCAACCTGTGGCACTCGCTCCCCGCCGTCGTCGTACGCCGGTTTCGACGGGCGGCGTTGATCGACACCGATCCCGGGCTACTGCAGATCTGGATGGCGACCGGTGACGTGCGTCCTGCGCCCCACGACCGGTACTTCACGATCGGTGAAACCGTAGGTACGCCGGAAGCGACGTTCCCGGACGGCGGCGTGCGCTGGTTGTACACACCGCCGCCCGTGTATCTCCCCGAATGGCCGGCGTTGGCGGCGAACGGGGCCGCGCGGTACACCACCGTGGCGCACTGGTGGGGCGGGACATTCGAGTTCAACGGCACCGTGTTCTGCAACGAGAAACGTGTCGCGTTTCTCGAGTATCTCGACCTGCCCACGCGAAGCCCTGTGCAGCTCGAAGTGGCGGTGTGCCTCGCGGTGCACTACGAGGAATACCGCCAGCTGATGGAGCCCAAGGGCTGGAGGCTGCGGGAGGCGTGGGACGTGAGTGCGACGCCGGAGGCGTACCGGGCGTACGTGCAAGGCTCGCGCGGCGAGTTCAGTTGTGCCAAGCCGGCGTACGTCGCCCTCGACACCGCCTGGGTGAGCGATCGCACGCTGTGCTATCTCGCGAGCGGCAAGCCCGCCATCGTGCAGCACACCGGTGCCAGCCGCCTCCTGCCGGACGCCGAGGGGTTGTTCCGGTTTCGGACGATGGACGAGGCCGTGCGGGCCCTCGCCGCCGCCGAAGCCGACTACGAGCACCACGGGCGCGCGGCCCGTGCGCTGGTCGAGGAGCACTTCGACGCCCGGCGGGTCGTGGCCCGGGTGCTGGAACAGGCGCTCGGGCACGAGGCGAGGACCGCAGCGTGACCCTGGTCGAGCCCCGCCCCCGCGCCCAGGCCGGAACACGAGACGTCGCGAATCCGCGCGGCGAGCCGGCGTGGACCGAGCTGTGGCAGTGTATCCGTGCCCTGCTTCAGGGCGCCGATCCCACCGATCGAGTGACGAGCGTGCAGCCGCTCAAGGCAAAGGTGTACCGCCTGGAGTTCGACGCGCGCGCTCCGTGGAGCTCGGTTGTTGTCAAGCGCGTCGAGCCCGCAGTCGCTCAGCGCACTCGGCTCCTGGCGCAGCGTTGGCTCCCCGCCCTCCGCATGGAGCACGCGTGCCCGCGACTGCTCGGCGCGGCGGCCGACCGGCGCGGCGAGGTCGTGTGGCAGATCTACCAGGACCTGGGCGACGATACGCTCGCCGCCCGGCCCGCACCGGAGCGCGTGGAGGCCGCCGCGCAACAGATCGCACAGATCCACAGGCGCGCCGCGCGTCATGGCGTGCTGCCGGACGTCCGCCGCTTCGGCCCCGGCCTGGGCCTCGAATACTTCGCGACCAACGTGCGTGACGCGATCGCCGCGCTCGACGCGCTCCAGGCCGCCGGCATCCAGCCACCGACCTCACACGCCGGGCTCCCGGAGCGCCTGCTCGCGCGCCTGCGGGCGTTGCTCGCGGACGCTGCACGCCGGGCCGCGGTGTTCGAGCGGGCCGCAGGTCCGGACACGCTGCTGCACGGCGATTTGTGGACGATCAATGTGTTCGTGACGGGAACAGTTGCACGGCCGGAGCTGCGCCTCGTCGACTGGGATCGCGTGGGCGTGGGGCCGTTCAGCTACGACCTCTCGACGTTCCTGTTCCGCTTTCCCGCGGAGCAGCGGCCCGGGATTCTGGACTGCTACCGGGACGCCGCGGCGCGCGGGGGATGGGAGCTCGGCTCCCCGGAGGACCTCGCGCTGCTCTTCGATACCGCCGAGCGCGCGCGGTACGCCAACCGCGTGATCTGGCCGGCCGTCGCGCTGCTCAGCGAACGGGCGGCGTGGGGATTTCCCGAGCTCGCGGAGGTCGAGCGCTGGTTCCTGGCGCTCGACGGAGACGCTCAGAGGAAGACGCTGTGATGATGATCCAATCCCGCGCCGCGCTGCTGCTGCCGCTGCTGTCAATAGTCGCGCGCGGCACGCCGCTGCGCGCTCAGACGTCGACACCGCGTGTCGGCAGACCGGCCGCGCCGACGTTCGTGATTCACCGCGTGACCGAGGCGCCGCGTCTGGAAGCCTTTCTGGCCGGTTCCGCCGGCGCCGACAGCGCCGCGGTCACCGACTTCCGCCAGCACGAGCCCGGCGACGGCATTCCGGTGAGCGAACGGACCACCGCGTACCTGAGCTACGATGACGTGAACCTCTATGTGGTGTTCGTTTGCAGGGACGATCCCGCGAAGGTGCGGGCCAACGTCGCGCGGCGGGACGACATCAGCCACGACGACCACGTGATCGTCTACCTCGACACGTTCCACGATCGCAAGCGCGCCTACCGGTTCGCGGTCAACCCGTTCGGCGTCCAGCAGGACGGCATCTTGACCGACGGCCAGAGCGAGGATCTGAGCTTCGACGCCGTGTGGAGTTCTGAGGGCCGAATGACCGACTCCGGCTATGTAGTGCGGATGGCGATCCCGTTCCGCAGCCTTCGGTTCCCGAACGACTCGGTGCAGACCTGGGGAATCGCCCTGGGGCGGGCAATCCGGCGGGAGAGCGAACGGTCGTATTGGCCCCACATCACCAATGGCAAACGCGGTTTCGTTTCCCAGCTCGGCACGCTGCAGGGGTTGGCCGGGATCTCTCCCGGACGCAACGTGCAGGTGAACCCGTACTCGGTCCTCGCCCGGGCGCGAATCCTTGACGAAGGCATTCCGGGACACGTGACGCAAGGCGACGAGCGCATCGGCGCGGATGCCAAGCTGATTCTGCACGACGCGTACACGCTCGATGCGACGGCGAACCCCGACTTCAGTCAGGTCGAGACCAACGATCCTCAAGTGACGCTCAACAAGCGCTTCGAGGTGTTCTTTCCCGAGAAGCGCCCGTTCTTCCTGGAAAACGCGGGGTTCTTCCAAACGCCTGTGACGTTGTTGTTCTCACGGCGCATCGTCGATCCCGCCGCAGGGCTGCGGTTGACGGGCAAGGCGAGCGGCTGGGCGATGGGGGCGTTCGCCATGAACGACCGCGCGCCCCTGCCCTCCGGGTACCCTGACGCCGGTCGGGACGCCTGGATCGGGGCGGCCCGGCTGCAGCGCGAGTTCGGCAAGGAGTCCACGGTCGGGCTACTGGCGACCGACCGCGAATTCCTCCAAAGCGCGAAAGCAGACCACATGTTCTCGGCCGACGGACGGTGGCGGGCGGGGAAGTACTGGCGCGTCGACGCGCAAC
>Ga0209375_1002172_pt1 | contig 14369 bp, 7 predicted proteins | sample GraSoiAngelo_131_FD_185888 | JGI IMG/M metagenome (GOLD analysis project Ga0209375, IMG submission 185888) | Grasslands soil microbial communities from the Angelo Coastal Reserve, California, USA - 14_0929_02_30cm (SPAdes) (version 2) | ecosystem: Environmental > Terrestrial > Soil > Grasslands ... | reverse complement strand
TAGTCGCCGATCTTCCCCGCGAGCACGCGCGTGGTGTCCCAGTCGACCGCCACGTCGCGGATGAACTGGAAGGCGGGTTGGTGCTCGTAGTTCTCTGGGAGATCCGCGGCCATCTGCAGCGGCGAATACAGTACCACGTACAGGGCCAGCTGCTTGGCGAGCGTCGTGCGCACGCGCGGCTCGTCGGGGCGCCGGGGCCGCCCGGTCCCGCGCGCGATTAGGATGTCGAAGATGCCCGGCGTGAAATCCATCGGGCCGTCCAGCAGCCGGGTGAAGAACAGGATCGTCTCGTGTTCGGGCGGGTTGCCCCCCTCGCTGCTCCAGGCGTTGTACTCCTGACCCCGCGCCCCTTCCCGGCTCATCATGTTCGGGTAGGTACGGCGCTCACCGGTATCGTGCATCGGCTCGTGCACGTCCAGCATGATCCCGTACTTGGCCGCGGTTTCAATCACGCGGCGGTAGTGACGGGCCATCACCTGGCCGTAGTGCGAGTCGCCCGCGCTGGTCAGATCCGTCACGTAGCCCGACTTGATCGCGTCGAGGCCGAGCGAGTGGTACAGCGCGAAGGCGCTGTCCATCTGGCGCTCGTAATTCTCGATGCCGCCCGACGTCTCGTTGTGCACGATCAGCTTCACGCCCTTCGCGCGGGCGTACCGCGCCACTTCCGCCAGATCGTAATCGGCATAGGCCTGCGTGAACGAGAACGCGTTGCGGTTCTGGATCCAGTCGCCGTCCCAGCCGACGTTCCAGCCCTCGACCAGCACGCCGCCCAGCCCGTTGGCGGCCGCGAAGTCGATGTAGCGTTTCGCATTCGCCGTGGTGGCGCCGTGCTTGGGCCCCGAGCTCCACGTCATCGTCCCGATGTGCATCCCCCACCAGATGCCCACGTACTTCATCGGCTTGATCCAGCTCGTGTTCTGGAGGACGCTGGGCGGGTTGAGGTTCAAGCCGAGCACCGACGGCGCGAGATCGGTCGCCCGGTCGGCGAGCTGGATGGTGCGCCACGGCGTGACGAACGGCGTACGGCCGTGGACCTTCGTTCCGTCGGCGTACGGCGCCAGCGCCGCCCGCAGGGTGCGATCCTGCATGCGGGCGCCGGCCAGGAACATCCGGGCGTAATCGACGAGATTCGCTTCGTGGATGACGATGAAGGTGCGGCCGTCCCGGGTTTCCATCGTGAGCGGGGTTTGCACGCTGTCGATCACGCTCACCGGCGAGGACGAGTACAACATCTCGGAGCGGTCGAGGCGGGGGCGGTTGGAGGGAATCCACCACGCGCGGGCATCGTCCGCCAGCGCGAACTCGGTCAGCTCGTCGCTGATCTCGAATTCCCCGAGGCCGGGCTGCGCCGGCACCTCGTAGCGAAACCCCACGCCGTCGTTGAACACGCGGAAGACGACGGTGAACCGGCGCCCGAGGGGCGCGGGCGCGGTTTCGGCGACGGACACCCGCAGCTCGTTGTGGTGGTCGCGCACGCGGGCCACCTCGCCCCACGGCTGCGTCCAGGTCTCGTCCACCGTCTGTCGCGCCGTGTCGGTCACCTGCAGGCTGTCGCGCAGCGGCGCCGCCCCGCGGAACGCGAAGCCGAGGAGCGAGGGCAGGAGGATCGCTCGCCCGTCCCGCTGCAGGCTGTAGTACAGCCGCCCGTCACGGACCTGGACCGTGACCTCGTTGCGGCCATCGGGGGAGGCGACGCGAAGCGGCGCCTGGGCGGCGGCGGTGGCGGCGGCGACGGCGGTGACGAGCGGCACCAGGAGTGCGAGGGGGCAGGCCCAGCGGCGCATCCACATGTGCGGATCCTTTCTCGACGTATATTGTTGGAACACCATTGCGCTCTCTCACCGGGGGATACCCATGACCGCCTTCTCGCCCCGCGTCGTGCTGCCCGTCGCTCTCCTGGTCGGACTCTTGGCGGGATGCGCCAATCCCAAGAAAGCCGGCCAGGACGCCAGCGCGACGCCGGCCACGACCTCGGCGCCCAGCTCCGCGGTGACGTCGGAGGACATCCAGCGCAACCCCGGCCAGCCGATCGAACAGGTCCTGATGGGCCGGTTCCCCGGCGTCGTCGTGACGCGGACCGCCGGCGGCCTCCAGGTGCGCATCCGCGGCGGCTCGTCGTCCCTCGAGGGCAGCAACGTGCCCCTCTACGTGCTCGACGGCATCATCATCGACCCGGGCCCCAACGGCAATCTCACGGGGATCAATCCCGAGGACATCGAATCGATCGAGGTGCTGAAGGACGCGGTCACCACGACGATGTACGGCATGCGCGGCGCGAACGGGGTCATCGTCATCAAGACGAAGCGCCCGCCCGCAGACCGTCACTGAGTCGGGAGCCGCACCGCCGTCTGCGTTGCCGCGCGGGTGTGGACCCGCTGCACGATCAGCTCGCCCACCCGGCGCCCCTCGCGCGCCCCTTCCTCGATCGCCTGGCGGTAATGGATCCCGCCGTACATGCGGCTGATCGCCGCCTCCGCGGCCGCCGCCTGGAATGAGGGGAAGGAGCGCACCGGTAGGCCATACTCCACCTCCGCGCTGTCGCTGAAGGCGAAGTCCGGGCCGAACTCATCCGTCAGCACCACCGACGCGGCGGTGGAGATTACGCTGTGACCGCTGGTGTACTCCGGGAACGGCGGCGTCTGCAGCAGCGGTTGCCAGTGCTCGTCGAGATACTTGTTGATCACCGTTTCGGGCCGGATCATGTTGCTGCGGTATTTCTCGTCCCACACGCTGATGAAGGCGTCGGCCAGGCCGATGGCGGTCCGCGCGTACACCGCCGCCGACCGCATGATGTCGGCGTTGGCCTTGCGCGCGACGATCGGGACGATCCCCATCCAGTGCCCACCGGGGGTGACCTTCTTCGTCGCGAACATCGCGTGCCCCTGGACGTGCATGACGTAGGGGTTGCAGTCCCAGAAGCTGGCGATCGCCCGTTGCTCCTCTGATGGGTGTTTCCCGACCTCGTAGACCTCGACCAGCTCGCGGTAATAGGGACTGCCTCGCGTCATCACGAAGGCGTGCGGCGGCGACGGGCGGATCTGGCTTCCGGAGTCCATCACGAACGGCCGCAGCTCCCCCCAGTGCGGCTCGATCGCATCCATGTAGGCCGGCGGCGTGGGGATCCAGCGGCCCGGCTCGGCGGTGACGCTGTATTTGGGGTAGCCGCGCGTCTGGAGGTAATGATCCTGCGCCGCCCAGGCGAGGATGTGCTGCGCCACCCGGTCGCCGTACGCGATGGACCGTCGAAAGACACGCGCCGGGATGCCGAGACGCCGCATCCCGTCCTCCATCGCGGTGCGCGCCGAGTCCATGCGCGCCCGGGAGAACGTGAGCGCCCGGCCGACGGTCATGAAGGCGTGCACGCTGGCCAGCGGCAGGTAGTACTCCGAATCGGCCGCCGGCGCCGGCACGGGCGTCAGGCCGTTCAGCTGTCCGGCCAGGGTGCGGTACTCCGGATAATCGGGCCGGAGCGCCTCGTAGGCGGCCACGCTCGTGTAGGCGTACGCCCGGCTCGCCTGCGGCGGGCTGAAGATGTCGTACACCATGACCTCGGTGAGCTGATGCACCGCCTGGTGCAGCAGCTCCGGGTCCGCGGCATGCGCGCGATAGGCGCGGGGCGCGTTCGCACACGCCGGCGCGAGGACGGACCCCGCTAGCATCACGGCCACCGCGATCAGTCGATCTCGCATACGTCCCCTCTCGCCAGTCCGATCCTCAACGACGTGCCAGGGTGCGTGATCGGGTGGAGCGGAAGACCAGCGGACGGTCGTTGTTCCGGGTCACGACGATCAACTCCCCCTGGCGGGTCCGGATCGCCTGAATGTCGCGCGTCTGTCCAGGCACGAAGAAGCCGCTCTCCGCCGCCCGCACGGGCGCAAATCTCCCCGTCCCGTCGCCCCGCAGCAACAGCCCGTAGCTCGCGCTCATCCGCCCGATCTCCGGCTTGACGCCATCGAAGTTCCCGGCCAGCAGCAGGTCCGGCTTCCCGTCCCCGTCGAGGTCGCGCGCCAGGATCCCGTAGACGGGGGCGAGCTGGGCCTCGAGCGGCAGCGGGACGAGCGTGAACGAGCCGTCGCCGTTGTTGCGCGCCAGCGCGGTCGCGAAGGTACGCGCCTGTTTGACGATCGCGCCGGCCAGCTCCGCGGGCGAGAAGATGTCGGTCACCGTCTGCCGGGCGTAGTTCTTATAGTTGAGGTAACGCGCCTTGAGATATGGCAGCGCCCGGATCAGGTCGTCGCGCATCGTGATCGGGTAGCTGACGCCCTCGTTGTAACACGTCACGATCTGCTCGACGGAGCCGTTGCCGTCGAAATCCTTCACGTACATCGTGACCGGCTCGCTCGCGCTGGCGCGCAAGCGCGTATTGAGCCCCAGGTTGCCGACGATGAAATCGACGCGCCCGTGGCCCGTGAAATCGCCCGCCACGATGCGGTTCCACCACCCCTGGGACTGCTCCAGGCCGGGCGTCGTGACGCGGACGAGCTTCCCGCCGCCGGCGTTGTGGAAGACGGTGATCGGCATCCACTCGCCCACGACCACCAGGTCGGGACGGCCGTCGCCGTCCACGTCCTGCCACACCGCGTCGGTCACCATCCCCACGTGCTCAAGCTCGGGGGCGAGCCGGCTGGTCACGTTCGTGAAGTGCCCGTGGCCGTCGTTCTGGAGCAGCAGGCTCTGAGGATCGGCGCCGTAGCGCCACGGCACCACGCGGCCGCCGACAAAGAGATCGATGTCGCCGTCGCCATCGTAGTCGGCCGCCACCACCCGGGAGCCGCTGCTGGACTCGTTGGGCAGGCTGCCGGTCGCCTTGCGGAAGTGGCCCCGCCCGTCGTTCAGGTACAGGCGGTCCTGCAGCGCGGGCGCGTTCGCCGAGAACTCGCTGCCGCCGCTGACGACGTAGAGGTCGGGGTGCCCGTCGCCGTCGGCGTCGAAGAACACGGCCCCGAGGTCTTCCGACACCCGGTCCTGCGCGAACAGGGTCTCGTTGGTGCTCACGAACCTGCCGTCGGGCTGCTGGATGAGGAGCTTCCCGGGCTGATCCTTCGCGCCGCCGAGGAACGCGTCGTCCAGTCCGTCGCCGTTCACGTCGGCTACCGCCATGAACGGCCCCTCGGTCGAGACCAGCTTGGGAATCAGGCGCTCGCGATCGAAGTCCACGAACTCGTTCTCGCGATGCACGTAGGGGAGCCCGAGGCGGTCCGTGACGTCGGCGAAGAGCGGCGTCCGACGGTCGGACAGTCGGACGGTCGGACGGCTGACCCGATGAGCATCCGCCTGTCGAATGGTCACTCGCTGGTCCGCCGCGATGCGCATCAGGACGCTCCCGCGTCCGTCCGGCCACTCGATTCTGACCGAGTCGACCGTGTCGCGTTGACCGATCCCGAAGCTGAGCACGTAGTCGACGCTCGACTGGAACCCGCGGGTAGGCTCCTCTTCCTGGAAGAATTGCTGGCCGCCGCTCCAAAGCGTCACCTTCGCCCCGACGGCGAAGCGGTTGCCGCCCTCGCCCTCGAGCCGGACCTGGAGATAATGGTTCCGGGTGAGCGTGCGGGCGTTGTTGCGATAGACAAAGGCTTCCTGATTGACGGTGTTGACGACCAAGTCGAGGGCGCCGTCGCCGTCGAGGTCGCCGTAGGCGGCGCCGCTGGAGAAGCTCGGCGTGTCGAGCCCCCAGGCCGCGCTCTGGTTGGTGAAGGTCCGGTCGCCGTTGTTATGGAACGCGTAGTTCGCCAGCGGAGTGGAGGTCATCGCGGCGATGAGCCCCAGGAAATCCACCCGCGCGCCCCGCGTGGCCGAGCGCATCGTCTGGTCGTTCGCCAGGAAGGCGACGTAGTCCTGCGACGTGACGTCCTTGGCGAGCCCGTTCGTCACGTAGATGTCCTTGTTGCCGTCGAGATCGAGATCGGTGATGAGCGCGCTCCAGGTCCAGTCCGTCCGGGCCACGCCGGCGAGCTGCCCGATGTCGGCGAACGTGCCGTCGCCGTTGTTGAGCTGGAGCATGTTGCGCATGAACTGGTAGTGGTACCCGTTCCGCAGCTTGGCCTGATAGACGTCCCAGCCCTCGAACGACGACGTCGTCTTCAGCCGGTATTCGTCCTCGGGGAGCATGTCGGTCGTGTAGACGTCCGGCCAGCCGTCGTTGTTCACGTCCGCGATGTCGAGCCCCATCGAGAAATAGCTCGTGTAGGGCATCGCGCGCGCGACCGATTCGGTAAAGGTGCCGTCGCCGTTGTTGAGGTAGAGGTAGTCGTTCTCGAAGAAGTCGTTCGACACGTAAAGGTCGGGCCGGCCGTCGCGGTTCACGTCGCTCACAGCGACCCCCAAGCCGAAGCCGATCTCGCTCCCGTAAATGCCCGCGGCCGCGCTCACGTCGGTGAAGTGCCCGCCGTCGTTGCGATACAGTTTCGCGCCGCCGAGGGGGTCCCGCTCGTGGCGCGTGTTCTCCTGCCCGAAGCTCGAGACCGGCCGGGGCGAATTGTTGATGACGAACAGGTCCAGGTCCCCGTCGCCGTCGTAGTCGAAGAAGACGGCCTGGGTCGAATAGCCCGTGTCCGCGACGCCGTACGCCGCCGCCTGCTCGACGAAGGTCGGGACGCCGTGGGCGTTCAGCCCCTGGTTGATGTACAGCTCGTTGGCCCGGAGTTTGCCCTCGACTTTGCCGGCGTGGCAGACGTAGAGGTCGAGCCGGCCGTCGCCGTTCACGTCGGCGAGAGTGACGCCGGTGGTCCACCCCTGGCTGTGCAGGCCGGCTTCCGCGGTGACGTCGCGGAAGCGGAACTGCCCCTCGTTCAGGTACAGCCGGGTGCCGCCGAGATTCGAGGTGAGCACGATTTCGGGGAGCCCGTCGCCGCTCACGTCCCCCAGCGCCACCCCGCCGCCGTTGTAGAAGTTGCGGTAGGTGAAGACGTTCAGCTCGGGGGTGGCGGAGAGGCGATTCTCGAAGTGGACGCCGGTGTAGCTGGAGGGCAGCAACGTGAACAATCGGCCTCCGGCCGCGGGCGCCTCACTCGCGAGCGCCGGGCCGTCCCGCCCCGAGCACCCGGCGAGCAGGTAAGTCCCGGCCACCAGGAGCCGACTTGCCTGCTCCCGGAGGCGACGTAGGGGCGCCGCCTGCAGCGCCCCTACGTCGTCCCAGCGGTTGGCCAGCGTGCTGCTCAATCTCAGTAGCCGGCGTTCTGCTTGAGCAGCGGGTTGGCGTCCATCTGCGTCTGCGGGATCGGCATCAGGACCCGCGTGGCGTCCCGCGCCACCAGATTATGCGCGGGGATGTCATCGATGGCCCGCGCCGCGGTGTACAGCCCGAACCGGATCAGGTCCTGCCGCCGCTTGGATTCCCCGGCGAGCTCTAACAGACGCTCCCGGAAGATCGTGTCACGAGTCACCGCCCCAACCGGCTGCGCCGGGTTGAAGTCGCGGGCGCGCAGGTTGTCGATCCACGTCTTCGCCCCGGGCGCGTTCCCCGACTCGAGGAGCGCTTCCGCCTTGATCAGGTAGATCTCGCCGAGGCGGAAATAGGCGAAGTCATTGCCGTTGTCGGGACCGACGTGCTTGGGGTCCGGCGGCCACTTGAGGATGCGGGGGCCTTCGTCCTCGTGGGCGGCCGTCGCGTCCCCGATGCTGTCGGTGAATATCAGGGGAGTCCCCTGCCGATTGTTGACGGGAACGCCCGGCGTGCCCGAGTTCATGTCGTACTGCTGTCCGATGAGGAAGATCCCGCGCCGCGCGTCGGCGGCGCTGAAGGCGTTGTAGGCGTCCGCCGTGGCCGCGAAGCCGTTCCACGGCGCCGGGGTGAACTGGTTGTAGTGCAGCGCCCGCATCACGAAGTTCAGTCCCAGGCCGTCTGACGCCAGGCTCCTGACGACGAAGATGTTCTCCTTCGACAGGTGGTTGTTGTAGCGGAACGCCTTCGGGAACGAGTCCTCCAGCGCGTACTGGGGGGAGTTCAAGAGGCTGTCGGCGTACGCGGAGGCGGAGTCACAGGCGGTGCCGCTCCCCAGCGTCACCGTCGCACAGGAGTTGTAGCTGACCGCGATGCCGACGTCCTTCGTGAATACGGCGGCGTTGATGTACATGTTCGCCAGGATCGCCGCCGCCGCGCCCTTGGTCACGCGGCCGCGGTTGGCGTCGTCCCACTGGGCAGGCAGGTCGGGGCGCGCCGCCTTGAGCTCCGTCGCGATGAACGCGAACAGCTCGGCGCGCGTGGAGCGCGCATGCGGTTTGTAATCGTTGCTGGTGACGATCGGGACGCCACCGAACAGGTCCATCAGCTGGTAATAGAAATACGCCCGCAGGGTCCGCGTCTCGGCGATGATGCGCGCCTGATTCGGCACACTGACCTTCTGCATCGCGTCGAGGAGCGCGTTGGCACGGGCGATCCCGGTATAGGCATCCGACCACGCTCCGTTGATGTCCTCGAGCCCGGTGGGACTGCTCGCCGACCACTGCTGGCGGTGGAGCTCCAGCCAGCGGCCGTTGTCGTACCAGTCCTGGCCGCGCGTCGGCACGATCATCTCGTCTGAAGTGATCTCGCCCAGGTTATAGTAGCCCCAGGTCGTGTTTCTGAGCTGCGAGTACACCCCCGCCAGGCCGGCCAAGACTTCCGCCTCGTTGCGGTAGAAGTTGCCCGGCGTGAGGGCGCTCGACGGCGTCTCATCGAGATTGGTGCACGCCAGCGGCACCAGCGACAGCAGCAGCAGCGCGCCGAGCCCCGTCGCGCTGAACGAGAACGTCACAGAATGTTTGGTCATAGGACGTCGCTCCTCAGAACGCGACCCGGAGGCCGCCCGTGATGGTACGGGGACGCGGATAGCTGAGATAATCGATGCCGCGCACACCCAGGCCTTGGTATCCGGCCTGGACTTCCGGATCGTAACCCGAATAGCCGGTCAGCAGCAGCAGGTTGTCGCCGGACACGTAGGCCCGGGCACTGCGGGCCCCGGCGAATCCGGGCAGGGTGAGTTGGTAATCCACCGTGAGGTTCTGCAGGCGCAGGTACGTGCCCTTCTCGATCCACCGCGACGAGAAGATGGCCGGCTCCCTGATCCCCGTCGGGTCGTTCAGCGCCGTGGACAGGAAATTCTTGCCCTGCAGCGCGTTGCTCTTCGTGGAGTAGACGAGGGCGGTGTTATTGAAGACGTCCTGTCCCACCTCGGCCCGGATGAGGGCGCTGATATTGAACTTCCCCCAGCTCACCTGGCTGTTCACGCCGAGCGTGAAGTCCGGGTTGGCGTTGCCGATCACGGCGTAATCCTTGGATCCCGGGGTCAACGTCTGTCCGTTCACGCACCCCGCGCCCGAGGAGCAGCGGAACAGCTGCTTGCCCGCTGTGTCCCACCCCACGAAGACGGGCCCGTAGAACGTCCCGAGCGGATGCCCCGCGAAAATGCGCTGCGACACCTGTCCGGTCTGCCCCTGGCCGCTCACGCCGCCGCTGGTGAGGAAGGTGTAGGGACCGAGATCGACGACGGTGTTCCGCTCCGCCGCGAAGACGAGCCCTGCCCGCCAGCTGAGACCGGGGCGATTCACCACCACGGCGTCGAGCGTCCACTCCAGCCCGCGATTGCGAATCTTGCCCACGTTCTCGAGCCGGGTGGAGGCGGGCGCCGGCGGCGGCACAGTCACCGTGAGAATCAAGTCTTTCGTGTTCTTGACGTAATACTCGATGGTCCCCGTGAACCGGTTGTTCATGAAGCCGTAATCCAGCGCGAGGTTGTACTGCGCCGTCTGCTCCCACTTGAGGTTCGGGTTGGGATCGCTCGTCGGGATGACGCCGGTGACGGGCGATTCGCCGAAGATGTAGCGCGCGCCGCTCGGGGTCGCCAACAGAATCTGGGACGCGTACGCGGGGACGGCCGGGTTGCCTTGCAGGCCGTAACCGACCCGCAGCCGCAGGTCCGACAGCGACAGCGGGGCGTTCGCCATGAAGTTCTCCCGGCTCAGGTGCCACGACGCCGACAGGGCCGGGAACAGCGCCCACTTGTGATCGATGCCGAACTGGGACGCCCCGTCATAGCGCAGCACCCCGGTCACATAGTACTTGTCCCGGAGGCTGTAGTTGGCCCGCGAGAAGAAGGAGACGAACACCCGATCGTTGCGGTAGGAGTAGGGCGCGACGAGCACCGCGGCCGCACCGAGGTTGTTGAAGCTGAAGTTGTCGGTGACGTAGCCGTGCCCCTCGGCGCCGAACTCCTCCGTCGAGTACTTGCTGTACTCGTACCCGCCCACGACGTCCAGGGCGTTGGCGCCGAGCTGCCGCCGCAGCGTCAGCAGGGTCTGGAGCGTCACCGCGGCGTTGTTGCGGTTCACCTGGCGCGCCAGCCCGTTCCACTGGGCTCCGACCGGACTGAGCGCGGGGAGGTAGATCTGCGTCAGGCCGTCGGCCCGATCGACGCCGACATTCACCTGGCCCGTCACCCCCGGCACCAGATCCACCTCGGCCGACACGTTCCCGAGGGTGCGGGTCGAGTGCCCGAACTCCTGGACCTGATTCGCCATCGCCACCGGATTGCGCACCGACTGCGAACCGGCGCCGATCTCGTAATAGTGCACCCCGGTGGAATCGGTGTACGTGATCGGGCGCGTGGGGTTGTACACCGCCACGTTCTGGAACACCCCGCCTTCGAAGCCGCCGGCCACTTCATAGGGGAGATAGTCGTTGTTGACCTGGGAGGTCGTCACGTTGAGCCCGAGGCGCAGGCGATTATCGAACGCGTTGTGGGTCGCGTTGAGGCGCCCCTGAATGCGCTCCAGGCCGCTGGAGAGGGCCACGCCCTCCTCGTTCATGTAGTTGAGCGACGCGCGATAGCGCGTGTCCTCACTCCCACCCGTGAACGACACGTTGTGATTGTGCGTGACGGCGGTGCGGGTCACCGCGCGCTCCCAATTCGTATTCGCCGGGCCCAGGGCGGCCAGATACGACGAGTCCAGACCCTTGACCTTGAGCGGGTCCGCGTAGTGGACCTGCACCTGCTGCTGAACGAACTGCCGGTACTGCGCCCCGTCCAGCACGTTCAGATAGCGCGACGGGGTGGCCATCGCCACGTAGCCATCGTACTCCACGCCCGCCCCGGCCACGCTCGTCCCATGCTTCTTCGTCTCGATGAGGACGACACCGTTGGCCGCGCGGCTGCCGTAGATCGCCGTCGCGGAGGCGTCCTTGAGCACCGTGATCGAGGCGATGTCCGAGGGGTTGAGCAGGTTGAGCGGGCTGCGGGGCAGCGGCGGGTCACCGCCGATGCCGAACGTGTTCGCTTCGGTCTGCGCGCTGTTGATCGGGACGCCGTCGATCACGTACAGCGGCTCGTTGGACGCGCTGAGCGACGTCCCGCCGCGGATGCGGACCTGCGCCCCGGCCCCCGGCTCGCCGTTGTTCGTAATCACCTCGACCCCGGCGGCACGACCCTGGAGCATCTGGTTCACGTTCGTCGTCACGCCGACGTTCGCCGCGGCCGGGTCGATGGTCGCGACCGAGCCGGTGATCGCCTCACGGCGTTGCGTGCCGTACCCGGTCACGACGACCGCCTCGAGAATCGTCGCCGACTGATGCAGCACGAACCGCACCGACGCCGCGCCTCCCGGCGTCACCGTCACATCCTGTTCTTGCGGCAGATACCCGATGCGCGTCGCTCGCAAGCGATGCGCGCCCGCGGGGACGGCGCCCAGGACGAAGCCGCCGTCGTTGCGGCTGACCGTTCGGATCGACGTGCCCAGGATGGACACGTTGACGCCGGAAAGGGGCTGTTGGCTCGTGCTGTCGATGACCTGCCCCGTGATGGTGCCCGTGGAATCCTGCGCGCCGAGCTGCGCCGCCCACAACAGGCCACCGATGAATGCGGGAATGACGTGACGGACTAGTCGCATACCTCTGCCCTCGGAGAAGGTGGGAACGGTACGTCTCCGCCGGCTAAGACTCCTCTGGGTATCATTCCCGCCCGCAGGGAAATGTCAAGGGACCGTGAACCGACCGTGACAGCGGGAAAAACCGGGCGGAGCGGGTCAGGCCGCGGGTGTTGCGGCTCCGCGCCGAGCCCGCCAGAAGGCGTACACGGGGATGCCCAGCCCCAGCAGCCCCGTCCCGATCACGGCGTTTTTCGGATTGGAACGGACCGAGCTGGCCACGACCAGCCCCGCCGCCACCACGAACAGCGCCGGCGTCCAGGGATAGGCCGGTACCCGAAAGGCTCCCGGCGGCGGCTTGACTCCCGCTTGGGCGTCGCGAGCGCGATACACGAACAGCCCCGCCACCGTGAGCCCGAAGAAGATCCAGTCCCCGAAGGCGACGTAGTCCACGAGCTGGCTGAAGGTGCCGCTGAGCGTCAGCACGATGGACCATCCCGCCAGCACGAGGATCGCGGCGGTCGGCGTGCGATACCCGGGGTGCAGCGCCGCGAGCCCGGGGAAAAACACGCCGTCCGCCGCCATCGCCTGCAACACCCGGGGCGTGACGAGGATGACAAGGTTCAGGAAGCCGAACGTCGACACCGCGATGCCGGCCGCGATGACGGTGCCTGCCGCCGGGCCGAGCAACACGCGCATCACGTCCGCAGCCGGCGCCGTGCTGGTGGCGAGCCCCGTGGGCCCCAGGACGGTCAAATAGGCGACGTTGGCGAGCAGATACACGACGACGACGATCGCGACGCCCAGCACCAGCGCCCGCGGCAGGTTCCGCTCCGGCTCGACAATCTCTTCGGCGATGAAGTTGGTCTGCTGCCAGCCGCCGTAGGTGAAGAGGATGGGGACGAGGGCGGCGCCCAGCGCGACGAGGGTGGCGAGCCAACCGTCGGGCAGAGTCGGGCTGGGTCGGGCAGCGACGGGCGGGGTCGCGACGAAGACCGCGGCGGCGATCAGCGCCGCCAGCGCCGCGAGCTTCAGGACCGTGAAGATGTTCTGGGTCACGGCCGCCGGCTTCACGCCGACGTAGTTGATCCCGGCGAGCAGCACGATCGTCGCGACGGCGAGCGGGACGGTGAGCGACTCGGGAAGCCCGGCCAGCGCCAGCGCGTAGTTGGCGAAGGTGACCGCGACGGCCGCGATGGCGCCCGTCGCGATGACCAGCAGCAGCGCCCAGCCGTACAGGAACGCCGGAAGCGGCCCCCACGTCTCGCGCAGGTACACGTAGCCGCCGCCGGCCTTGGGGCGGCGGTAGCCCAGCTCGCCGAAGCAGAAAGCGCCGATCAGCGCGATCACGCCGCCCACGGCCCAGGCGAGGAGCACGAGGCGGGTCGAGCCGACCCGCTGCGCGACGGTCGCGGGCGTCCGGAAAATCCCGCCGCCGATGATGCCGCCGGCGACGGCCATCGTGGCGGAAAACAGCCCGAGTCGGCGGGCGTAGGTGGTCACGGCCGACAAAGTATCCCATATTGCGGGGAAGCGAACCCCGGAGGCGACGCGCGGTGCCCCAGGCCGACGGCTGGATTCAGACGACGCTCGGCATCAGCCGGGCGACGGAAAACAAGATCTTCTACAGCCTGGTCGTCGTGCTGGCCATCTGGGCGGTGCGTAGCATCGTGCTGGGCATCCTCTGGCGGCGCACGCACGACGCCCGACTGCGCTACCGCTGGCAGAAGGCCACCACCTACGTCACCGCGCCGATCGGCTTCCTGCTGGTCGTCAAGATCTGGTTCCCAGGGGGGCTCGGGCAGCTCGGCAACTTCCTCGGCCTGTTCGCGGCGGGCATCGCGATCGCCCTCAAGGATATCTTCCTCAACCTCGCGGGCTGGCTCTTCATCGTGTGGCGGCGGCCGTTCGCGGTGGGAGACCGCATCCAGATCGGCGAGCACGCCGGCGACGTGATTGACGTGCGGGTGTTCCAGTTCACCCTGAACGAGATCGGCAACTGGGTGGACGCGGACCAGAGCACCGGCCGCATCATTCACATCCCCAACGGCAAGGTGCTGACCGACGTCATCGCCAACTACAGCGAGGGCTTCGAGTACATCTGGAACGAGATCCCCGTCCTGATCACCTTCGAGAGCGACTGGGAGAAGGCGAAACAGCTGCTGCTCGAGATCGTAACGCGCGACTCCGCGGACATCGTCAAGGCGGCCGAGGAGAGCGTCCGCCAGACGACGCGCAAGTTCATGATCTTCTACACGAACCTCACGCCGACCGTGTACACCAGCGTCGCCGAGGACGGGGTGAAACTGACGCTGCGCTACCTCGTCCAGCCGCGGCGGCGCCGCGTCACCGAGCAGAAGATCTGGGAGGATATCCTCCGCGAGATCGCCAAGCACGACGACATCGATTTCGCCTACATCACGCGACGCGCGTTCAACAACCTCACCGAGGGGAAGATCACGCCCGCCGACCAATCCGCGATGCGGGAGACGATTCGCAATCCGGACTAAGACAAAAACGTGGGGGGTGGGATG
>Ga0209375_1002170_pt1 | contig 14370 bp, 15 predicted proteins | sample GraSoiAngelo_131_FD_185888 | JGI IMG/M metagenome (GOLD analysis project Ga0209375, IMG submission 185888) | Grasslands soil microbial communities from the Angelo Coastal Reserve, California, USA - 14_0929_02_30cm (SPAdes) (version 2) | ecosystem: Environmental > Terrestrial > Soil > Grasslands ... | reverse complement strand
TGGCCATCTTCAAGGCGACGACGCGATCGATTTACTTTTTCACAAGGGCAAACTGAGAACCTTCTCAGCGCCGTTTGCGCGGGGTGTCGCAACGCACGGTACCGGCTGCACGTACTCAGCGGCCATCACGGCTGGTCTTGCGTCAGGTTTATCGCTGGAACATGCAATTCAACGGTCCAAGAAATTTGTGACCCAATCAATTGCTCGACATTTCAGATGGAGCTCTAAAACAGGGAAGGTTGTTGAGGCGCTCAGACATTCGATTTGAGATGGTAGAGCGCGAGCACCGAACGCGACGCAACCGTTGCAAGGCTGCCTTGCAATCACTGCCTATCCAATGAATCTCACGCGCTTTCTTTTTCGCGCTTCTTCTCCCAGCGTTTCAACTGCATCGCTTCGATTGCTGCAGCAGTTTCAGCCTGTTTCTTGCTGCGACCGCAACCTTGGCCAAGGACAATTCCCTCCCAAACGACTTGCGAGACAAACGTTTTTTCGTGCTCGGGGCCGCTTTGCGAAATCAGTTCATAGACCGGACTCTGAAGCGAAATGCTTTGCAACAACTCCTGAAGATCGCCCTTAGGATTTATGTCCACCGGTTTTTCTGCCAGCTCCTCGAGATCGGCGCGAGTCTGGGTCAAAATGAAGTGCTTTGCCACCTCAAGGCCGCCGTCGAGGTAAAGGGCGCCAATGAGCGCTTCGAATGCATCCGCCAAAGTGGATGTTCGTTCCCGGCCGCCGCTGGCTTCTTCGCCGCGCCCCATCAAGATGTACTGTCCGAGATCTAGGTCAGCCGCATGCGTCCTTAGCGCTTCGCGGGAGACCAGTCGCGAACGTAACTTGGTTAGCTGTCCTTCTGCTTCGACTCGAAAATTGCGAAATAGATGTTCGGTAATAACGAGCTGTAGGACCGCGTCGCCCAGAAACTCCAACCGCTGATAATCAAAATGATAGCGTTGCGCCTCATGGCCGAGGCTGGGGTGCGTCAGTGCTTCCGCCAGCAGCAGCGAATTGCGAAACTTGTAACCAATGCGTTCTTCGAGCGGTGTCACATTCGTGTTATTCTGAGCGAGCTCCGAAAATACTACAGTTCGCTCGCTGGCGACAAGGCTCCGAAAACACCGCCAGCTAATCCAACATCGAAAAAGAAAGCCGTTTCACTATCTATCGGCTTTGATAAACCTCGAGCGAGGTGATCACATCCAGCGCCCGTTGTAAGACAGGATCGTGGGGCGGCTGCTTTTCCGGCACCCGGCCGCGGCGCTGCTGCGCTGCTTCTGCTGCTTCGACCTCAGGATTAGTTCCGGCCAACAGCGCTGCTTCATTCATGTGTGGCCGACCCGCTTCGTAAACAAACGGGCCCATTCCTTTTTCGCTGCTTAGTTGAAAAATCTGCCGCTTGTCTGCGAGTGACATATCGATGGGCAAATCTGGCTTGACTCCCTCCGTAAATAATGAGCGGCCCTCCGGCGAAATCATTTCAGCGACGGCAAGACGCAGAATCTTGCCACTCGGCAATGATAAGTCGGAGTATTCGGCCGCGCGACCGGCGGTCGCTTGTCCGATGACGAGCGCCTTGTCGTGAAACCGCAACGCGGCGGCGATGGCTTCTGCTGCGCCTGCGGTGTCGCCGTCGGCGAGCACCATGATCAGGCCCCGAAAAGCCGGATCACGATCAGAACTAAATGCGCGATCTTGGCGTCCCGCGGCTTTGCGCAAGGTAACTATGGTTTTACCTCTGGGACAAAACCGCTTTGCAAATTCCGCGGCCAACGCCAAATCATTTGCCGTCCCGCTGGATCGAAGATCGACAATCACGGCGTTCACCTTTTTCGGCGCGAAAGTGCCGAGGCTCTTGTCCAACGCCTGAAGATTGGCGCTATTCAATGACCCGAGACGCACGTACGCGATGTGCCCTGCGATAATCTCGCTATAAAAGGCGCTTGGCTGAAGGGCTTGGGCGTTCTCTTTGCTTGGCAAAAGCATTACGCCTCGTGGCAGCCGCGCCGTCAGACCCTCAACAGTTGCCCGACTCAACTCCGTGTCAGTGATTGCGTCCGGATTTACGAAATTACTTTTCAGCAGCGTGATGACCGCCTGTAGATCGGCCGGCCCTAACGAATTGACCACGTCTTCTGTGGTGGGAGCGATCGACGGCGAAGCCGCTGCAAGTGCAGGCGATTTCGAAGGGACCTGCGGTACCGTGCCCGATGGCGTTTGCGCGGGTAACCCCGGCGTCGGCATCTGCGCGGCGAGATTCGCAGCGAAGATGACGATGGCAAGCGTGGCCTGCAAGAATCGAGAGATCACGATAATTTCTCGATGTTAGCCGCAACAGCACTCAGAGCAATGTCGCGCCTGTACTGACAGTTTTCGAATTGAATGCGTGAAACGGCTTCGTATGCACGTTCACGCGCCTCTTTGATTGTTGACCCAAGCGCAGTGACTGCTAGAACGCGGCCACCCGCGGTCCTGATTTTGCCGTTCGAGTGTTTCGTTCCAGCGTGGAAAATGTGGACGTCCTCCAACTTTGCCACATCGTCGAGACCTGAGATCGGTTTGCCAGTTTCATATTTTCCAGGATAGCCGGCAGACGCCAGCACGACCGTGACTGCAGCCCGCGTATCCCATTCAATTGCGCACGTGTTGATCTTTCCATCAATTGTCGATTCCAAGAGCGGCAACAGATCCGATTTCATGCGTGGCAAAAGCGCTTGCGTCTCCGGATCACCGAAACGGCAGTTAAACTCCAACACGCGCGGGCCTTGGCTGGTGATCATTAAGCCGGGATAAAGAAGTCCGCGAAAGTTGATTCCCTCTTGGAGGAGACCGTGCAGCAGCGGCCGCATGATTTCCGCCTCGAACCTAGCTTGGAGTTTGCTGTTCCAGTTATTGGCGGGACTGAAGGCCCCCATCCCGCCCGTATTCGGCCCCTGGTCACCGTCCAGCGCGCGCTTGTGATCGCGGGCCGACTCCAGAAGAAGATAATTGTTTCCGTCTACCAGGGCATGTAACGAGCATTCCGTCCCGCGCAGAAGTTCCTCGATTACGATGCGCCGGCCCGCATCGCCGAAGCGGCGTTGATTCATCATCTCATCGATAGCCGATCGTGCTGTGGCAGCATCGGTCGCGACGATTACTCCTTTGCCGAGCGCCAGACCATCCGCTTTGATCACCACGGGACATTTCGCTCGCTCACAGTAACGAAGCGCTTTGCTGCTCTCGGAAAATATGCTCGCTTCCGCGGTGGGAATGTTCTGTGTGCGCATCAGTTCTTTTGCGAAAACTTTGGACGCTTCGATGCGGGCGGCCGATTTCGTCGGCCCAAACGCGCGTAATTTTTCAGCTGCAAACAGATCGACGATTCCCGCGGCAAGCGGATCGTCCGGGCCGACCACCGTTAGATCGATGCGATTTTCCTTCGCGAAGCGAACGAGCGCCTGCAAATCACTCGTGGGAATCGCGACATTCTCGCCAATTTCGGCAGTGCCCGCGTTTCCCGGTGCGCAGAAAATACGCTCAGCATGTGGAGATTGCTGCAGTTTCCATGCAAGGGCGTGTTCGCGGCCGCCGCTGCCAACGACTAAAATTTTCATCAAAGGAGCAATCGCAGCGGCAGTGTAGAGGCAGCCGTGTCGGCTGCAAAGCGTTCGAAACCGCAGGCCGCGCCCTGCCACTACAATCGACGCTCAATCAGCGCGATTCATCTGGCAGGATTGGCAACTCCAATTTCTCGGTGTGGCGAATAATTGTGAGCCTGGCGCTAACTCCAATTTGTTCTCCGACCAAAACTTTATGCAAGTCATGCACGCTCCCGACGGGCTGACCATTGAACGCAACAATCAAATCGCCCTCGCGCAATCCAGCGCGCTCGGCGGGACTCTTCTTCTCAACAGAAACCACGAGCACTCCCGTCTCGAGAGATAAACCATAAAATCGCACGATCCGCCGATGAATCGGCACATTCTGGCCGGCAACGCCGATATATCCACGCCGGATTCGCCCGTCGCGGATCAGCCATCCAGCGACCAGCTTTGCTGTGTTACTGGCGATGGCGAAGCAGATGCCCTGCGCAGGTCGGATCATCGCTGTGTTAACACCCACGACTTCTCCGGCTGAATTCACCAGTGGTCCGCCGGAGTTCCCGGGGTTCAGAGCGGCGTCGGTTTGGATAATATTATCGATCAAACGCCCCGACTGAGCATGCATCGAGCGGCCGAGCGCACTGATGACGCCCGCAGTGACGCTTGCTTGAAAGCCGAGCGGATTTCCAATGGCGATTACGAGTTGGCCAACGCGCAAACTCTCGGAGTCGGCCAGGCGCACGTGCGTGAGCTGCGGCGCATCGATGCGAATGACCGCGAGATCCGTGTCCGGGTCATCGCCAGTCAATTGCGCCGGGTATTCGCGTCCGTCCGGTAGGTTCACAGTGATAGAGTTCGCTGCGTGAACGACGTGGCTGTTCGTCAGGATGAATCCATCAGGTGTGATAATGAAACCTGAGCCATTTCCACTGATTTCACCTGCACCGCGGCTGACGTTGAGGCGTTGTTTCACATCGATGTTCACAACTGCAGGCGCGACCCGCGCGACTGCACTCACCACGGTGCGTGAATACGCATCGAGCAAGGCGGAATCGTCTAGTACCGCCGTGATCGCTTCGGCCTCACCGGCCGGCTTTGCGCCCGCTCCGGAGTCCCCCTCGTTTAAGAGAAAATCCATCGGCCCAGCGTTTTCATTTGAAAGCGATGTAATTGTCATGAATTAAATTTCGAGCAGCCAAACCGGCAGTCAACTACATGTGGGTCCCGCATGTATACACCTTTTCGAATGTTACTCTCTGCTTGAACGTGAGAAAGGCGCAGATTAGAAAGAGGCATGCCAAACCCCTCCTCTCCGCCGTCCGTGATGGACGCGCAGTGTCCCTCCCGGCTCGTACTCGACAGAATTGCGGATAAATGGACCGCTCTCATTATCCAGATTCTCGCGCGGGGGACGATGCGTTACGCGACGCTGCAGCGGGAAATCGGAGGCATTTCGCAGAAAATGCTTACCCAAACCCTGCGGAGCCTCGAGCGCGACGGTCTGGTGCAACGCACCGTTCATCCGGTCGTGCCGCCGAAAGTAGAATACTCACTGACGAGATTGGGCCGGACTTTAATTGAGCCGTTGAAAGCGCTTTGCCGCTGGTCGGAAAAACACCTGGCTGAACTTCAGGCGAATCGGGCGCGGGCAAAGGCTGCAGCCGCGGTTGCTGAGCGCGGCTGATTGCGCATCGCCTAGGCAATCCAGTCGCACCAGGCAAAGAGATCGAAATCGTTTGCCAACGCCCAGAGAAAAAAGAGTACTGAAAAGCCATATCGAGCCGGCCAATTTCTGGCTGGCCCGCCCAGTTGCGCCGCACAGGTCTTGAGCTCTTTCTTGAAGAACTGAGCCAGATGCGACCGCACTTTATCTGTAAGCGGAAGCTTCTCCACTCCTGTCCAACTGTTGTAATCCCTCGTGGCCCGACGGCTTGGCTTGTCTGGGTCGGCCCCAAAAAACGGAGGATGGAACACCGCAGTTCAGTGGGATTTCTTTTTAGATCGTCAAAGAAATAAATACGAAACCTGTCTGGATGAACATAGCGTTTCCATCGCGCGACGACTGCGCTCGGGTACGAGCGCAAGAGCATCCCTCTGAGGCGCAACTGCCGGCTAACCTCCTCAATGGCTGTCACATCAAATCGCTAGATTTAGCCGTAATGCACTTCGATTGACAAGTGCGACCACACTCGCTTAACCGGATCACGCGCCAGAAAGATCACTTTTAGTTTTGGGAAATATCCGACGACTCGCCGACAATTGGAGACCCAAATGAGTAACTCAGGTGTATTGCGCATCTTCCGTAAAGAGCACAAAGATAGCGTTTACTCGGGCTGGTGGGATTTGAACCCACGGCCTCCTGGTCCCGAACCAGGCGCTCTACCAAGCTGAGCCACAGCCCGATATGATCGTCAGATTTGACATGCCAACGCGATGCATCCTTACTTCGCGTATTTTACAGCGCATGGCAAACGGTTCGAACCGTCCAATAAGATTGAGCAGCTTAGATGCTTGTCACGCCATTCGTTCAAGATGAGGCAAACGCGAGGTATGCCACCATCAGTGAGCGCTCTCGAGGCGAAGACGACAGGGTTTTATTTGTTTATCGTTGGTTGTTAACCTCGGCATTGGCGGGCAACTTTGAGGATCATTCGACTAATGCCGACTAACCCACACCGGCCCATGAGTAAACGCTCATCTTGGCAAATCTGCTACTGGAGCGGTGTCGTCATCCTCTTTGCGTGGGCTGTCTGGCAAAGATTTGCACTGCCCCTCGATCCGATCGCTGACTCTGACACTTGGGGGTATCTCTCACCCGCGCTAAGAAAACTGATCGGCGTCGAGTTTGGTCATACAAGCGGACGCAACTTTATCTATCCGGGATTCGTGTATCTACTACTGCGCATCTTTCGAGATTTTCGCGCGATTACGGTCGCTCAGCATTTCTTTGGGCTGTTGGCTGGAGGAATATTATTGCTCACGTGGCAGCGAGTCCGGGTTTTCGTGGCGCATCCACGAGTTGGTAGCGTCGGTTACAATGCACTGGGACTGCTTGCCGCTGCCGTTTTTCTTTTGGCGAGCGAACCGATCCACTGTGAGATGCAACTTAGGCCCGAAGGCGCGTGTGCATTTTTATTCAGCATAAATCTTTACTTTGTCATTCAGTTCGCTGCCTGCTGTTTCATAGAGGGCCGACAAGTGGCTTCGGCAGCTTGCGGCGTTACGGCCGTGCTTACGTCGATCCTGCTAGCTTCGGTGAAACCAGCTTTCGCACTAGCTGCGATCGTCGCGCTCCTGCCTATTGCGATCTTTTTCTTCCGCCCAGGCTGGTTCCGACAAAAGATTGTGCTCGCTGGCGGGGCGGCAGCGAGCGCGACATTGTTGTTGCTACCGGAGCACGTTGTTAGTCGCAACGACGAAGTGAGCGAGACGTTTTTACCAACGACACTCTTCGTCGTGCATGCCAATCTCATCCACGATCAAATCGCCGATGATCTGGAACACAATGCTAAAGTCCCGTACTCTCGGGAGTGGCTTGAGCGCGTTTACACCATTCTAAGCGCTGAGATCGCGAAACGTCATGCCGCCATCGCCGGACATTACGCTTCCCTCGGTTTCGATCACGATGATCTGATGCTTAACCCGAACTCAATCAGTGTGCAATTGCGCCGCGAGTCCGCTAACGATGTCTCTGCTCTTTGTGCGTTTTACCGATTCTACTACTGGCGAATTTGGCGGCAACGGCCGCTCCGCGTCTTCAAAAGAATCGCACGGCAAATGATGATTTTTTATGCGCCGGTGTGTCCGGTTTACAGGCAAACAAAATTTCTGCCACTCGCTAATGAATATGACCGAGGGGTGATTTCCTTCGATCGAGAGCGATTTCGCAAAATTTGGACGGCTTATCCACCTGCTGTGGAATTTATGGCGCGAACGGAAGTGCTGGCGCGGACCGCGCCGGTGGTCCAACAGCGGGCTTACATCCGTAAGCCACTCCATATTTTGGCCGCAACTTACCTCATATCGATTTTGATCGCGCTCGTATTGAGCGCGACAGTCTTATCGTCCGAAGAGCATAGGAGACGCTTGGGCTGGCTCGCTGTCTTAGTCTTGTTCACGTACTCATATAATATAGCGAGTTGCCTCGAAGTCGCAGTCGTTGAGTCGCTGGAAGTTCGCCGTTTCATCACCGTGCAAATGTTTCCTGCCCTCCTCGCGCAGTTTTTTACTCTATGGTTTATCCTCGAATTTGCCCTTGAAATGCGAGCTCGCAAAAAGTCATCATGTTCTGATACCGGCTCGATTTACCGATCCCGGCTGGACGTCCGTTGTGAGTAGTGCAAGTAACGCGCCTCATAGGAACTAATGCGCAATGAACCAGGCGATCGACGGCCACACTGATCGATCCCAGCTCTCCGCCGTCGGGAAGGAAACCTGCGATAACGTTATTTTGCGACCTCTGCGTTGCAGCAGGAGACCGGAACTCGCCCTCCGCGCAACTGCTTCCTTGTTTCGCAAAGCTGTCGAGGCGATGCTCCGGCGGGTGGATCGCCGAATCATCTTGCTGGCATTGTTTTTTCCGGCGTGGTCCATTCTTGCCGCCGATTTGCCAAAGCCCGATATCGTGGTCGCCGGCGATGGGACTGGGGATTTCAAAACGATTCGTGACACGGTTGAATCTATTCCCGCCACGAACCGCGAACGTGTCATCGTGCTGATTAAGGACGGCATATATCAGGAAAAAATCCGCGTAGATGCTTCATTCGTCACGTTACGCGGTCAGAGTCGCAAGGGAACGCACATTGAGTTTTCGCAGGTAAAAGACGATTTTGTCGCGCATCCCGACGAGTTGGGGTGGGCGATCATCAATCTGAATCACGCAAACGATTTTGTTCTGGAAAATCTCACCGTAGAAAACACAGCGAACACCACGCTCGCACATGCGTTCACAACTTGCGGCACTGGCGACCGCACTGTGATCGTGGATTGCGACGTGTTGAGCCACGGTGGGGACACGGTATCCCTCGGTCGCGGCGAGCCCGGCCGCTTCTATCATGCGCGCTGCAATTTCAGCGGAGCGGTAGATTTCGTGTGCCCGCGTGGCTGGTGTTACGTGACCGATTGCAATTTTATGTTTACAGAAAAAAAACGGCCGTCGTCTGGCACGAGGGCAGGCTTAACTCGGACATGAAATTCGTGATGCGCAACTGCCGCTTCGACGGCGCGACCAGTTTTAATCTCGGACGGCATAACATTGACGCACAATTTATTTTCTTGACTGCAAATTTTCTGCGAAAATGAAGGACAAGCCGATTCGCCGCGTGGTGTACCCGCTGAACGGCAGCCTGCCCACCGAGGCAGACATCCAGCGCAACGTGGATTTAGACAAGCAAAATATCTGGGGCGAGCGCTCGTATTTTTACAATTGCCACCGAGACAGCGGTGACTTCGATTGGTTCGCGAACAATCTTTCGTCCGCGCCCGGTTCACCGAAGCCGAAGCAAATCACTGCCGCGTGGACATTCGATGGCAAATGGAATCCAGAAGACAGAATTGGCCCCACGATTCAGTACATACGGGTAATGGGCGGGCAGATCGCGCTGGCCTTCAACGAGCCCGTCACAGTGAAAGGCAAACCGCGGTTGAAAATGTGTGGCGGCCGCGTGGCAAATTACATTTCCGGAAGCGGCACCGATACACTGTTGTTCGGACCCGTGGCGGATTCGGCTGCTGAAGTCTGCTCGGTTGATTTGAATGGCGGCGCGATCACCGCTTGCGAAGCGTCCGTCACGCAGCGGCGGGCGAACATCTCAATACCAGCCGTGCAGAAATTCACTACCAGCCCGTAGGACTTAGCGGCGGCCGGTACAAATTGGTACTCTAACCCAAGCTGACGAAATATGGAGAGCTGCGATGCCTTACGAACATCTCCGCGTTTGGAGAGGCTCGTGGGCTAGCCGAGCTCGCCCCTCCATTTGTGCGTGCACGCAGACAACGGTAAGTCTCAATAAAATTCGCGGTAATGCTTCGCTGCCTGGGACGTAAGCTCCACGCGGCCCGCGCGATGTCTCTGTTTGTCGAGCATAAGTTGCCGGCGGATTCTTGTGGGCGAACCAAGCACGAGGGATTACGACCAGGGTACCTCTTCCGAAACTATTGTTGAACAAATTATCAGAAAAACGTTGAAGGGGAAAAAGCATCAGCACATCATTCTGCTTCACGACGGGCGAGATATTCAAATTGGATATCCGCGGCAAAACGTTATTCAGGCTCTTCCTCAAATTATTGGCCAATTGAAGGAAAGGGGCTACCGGTTTGTAACGGGTGAGCAAATAATCCATCAATCGCCATATCTTCGGCCACAATCCTGAATGGGGTGGGCCCAATCGCACCGGCGAAAGCGAAGGCGAAAAGATCCCGATGAGACGAACTCGACGGCGAAGCCTTTTCTTCATAATGGATGGAATCCTTAGAGAAAGACAACATCTGCATGACTGACCGCGAAACCGGGCACGGTCGTAAGTGTTGACTGGTCCTGAATCGGCCAACGGTATGGTTCGAACGATTTAGCGGATGTTGCTCCAAGCCTTTTTGGCGTCTTAGAAGCTTGCCGGGGGCGAAACCGCACGTGGTCAAGTTGGCAACAACAAGCGTTCTTGTTGCTTTGGTGCTCGCACCTTCGATCTGGATGTTGAGCGCGATCCCTCCGCTTTGGAAACACAGTCGACACCCGCGTTCAGGTTCACTCACCCACCCGGATTACGATGATGTTGCAATATGGCCCACTCTACTGTTTCCGATCATGCCGTGTGCAAGCATTAAGCGACCGCGCCGCGTTTTCTATTGTTAACCTTGTGCCGGAACGTCGAACATGCGTAATCATGGGATAACCGTGGTCGGACTCCAGCCTGTTTCGAAAGAGGAAAACTCAAGTTTTCGCGCCTTTCTTCGAACGAACCAGACCGCTCTCTGGAAGATCGCTTACTTTGTTATCGCGGCATTTCTCTTTGCCGCGGCCGTACAAATGCGTTTCTCGTTGCCGCAAAATCCGTTGGAAGACGGCGATCCCGGATATCTCTGGCCGGCTCTCATGAAATTGAGTGGCGGTACGTTCACGCACATTCAAGGTCTGAACTTTCTGTATCCAGGCATGGTTTATCTGATCTTGCGCATCTGCGCGGATTTTCGAGCAATCTCAGTGGTTCAACATATCCTCGGCTTGACCGCGGGTGCTTTGTTTCTCGCGAGTTGGAACAGACTCGGTGATTTTTTTCCGAAAGCTCGTCTGAACCGCATCGCACACGAAGCAATTGGGCTTTGGGGCGCTGCCATCTATTTGCTCTCAAACACTCCCATCTTGTTCGAGATGCTGATCCGATCAGATGCCATATGCATGTTTTTTCGAAGCCTTGGTTTTTTGGCTACTAATTCAATTCTTTTACTACCGCATAGTTTCGCCGAACGCACGGAGGGGAGTGATCTATTATGGCGTTGCAGTCGCTGTAAACGCTTTCGTGCTTGCTTCGTTGAAGCCGAGTTTCACGCTCACGGCGGTCTTTGCCGCTGCGTCGGTGACGTGGTTAATAGTTAACGTCAAAGGCGGTTTCAGCGGAAAGCTCGCTTTTTTTGTTACGACTGTCCCAATTATCGTAGCACTGACTCTTACGGAGCATCACCTTAGGCGGAGCGATCAAACCGTTAAAATGTTTCTCCCAGAGACGATGTTTGTGATCCACGCGAACATTATTCATGGCCAGATGGCCGCCGAGATAAAAAATAGGGGGGTGAGTAGTAACTCCCGTGATTGGCTGCAGGTTGCGTGTGACGATCTCGGGGCGGAGATTCAACGCAGCCGCGATCTTTTTCCTCAAAAGTTTCCGCTTCTGGGATTTTACCCGGAATACCTGAGGAGTGGTAGCGTTGACCCGCTTCTCAATCGATGGCGGCGCGAACTAGGCGATGAGCGGTTTCTAAGATTCTTGAATTACTGGTATTGGCACAGTGTGGCGAGCCGTCCACTCGCGTTCGTTAAAAAGGTGGCTAGGCAACTTGTTTTTTTCTATTCAACCAACTGTCCGGCGTTCAGCTTCTACAACAATTTACCGTTGGCCCCGTGGGCTTATGTCGCCAGCCTTTCTAAGCTTTCTCAGCCCGAATCGTTGCATCTGCTTGCTACGCTGCCAGCCGGACAAGAATTCCTGGCGCGTACTAAGAAGCTTCCTTTCACTAACATTCTCATTCACGAAAACAGACGAGTTCGTCTGTGGAATTTCTGGTGTGCGCGAAGTTATCTGGCAATTTTATTGCTGAGCGCCCCGCTTGCAGGTTGGGTTAAAGCTGGCTGCGTTTTTCGTGATTTTCTTTTATTCTGCCAATTTCGGAAACGTCTTCGGTATCTCGGTCGTTCACACGATGGAGGTTTGGCGCTACTCGGCTGTACAGTTCTTCGCAGCGCTGTTGGCGCAGCTTTGGGCAATCCGATGGTTGATGGAAATTGCTTTGATGAAGCTTCACAAGATTAAATCGGAAAACTTTTCCTCTGTAACCCGGTTCGCCCAAGGAGCGACTGGATCACGCACTCAACACTGTTCCAATGTATGACCTAACGATTGTCTCCGTGTTTATTTTGTTGGAGAAATGATGGAATGTTTGTCTTCCCCATCACGCTTTCTGCTTAGTGCCGAGAGTTAATGGCGACATGAGCCGCGGCGGATTGATGTTGCGTTGTGCAACGGATCGACAAGAGCTTTCGTACGTCGCGATTGCAGGCGCGATTGTTAATGGAAAGCGTCCGCCGAAACTCGCTCCGCGGAGCTATGCTGACAAGGAGCGACGGTCCGCCACAGGACGGATTCGCCGTGGCGAACTTGGGCAGCCGTCGGTTTAGGTATGACGGCTGCCGCGTTCGCCAACGCTGCGGCGAGCCAAGGGGAAGCCGTCACGTTGTTTATTTGTTTTGCATCGCAGGCTGGTGTGAGTCTATCGTGAAATTCTCAGTTATGGACGTCAGCGGAACCATCCGGTCGATCTTGAATCAGAAAAGCGACGACGTTTTCTCGATTTCCCCCGAAGCAACGGTTCTCAAAGCGGTCGAAATGATGGACGCGAAGAATGTTGGTGCACTGCTGGTCATGGATCAGGAACGGCTGGTAGGCATCATTTCGGAACGCGATTACACACGCAAAGTGATGCTGCGCGGCAAGCGATCGCGCGAAACGAAAGTCGCCGAGATCATGTCGAGCGATGTCACCGTCACCAATCCTCGTGAGCCGGTCGAGAAATGTCTCCGACTGATGACCGACAAACACATTCGCCATCTGCCAGTGGTCGAGAACGATAAAGTTGTGGGCGTGATCTCAATCGGCGATCTGGTCAAGCACGTCATTTCCTGCCAGAGCGCAGCGATTGCACATTTGGAACACTACATCCACGGCGGATACGCGGGATAATTCTAAGGGCCTTGCGCCAAAAGCCTCTGCGTTTGACACAAACGCCGCTACAACTTCCAAACCGTTTTTCCGCCTACGATCGTCCGCACTGCGCGCCCTTTCAGTTTCCAGCCGTCGAACGGGCAGTTGCGGGACGCTGATTCAAACTCATCGACCCCGACTTTCCATTCCAATTCCGGATCAATAAGCGTCACATCGGCGCGCGCGCCAATTGATAATGTGCCGGCGCCGATCTTTAACAACCTTGCCGGCTCAATTGTGTACATCTCGATCAGTCGGGCGATATCGATCTTGCCGTATTTGTGGACGAGCAGATCAAGAAATAATCCGAGTTCTGTCTCCAGTCCGATGATTCCAAAGGGCGCGGCATCGAATTCCACTTCTTTTTCGAAATCGGCATGTGGCGCGTGATCGGAACACAAGATCGAGAGTGTTCCGTCAGCGATTCCCTCCAGCAACGCATCGACATCCGTCTGCGAGCGCAGCGGCGGATTCACTTTGTAGTTCGTATCAAAATTTTGGATCGCTTCTTCGGTTAGCGCGATGTGATGCGGGCAAACCTCGCCGGTTATTTTCACGCCGCGCGCCCGCGCTTCGCGCAGTAATTGCACACTTCCGGCTGTAGTGAGGTGCTGGCAATGAATCGGATGATCGCAAAGTTCAGCAAGCAAGATGTTGCGCATGACTATCGCTTCCTCGCCCGCAGCTGGCCAGCCGGGTAACCCGAGAAGCGTGCTCCAATAACCCTCATGCACGACTCCATTGCCGACCAAATTGTAGTCCTGACAATGATCGAGCACAGGCACGCCAACCATGCGCGCATATTCGACCGCGCGCCGCATCACCTCGTGATTTTGAATGCAATGCCCATCATCCGTGATCGCTACAACGCCCGCTTGTGCGAGAGAGCCGATCGGAGCCAATTCTTCGCCTGCGAGATTTTTCGAAATGGCGCCAGTCGGCATAACGTTCACGCAGGCGACATCTTCAGCGCGATCCTTAATCCATGCGATCGTGCTGGGGCTATCGGCTGCCGGTGAAGTATTCGGCATGCAAACCACGGTTGTAAATCCGCCCGCTGCCGCCGCGCGCTCGCCTGATTCGATTGTTTCCTTGTGGCTGAACCCCGGCTCGCGCAGATGCACATGCATGTCGATCAAGCCTGGCGCCACGATCAATCCTTTTGCGTCAATCTGTTCAATTTCGGACTTCGGATCTCGGATTTCGTGCTTGGAGCCGACGATTCTTCCGTTCGCGATGTAAAGATCGGCGATTTCCTCCCGCTTGTTTGCGGGATCGATCACCCGGCCGTTGCGAATGATGAGCGCGCTCATGTCTGG
>Ga0209375_1002167_pt1 | contig 14376 bp, 7 predicted proteins | sample GraSoiAngelo_131_FD_185888 | JGI IMG/M metagenome (GOLD analysis project Ga0209375, IMG submission 185888) | Grasslands soil microbial communities from the Angelo Coastal Reserve, California, USA - 14_0929_02_30cm (SPAdes) (version 2) | ecosystem: Environmental > Terrestrial > Soil > Grasslands ... | reverse complement strand
CGCCGGCTTCGCTACCACGCAGAGCATGTCGACGTTCTCGAGCGACGGGTTGGCCCTGGGCGGCGGCATCGCCTACGGGCGCGGCACCTGGAAGATCGGCTTCGACTACGCGTACCGGAATCTCGGCGTGCTGGGCGGAACCAACTTCTTGAGCTTCAGTCTCGGCTGGTAACCGGGCCGGTGGATAGACGGACTTGACGTACCAGGCAGCAAAGGGGCTGGCGCTCGCGGTCGCCGTCGTCGCCGCCCCGACGGGGATGCAGGAGTCGGCGGGCGTGGCGGCGAACGCGGTCCGGTATTACCGCCCGTCCGGGGCGCAGACGCTGGTGGACGTGTTCTGCCGGGTCCCGCTGGTGCTCGTCGGACCGGTGGGTGACGAAGGCGCCGACGGGCGCTACCGCATCGCCGTCGTCGTGAAGGACTCGGCCGGTCTGCAGCTCGTCGCGCAAGACTGGTCGCAACGGGTGCCGGCGCGGCTGCTCAAGGCGCCGGGGGCGTCGTTGCCCGAGCACTTCGCCTTCGCGGCCCGGCCGGGGCGGTACACGGTGGACGTGAGCGTCACCGATTCGGCGTCGGGGCGGGTCAGCCACCAGCAGCTGCGCGTCGAGGCGTTCGCCGAGGCCCCGCGGGCCTCGGATCTGCTCCTCGGGACGGGGCTCCGGGCCTTGGGCGACGGCGGCGACACGACGCTGCGGGCCGACGAGATCCGCAAGGGTGGGGTGGTGGTGGAGACGTCGGGGGAGCCGGTGCTCACCCCGCAGGCGGCCAAGCTGGGCTACTACTTGGAAGTGTACCGCCAGCAGGCCGACACGATGACCATCACCGTGCGGGTGATGGACACGGCTGGGGCGGTGGTAGTGACGGCAGCGCGGCTCACGGTTGTGGTTGGGGCCGGGGGCGGCTCGACGGAAGGCACGGTGGATCTCTCGGGGCTGCCGCCGGGACGGTACCGATTGGAGGTACAGGCGGCGGGCCGGGCGGGGGGAGGGGCGGACACGGTGAGCCGCCGGGCCGCGTTTGGAGTCACCGGGTTTCAGACGCTCGCCACCGCGGCGGCGGTGGCGCAGCCGCTGGACCTGTTCGACCGGATGGCCGAGGGGCAGCTGGACGAGCTGTACGGGCCGCTGATTTACCTGATGAGCGCCGGCGAACAAGGGGTATACTCGTCGCTCTCGGTCGACGGAAAGCGCTCGTGGCTGCGGCAGTTCTGGGCCAAGCGCGACCCGTCCCTTGGGACGCCGGAGAACGAAGCACGGGAGCGGTTCTACTCGGCGATCCGCGACGCGAACCGCCGGTTCGGCGAAGGGGGGGCGTCGCGGGTACCCGGGTGGCGCACGGACCGCGGCCGGATCTACGTGAAGTACGGGGCGCCGGACGAGGTGCTGGAGCGTCGTTCAGGGGGCAGCACGTACCCCTACGAAGTGTGGAAGTACACACGGGTGCGGGCGCTGAAATACGTGTTCATGGACCTGACGAGGTTTGGCAACTACACGCTGATCTACACCGATGACCGCCGGGAGCCGAGTCGCTCCAACTGGCAGGAACTGCTCGGCCCCGAAGCGCTGCAGGATGTGCAGCGCTTTTGAGAGGCACCAGGGAGACCATCAAGTGAGGCACGCATGAATTCTCGTATCTTCGGACTGTCGAGCGTCGTGGTCCTCGCGGCGCTCATCGGGTCGTGCAAAAAGGATCCCACGGCCCCCCAGGCAGGCGGGGCGAAGTCGGTGGATTTTGAATTCGTCTACCGCGAGGTTGTCGTCGCCGACTCGGTGCGCTCCTGGGTGGTCCTCCACGATGCGCTCGGCGACCCCGTCGCGGGACAGATCGCCGTCACCTCCTGCAACAACGCGGTCGCGCAGGTGCTCCCAGCCTCGGACGCGCCGCAGCTGCGGACGGCCTTCCTCATCAAGGGCGTCACGTTCGGGACGGCGTGCGTCCAGGCGGTCGGCGCCGGCATCACCAAGCAGATGCAGGTGGCGACCTTCCCCAAGGCCATCGTGATCAGCAGTGGCCCGGGCACAGTCGTGTCCGGCACCGCGACGGCCACCTATACCTATCAGTTCAACGATGCCTCCGGCGCCGCGGTCGCGGGCGTTCCCGCCCCCACGTGGTCTACGAGCGATACCACCCGCGCCATCGTCGACCCCGCTACGGGCGTCGTGCGCGGCAGAACCGCGGGCACGGTCGACATCGTCGTCAAAGGGGTCGGCGGGGCGACGGCGAAAGTCACGGCCAGCCGGACCGTGCTCGTCACGCCGCAGCAGTTCACCGGCACGATCCTCCCCGTGCCGCTGTATCCGGGGCAAACCATCAAGATCGCGCGCGGCGCCACTGACACCGTCTATGACGCCAACACCAGGGCCTTCGGAAACGCCGTGGGCGTGGATACGCTCGGTAAGTTCTTCACCGCGGACACCTTGACGTTCCGGGTTCCTGACCTCCAGGCCGATGGGCGGCATCACCTCCTGATCGTCAATTCCGGCGCGAGCCAGGTGTCGTACGGCGACGTGAACGCCGCCGATTCAACTGTCGTGATCGCCACACCCGCGGCGACGACGGGCTCGACGTCACCGGCGAGCGGGGCTCCGGGAACGGGGGTGACGTTGGTCCGCGGCGCCGGCGATCCCGTGTTCGACGCGGACACGCGCGCCTACCTCGCGGTCGGGAACGCCCGTCCGACGGTCGCCGGGATCCGGGCCTTCATCAATAAACAGACGGCGGACACGCTGCAGATCGTGACGCCCGGCGTCGGGGTCACCGGAACCGTGAAGGTCTGGCTGACGCGGGTCGGCGCCGCCGACATTGCCGAGCAGACCGGGTTCAACAGCACCACTACCAGCCTCAAGGACGTCAACGATCCGGCCAGCGACGATTCGACCACAGCTCCCACCATCACCGCCAACGGGGACTACTTCGGCACGGTCAGCGGGCTGTGCACCAACGGGTTCCACGTCCGCCAGAACGACGACTGCGACGACTGGTTCAAGGTCACCAACAGCGGTGGGAGTCCCGCCACCGTGACCGTAAGCGTGCAATGGTTCAGCCCCAGCGCGAGCACGAGGGCCGATCTGAACCTCTTCTTGCGCCTGGATGACTTCAGCAGCTGCGGGGCGGCCTGCACCAGCAATGGGACCGGCGATCCCGCGACGGCGGCGATCACCATTCCCGCCGGGGCGACTTACTACGCCCACATCAACTATTTCAACTCGCAGACCTTCACGAGCACCCCGTACCGGCTCCGGGTGAGCGGCTTGCCTTGAACGAGTGACGTCGCTCGCGTCAAACGCCCGGAGCAGTTGCTCCGGGCGTTTGACGTTTCGGCCGTCAGCGCGGGTCGGTGAGGATTGCCAGCACCACTCCCGCCCACACGGCCGTCCCCACCGCCGCGTGCGCCACCTGCAGCCCGCGCGGCAGCGCCAGCAGCACCATCGCCGCCGCGATGCCGATCTGCAGCAGCACGAGCCCCAGCACCGCCAACGCGCCGGGGCGCCGCGAGCGCCACGCCCACCAGCCGAGCGTTCCGAGCAGCGCGAAGCCCAGCAGCCGATGCGTCCAGTGGACGTACTGGAGGGAGTTGCCGGTGGGCATGAGCTGCCCGTTGCAGAGCGGAAAGCCTAGGCAGGCGCTGGCGGCTCCCAGGTTGGCCGTGAGCGCGCCGAAGAGCACGGTGACGAACGCGAGCCCCAACAGGACCAACCCCGGGCGCAAGCCCGGGGTGAGCCCAGGCGGCCCGACTTCCGTGAACCCCGGGCTCGCGCCCGGGGTCCGTGAGGCCTGTGTAGCTATGAGCAGGAGCGTCGCGAGCAGCAGCATTGCGGTGCCGAGGTGCAGGATCACGGTCCACTGCGGCAGCGCGAGCTTGACGACGACCGCACCGAGAGTGATTTGGATGACGAGAAGCGCGAGGGCGGCAAGAGAGCGTCGGACGGTCGGACGAGCCTGCCCCGAGCGGAGCGAGGGGGTCGGGCGGTCGGCCCCATCCCGCATCCCCCATCCCGCATCCCGAGACTCCCACCACGCGAGAGCCGCAACGGCCGCGACGAGCACGGTCACCAGCCCCGCGAACAACCGATGGTTCCACTCGATCAGGGTGCCGATGTCGTCGAGCGGCGGGAACCAGCGGCCGTGGCAGCGCGGCCAGTGCTCGCCGCAGCCGAGCCCCGAGCCGGTGACGCGCACGACCGCGCCGAGGACAATGAGCAGGTAGGTGCAGGCCGCCGCGGCCCAGGCGAGCCGCGTGAAGCGTCGCGTCATGGGGGACAGAATCTAACCGGATAAGCAGATCCTTCGCGCCTGCGGCGCTCAGGATGACAGGCTCGCCACCTCTGCGAAAGAGAAGAAGAGACCCCCCCCAGTCACCCCTCTCTCCCTATTTACGGCGCCCGAAGCTGTCATCCTGAGCGAACGCGCGGTACGCGCGTGAGCGAAGGATCTGCGCGTGAGCGAAGGATCTGTATATTCGCTCCTCATGTCGGCATCGCACGTTTCGATCCCGGACCGCTGGGGCGACCGCCTGCCGCGCCGCCTCGGGTTGTGGAGCGCCGTGGCGGTGCTCGTCGGCTCGACGATCGGCAGCGGCATCTTCCGAACGCCGGCGATCATCGCCGCGCGCGTGCCCGCCCCCGGCCCGATGTTCGCCGTGTGGGTCTTGGGCGGCGTGCTGGCGCTGTGCGGCGCCTTGAGCTACGCCGAGCTCGCGGCGATGTACCCGCGCTCGGGCGGCGTCTATGTGTACGTGCGCGAGGGCTTCGGGCGCCTGCCGGCGTTTTTGTTCGGCTGGACCGAGCTGGTGCTGATCCGCGCGTCGGCGCTGGGCGCCATCGCGACGCCGTTCGCCGAGTACCTGCTGCGCTCCCTGGGCTACAACCCCGAGATCGAGCCCTACGCTACGACGGTACACTGGGTGGCCGCGGCCGCCATCGCCGCGACGGCGACGGTCAACTACGTCGGCCTGAACTGGAGCTCGCTGCTCCTGAACCTCACCACCGGCGCCAAGTACGGCGCGCTCGTGCTGCTCGTGGTCCTGGGCTTCGCGGCGGGGCAGGGGGACTTCGCGCACTTCGCGCAGGCCGCCGGGTCCCCCAGTACAGGCCTGTTCGGCCTCGCGCTGGTGTCGGTGCTGTGGGCCTACGACGGCTGGGGCGACCTGTCGTTCGTGGGCGGGGAAGTGCGCGACCCCGAGCGCAACATGCCGCGCGCCCTGCTGCTGGGCACGGCGGGCGTGATCGCCATTTACCTGCTCGTCAACGCGACCTACCTGTATCTGCTGCCGATCGACCGCATGGCCCACTCCCCGCTGGTGGCGGCGGATGCGGCGCAGCTCATCGTGGGGCAGATCGGCGTGGGGCTCGTGGCCGTGGTCGTGATGGTCGCCACGTTCAGCACGCTGCTCGGATCGATCCTCACGTCGCCGCGCATTTTCTTCGCGATGGCGGAGGACCGGTTGTTCTTCAAGGCGGTCGCCCGAGTCCACCCGCGCTTCCAGACGCCGTCGGTGGCGATCGTCGTGACGGCGCTTCTGGGGGTCGTATTCGTGCTGCTGCGCACGTTCGAGCAGCTCGCCGACCAGTTCGTCGTAGCGATCTTCCCGTTCTACGCCCTCGCCGCGGCCGCGGTGCTGGTGCTGCGGCGCCGGCAACCGGATCGCCCGCGGCCGGTCCGTGTGTGGGGCTACCCGGTGGTGCCGGTGCTTTTCGTGCTCGCGAGCTTCCTGATCCTCGGCAACGCGCTGCGCGAGCATCCCGGACCCACCGGGCTCGCGTTCGGCATCATTCTGCTCGGCATCCCCGTCTATTACGTCTTCCTGCGCGGCCGCAGAGTTCCTTGACGATCTTCCGGGCGCGGGACACATTTACCGCGCCCTAGGTCTTTCCCTCGATTCGGTTTCATCTCCGGAGAACGCCTATGAAGCGGTATGCGTTGTGGGTCGCGGTGTTCGCGTTCCTCGCCGCGCTCCTGCCCGTCGTCCCCGTGGCGGCGCAGGGCGTCACCTCGGCGGCGGTGAGCGGTCGCCTCACGGACGAGAGCCATGCGCCCGTCGAGCAGGCGGTCGTGAACCTCATTAACACCTCCAACGGCCAACGCTACTCCACGCGCTCGTCCTCGGACGGACGCTTCTATTTCGAGAACGCGCAAGTCGGCGGGCCCTATACGCTCGAGGTGCGGGCGCTGGGCTTTGCGCCCGAGCAGGCGACGGGCGTGACGCTCGCCCTGGGCCAGCGCTTCGTGCGCGACTTTTCCCTGAAGCGCACGGCGGTGGAAGTCGCGGGGATCACGGTGTCGGGGAATGAGAACCCGCTGCTGTCGCCGTCACGGACCGGCGCATCGGCCACCGTGGGAGGGGACGTGATCAATCGGCTTCCCACGCTGGGTCGCAACTTCACCGACTTCGTGAGCACCGTTCCGCAGGTTGTATCATCGGGCGTGCCTGGCACCTCCCTGGGTGGGCAGAACAACCGGTTCAACAACATTCAGGTGGATGGCGGAGTGAACAACGATCTGTTCGGGCTCGCCGCCGGTGGCACGCCCGGCGGCCAGGCGAACGCGCATCCGATCTCCGTCGAAGCGATCAAGGAATACCAGGTACTGATCGCGCCGTTCGACGTGCGGCAGGGGGGGTTCACCGGCGGCCTCGTCAACGCCGTCACCAAGTCGGGCTCGAACGCGTTCCACGGGTCACTGTTCGGCTTCCTGCAGAACCAGGGGCTTGTGCGGGACTCCGTGCCCCAGCGGGACAGCATCACAACCAGGGTACCTCTTCAGACGGACTTTACGCAGACCCAGTACGGGGGCTCAATCAGTGGACCAATTCTCCGTGACCGGTTGCAGTTCTTCGGTTCCGTCGACGTTCAGCACCGGGTGGCGCCGTTCACCGGTGCGGTGATTGGGTCCGATACCACGGGGGGAGCGGACTCGGTAGGTATCGGGATCCGCTACGCCACCGCGACCCGCGTGCAACAGATCCTTCTGACGCAATACGGACTCGACGCGGGTGGCCTGACGGCCCCGAACCAGCGCAACCCAGACAAGAACATCTTCGCGAAGTTGAATGGCGAGATCTCCCCGAACCACCATGCCGAGGTGTCCTATAACTACGTGGACGCCGCGCAGGACGTCCTGACCCACAACACGGCGAACGCCACGAGCTTCCGCGACGGCTACCAGTTGTCCAACAGCGGCTACCTGTTCGCCACGACCACGAACACGCTGCGTGGCAGGCTCGCGAGCACCTTGGCCCGCGGCGCGTCCAACGAGCTGCTCCTGGGCTACCAGCGAATCCGCGACCACCGCGATCTTCCCAATCGCGCCCCCCTCATTTTCGTCGGCGGAGACCGGGGGCAGCCGGTATCGCCTACCGCCGTCCCGACCGTCAACATCGCCGCGGGCGCGGACCGGTTCTCCCAGGGGAACTTGCTCGATCAGGACATTTACGAGGTCACGGACAACTTCACCTTCCCGACGGGCAGCCATCTGATCACAGTCGGGACACACAACGAGTTCTTCCACTTCTTCAACGTATTCTTCCCGGCTTCGTACGGCGTCTGGAGCTTCCGCGACACGACGGCCCTCAAGGCGGGGACGCCGTTCCGCTACGAGATCGCATTGCCACTCCGCGCCGGTGGCCCGAACGCGGACTTCCACGTACAGCAGCTGGGAGGCTACGTCCAAGACGTCTGGTCTCCCCGGCCCGGGTTGAACGTGACACTCGGCCTGCGGCTCGACGTCCCCTTCATGGACAAGCCCGCGTTCAACAACGCCCTGGACATTTCGGTCCTGAAGGTGAACACGCGCAATAGCCCGACGGGGAATCCGCTGTGGTCGCCGCGCGTGGGGTTCAACTATGACGTGAAGGGGGACCAGTCCACCATTATGCGCGGCGGCGTGGGGGTGTTCAGCGGCCGGCCGCCGTACGTGTGGGTGTCGAATGCGTACAGCAACACCGGTCTCGAGCAAGTGACCCAGATTTGTGACGGGAACTTTACGACGAGCCGTACGAACGACACCGTGCCACGCTTCCGGATCAACCCCGACAGTCAGCCCAAGCTCTGCGGCAACGAGGGGCCGGGCTCGGCCCCCGCCCCGGTGGGAGCGACGTCGGTCGTGTACTTCGACCACAGCTTCAAGCTGCCGCAGAACCTCAAAGCCGCGTTCGGCCTCGACCGGCAGATGCCGTGGGGAGTGGTCGGGACATTCGACTTCCTGTACACCCGCGGCTTGAACCAGTTCTATATGTACGACGTGAACCTCCGGGGCATCGTCGGGACGTCAGCCGGCGAGGGCGGACGACCGTTGTACGGGACGATCAGTCCCACCAGTACCAGTACCACCCCCAGCCGCCTCACCTCGAGCTTCGGGAGCGTGCTGCGGCACACCAACCGTAGCGGTGACTACGCTTACTCGTTCACCGGCCAGCTTCAGAAGCGGTTCAGCAACGGCGTCCAATTCAACGTCGGCTACACCTACGCGCGCTCCTACGATCTGATCTCGCTTACCTCGAGCGTCGCGAACTCGAACTACCAGTTCACGCCGCTCGATGGGCCGATTACCGACCGCAACCTGCGGCCGTCCACGTTCGATATTCCGCACAAAATCACCGCGAGCGCCACGTTTGATATCAAATTCGGCGTCGCACTTTCCGTGGTGTACAGCGGCCAAAACGGTTATCGGTACGGGTACGTGGTGTCGAACGACGCTAACGGGGAGGGGCTCGGCAGCAACGACCTCGTGTATGTGCCGCGCAATGCGGCGGACATCACGCTCCAGAACCCCGCTGATTGGACCAAGCTCGACAACTACATCAAGAACGAGCCGTGCCTCGAGCGTAACCGGGGTCGGATTCTGCCGCGGAACTCGTGCCAGAACCCGTGGATGAATTTCCTGAACCTGCGGCTCGCGAAGGCGTTCACGACGCTCCAGGGCCAGAACATCGAGCTCACCGCGGACCTGTTCAACACCTTCAGCTTCCTCGACAACATCGGCATTCGCAACAACTGGGGCGACGTCAAGACGGTGCACGTCGCGGCCGCTGGGAATTTCGAGAACGAAAGCCTGCTCTCGCGGACCGGGTACGATACTGTGAACCAGCGGGGCATCTACGCACTCAATAGCAACAGCATGCCGATCAAGTATCACAACCTGAACGACGCGCGCTGGAAGGTGCAGGTGGGGATGAGGTACAGCTTCTGAAGAGGGCGGTAGAAGACGGTAGAAGACGGTAGAAGCGCAAGCGGGGTCGGCTATGGCGCCCGGCCCCGCTTTGCCTCAACCTCTACCGCCCTCTACCGTCCTCTTCCGCCCTCTACGTCGGTGTCTTTCTCAGCAACCAGACCGCCAGGCCCCCGAACAGCAGGTTCGGGAACCACGCCGCAAACGTCGGCGGCAGCACGCCCCCCGCGCCCACCGCCTTGGAGAGCTGCACCAGCAGCAGGAACACGAACGTCGTCGCCAGGCTCACGGCCAGCCCCCACGCGGCCCCGCTCTTGGGGTTGGTCATGGCGAGCGGCGCCCCGAACACGGCGATCACGAGGCACGTGAACGGGATCGCGATCTTCAGCGCTCGCTCCACCACCAGCTTCTTCGTGTCCGAGCCGCTGCGCGCCAGCGCGTCGATGTACCGGCCCAGCTCGGCGTAGCGCATCTCGTCGGGGGCCTTGGGCTCGGCGAGCAGGTCCTCGGGACGCTCGACGAGGTGGCGCGGCACCAGCGAGTCGAACGCGAACGCCCGCTCCTGTCCCGCGTCCAGCAGATAGCGCAGCTGGCCGCGCGCCAGCGTCCAGCGCCGCGTCGTGTCGGCGTAGCGGGCCTGCTGCGCGGCGATCAGGATCGTCGGGTAGTCGGGCCCCGCGCCCTCGCGCTCCAGGACCACCTCGCGCATCGTGCGCGGCCGCACCTCCAGCCCCCCGACCACGTACACCCAGCCGTCGTCGGCGCGGTACACGAAGTTGGGGCGATAGTCCCGCGCCCGCACCTGCTTCAAGCCCAGCAGCTCGGCCTTCCGCGTCGAGCCCCCCGGCGCGGCTTCGCCGAGGATCAACCCCGTCGCGACCGCGGCGCCCGCCAGCAGGAGCAGTGGCCGGATCAGCCGCAGGAATGAGATGCCGCCCGCCTTCGCGGCGGTGATCTCCGAGTGCCGGCCCATCGGCCCCACGGTGAAGGTCGTGGCGAACAGCACCGCGGCCGGCAACACGAGGAACATCGTCTCCGGCATCCCGTACACATACGCCAGCGCCACGGCGCCCTTAGAGAGGCCGCTGCTCAGGTACTTGTTCAGGTTGTCGGTCAGATCGATCACGATGACCAGGATCGGAAACCCGAGCATGACGACGAAGAAGACGCGGCTCCACTGCCACCGCACGTAGCGGTCGAGCGTGCTCACGCGCGCTTCCCCCGCCGGCGCAGCCAGCCGAGCACGTCCCCGCCGCGCGCCTCGCGCCGCATCACCCACAGCCCCGCGAGCCCCACGACCACGAAGAGCAGGTTCGGGATCCACATCGCGACGAACGGGGAGACGATGAGCCGGTCGCCGAGATCCTCACCGCCGATCAGGCCGATGTAATAGATCGCGAACACGGCGACGCTGGTGCCGATGACGACGCCGGCGCCGCCGCGCGGGAACCGCAGGGCGACGGGCACGCCGAGCAACGCGAAGGCGAAGCACGCGGCGGCGATCGCCAGCTTCTTGTGCACTTCCACCGCGTACGCCGCCGCGCGCTGGCGATCCCCGCGGGCGCGGGTGTCCTCGCCGAGTCCGGCGCCGGGCGTCACCAGCAGCGGGTTGGGGGTCGGCGGGGGGGCCTGGGCGGCCGGAACCTGCGCGGCCTCCGCCTCCCGCGGCGCGAGCCACGCGATCAGTCCGCCCCACACCCGGCACACCAGTCCGTCCCGGGGACCGTCCGCGCCGGGGTCCCGCGTCATGGGGGCGGCCGGGAGGCCGGCGAGCCGGCGCAGGTCGGCGGCGACCGCCGCCCGCGCCTCGACGTGCACGCGCGCTTCCTCTCTCCGCGCGATACGCACCTGCCGCGCGAGATCGCACAGCGACATCTCGCGATCCGTGCGGTAGGTATCGTTCTGGGTCCGCGTCAGCGTGTCGCCGATGTTCGCCACCTTGATGCGGTTCGTCCGGAAGAAGGTGCGGTTGAACTGTCCGGGCTCGGTGCGCTTGACCTCCTGGATCTCGCCGTCGCGGAGGGTGAGGTACAAATCCTTGCCGCCGGGGGTATAAGCCATCTGGCCGCTGTCGGCCACGATGATGCGCCGGCGCTCGGGGGCGTCTCCCAGGTCGTAGATCGTCACGTCCTTGAGCCGGTTCGTGGCCGGATCAATGCGCGCCGCGCGCAGGAAGAACTGGCCCTGAGTCACCTCGTTGATGACCTGTTCCTTGAGGGCGAAGGACGGCTTCTTGCGCGTGATGTCCATCTGCAACGTGCGCAGGCGGTGATTGGCCCGCGGCAGGACCTGGTCGTTCCACACCAGGGCGACCAGGGTCACCAGGGCGGCGCCGCCGAGCACCGGCGCGACCACCCGGCCGAGACTCACGCCGCCCGCTTTCATCGCGGTGATCTCGTTGTCGGCCACGAGGCGCGTGAACGTGTGCAGCACCGCGACGAGCACTGCCATCGGCAGCGTCATCGCCACGATGAACGGGATCGACAGCACGAACACCTCGATGATCACGCTCCACGGCAGGCCCTTGCCGACCAGACTGCCGAACTGCTTGGCGATTTGCTGGACCATCAGGAACGCGGTGAGGCTGCCCAGCGCGAAGCCGAGCGGCGCCACGTGCTGACGCAGGAGGTAGCGGCTGAGGATGCGCACGGATGGACGCGCCATTATATTCGGCCCTCCCGGTTGCTACAAGGGATGCGACGCCCCGCCCTCGTCGTGCTCTTCGCCATCTCGCTCGTTGTACCCCCCGCCCCCGCGCAGGGAGCCGCCGCCGATAGCGGTGGAGTCCCCGCGTTCGTCGCGCGCTTTCCCGCCTGGGCGATCACGGTCCCGCCCGTGGCGGCCCTGCAGCCCGGAGGGCGGCTCGGGTCCAGAGTCCCGGCCGCCCTCCTCGCCGCGCGCTGGGAGCGGGACGTGCGGGCACGGTGGCGCTCTTCGCTTGGTGTTGCCGCTCCTGCCGCCGAGATCCCGAGTCCGCCGGCAGGCGCGGTTCCGATTGCCGCCCCCCCGCTGGGCGAGCCGCGGCAATACCAGGGGGCCGGTCGCAGCGGCCCGTTTGGACAGTACGCCGACATCGCGATGCAGCTCAACCTGCGCTTCGAGCTCAAGGCCGATCAGTTCCGCAACCTGAAGTGCTCGGCGTTCGAGCGCCAGCAGGCGATCTCCGGCTGCACCGCCGGCTTTCCCACGATCACGCCGAACCCGCAGTACGCGATCCGCACGACCGGCGTCGTGGGCCAGCGCCTCCACGTGAACGTGGACTTCGACAGCCAGCGGGAATTCGACGCCAACAACAACCTTCAGGTCTGGTACGAGGGGCTCGAGGACGAGGTGCTGCGCCGCGTGGAGGCGGGGAACGTGTCGTTCAGCATTCCGTCCTCGCGCTTCATCAGCGCGGCGATCCCGGCGAACAACTTCGGCGTGCAGGCCATCGCCCAGATCGGCGCGATGGAGGTGCGCGGCATCTACGCGCAGCAGAAGGGCAACGTCGTCAAGGACCGCCAGTACACGGTGGGGGAGACGACGAGCCAGCCGCTGGACCGCGCCCAGCGCGACCTCGACTACGAGCCGGGACGGTTCTTCTTCGCCGTCGATCCCGCCGCCGTCGCCGGCTACCCGGCCGTGGACATCCTGAGCGTCGATCCGGCGGCGCTCGCCGACTCCCTGCGCGTCGGCAGTCTGCGCGTCTACCGCGTGCGGGCGGTCGCCCCGGGGAACACCGGGAATCAGAACCTCGGTGGCGTGCGAGCCGTCGCCTGCGGCGTCGGGACCGCCGCCGTGGACTGCGCCCACCAGCGCGCCGGTCCGTTTCAGTGGGAGATCCTCCAGGAGGGCCGCGACTACTACGTGGACCCGAGCGGCGCGTGGCTCGCCCTCGCCTCGCGCCTGGACCAGAGTGACTACCTCGCGGTCTCGTACGTCCCCGCGGGGCAGGCGACCTGCACGGGCCCGCGGCGCTGCGTCGGCACCTTTCCCGTCACCGCCACCGAGGACCCCGCCCGCGTCGATACGCTGCGGCTCGTGTACGATCCGCGGCCGGCGGTGACGGCGGATTCCTCGACCTTCCGCTTCGAGATCCGCAGCGCCTACCGCGTCGGCGGCCAGGAAGTGGACCGCACCACGGTACAGCTCGGCCTCACGGTGAACCAGCGCGAGCGCACGGTGAGCTCCGGGGAGACCTACCTCGCGCACCTGGGGCTCGCACTCGTCAACGACCCGAATACCTTCGACCAGTACAACCGGTTGTTTCCGCGCGCCCGCGATCCTCAGCAGGGCGCGCCGCTGCGCGAATACTACGTCGTCTTCCCGCACTTGCAGCCCTTCGGGGACGCCGGCCGGCTCACCGCGGAAGAGCGCAACGACTCCTTGTACCGCACGCCGCGCGCCCTGCTCGCCGCGCAGGCGCCGCCGTCGGTGTTCACGCTGCACCTGCACGCCAGCGTCTCCGCCTCCCAGGACCGGTCCACGCTGTCGCTCAACAGCTTCCAGATCCGCGACGGCAGCGAGCGCATCTTCGTCGGCAACACGCAGCTGACACGCGGCGCCGACTACGACATCGACTACGCCTCGGGGCAGGTGACCTTCCATAACGCCGACTCGCTGTTCGGCGCCGGGACGTCCCAGGTGCGCGCGCAGTTCGAGGAGCGTGCGGCGTTCGCCGTCGCCCCCACGTCGATCTACGGGCTCGCCGCCCGCTACGACCTGGGGACGGTCGGCGAGGTCGATCTGACGGGGCTGTTCCAGCGCGAGCAGAGTGCCTTCACCCGGCCCCCGCTGGGCCTCGAGCCGTCCGCCAGCTTCATCGGCGGGCTCTCGACGCGGCTCAACTTCCAGCCGGGTTGGCTGACCCGCGCCGTGGACGCCCTCCCCGGGGTCCACACCGAAGCGCCGTCGTTCCTCAACGTGGCCGGCGAGGTCGCCGTCTCCAAGCCCTCCCCGAACCCGCTGGGACAGGCGTACGTCGAGGAGTTCGAGGCGGAGGGCGGCCGCTTCATCACCCTGAACGAGACCGCCTGGCATTGGGGGAGCATCCCCACGACGGCGCGCGGCGCCGACCCGTTCGGCATCTTCGGGGCGTTCAACCCCCTCGACGCCGCGTTCCTCACCTGGCAGAGCCTGCCGGTGCACCTCGACGGCCGCCCGGTGCAGTTCCGCGCCCAGGACATCGACCCGGACATCCGGGTTGTCGGACAGGCCCAGTCCGCCGAGCCG
>Ga0209375_1002156_pt1 | contig 14404 bp, 11 predicted proteins | sample GraSoiAngelo_131_FD_185888 | JGI IMG/M metagenome (GOLD analysis project Ga0209375, IMG submission 185888) | Grasslands soil microbial communities from the Angelo Coastal Reserve, California, USA - 14_0929_02_30cm (SPAdes) (version 2) | ecosystem: Environmental > Terrestrial > Soil > Grasslands ... | reverse complement strand
GATGCTCGAGAAGCATGGGTTAGGCGGTTTTGGCAAGGACACGGAGATGTTCCCCACGGGCAGCATGCAAAGCAGCACGTTAGCCCTACTCGCGCGGCAGGTTGATGCCGCTCTGGTTGGCACGGAGATGGGCATCAAGGCGGAGGCGAAGGGTTTTCACGTCATAGCGCGAGCCAGCGATTATGTCCCCTTGGGATTGGGCGGCATATCCACGAGCGTCGATACCTTGAAAAACCGTTCGAATACTATCAAGCGTTTCCTGCGTGGGACCATTAAGAGCCTTCAGTATATAAGGTCAGATAGAAATAAATTGGAAGCGGCGGAGTTCTTTGCCAATTTTTTAAACCTCTCGCGGGGCGACGCGGAGTTAATCTACGCGCAGTCCAAAGACTACTACAGCCCGAATGGATCCATCAGCAGAGAAGGCTTGCGGTTTGAGATCTCTCTGCTGGTGCAGCAATTGGGTCTGAAGAAGGAGATATCGATCGACGAGGTGGCCGATTTTCGCCTCCTGAGAGAAATACAGACGGAATTGGGATTGAAGTGAATTGCACTCGATCAGATGGCGGACAAACCGCCGTCGGCCATGAGCACAGCTCCCGTGATGAATGAAGCTTCCTCGGAAGCGAGCCACAAGACAGGATAGGCGATCTCCTCAGGTGTCGCCCACCGATTCAGGAGCGATGGAGCGAAGCCTTTGACCCTCAGCTCGTCTTCCGTCATACCGCGCGCTTTGGCCCTGCCCAACGTAAACGGCGTCAACGTAGAGCCGGGACAGACAGCGTTGACACGGACTCCATGCTCGGCCTCTTCGGCGGCCAGCGCGCGGGTGAGACCTAAGATAGCCGCCTTGGTGGCATCGTACTGTCCCATACCTTTACGTCCGACGACTCCGAAGACCGACGACAGGTTGACGATGCTGGCGACGCCGGCCCTGCGAAGTGCGGGGATGGCAGCCTGGCAACAGTTTGCCACACCGAGAATATTCGTGGCGATAATCCGTTGCCACGACTCTTCCGGCGCCTCTGCTAATGGAAAATATTCCCGCAATGTAGCATTGTTGACGAGCACGTCCAGCCCGCCGAATTCGGCAACCGCTCGTGAAACTGCTTCGTTTGTCTGCTCACGGCTGGATACATCGGCCATGATCGGTAAGATTCGTGATGAGAGGATCTCGTGGGAGAGCTGCGCCGCCTGCTTCTCAACTTTTTTTCTGTCGATATCGACCAGCGCAACTCTGGCGCCTTCCCGGCAGAAAAGACGGGCCGTAGCCGCTCCTATACCGCTTCCGCCTCCGGTGATCATCGCTATTTTGCCGTCCAGTCGGCCTGCCATAGATTTCTTTATCCCTCCTCTGGCTTTGCCTGCTGAAAAAACGTCATATGCCGCACTCAATCGTGGCGCTACGGGACAAAAGATGGAGTGTTGGAGTGATGGAGTAATGGAGTGATGCATTTAAAACCCAACACTCCAATACTGCCGTACTCCAACGCACTATTTTAAGCTATTGGCCAAACAAGTGAGTTTTTGCTGGGCGCCATGCGGTTCCCGCTTAGCTGCGCTAAAAAAGCGTCTCTTATCCTTTGGCGCACTTCATACATGCTGATGTCCGGCTCGAAGAGGTGTTCGTTTGTCCTGGCGGTCACAAGGTCGCCCTGGGACTCGGCGATCATCGCGTCCTCCCTGGATATGCTCTTGAAGCGCGGCCCGACTACCTCCGTAAAAAGCTTCGCCCAGCGTTCGCGCGCTTCAGTGGTAGGGGCCCTTTGCACGGCGAACCGCTGGATGATGCATCGGCTATCGTCTATCGGGAACTGCCACAATCTTGAGACGTAGGGCTCTACCCCGGGCACGGGACGGATCACGTTGGTTGAGATGCAGGGAAACAAGAACCGGTCCCCTTTGACTTCAAGCAGGTGCCCGTGATGAATGGGCTTGCCGTCACGATCGGTGGCGACACCGCGGACCCCGTATGAGGTCTGAACGATCTTTACCCGTCGCTCGGCCAGAGGAGCCGTTGCAGCTTGGGGGCTTCCTCCCTGCCAAGAGCCGTCTGTCACAGCCTGGGTTTCGGCATGCAGGATCACCGCATGAAATCCGTCCCCGCCGTCGATCGCCAGCAGCCAATTTGTTTGCCACACCTCCGTCGGCATTCGAAACCACAAGAACTCATCAGCGTGATTAAGCTCTTCCGGAACTTCGTCGGTCAGGGGCGGTGGCGGAAACTTCGCTGCATCACCAAGGTAAGCCCAGATGTATCCCCCCAACTCCTCGGCCGGGTAGGAACGCGCATGGACCTCATTCAGGCTCGGACTATCATTGGCCTCCCACGGTATCAGCACGCATTGTCCGCCGCTGTCAAAGCGCAAGCCGTGCAGCGCGCATTGAAGCTTTCCTTCTAGGACACGACCCAGGGAGAGCTTCGCGGAGCGATGCGGGCAACGGTCGGACAAGACAACCGGAAACCCACGGTCGTCGCGCCAAACTACCAAGTTTTCGCCCAGGCATTGGATGCCGATAGGTTTGCCCTGACCTAGCTCCTCGGACTGCACGATAGGATACCAATAGTTGCGTAGACCGATCTCCAAACCTTTCGGCACCCCGGGCACCAATTCAGAAATTTCGTTCACGTTCATCTTCGACGGCCTTTTGTTCGCTTCCTATTTATTTAGTCCAACAGTGAAAAGCAACCCGAGTTGCTGGAAACCGAATCATCGGTTTTGCGCCGCTATTCAATAGACTTTTTCTCTGGCTTGAAGTAAGGAGATTTGACCAGAGGGGAGAGACCACAGTGCTCACGAAGGATGATATTAAAGGCGTGGCTGGTACTGATCTTCAGGATGCTGTTGTTGTCATCGTTTCTGCCCCAGCCGTTTGAGTTCTGTGCTGGCGCCGTGGGATTCATAAAGGTGCGAGGGGCAGTCCTTCTCCGCGGCGCGCAGTAAAGCAATCGCCGTAGTGACGTTGGCCCTGAAGAGTCTGGCCTCGCCGGCATGAAAGTTCGCCGCGCAGATTTGTTCACTCCTTTTCTTCGGATCGGGATCGTTGGCGGCTGCGAACATTGCCTTCTCATCGATTTTTCCTAAATGAAAATCTATGATCGGCGTGGGCCAATGGCGCTCTTTAAGCTTCGCCGAGTCGGCTTCCAGCTCATGAGCAGCGGCGAGCGCGTTGCCTATCTTGGCCTCCACCAAATAACGAAAGAGAATCACCCCGATGTCGTCCGGATCCGACTTTAGGCAGTTCTCGAACGTCTCGGCGCTTTGTGTCATTCGGCCCAGGAAAAAAAACAAAAAACCCTTGGAACGGCCTGAGACCAACTTTGCATCTAGTTGTGTCGCTGCGTCGTAGTCGGCGAGCGCGTGCTCATATTGATGCTTTTCCAATAACGCAGCGCCTCGCCTTGTGAGCGCGAGACCATAGTTGGGTTGTAAACTGATCGCTCGATCGTAATCTCGAATTGCCTGCTGGTAGTCTTTCTTGTTGTAGTAGGCGAAGGCCCGGTTGTTGAAGGTGATCGCGAGGTCCTGATCCGAGAGCTGGCCTGATTGAATAGCCGCCGTGCAAAAATCGATGGAGAGATTAAAGTCGTTTCGTTCGGCTTCGGCGGCGCACTTCTCGCCGTCTTCGTTTGCCTGCGTCCAGGAAACGTCTCCGGCCAGTAATGCAATTAACAACGTCAATCTTAACATCGGGACTTCAAAAGGTTGGATTACAGCAATGGTTATGCCATCGGACCATAAACTTGGTTGGCATGCTTCTACCGGAAGTAAAATGTCAAATTTACCGCGATTTTCCTAGAAACTAAGAAATTGGTGGGGTAGCCGGTATAGACGTAATTGTCCGCTATGGTCAAAAAATGATAGCAGCTGAAGCTCGATCTGAATATTGCGCGTCGTGGAAATTTCTAGCGGCGATGAAACTAAAAATTCTATGTCATGGTTGGTGAAATCTTTAGAGCCTGTTGAAAAACTATGATTCCAGGCTGTTCAAAAAGGTCCAGATGCGAGGCGCGCGAGAAATCGACGAGCGGAGGCGTATTTACTGATACGTTGGAGCGAGGCGATTGAGCGCAACGAAGCAGGTGGGCCTTTTTCAACAGCCTGTTTACCTTTGACATTCACGCCCTGACTTGAGCGGGCTTAAAAAGCAGTATCATGACGACGGCTGCGAGCAGCGGGAAGGCTGAGATCGACAGCAGCGCTGCCGGGAGGCCGTAGACATCGGCGATCAGACCGGCCATGAGCGGGGCGAGAAAAGATACGCCCATATTGGCTCCGTAAAGCACCGCCACGATGCTGCCGGCGAGATTTTGCGGCGCCGCTTCCATCGCTGCTGTAACGATCACCGGACGAAGCGCCCAGAGGAGCGCGCCGAGAGCGGCGAGCGCTACCGCCAGGAACGGCCCGGTGCTGAGATGAGGAATGGCAACGATGACAACCACGCTCGCGATCGAGAACGCAACGATGAGGCTTTTGCGGCCGATACGATCGGAAACCCAGCCGACGAAGGCCGGCGCCACGCCGGCGAAGAAAAAGAGTAACGACATGTATGCTCCGGCAGCGCCGCCGGAGAGTTTTAGGTGCAACGACAAGTAGAGCGGCAGGAACGCGCTCAGCGCCGTTTGCCCCATGGCGCGGAACGTGGAAACCACCACCAGACTGAAGACGGTTTTGTTCTTGAGCACATCTTCCCAAAGCGCGCGGCGATAATCGGGCCGCTCGGACGCCTCAACACCGTCTTCGGCGCCGAGCAGCGCGTAAAGGAGCCCGATGGCCAGACCGGGAATCGCCCAGATCTGAAGCGCGGTCCGCCAGTCGACAAACGTGATCAGGAGACCCAGCGCGAGCGGCCCAATGACTTCTCCGAGATTTGCGCTGCTATCGTGCACGCCCAAGGCAAAAGCGCGCTTCTCCCGATACGCGGCGGATAGAATCGCTAGCGACTGCGGATGAAAACCTCCGCTCCCGGCGCCGCCTAGCGCCATGAAAATCAGCAAAACGGGAAAACTCCAAGCCGCGCTCAGGCCGAGACAGCCGAGGCCGATCATCCCGAGACAGAGGCCTAAAAGAAGGTTTCGCCGGCTGGCAAGGTCGGCAAGAAATCCCGAGGGAAAGCTGGCGGCGCCGGCCATCAAAGTGCGAGCGGAAGCGAGCGCGCCGGCTTGCGCCAGGCTTAAGCCCAATGAAGTGGTAATCAGCGGCAAGATGACCGCGATCACCCCGGCAAAAAGATGCTCGACCATATGGGCTGTGGAGTTCGCCGCGAGTCGGCCCCAAGCGGGAAGAGGCGCTGCGAACGTTTGCGTAGTGTCAATTTTCGCCAATGGTTTCTCCTGATAATGCGTAAGCTTGACCAATAGGGCAATTCCACTGTCAGTGCAAGCCGACCATCGCGTCCCCGAGATCAAATTTGCCGCATGTTTGAATCTTGCCGCCGGCCGAAGCCGATGACTAAATAGTTCAAGCTGTTCAAAGCGTTCAACCGGCTCAAGATTGCTTCAGATGTTCGATCCAAGCACGCTTTGAAGTCCAGACTCAGCCTGACACTCATCGTCCGCACTTTGAATTATCATGGTCGGTCTTGTCAATTTTTTGAAACTCGGCCGTTAAGCCGTCCAGCACGGTTGGACCGTGGTTGTCGTACCGGAGAGTAGGACGCTGCCGGATTAAAATTCTAAGGCCCGAGATCGCCAGGCCGCGTCTGGCGTAGGGTCCGCGCTTTAGTGCTCGCCCGGGAATATGTCCTTTTCCGATTCGTGCCAGACGGGATGGTCGCCGGATGTCTCAACGTTAAAGCCGTAATCGTAAACAAGCGATCCGCCATACGTCGCCCCAAAGCTAACGAGCGCCGCCGCCAAAACCGATAAAATCATCGTGCCTAATCCTGTGTAGGCGCTGTCCCACCCGCGCAAGCGAACGATGATGTCAACGACCACTATCGCAGTGACGGTCAGCATGACTGTCATATGCCAGTTAGCCGTTCTCCATGCCTGCGTGTGCTTGGGCGTTGACGTTAGCCAGTCCCAGAAGCCGGTAAGCGCGGTGCCGACAGATACGACGGCGCCCGCGATGATGACGTGCGTACCTGACACGAAGAAGTCCCTGGCCGTCGACCTTGCGCCGCCTAGCGCATAGGAGATGATATCGAATAGTCCTACCAGGACGTAGCAGGTGACAGGAAAGTCAGTAAGCGGTGGATGGAGGGGCTTTCCAGACCAGCCGCTAAGCCCTTTAAACTTACGACCCTTTAGAGTAATCGCCGGTTTGATCGAGAACCATCGCGCCATGATTTGGTCTCCTTTCCGCCAGATCAGTCTGCCAGCTAGCAACCTGAAGCTTTATTACTCCGGGATAGGAGCGATGTCTATCCTCACCTTTTGGCTCGATCATTGAGTCTTGAGCGCCGATGCTACTATACGGTCGCTTTCGACCCTCGCGAGGGAAGAGATAAATGAATGAGTCGGGAAAAGCATTCTTAAAGACTTGGGTTCGCACCTGATTATTAACTCCTTGTTCTTGCCGCTTCGATTTGCGCTTAAAGCCGCGGCGCAAAGCCGTTTGCTAGACGGTTCAAACAGTTCAAGGCGTGAGATTCTGGGTGTCAGGAGATTCTGCAAATCTGCCGATTGTGCGATAAAAAGTTGACATAATGCTACCTTTGTGGATACTCTCCGCCTCGAAAATGGGCATTAGCGGACTGCTTTCTTTTCTAGGACTCGCTATCAAGCGATTGATAGCTGGCTCGCACGCGGCTGAGGGAGCCGGTTTTCAGTTCTCCACGTTGGCTTCTAAAAAAATAAATCCGATCATTTTATCTGGAGATTGGTGGCACCCATGCCACCAATCTCTTCGGCTCAGTAACGGAAGCTCGGATTGCTGCACGGTTCAAGAAAACAATCCACAGTGGGGAGGTAGCAAGATGCACTTTAGCGCTTTGGCCATGACGACTGCGGCGGTGCTTGCTTTCGGTGGCGTGCCGCTTCACGCCCAAACCTGGCAGATGCCGCCGGACAATCAGCGCTGCCCGTCGAAGTGGGGAGCCGGCGACCAGCGCGGTTCCGCCAATATGATGAAGCCCGAGACGGTTCTGCGCGCGGCAAAACTGATCAAGACCGGCGAGGTGTTCGAGCTCGCTGCAGTACTTTCTCCGGACCCCAAGGAAGCTTTTATCAATACCGGCCGCGTCTTCAACATCTACACCAAACCGGCACTGCCGGCAGCGAATGCTCGTCAGGCCAATGAAGAGCTGGTCGTCACCGAGCTCGGCCAGATCGGCACCCAGTTCGACGCCTTCGCCCACCAGATGTGGGGCGATAGTTTTTACAATTGCTTCAAGCTCGGCGAGATCGGCACGCGAAGTGGATTCAAGAAGCTCGGAGTCGAGAACGTCGGCAGCCTGATGGCCCGCGGCGTCTTGATCGACGTTGCCGGATTGAAGGGCGTCGATATGCTTCCGACCTCCTATAACATCACGCCGGACGATCTCCAGCAGGCGCTCGCAAAAGCAAACCAGAAGCTCGAGCCTGGCGACGCGGTCGTCATCCGCACCGGCTGGTCCAAGCTGATGGGCAAGGAGAACCAGCGTTATGGCTCGGTCAACCCCGGCATCGGCATCGCGGCGGCACAGTGGCTCGTAGGACAGGCTCCGATGATGATCGCGGCGGATAATTGCTGCGTCGAAGTGCGGCCTTCCGAGCCGCCGCACAACCTGCCGGTTCATGCGATGATGCTGATCCAGCACGGCATCTACTTGATCGAGAATCTGGAGCTGGAGGCACTGGCGGCGGCGCGCGCCTACGAATTCGCCTTCATCGTACAGCCGCTGAAGATCAAGGGCGGCACCGGGTCGGCGGTGGCGCCGATCGCCATTCGCTAAGGGCGGACAGGTTGGTGGCAGCGCCGCTTCACGCGATCGAGCGCACACCAATTGTTGCTGTCGTCGACGCGAGACGATGCCGCGATGTCATCTGATGAGGCGAAGCCGAAAGATCTCGCCTTTTTGTAACGTATCAATCGGTTGAGATTCTTCACTTCGTTCAGAATGACATCCCGGTGAAATTCGTTATGACGACAAAGTCGCTTTGGGGGACCGTATTGTTCGGGAGGATGCCATGCTCAATCGAAGAGGGTTCCTGAGATATGCGGCGGCCGCATCGGCCGGCGTGGTCTGCGTCGGTTGCGGCATCAGACATGCGATAGCTCAACCGGCCAGCGCCCCAGGGCGGCGCGAGATCACGGTGGGCGGCCGTCGAGTCAAGACCGTGGACGTGCACGCGCACTGCGCCGTGCCGGCCGTGCTCGACGTCGTCAAAGGTACGCCATTTGAGACACCGGCCCGCCGACAGCTCGAGGGGAACCTCGGCTTTCCGGTTGAGGCTGCGCGGGTCGCGGACATGGACAAGGACGGCATCGACGTGCAGGTGCTCAGCATCAACGCGTTCTGGTACGCGGCGGACCGCGACCTCGCGCGCCGGATGTTCGACGTCCAGAGTGAAAAGCTCGCGGCGATGTGCAAGGCGATTCCCGGCCGCTTTCTGGGCTACGCGCCGGTGTCGTTGCAGTTTCCGGAGCTCGCCGCCGAGCAGCTCGAGCACGGCATGAACCGCCTGGGCCTGGTTGGCGCCGCCATCGGCGGCAGCGTCGAGGGCGAAGAAATCGCCGCGCCCAAGTTCGACCCTTTCTGGAAAAAGGCCGAGGAGCTGCAGGCGCTGGTCTTCATCCATCCGCAGACTGCCCCGCAATCCACCGGGATTACCAAGCGGATCCAGGGGAGCGGCGCGCTCGGCAATGTGATCGGCAATCCGTTGGAAACCTCGCTCGCGCTCGCCCACCTGATCTTCGAGGGCACGCTCGACCGGTTTCCTAGGGTGAAAGTCTGCGGCGCGCACGGCGGCGGCTTCCTACCGTCCTACGCCGCGCGGATGGATCATGGCTGTTCGGTGTTTCCCGATCAATGCAAAGGTCCAACCTTGAAGAAAAAGCCGAGCGAATATTTGAAGCAGCTCTATTTCGATTCGCTGGTCTTTACCTCCGAGGCGCTGCGCCACCTGGTCAACGAACACGGCGCGAGCCAGATCATGATTGGAACGGATTACGCGGTCCCTTGGGTGAAAGGGCCCGTGGATCATGTCCTCAAGACGCCCGGATTGAGCGACGCCGAGCGCATCGCGATCCTCGGCGGCAACGCCGCCAAGCTGATGAAGCTTCCGAACTGAGCCGCGGTGTTGACGCAGCGCGATCAGATCACCGGCCTATAAGGGAGGAACGCCATGAAACGTTTACTGTTGTCAGCCGTCGCCATCATCACCGTATGGAGTTCCGACCTCGGGCGCGCGGCCGAGGTCACTCTCATCGCTCCCGGCGGCATCAGAGCCGCCGTGGAGCAGATGATACCAGACTTCGAACGGGCGACCGGGCACAAGGTCAAGGCGACATTCGGCTCCGGCGGCGGAACCAAAGAGCGAGTCATCAAGGGCGAGCCGTTCGACGTGCCGGTCGTGCAACTGCCATTGGAGCCCGTGATCGCGTCGGGCCACGTTGTTGCCGCGAGTGAAACGCCGCTCGCGACCGTGTCAGTGGGCGTCGCCGTGCGCACTGGCGCACCGAAGCCCGACATCTCGACCGCCGATGCAGTCAAGCGGCTCCTCCTCGGGTCGAAGGCGATAGCCTATCCTAATGCTGCGAGCGGTGCCGCCGCAGGCGTGAGCTTCAACGAGACGCTCGAAAAGCTCGGTATCACCGAGGTGATGAAGCCCAAGATTAAGGTCGCACAGGGTGGCAGAGGCGCAATGGAACTGCTCGCCAAAGGCGAGGTCGACATCGGCTTGACGTTCATCAGCGAAATCATCACCGAGCCCGGCGTCGAGGTCGTCGGCCCGCTGCCGCGGGACATTTCGACTCCGACGGCTCTGGTGGGCTTCGTGTCCGCGCACTCGAAGGAGCCCGAGGCCGCGAAGGCGCTCGTGCGCTACCTGTCCTCGCCCGAGGCTGCGGCGGTCTACAAGAAGCGCGGGATGCAGCCGGGTCGCTGAGAGGTCTACCGTCGCATTGGGCGCGACCATCGCTCACCGGTCGGTGTACTCAGGCCGCATCATTTACCTTGCTTCGTTCGTGGCCGACCCGACTATCATGTCGCTTGTCAGGACAAAATGCTCGCCTTAAAATAGGCGAGGAATGAACGCTAGCATCGCCAGCAATGAAGAGGCCCAATCCCGACCGCCTCAGCTGAAGATGAATTCCGGTCAAGCCGTTCGACAGCCGTTATGGTTGGCGTACGTGCTGGCCGTTGTCAGTACAGTGGCGACCATCATCTTAGCTCTCGTTCTCGATTCCGGGGCGCTCAACCGGCCGACGTTGATCCTGTTTGTGATTCCGATCATATTGAGTGCGTACGTTGGTGGCGGCGGTCCTGGACTGGTCTCGACTTTACTTGCGGCCGTGAGCACATACTCTTTTTTGAGACCGGCGGACATCCCCTCGTCCGTAATTTCATTCGATTTCGTACGCTGGCTAACCTTGGTTATCGCGGGTGTGCTCATCAGTTTACTTAACGAGGCGCTGCATCGATCTCGTGTTCGTGCCGAGACGAGCGAGCGGCTACGCCTGGCGGAGAACACGGCACGATTAGCGGCCACTGAGCAGGACCTGACCCTGGCGCTTAAAGATGCCACCAAGAGATCGCAGCATCTCGCCGTGCTCAACACGATTGGCGCCACGGTCAGCCAATCTCTCGATTTAAGCGTTATCGTTAAACAGGCGGTCGATAAGATCGCAGAGACGCTTGCCTTTGACGCGGTCTGGGTTTATGAACTCGAGCCCCGGACGGGAATGTTGCGCATGATTGCCTATCATGGACTGAATGACGAGATGGCTAAAAGTATGGCACAGCGCAGCATAGACAAAGGGATCAGTGCGCCGGTCCTAAAAACGGGCACGCGACTAGTTTTCGAGGACTTGCAACATGATGAGCGTTATCGCGACCTGACTCGGGCGGGTACGGTTGCGTCCCTTGGTTTCAAGGCGACTGCCGCGTTTCCGATTCGGACCAAGGATAAAATCATTGGAACGCTGCATGTGACTAATCTTACAAAGCGTCATTTTGCCTCAGACGAACTACAGCTGCTTGAGTCCATCGCTCAGCAAATCGGCGTGGCCTCGGAAAACGCTAGACTCTTTGCGGAGCTTCGGGAGGCCAAAGAACTCGCGGAGTCGTCCGATCGTGCCAAGTCCGATTTCCTCGCTAACATGTCGCACGAGCTCCGTACCCCCTTAAACGCGATCATCGGTTTCTCTGAAATGCTCGTGGATGAGAAACCTGGTCCTGTGAATCCGGACCAAAAGGAATTTCTAGGCGATATTTTGAAGAGCGGCCGGCACTTGCTCACGCTTATTAGTGACGTGCTTGACTTGGCCAGAGTTGCAAGCGGAAAGTTGGAATTAAAGCCTCAAAGTTTCTCTCTCAAGGAAGCAATTGTCGAAACATGCAGCATTGTCAAACCGATGGCGGACGAGAAGAAGATTGCTATAAACGTTGATGCGCGTATCGAAAACGATATCGTTACCTTAGATCCACTCAGGTTTAAGCAGGTTCTCTATAACCTCTTATCCAATGCGATCAAGTATAACTATGACAATGGTCATGTCACAGTTGCCGTCTCGGTGGACGAGCAAAACCAGATTCGGTTACAAGTGAAGGATACAGGCATCGGCATTAAAGAAGAGAATTTGCCGCGAATCTTTCACGATTTTGTCCAACTCGATATTGGCGCCGCGAAAGTTCAACCAGGAACGGGGCTGGGTCTCGCGCTGACCAAAAAAATCCTCGAAGAACAGAAAGGCTCAATTACCGCCGAGAGCGAAGTTGGCCACGGAAGCACGTTCACTGTCGTTCTTCCAGCATCATGAATGAGAGCATCGGGTTTCGGAATCACGCTCTTGTTCCATGCGGTTAACGACTGCGACTCGTTCACGCCGTTCAAGTAGTTCCGGCATCAGGCGCGGAGCAGCGGACGCAAGCCGCGAGCATCGCGGACCTTCTCCAGTTTCCACACCGCGTCGCACAGCTTGCGCGCGCGAGCCCTGCCGATCACCGGAGCCATCAGATCGTAGCTCTTTTCGTCGACTTCGCCTCGCGTCATCGGGTTCTCGGCGGTCCCGCGGACAGCGGTGGTGTGGCGCCTGAGCTCGCGCCCGTCGCGCAGGCTGACCTCAACGATTCCTTGGCGGCTCGGCATGGCCGCGGACAGCGCGTCATCGCCGCGAAGCTCGATACGGTTGCGCAGCGCCAATACTTCGCGGTCGCGCATGCGCTTTTGGTCGTGCGACGATGCGAAGGTGACGTTGCCGTCGATCAACATGACCGCGCACATGTGCTGCATGCAGATGTCGGGCATGTCGCGGTTGTCGACGGTGTTCGCGCCCTGGTGCGCCACCCGCACCACGACCTTCTCGACGTCTGTCGCTTTGATTTGGTGCTCGAGGATGAGATCGCGCAACGAATCGAGGGGCGCCTGGACCGGCGAGCCCACCGACCAGCGCTTGATGTTCGTATTCATGATCTCGTAATTGTCGCCGAGTCCGCGAGCCAGCGCCGCGGGATCCGGCTTGCGGCCGTAGGCCACGAAGAAGCTGCGCTCACCCGCGAACACGTCATCGACGCCCGTGAAACCATGGGCGACCATCGTGGCCGCCGCGACGCCGTTGCGTGCCGGCATGCCGCCGAAGTCGAATGCCTTTTCAACGTGCTCTCCGTCACGCATCCAGCACGAGATGCCCGACGCTTGTTGGGCGGTGAATGAGAGCAAATGACGGACCTGGCGCTCCCGTAGGTCCGCCAGCGCCCCGGCCGCAGCGGCGGCTCCGAACATCGGCCCGAAGCTGTGCGTCGAATGCCCGTCCTCGCGGAACTGGTAGGCGTCGAGGGATTGCGTCAACCGGCAGCCCACGTCGTAGCCGAGCGCGACTGCGCGGAGAAGCGCTGCCCCATTGCGCCGCTCCCTCTCGGCCATGGCGAGGGCCGCGGGCACGATGCCGCAGCCTGGATGAGTCAGCGACGGCGCATGCGAGTCGTCGGTTTCATCGGCGTGAGCGAGCATGCCGTTGGCCAACGCGGCATTCACGGCGGTAGTAATGATATTGCTCCCAATCACGCAGGCTTCTTTGACGCCGCCGAGCGTTTTGACGTAGCCGATCGCTCTCATTCCGGGCGCGAGGCGCGAGCCAGAAATCATGGCGGCGAGCGTGTCGAGGATGTGGTGTTTGGTCTTTTCGATCGCCGCGGGAGGAAGCGACCTGCGCAACGCCGATGCGATATAGGCGCTCAGCTGGGACATGACCGGCGAGATTTGCGAGCCCGGTTGCTTACTCATGAGAAAAAACCGACACCAAACAAAATCGTCCCGGAGCGTAACAAATGCAAATGCTCCGAGGTGCGGAGGAGCATCGATCCCAGCGTCATGCTTTGCCCGCCGCCTTTAACGCTTCGTTGACCAGGTTAATGATCGGCTTCATATCGATCCACTCCGCGAGCCCGGGACAAAAATACAAGTTCCAAACAAATTTGGCTTGGATTTTGAGACTTTGGAGTTTAGCGTTTCGGATTTTTGGATTGTTTCGGATTTCGCAATTCGAATTTTGAAATTAGGAATAAATTGGGCGCCTCGGCGCGATGTTCACAATTAGCGGTAGAGCGTCTTGATAAAGCCGCTCTCCTCCAATTCTCTTACCCAGGTTGGGTCAATGAAATCCTTCGGCTGGGCTGTTTTTGCCTTAGGTTGCGAGCTAGCGATGAGATCGAGGATTGTCTTCACGCTTTCCTCTGTTGGGTAAGGCGCGGGGGGAAGGTATTTCAAGGCGAAGATTCTATAGGCTTCTTCCAGTGCCGCCGGGTCTTCGGACTTGGTGTGTTTTCTTAAAACATCGAGAGTGAAGTCCTTATGGGTTTTCATGTAATGAATGCCCTCGATCCACGCCTTCATGAAGCGGCGCACCGTCTCGGAATTTTCTTTGAGATACGCCTGGCGCACGGAAAGATGAGATTGAGCGAACTTGAGATTCACTCTTTCCGGGTCCAACAGCTCTCGGAAGCCCAGTCGTTTGGCATCGCCGGAGAGCGGAGGCGGAAATAGGCCGCCTTGGATACCGCCGGCTTTCATGGCGCCCAACATTTCGCCAATGCCACCGATCTGCAATAGCTTGACGTCTCGGTTCGGGTCGATGTTGTTGTTTCTCAAGGCATGCTGCAACCCGATGTCGCTGACCGAGCCAAACCGGACGACTCCAAGGGTTTTTCCTCTGAGCTGGGAAATTTCCGTGATGCTTGGATCGGTCATCAGCGAAAAGATGGCGTGCGTCGTGCTGTTGCCGATGACTACGAGATCGCTGCCCGCAAGGCGGGCCAGGAC